>Ga0206991_10065_pt1 | contig 28787 bp, 30 predicted proteins | sample Alteio_BWMinCont_9_FD_153286 | JGI IMG/M metagenome (GOLD analysis project Ga0206991, IMG submission 153286) | Enriched cells from forest soil in Barre Woods Harvard Forest LTER site, Petersham, Massachusetts, United States -... | ecosystem: Environmental > Terrestrial > Soil > Temperate forest >...
CTGCCGGACGCTCGGTACGCGGAGCGCCTTCACCACGTCCGCCTTCCGGACGCGGTCCACGACCCCGATCGCGGTCACGATCCCTGTCGCGCATCGGAGGACGATCGTTGCGGCGCGGTTCATTCTCCTGCGCCAGCGAACGCTTGCCACCGGGTAGAATTTCACCCTTGTAAATCCACGCCTTGATGCCGATGATTCCGTAAGTCGTGTGAGCTTCGGTGAAGCCGTAGTCGATATCGGCCCGCAGAGTGTGCAGCGGAAGCTGACCCTGCAGATACCATTCGCTGCGGGCGATTTCGGCGCCATTCAGGCGGCCTGAAACACGGACTTTGATTCCTTTGCAGCCGAAGCGAAGGGCAGAGTCAACGGCCTTACGCATGGCGCGTCTGAAAGCCACGCGCTTTTCGAGCTGCAGCGCGATCGATTCGGACACCAGCTGAGCGTCAAGCTCCGGCTTATGCACTTCCTGAATGTCGATGAAGATTTCGCGGTTGGTTTTCTTCGCGAGCGCCGTCTTCAGCTTTTCGATTTCCGCGCCCTTGCGGCCGATGATGATACCCGGGCGCGAGGTGCGGATTGTCACGCGCAGCTTGTTGCCGGGCCGATCCACTTCGATCGAACTGATGCCGGCAGACTTGAGCTGTTCGCGCAGGCTGTCCTTCAATTCCTGGTCTTCCTGGAGCAGCGTCGCGTAGTTCTGCTTGGAAAACCAGCGTGACCGCCACGGCTTGTTAAACCCCAGCCGGAAGCCGTAAGGATGAACTTTCTGACCCATTCGTTATGCCCTCTCCGCACTGACAGCAGTTGTCTTTTCCGCGACCTTGACTACGATATGCGCCGTCCGCCGAAGATAGCGGTAAGCGCGGCCCATCGGAGCCGGACGTACACGCCGCTGGCGCGGGCCTTCGTTCACGTAAGCTTCGGAAACGATCAGGTTGTCGACATCGACGTCTTCGTTCATGTTCTGCGCATTGGCGATTGCCGAGTGCAGTACTTTTTCCACCGCCGGAGCAATCCGCTTATTCACCGAACGCAGCGTGATGATCGCGTCGTTGGCTTTGTGGCCACGAATCAGGTTCACCACGAGGCGAGCCTTTTGCGGCGAGATGCGAATGTACCGTGCTTCTGCTTTGACTTCCATATCGATCTCCTGCTTACGACTTCGCCGACTTCTCGGTAGCGGCCTTAGCCTGATGGCCTTTGAACGTACGCGTCGGCGAAAATTCGCCCAGCTTGTGTCCAACCATGTTTTCGGTCACGTAGACCGGAATGAATTTCTTGCCGTTATGCACAGCCACCGTGTGGCTGACAAACTCCGGAAGAATAGTCGAACGTCGCGACCACGTCCGAATGACTTTCTTGTCATTCGCCGCGTTCAGCGCGTCGATCTTCACTTCGAGGTGCTTGTCGACAAAAGGTCCTTTTTTTAACGGAGCGTCCCATTACTTCTTGCCCCTCCGATTCACAATAAATTTGTCAGTCCGCTTGTTGTTACGCGTCTTGTAGCCGCGCGTCGGCTGGCCCCACGGGGTAACCGGGTGGCGTCCGCCTGATGTCTTACCCTCACCACCACCGTGCGGGTGATCGACAGGGTTCATGGAAACGCCGCGGTTGTGCGGGCTCTTGCCCATCCAGCGCTTGCGTCCCGCCTTACCGAGCGATACGTTTTCGTGATCGCTGTTTCCAACCACACCGACCGTCGCCATGCACTCGGTCGAGATGCGGCGAACTTCGCCGGAAGGCAGCTTGAGAAGAGCCACTGCGCCTTCGCGCGAAACCAGCTGAGCCTGCGTGCCGGCCGAACGCGCCATCTGCGCGCCCTTGCCAGGCCGCAGTTCGATGTTGTGGACCACGGTACCTGCCGGAATGTTCTTCAGGGGCAGAGCATTGCCAGCCAAAATATCGGCCTCCGGTCCCGACGAAATCGTGGTTCCGACTTTGAGGCCTTCGGGAGCGAGGATGTAGCGCTTCTCGCCATCCGCGTAGTTCAGCAGCGCGATGCGGGCCGAACGGTGCGGATCGTATTCGATGGAGGCAACCTTCGCCGGTATCCCGAATTTGTCACGCTTGAAATCGATAACGCGATAAGCCTGTTTGTGTCCGCCGCTGATGAAGCGCGAAGTAACGCGCCCGGTGTTGTTACGTCCGCCGCTCTTGCGATGCGGTTCGACCAGCGATTTCTCCGGCGTCTGCTTCGTGATGTCTTCGCGGGACACCACAGTCATGTAGCGCCGGCTCGGAGTTGTGGGGCTGAATTTTTTAATTGCCATGGTGGTTTACCTAAAAGAGCTCCGCTCCGCCTACATCTCTGTGAACTCGGGCACTTTCTGTCCCGGTTCCAGTCTCACGTAAGCCTTCTTCCAATCCGAACGGTAGCCGGCGAAACGTCCGCGTCTGCGCAGCTTGCCGTCGAACGTCGCCGTGCGAACTGCCGCTACCTTCACGTTGAACAACTTTTCTACTGCCTGCCGGATCTGAATCTTATTGGCATCGAGCGCGACTTCAAAGGACAATGTGGATTCCGCGTCCTTCTTCGTGATGCCTTTTTCAGTGACCAGCGGCCGCTTGAGAACGTCATGCATGCCCATGATTAGTTGGCCTCCTGCTTCGACTCATTCGATTTAGACCGGGGCGCTGACTTCGCGAGCGATTCACTGAGCTTCGATGCCGCCGCCTGCGTCAGCAGAATACGGCCGGCGCCCAGCAGATGGTAAGGATGCACTTCGTTGCTGCGCACCACTTCAACACCCGGAAGATTACGCGCGCCCAGCTCGAGATTGCGATTTTCCGCCGTATCCACCAGCAATACCTTCGGCGCCTTCTTCGACGTGGCGTCGAATTTCTTCAACGTCGCCGCCATGTCCTTTGTCTTCGGGCTGCTGAGCTGAAAAGCCGACACGATCTTGATTCCGCCATCCTGCAGCTTCGCCGAAAGAGCCGAGCGCAGAGCGCCCAACACCATCTTGCGAGGCAGTTTGTACGAGTAGTCGCGGGTGACCGGTCCGTGAACCGTGCCGCCGTGACGCCACAGAGGACTACGCACCGAACCCGTACGGGCGCGGCCGGTACCCTTCTGCTTCCACAATTTCTTGCCCGAGCCAGCTACTTCGTGCCGGGTCTTGGTCTTGGCATTACCGCCACGCTTGCCAGCCAGATAGTGGCGGACAGCTTCATACAGCAGCGCTTCGTTGACTTCAGCGCCAAACACGGCATCCGCGAGTTCCAACTCGCCGACCTTCGTGTTGTTGAGATCGAGAACGTCTACCTTGGGCATAATTACCTCTTCGCCCTCTGAACGACGACGTAGCCGCCGTTGGGCCCGGGAACCGCGCCCTTGACTACAAGGACGTTGTCTTCGGTATCCACATCAATAACTTCCAGATTGCGAACCGTCACGCGCTCGTCGCCCATGTGGCCGCCCATGCGCATGCCGGGCACGACGCGGGAAGGGAAGCTCGACGCGCCGATGGATCCCGGAGCGCGATGGAACATCGATCCGTGAGAGCCTTCGCCGCCGCGGAAATGATGACGCTTCACGACGCCGGCGAAACCACGGCCCTTCGAGACGCCAATCACGTCCACCATGTCGGAGGGCTTGAAGTCGCTGACCAGAACCTGATCGCCGGCCTTGTAGTCGGTCGATCCGGCGCCGAGACGAAACTCGCGCAGCATCTTCGCGCCTTCCGTGCCGGCCTTCTTCAGGTGGCCCGTCAGCGGCTTGTTGATCCGCTTCGGCTTAATGAATTCAAGCAAACCAAGCTGCACCGCGTCGTAACCATCGGTGGCAGGTGTCTTGCGCTGCACAACGGTACAGGGGCCCGCTTTGAGGAGCGTGACAGGAACTACCTGTCCGTCCGCGCGGAACACCTGCGTCATGCCGATTTTTCTTCCCAGAATTCCTGGAGTCATTTTTATAATCCTCGGGACTCGCGGGGAAACTCTCGTTTCTTTCCGCGCCTTCTTCTATTCCCGCCACACAGCGCTCCTTTCAGAGCATCGCCATGTGTACTAACTACTTAACCTTTGCCAAAAGCTTTAATTTCGACGTCCACGCCAGCCGGAAGATCCAGCTTCATGAGGGCATCCACCGTCTGCTGCGTCGGCTCGAGAATATCGAGCAGGCGCTTGTGCGTCCGGATTTCAAACTGCTCCCGCGACTTCTTATCCACGTGCGGCGAACGCAGCACCGTGGTCCGTGAGATAGAGGTCGGCAGCGGAATGGGGCCGGCTACCGTGGCCCCTGTCCGCTTTGCCGTATCCACAATCTCAGTCGTCGATTGATCGAGCACACGATGGTCGTACGCCTTCAAACGGATACGAATGCGATCTTTTAGTGCCATTTAGCTCAGAATCTCCGAAACCGTACCGGCGCCAACAGTCCTGCCGCCTTCGCGAATCGCGAAACGCAGACCCTTATCCATAGCGACCGGCGTAATGAGTTCCACCACTAGCTGCACGTTGTCGCCAGGCATCACCATTTCAGTCCCTTCCGGCAATTCCGCCACTCCCGTCACGTCTGTCGTGCGGAAGTAGAACTGCGGCCGGTAGCCCTTGAAAAACGGTGTATGACGTCCGCCTTCTTCTTTCGAAAGTACGTATACTTCGCCCTTGAACTTCTTGTGGCCTTTGATCGAACCCGGCTTCGCGATGACCTGACCGCGTTCCACGTCGTCCTTGTCCACACCGCGAAGCAGCAGACCAACGTTATCGCCGGCCCGGCCTTCGTCCAGAAGCTTCTTGAACATTTCAACACCCGTCACAACCGTCTTGCGGGTGTCGCGGAAACCGACGATTTCCATTTCCTCGCCGACCTTGCAAATACCCTGTTCAATACGGCCCGTGACCACTGTGCCGCGGCCCTGAATCGAGAAGATATCTTCAATCGGCATCAGGAATGGCTTGTCCATGACGCGTTCCGGAACCGGAATGTACTTGTCGACGGAATCCATCAACTCGTCGATCTTGGCTTCCCACTGTGCTTCACCGTTGAGCGCGCCCAAAGCGGAGACACGGCAAACCGGCAGATCGTCGCCCGGGAACTTATAGCTCTTCAGCAGTTCGCGAACTTCGAGCTCCACCAGATCCAGCAGTTCGGCATCATCCACCATGTCGACCTTATTCATCGCAACCACGATGTAAGGGACGCCAACCTGGCGGGCCAGCAGAATGTGTTCACGGGTCTGCGGCATGGGGCCGTCAGTGGCGGCGACTACGAGAATCGCTCCGTCCATCTGGGCGGCGCCGGTGATCATGTTCTTGATGTAATCGGCGTGGCCGGGGCAATCGACGTGGGCATAGTGACGATTCGGCGTCTCGTATTCCACGTGCGAAGCCGCGATCGTGATACCGCGGGCCTTTTCTTCCGGCGCGTTGTCGATCGAATCGAACGAGCGGAACGATACTTTCGGATTGTGCTTGGAAAGCACTTTCGTGATCGCCGCCGTCAACGTCGTCTTGCCGTGATCGATATGTCCGATCGTCCCGATATTTACGTGCGGTTTGCTGCGGTCAAATTTTTCTTTCGCCATGTGCCACCCGTCTCCTGATTTATCTCAAAAAATGCTCAAAAAATCTAAAAACTAACTCTTGCCCTGTACACGAGCGATGATCTCTTCTCCCACGTTCTTGGGAACTTCTTCGTAACGTGAGAAGTGCATTGTGAAACTACCGCGACCCTGCGTGCGCGAGCGCATCTCGGTTGCATAACCGAACATTTCGCTCAGCGGTACGCTTGCTTTGATAATTTGCGTGGTGCCCTGAATTTCAGTGCCTTCCAGCTGTCCGCGGCGGGAAATCAGATCGCCGTTGATCGATCCCATGTATTCGTCCGGCACCACCACTTCTACCGACATAATCGGTTCCAGAAGAACCGCTTTCGCGCGGCGGCAGGCTTCCTTGACGCAGATCGAAGAGCAGATCTTGAACGCCATTTCCGACGAGTCGACATCGTGATAAGCGCCGTCGAACACGGTGACCTTGACGTCCACCATCGGGAAGTTGGCGAGAATACCGCCTTCGAGAGCCTCGACGACACCCTTCTGGATGGCCGGGATGAATTCCTTCGGGATGTTGCCACCCTTGATGCCGTTGACGAACTCGTAACCCTTGTCCTTGTTCGCTTCCACGCGAAGCTGGGTGCGGGCGTACTGACCGCTGCCGCCAGTCTGCTTCTTGTGGGTGTAATCGTATTCGGCGGTCGTGCGAATCGTCTCGCGATAGGCGACCTGCGGTTTACCGACATTCGCTTCCACGCCAAATTCGCGCTTCATGCGGTCGACAATGATTTCGAGGTGAAGCTCACCCATACCGGAAAGAATGGTCTGGCCGGTTTCGGGATCGGTCTGCACACGGAATGTAGGATCTTCCTGCGCGAGCTTGGCGATCGCCATGCCCATCTTTTCCTGATCGCCCTTGGTCTTCGGCTCAACAGCGAGCTGGATGACGGGGGTGGGGAAGTCGATCTTTTCGAGAATGATCGGAAAGTCCTCGTCGCAGATCGTATCGCCGGTTGAAATGGTCTTGAGACCCACAGCCGCGCAAATGTCGCCGGCCATGATCTCCTGAATATCTTCGCGTTTGTTGGCGTGCATGCGCATCAAACGTCCGACTCGTTCCTTGCGGCCCTTGGCGACGTTATAGATCGATTCGCCCGCGCTCATCTTCCCTGAATAAACACGGAAGAAGGCCAGCTGACCGGAGAACGGATCGGTCATGATCTTGAAGACCAGGGCGGCGAACGGTTCACTGTCAGAGGCGTTGCGAGTCAGAATCTTTGTCTTGTCGTCGATGTCTGTACCGTGGATGGCAGGAATATCGAGAGGGGAGGGGAGGTAATCGACTACTGCGTCCAGCATTGTCTGGACGCCTTTGTTCTTGAATGCCGAACCGCAGATAACGGGGAAAATCTTGAGTGCGATGGTCGCCTTGCGAATACCGGCTGCGATTTCTGCTTCCGTCAGAGCCTCGCCTTCGAGGAACTTGTGCATGAGAACATCATCATGCTCGGAAACAGCTTCGATCATCTTCTCGCGGTATTCCTGAGCTTTTTCGAGCAGGTCCGCCGGAATATCCACAACATCGAACTGCGCGCCGAGAGTTTCGTCGCGCCAGAGAACGGCCTTCATCTTGACCAGATCGACAATACCCTTGAAGTGCTCTTCGGCGCCTACAGGGATCTGAATCGCCACCGGATTTGCTTTCAGGCGATCCACGATGGTGCTGACGGAAAAGTAGAAATTAGCGCCCGTGCGATCCATCTTGTTGATAAAGCAAATGCGCGGAACCTTGTACTTGTCAGCCTGGCGCCACACGGTTTCAGACTGGGGCTGCACGCCGGCAACAGCGTCGAATACCGCAACCGCACCATCGAGAACGCGCAGTGAACGCTCGACTTCCGCCGTAAAGTCAACGTGACCCGGGGTGTCGATAATGTTGATCTGCATGTCGCGCCAGGAAGCGGTCGTCGCGGCAGAGGTAATCGTAATGCCGCGTTCCTGTTCCTGTTCCATCCAGTCCATGGTGGCGGTGCCTTCATGAACTTCGCCGATCTTATGCGAACGACCCGTGTAATAAAGGATGCGCTCCGTGGTCGTGGTTTTACCGGCATCGATATGAGCAGCGATGCCGATATTCCTCATCTTCTCCAGTGGTACGGTACGTGGCATTATTTTCGAAAAGTGTCTTGAGTCGTCAGTTACCAGCGGTAGTGGGCAAAAGCCTTGTTGGCTTCGGCCATGCGGTGCACATCGTCGCGCTTCTTGATTGCGCCGCCACGAAGATTGGCAGCGTCGTTTAATTCGTTGGCCAGCTTGTCCGCCATGCCTTTTTCGGCCCGGCCCCGCGCATTCAGAAGAATCCAGCGAATCGCCAGACTCGTGCGGCGATTGGTCGGCACTTCGATCGGCACCTGATAATTCGCGCCACCGACGCGCCGCGTCTTCACTTCGAGCATCGGCTTGGTGTTTTCAACGGCCTTCTTGAAGAGCTTGATCGCCTCTTCCCCGCCGCCTCTCTCTTCGAGCTTCTTCATCGACGAGTAGAAAATCTTCTGCGCGGTCGACTTTTTGCCGTCCCACATCATCGAGCAGACAAACTTCTCAACCAGCGTCGATCCGTAGATCGCATCCGCTACAACTTACCGATTTTCAGCGCCTCTGCGTCTTGGCATATATCGTTAATCCTGTTTACTTGGTTGCGGCTTTGGGTCGTTTTGCGCCGTACTTGGAACGGCTCTGCTTGCGATTCGCCACGCCTGCTGTATCGAGCGCGCCGCGAACCACGTGATACCGAACACCGGGGAGATCCTTCACGCGGCCACCGCGGATCAGCACGATCGAGTGTTCCTGCAGGTTGTGGCCAACGCCCGGAATGTAGGTCGTCACTTCGATGCCATTTGTCAGGCGGACACGGGCAACTTTCCGTAACGCCGAATTCGGCTTCTTGGGGGTCGACGTATAAACGCGGGTGCAAACTCCACGCTTCTGCGGGCAGCTCTGCAGGGCAGGGCTGGCGGTCTTCCATGCGGGCGCTTTACGCCCTTTACGCACAAGTTGATTAAATGTCGGCACGTACGTTCCTTCTTTTCAGGCCACAAACTTCACAGGCCAAAATCTTTGGGGCCACAGACAGGCACAGTCAAAAAGCGACTGGCGTATATTCCTGAATTACTGCGTCTTTCCGTGAGCGGCTGGATGAACTACTTGCCGCTTTAGGCTATTGGACAGGTCCTTGTCTCGACGAAGCTGGTTCGTCACTGATAGCGGGACCTCGCCCTGGCCGGATCTCCGACGCCGGAGATGGTAGCCAGAAGCTTAAAAAGCTACAGCCAAACTCTTCTACTCTATCCAATAACTAAGTACTGTGTCAACAGCGTTTCTGTGATACTTCAACCAAACGCAGCCAACCAAACTCTATTAACTGTATCATGGGGTTCATGTTGAGCTGGAGATTGCTCCCATTCCCCGCAAAAGGCAGCCTCCCCGAAAAAGGCAGAAAGCGTTGAGCTTGAGTTCCCGCCATCTGCGCCATCCTTTTGAGTCGCGGCTCATGGGCATAAAGGAAAACGAACGTCCAAAGCCATTTGACTGGTATCCGTTTGATTCTATTGGTAATATCACTCATTTGGAGGCTCTGCTTCCGAAAGGGGTGGATAGCGTTCTCGAATTGGCGGGCGATGAACCGGTGGCGGACATCGGAGCCGGGGACGGAGATATAGCGTTCCTGTTGGAGTCTTTGGGTTGCGACGTCACGGCAATCGACTGGCCGGGCACAAATGCCAATCAAATGTGTGGCTTACGGCTACTGCATCGCGAACTGGAATCTTCTGTCACGATTCGCGAAATCGAAATTGACGATCAATTTCGGCTGGATGGCGACCGGTTCGGCCTGGTCCTCGCGCTCGGCCTCTTATATCACCTGAAGAATCCCTTTTACTTCCTTGAAAAATTGGGATTTCACGCGCGATACGGCATCTTCAGTACAGCCATCCTGCCGAAAGGAAAGACGGCCGACCCCGTGGCCTATCTCTCAGGCGACCGGGAGTTCCACAACGACCCCACCAACTTCTGGTTCTTCTCGGAATCTGGCATTCTTCGGCTTCTCGACCGCTGTGGCTGGGATGTCCGGGCCACAAGGATCACAGGCGATGGCGGCGACACCCGATTTTTCTGTCTGGCCGAGAGCCGCATCGCAAAGACAAAGCCCACCATTCGACTCTTCGGGGGCTGGCATGAGATAGAGAATAGGGCCTGGCGGTGGACCACAAGGGAATTCGGGGCAATCCTCGACAACCTGACCGGTTCGACACGTCTTGAGTTCCGATTTGAAATCACCGCCGCGCTGCTCAACCAGGGCACGCCGCTGACAATCGACGCTTCTGTGAATGGAGTGCAGCTGCCCCCGGCAATCTATGCCATCCCGGGCAAACACGTCTATTCTCAAGCAATCCCGCCAGCAACACGCCGGACCGAAATCCGAATTCGCCTGAGCCACACCTTTATGGAATCGCCGGAAGGTGGCCGCGATTTGGGTGTCATTGTCCGGCTCCCCCAAAACACGCTGATCGACGAAAACTGTGGCTTTCATCATCGCTAAATGTGATGCTAAAATGTATCACATGAAGCGAGCATCGGTTCGGGACCTCAGATACGACTTCAAATCCGTGGAAGCCAGTCTTGCTGCGGGTGAGGAAATCGAGATTGTAAAGCGGAATCGGGTTATCGCGCATCTCGTACCAGTCGCTCCGCCGAAACCACCCGTCATTGATTTTGAAGCCCGATTGAAAGAGATTTGGGGCGACAAAGTGAACAACTTCGGCATGACTGAACTGATTTCCGAGGGCCGGGAACGGTTTTGAGGGTTTATGCCGATTCGAGTTTCATAGTCAGCACTTACACGGGAGACTCGCTGACGTCGGTGGCGTTGCGGGAAGTCAGGAATCTTCAAACCGGCGGTCATTCGATATTCCTGACCGATCTGGCACTTCTCGAAACTGCCAACGCATTTCAGCTATGTGTTTTCCGAGGGTACTTTTCGGCGTCTAAAGCGTCCGAATTGATCGGATTTTTCGAGTCCGACATAGACGTCGGTCTATTTCGTGTCGTACCGCCACAGCCCTTGATGTGGAAAATCGCAGGGCAGCTTTCGGATACACACGCGGCGAGACTCGGCTGCAGGTCGCTCGACATCCTGCACGCTGCCAACGCTCTGCTTTTAAAAGCCGACTTATTTCTGACCTTCGATCAGCGTCAGCGTACTCTTGCGATCGCTGCCGGACTCAATGCACCTGACCTGCTCGCGTAAGCTTTATCAAAATGAAAAAGGGCCGATCCCCGTTCGCCGGGGATCGGCCCTTTTTTATTACTGCTTTCTGCTGCGGCTTAGAACTGGAGCCGGGCCGAGAAGGCCAGGATGCGGTTCGAACCACTAACGGTGCCGTTCACGTAACCGAGCGATGACAGGTTGGAAACCTGATTCGTTGTCGGGGCGAACGTGATGCCTTCGTTATAGCCGCTGAATTCCGGATGGTTGAAGACGTTATAGGCCTGGGCCTGGAACTTCAGGATGCGCTTTTCGCTGCCGAGCGGAATCATCTTGCTCAGCGTCAGATCGAAGTTGGTAACGTGCGGGTTGGTGAAAACTCCCGAGCCGCCACCAAGATTGCCGAGAACCGGAGGTCCGACGATCGAATTGTCCGGACCGGTTGCCAGCGCCGGCATCGCGAATGCGGCCGGATTGAAGTAAGTCTTACCGTTGCCATTCGTAGGCAGATTAGCGAATGGATTGCCAATCACCTGGCATCGCTGACCGATGTCAGGCGAGCCTGTATAGCCACCCGTGACACCCGCCGCGCCCGAGGTAAGACCGCAGCTGGGATTGGTGGGTGAACCGCTCGCGCTGGAGGTAATGCCTGAGATCTGCCAGTGATCCGTGATATAGCCGAGGCCCTTCACGCCCATCCTCTTCGCGATGTCCGGAAGGTCATAGGAGTAGCTGATCTGCACGTTGTGAGTGCGATCAGCTCCGGTGCGCCCATAATTCAACTCTTCGTTGTTGGGAGCGACCGGGTTGAACGTGGTGGTTCCCAGCGCCCGCGAGAAGGTGTAGGAAACGCCCAGCGCCAAGCCGTGCGAGTAACGTTTCGTCACGGTTGCGGTGAACGCGTTGTAGTTGGAATGCCCCGTGAAATTCGCCATATTGATGGCGCCGTATCCGGGGTACAGGGTCCGCTCGAGATTCGTGTTCAGATTGTTGCTGGTTGCACCACCCGTAGTGGGGTCGAGGTTGCTCGGCGTAAAGGGCCAGCCCGCTCCGATCGGAATAGGGTTAATGTCGCAGCAGGCGACCGCGATGTGTTGGTGGTAGACACGATTATGCGTATAACCCATATCGACTACCAGGTTGCTGCCGTAGGTGTGCTGAATACCAACGCTGGCGTTCTGCACGGTATCCCACGGAACTTCGGCGGGGAAGGCCTGAGGAGAGATCGGCGTCACACCCGGTTGAGTGGCGAGCGAAGGAACGGCGCCTGTATTCGCCGCACTGATCTGTGCGAACGTTACGCCGCTGACTCCGACGTTGTAGGAAGCTGGCGCTTGGGCGGAAAGCCCGTAGTACTGGTTGCCGTCGAGGCGATTGTAGAAGACTCCCCAGCCACCGCGGAGAGCCGTCTTGCCGTCCCCAAACAGGTCATAAGCAAAACCGATGCGGGGGGCGAAGACCACTGCCTGCTGATGATAGGTATCTTCGCTGACACCATTCGTGCCAAGGATGGCCTCTCCCGATGCGGGGTTGCCTGAATTGGGAACGAAGGTCCCGATAAAGCCGCTGCCAACGATTGCCCCTGTGGCGGGGTCTTTCGCGACCAGCGTGTTGCTGGCGCTACAGGTGGCGGCGCCATTCGAGCAGGCCGGAACGTAGAGCCGGGATTCCGCTGTCTTTGAGTATTGGGACGGGAAGAAGTTCACGAAGGTGTGACCGTTATCGTCCTGGGGCGACTGGTGGTAGAGGCGAACGCCCAAATCGAGCGTAAGCCGGCGGTTGACCTTCCAGTTGTCCTGTATATACCCTTCGTAATTCTGGTAGACAACGTTGAACGTCAGTTCGGCATTGTTCTGGTTGTAGCTGTTCACGTTGCCGAGCAGAGCGTTGGCGAAACCGTCATTCGTATTGAGGAACGGGTTCGAGGTGGAGGACGCAAAGCTGAAGGCACCGGCGTAGTTTTTGCAGGCGCACTGATACTTAGTGTTGAACTCCACATATACACCGCCTTTAATGGCGTGATGGCCGATAACCTTGCTGATGTTGTCCTGGTAGTACCAGGTCGGATTGGTCGCGATTTCCTGGCCGGCTGCAGAACCGGTACGGGCATATGACATTGCATTGCTCGGCGTACCGAAGCTGAACGTGGGCAAAATCGTCGGGGTCGCGTAGCCGTTGATGGGTCCCTGCGCGTCCGTTGTCGGAACCGGGAATAATGTGGGAAGGCCGGGAATCAGCGAACGGGCTTCCGTCGCAAAATTGTCCGTCGTTGTGTATGTGTACTGATCCCAGTTATAGGCGATTGTTGTTTCATTCACCAGTGTCGGGCTGATCGTATAGGTCAAAGTGCCGGATTCGCTGTGCCCGCCATTCGGATGGACGATGGGAGCGATACCCTTAGCGCCGAGAAGGCCGCCTACGTCACTGCTGAACTGAACGCCACTGTAAAGCTGATACATATAGTCGGCATCGTTGATCCAGCGGACATAACCGCTGAGCTTGCTGTTGATATAGAGGTCGGATCGGGCGACGCTGTTCAGACGCGGGTGAATACCGCTGCCCTCCTCGGTGTAGTTTTCCACGTTCAGCTGCGATGCCAGTGTCGGAGTATAGTTCGGCAGCGGGAAGAAACCGAGTACCGCCTGACCCACAGGGTTGAGGCGGGACGACGGGATCAGATTGTTCGTAAACTGTTTGTTCCCATTGGCAGGATCGAGTACCTGGATCTGGGTTCCGTTGTTATTGAAGCTCTGTGAAAAATCGCCAAGGCGTTCGAGAGCAGTCGGTGTGTACTGGAGAGCGGTGCCGCCGGAGACAAACTGGCCGGTGCGTTCCTGTGACCAGAAGAAGAACAACTTCTTTCTGTCGCGATTGAAGTGTTTGGGGATGAAAACCGGGCCACCGATGCTGTACGTTTCCACGTTATAGCGATAGGGCGCGCGCGCTGTCGCGGCGCCGTTCTTGACGGTGTGATTGTTGGCCCAGGTGTCCGCATTGAACTCTTCATGGCGGTGATTCCAGGCTGCCGTACCGTGGAACTGTTGAGTTCCGTTCTTGGTGACGACCGTGATGGTGCCGCCCGATGTGTGACCGAATTCAGCCTGATAGTTCGATGTCAGAACTTTCAGTTCTTGCACGGCGTCCAGATTCGGCTCGTACTGAACCGAGGTATTCGATCCGGTATCCATATCGGTAACGCCGTCAACCGTGAAATTGAGCGCCGTAAAACCGCCATTGATGTTCATGCCGCTGATGGCGCCGTGGCTCGTCACGTCGCGATTCGCCGTGTCAATCACGCCGGGAACCAGCCGGATATAGCCAAACAGATCGCGACCTTTCAGGGTCAGATCGTCCAGCGCCTTGGAATCGACTGTCTGAGATTTCTCGGAGCTCGAGAGCTGAACCTGCGCTGCTTCGGCGGTGACCGAGATAGAGTCGGAAACGTTGCCGAGCTGGAGAGCCATCTTGCCCGCATTACGGGTCTCCTCGGCGGTGACGACGAGGCCGGTCTGCGTGAGGCTCTTGAAGCCAGTCGCCTTAACCGTTACCGTGTATGTGCCCGGTGTCACGTTGGTGAAACGATAAGTGCCCGCGCTGTCCGTGTTCGCAGTACGAGCCGACCCGGTGTCGTTGCTCGTCAACGTCACTGGTGCATTTGTTACTGCGGCATCCGCCGGATCGACCACTGACCCGACAATCTGACTGCTGACCTGTGCGAATACGCTGGCGCAACTGAGTGCCAGCGCAAAAATAAGTTGCTTGAATTGTTTTGCGTTCACATTACCCCCCAAATTGATTTGGACAAAAGCTAAGACCCAACGGATGGTTTGGACCAATCCCTCGGTGACGATATCACTGTTGCGAAAGAGTGTCAATGGATGCGCCTATTGTTGGGGGCGTGAACTAATTCACATTTTCCCTGTGCGCTTAAATACAAGAAAAATAACGCCCTCGCGGCTCAGTCCAGGCCGCCCGCGGACGGCAAAACCCCTGCCGAATGCAAAGCCGGCTTCCAGGGGCTGATCTCCAGCAGAAACATGCCAATCCCCCCTGGAAACGACTGTTTATTCCGCCGAGTCACGCGGCGCCAGGCTTCCCAGACGTTTCCGACAAGAACCCCGGCGAGCAGATAGTACACCACCCCCGCCCACTCGAAAAACGCAAAACTGACAACCGCCACCAGAACGCCGAAGACAATCTGGTCGGGATATTTCGCCGGGGAAGTCGGCGGATCCGTAAGAATGATGAAGGCGAAGTAAAGAACGGCTTCGACGTCGGGCGAGCGGTATATTTCAGCCACCCAGCGCGGGTCTCCCACGAATGACGTCACGGTAAAGAGCAGGAAGTATGTTCCGAGGAATGTCAGAACCAACGGCATCTTATTCACCCGGTCGGTGATGAAAACGCCCGCGAGGATCAGAACGGACTGCGTGAGCAGCGGTACTTCGGTCAGCGCCCCCCACCAGCTTTGCCCCGTATGGAAAACGAAATAACTGCCAATGACCGCCAGCGCCGCCGGATTAAATACGTTCGCGACGCGCGACCGGAAAATATACTTGCTGATCACCGCCGCGACTGACGTCAGCGTTACCACGTACCAGGGCTCCTGAGCGCGCAGCACCATCGCGGTGATCATGGCAGTGAGAATGGCGCCGCTCGGAAACTCCCAGACACTTTTCCGAACGCAGAGGAGAAACGTATCCACGAGTCCGCTGACGAACACCGCGCACAATAGCCCAGGCAGAACAGTGCGCAATCCTTCGCCCGGCGCGGCGATGGAAATGAGCGCGATCAACACCAGAATCAAAAGCCCTTTGGGCGTTTTGAAAAACTTCTTCGCTCTACGCCGCACTGCGTAGCCCTCCGGTCTCATGGCGTTCCAGATCCGGCGTAAAAATCAGCCCTCCGACGCCCATGCGATCGAGAAACTGAATGCCGGCCTTCGGACCCAGAATGAAAGCCGCTGTCCCCAGGGCATCCGCCACCATTGCGCTCGGGGCAACGACGGTAACGCTTGCGACCTCGACTGGCGAAGCACCGGTATGGGGATCCAGCAGATGATGCTCCCCGGAACCAACGGGAGCCTGACGTTCATAATCGCCTGAGGTGCAGACGGCCTGATCCGAGATGTGCAATGTATCGATCAGTTCGCCGTCGCGCCTTGGATGGCGAATTCCAACGGCCCACCGTGTCCCCGCCGCATTCACGCCGCCAAGATATAAATCGCCACCGGCATCGATGGCGAAATTCTCAAACGGTTGTAATTCCCGGACGGCGGTATCCACGGCGAGGCCCTTTGCTACCGCCCCCAGGTCGAGAGTGAGCGGACGCCGAAGCGTGATGGTCCGGTGAAGCGTGTCGAGATCGATATCTTTCCAGGTTGCGGCGCCTCGCTCTTCAGACGGAATCGCATTTCCGGTATTGTATTCACGATTGAATCCGCGCGCGGCCATCTCATCGCCGACCGTCGGATCGAAAGCGCCATCGGTTTCCTCCGCAACCAGCAGCGCAAACCGGACGGCCTCAAACAGAATCGCGCTGGCAGGAACTGCTTCGCCCACTCTCCCCTTCAGTTGCATTAGTTCGCTGGTCGGACTGAATCGCGTACAACGCTCTTCGATTTCACGGAACCATCCGAACGCACGCTCGATCGCTGCGTTTGCCGAAGCTGCTGTCTTGGAATCGTCCACGACCTGAATCGTCACAAGCGTGCCCATCACGGCTTCAGTTCGGACGGACATGGTACTTGCAATTCTTTGCCGTAAACGTCAATCACTTCGCTTTCGACAGGGCGTCGACGAGCGCGTAGTAAAAAGCGTTGGCGCTCTGCGTGGCGCCGGAGACATAATCCACCTCAGGACTCTGGCGCTGCAGAACTTCCGGAGGCAATCGGCCGATGACATCGCAGGAATATCGCGTCAGGCACTGCGCGATTTTTGCCGACGTGATCCGCCCGTCCGCGACGATGACTTCAGCCTGAATATCGCCATGACGGCAGGTCCCCCATCCCGTGTAAGTTCCGTCTTTCCACTTCGCCGCGGGCTGTACCGCCAGAGGAGGCGCCTGAACTGCGCTGGGAGGCGTAACGGATGCGACCGTCGCGACAGGCGGTGGAGCGGTGGGCGTAATCGTGGGCGCTGGCGCAGGAATTACCGGGGCCGAAACGGAAGTTGTCGCCGTAGTTGTATCGGTTGAAATTCCGGCAGCAGGCATGGGTGCCGGGGCCGTCGTCCGTTCCAGCGATGCGATCTGGGAAGGAGTCGTGCGTTTTTCAGGGCTCAACGGCGGAGATGCAGCATCCGCGTTTTCAGCGGAAACAGGCTGTTGCGATCCGGCATTGGCAGGTACCGGAGCCGGGCCCCTGGAGTCCGGTGCCCCCGGCCTGCGTTCAGCGGTTTGTGCGTCGAGTTGCTGGGCGGCGGAACGCGTCCGCGTATACCCCGCGGCATACACCGAGAGAACTGCGGCTGTACCGGCAGCCACCAGACCATTCGCGATCTTCTTGCTGGAGCTGCTTTGGGCCATTTTCATATTGTAGATGTACTGATCCCCACAAAAAGGCGTCTTGCCGGACCGAACGGTTACTTCAGAGTGATAGCCACTGACGCAATATGCTGTTCCCACTCCAGTTGGAGCTTCCCGGTTTTCGGGCCGGTCGCGGAAAGCGTCATCTTGTATACCTCGATCGACGCGGGCGGTTTGGACATCGTCATCTTTATCCGTCCCAGATCCTCCGCCTTGTCGTAGCTGAGTCCCCACTGTCCGGTGGATTTGTTAATAATGAGTTGCCAGTTGTTTGGGTCCTCCACCAGCGCGTAGATCGTATAGTCGCCCTTTGGCACCGAGAGGGTCCCGATCGTCAGGTCGGCGTCGGTGTGGAACGATGTGGCGGAATTCGCGCCCGCACGCCAGACTGGATAGTTAGGGTCATTGCTGATAAGGCCACCCGGTCCGAAGATCTTGCGTCCGCGAACGGAGGGCGCTGAGTACTTAATGGAAAGATCTTTCCCCCCGATGGTCACGGTTGTGGTGGCATCGGGGCTGGGAGCCTGACCGAAGACGACCGCAGCCAAACCCAGGATCGCAACGGTAAATACCGCGAATCGGCGGGTCATCGGCATGGGTGTTTCCGCTTTCAATACACTGAAAAGTGACATTACTGCCAGAATACATCCAGCCGATAATCAACCGCGAACTTTTTGCCGTGCGACGCGTATAACGATCAGAGGGAAATCTGTGAGAATCGCTATTGTGGAAGCGTTTGTGGTGACGGTCCTGTTCGCGGCTGCAATTGCCGCGGTTACTGCCGTCACGAACCGGGCATTGGTGAAGATCTGCTCTGGTGGGTTGAAAAGCCTGGTTCACAATAGCGGCCCCGTCCCAGGCAGCCACGTCGAATTATTACAGCCCAGCCGGTGGGAGGATTAACCAAAATGGCCGCGCGCAAACGGGGAAGAGCCATCTGGATTATTCTGACGCTGATCGTACTCGGCGCGGGCGGCTTCTTTGGCATGAAGGCCATTGGCAAGAAGCCTGAGAAGATCGATCCTGAAAAGCTCTCCAAAGTGGAACGCATCGACCTTGCCCGGTCGGTCGTCGCAACCGGGAAGATTCAACCCGTGACGCAGGTCGAAATCAAAAGCAAGGCCAGCGGCATCATCCAGAAACTGCCGGTCAACGTAGGCGATTTCGTCCATCAGGGCCAGGTGATCTGCGAACTGGATCAGAACGACCTGCTTCCGGCTCTGCGCCAGCAGCAGGCAGCACTTCACGTGGCTGAGGCCAATCTTCGTTCCGCCCAGGCTGACTATGAGCGATATAAGGTCGATGCCAAGGGTGCGGATTTGCCGTTCCTGAAGCGCGACATGGATCGAGCTCACAATATGTTCGCCGGCGGTCTGATCGCGCAGAACGCGCGTGACGACGCCGACAAGAATTACCAAATCGCCGCCAATAAGCAGGAATCGGCGACCGCGAATCTGGGCTCCGCGCAGGCGGCCATCGCCCGAAGCCAGGCGGCGCTCGAACAGCAGCAGGCCGCTGTATCGGCTGCCGAAGAGAACCTCCGTAACGCAACCATTGTTTCTCCTATCGATGGCGTAGTTCTATCGCGCGACAGTGAAATTGGTACCGCCGTCAGTTCGATCCTCCAGGTAGGATCAAGCGCTACGCCGATCATGACAGTAGGCGATCTCAACGAAGTTTACGTCAAAGGCAAGGTGGATGAGAGCGACGTCGGCCACGTCTATCTCGGGCAGCCAGCGCGCATCAAGATCGAATCGTTCAAGGACCAGGCTTTCAACGGCAAGGTCACGAAGATCTCTCCGATGGGAACCGAGAAAGACAACGTCACCACATTCGAAGTGCGTGTTTCCATCTCGAACGACAAGCATATTCTCAAAGCGCAGATGTCGGCCAACGCCGAGATCGTTCTCGAAGAGCACAAGGGCGTTCTCGCCATCGCGGAAGGTGCCGTCCTCTACAACAAGGACAAATCCACCGCCGTGGAAATTCCTGACATCGCCGACCCAACAGGTAAGAAAAAGCTGGCGGTCACGCTCGGCATCAGCAACGGAGCGAAGACCGAGGTGATCAAAGGCCTGAACGAAGGCCAGCAAGTCATCCTGCAATGACGTATCTGCGCGAACTGTTCGGTCAGGTCGCGGGAAGCCTGCTCCGCAATAAGCTTCGCAGCTTCCTCACCATGGCAGGTATCGCCTGGGGCCTGGCATCCATGGTGCTGATTGTTGCCATGGGCGATAGCTTCAAGGAAGGCCAGCGCAACAACACCAAAGAGCTCGGCAAGAACATCGTGATCCTCTTCGGCGGCCGCACCGAGATGCAGGCTGGTGGCGAACGCGCGGGCCGCCGCATCCGCCTGAACTACAACGACGTCAAAGCCCTTCGCACTGAAGCCTATGAGGTTCAGGCTGTGGCGATCGAACTGGAAAGCCAGCTCAAGGCGACGAGCGCCTATAACAGCGGCAGCTTCGATGTCAGCGGCGTTGAAGCGCATTACCCTGATCTGCGCACCATACCGATCGGCGAAGGCCGCTTTTTCAACACGACGGAGCAAACCGGCGGTGAGCGTGTCTGCTTCATCGGAAGCGATGTCAAGAAGCAACTCTTCGGCAGCCGCTTTGGAACCACGGGGACCGTCATCGCTCTCAATTCGATTCCCTACCGCATTGTCGGCGTGATGGCGGACAAACAACAGGACAGCAATTATTCCGGCCTGGATGTGAAGAAAATCTTTCTCCCCTATGAATCTATGGCCCGCGATATGCCCCCCGCAAAGAACTATATGCCGGGCGATCTTTCCGAAATCCTGTATCAGCCCCGCGAGGGCGCCGCATCACTGGAAGTCGAAAAGCAGGTCCGAAAAATTGTCGGCCATGCGCACGATTTCGATCCCCTGGACGAAGCCGCGATGGGAATGTGGGACACAGTGGAGAACCAGAAGCAGGTGGATGGAATCTTCGATTCGATGACCGTGTTTCTCGGTTTCGTCGCGCTCGTAACGTTGTCGCTGGGCGGCATCGGTGTCATGAATATCATGCTGGTAACGGTATCGGAAAGGACGCGCGAGATCGGGCTTCGCAAGGCGCTGGGTGCCACACGCGGACGGATACTCGCTGATTTCATGGTCGAAGGTGCGGTGCTGGCCTTCGCGAGCGGAATAATCGGCTGGTCCGTAGCGTTCGGCATATCGAGCGCCCTGAAACTCGTCAAGATGCCCGACATGTTTCCCGGCCTGCCCGTGAGCTGGGCAACAACCGCGTTCGCATTTACAACCCTGACGGTCATCGCCGTGCTTTCCTCACTATTCCCGGCATGGCGCGCCTCCTCTCTCACGCCTGTCGAGGCCCTGCGGGACGAAAGATGAGGATCGGCTCCATCATTCGCGAAGCCGCAGGCGCGCTCAATTTCAATCGCCAGCGTAGCCTCCTGACAATGGCCAGCCTCGGCTGGGGCGTCGCGTGTTTCGTTATTCTGTCGTCCTATGGTGAGGGCTTCGGCGTGGCTCTCAAGACTTCATTTCAATCGGTGGGGCAGGACCTCATCCTGATGTTTGGCGGCGAAACGTCCGTCCAGGCCGGTGGCCAGCGCTCTGGACACGAGATCCGGTTTGACCTGAGCGATGTCGATCTCATCCGCGAGAATGTCCCCCAGGTGAAGGCCGCGTCCGCCGAAATCATGATTCGCGGCGCCACAGTATTGCGCGGCACCCGCGAACAGAGCATGTCGATCCGCGCCGTCGAACCGGCCTACGGCAAGGTTCGCAACATGACGCTGTCCGAAGGCCGGTGGATCAACGGTGAAGACTATCTGAACAAGCAGCGCGTGGCGATTCTGGGCGACAAGGCCGCGCATAAACTGTTCGGGGAAATCCCGCCGGTTGGCGAGAACATCGCCATCAACGGGATACAGTTCAGCATCATCGGAGTGCTGAAGACCAAGGTTCAGATCTCGAACTACAACACCCCTGACAATGAATGCATTTTCATTGCGCTCTCTACCGGGTCGCTTCTCCATGACATCAAGCATCCGGATGACATCGTCTGGACTCCAGCCAACCCCGTGCTCAGTAAAGAAGCGGTGAAGAGCGTTCGCGCCGTCCTCGCCCGCACCCACAACTTCATGCCGAACGATGAGCAGGCCCTGCAGGTTTTCATCTTTAACGAATTCGCCAAGGTGATCGACACGATGGCGCTGGCTCTGCAGGTTCTGCTCGGCCTGATTGGAGCGCTGACTCTCGCAATCGGCGGCGTGGGCCTCGCCAATATCATGCTGGTTTCGGTGACGCAGCGAACAAAAGAGATCGGCATTCTGAAATCCCTTGGCGCCACCCGCAGCGCGATTCTCTGGCAGTTTCTGGTCGAGGCGATGGTGATCGTGACCGCGGGCGGATTGTTCGGCGTATTCCTCGGCTGGGCGGTCACGGCCGGAATTCAAACCCTGCCCTTGTTGGGTCCGCTGTTCAAGGACGACTCGGGCAGTGGCGATATCCATCTCCATCTTTCCCAACTCGCAGTAATTACGTCGACGCTGGTGCTGGAAGTAATCGGCCTGTTTGCGGGGTTGTTGCCGGCGCTGAAGGCATCGCGCCTCGATCCCATTTCGGCCCTGCACTACGAGTAAGGATTGTGGGGCGGACGCCTCGTCCGCGCCGGACCCCCGGTCCGGCTCTCACTCAATAAACTAGCGTCCCAGACGCTGCAATATCGCCTGCGCCGAAGCCTTCGCCTCCGGATCGTTCCCCTGAGCGGCCAGTTTCAGATGCTCCTCGGCGGCAGCAAAATCACGATTTTTCCCGAGCGCAACTCCCAACTCATACTGCGCGCTCCACAGTGAAGGTTTCAACCGCACAGCTGCCTGAAACTCCCGAAGGGCCCCCTCCAGATCGCCCTTGTTGCCCAGCAGAATTCCAAGCAGTTCATGCGCGGGAGCCACCGCCGCATCTTCCTGCACTGACGCCTCCGCTTGCTTCTCGGCCTCATCCGCCTCGCGCAAAGAAGTCAGCAAACGGGCATAGTTCAAACGTGCTTCCGCATAATCCGGCTTGAGCCGGATCGCCTGTTCGAAGTGATACCGCGCTTCTGCCGCGAATGCGCCACCGCGCGGCGCCAGCACGCTCGCCAGGTTCATCTGCGCCTGCGGCAGGCTCGGTTGAATCCGCATCGCCTCGCGGAATTCCTTCTCCGCGCCGGCATTGTCCCCGCCCGCCAGCAGCAGCGACCCCAGCGAATTGTGCAGTTCCGGCAACTCCCCATCCAGGCTGATGGCCCGTTTGATGTCGATCATCGCCTCCGCATTCCTGCCCGCACGCCACAACACCTGCCCCAACATCCCCCACGCGCCGGCATCGTCAGGCGTCAGCGTGGTCACCCGGCGCAGCGAAGCTTCAGCCTTCGCCAATTGGCCCGCCTCCATCTGCGCGCTGCCCAGCTTTCGCAGCATCAAAGCCGACCCCGGTGCATGCCGCACAGCCTCTTCGAAATACGGCATCGCCCCGGCAGCGTCGCCCGCGGTGCTGAGTCCGTCGGCGAGATCGGCATAATACTCCGGACGCTGCGGCTGATACTTCTCAATCGCGCTTTGCAGCCGCGGCAGGCCACGCGTCATATTGCTGTGCTCCAGAATTTGCGCCAGCCCCCCGTATAGCGCAGCTTCCGCCTCTTTCTGTGCCGGAGGCGTAGTTGTGGAAGCGAGATTGTTTGGGTAATACGGGACTACCTCGCCGCGATACGGCGGCGTGGCTTCAGACGGCTCGGTCTTAGGCGCCAGCAAATCCCCCGCAGGCTGACGGCTCCGGATCAGATGATCCGTCATCACCAGATAGACAGCGTCGTCGGTGCGCCGCTTCGGCATATGGCAGCTGATGCAATTCGCGGCGGCAGCATGGGGCGGGGAAGCTGGCATCTGCCGGAACGCCACCGCGCCCGCCGTAGCCTGCGTCGCATGGCAATCCTTGCAAACCTGGTTGTAATGCACAGTAGCTTCATCCCCCCGCGGGATGTTATGCGGATCGTGGCACGTCGTGCATCGCAGCTTACCTTCACTCTTCAAAAAACACTGCGACTCCCGCATCCGGTAAGCGCCATGCGCCACTTCAAATCGCTCACCCATTCCACCCGCGCGGTCGAACGTCAGCCGGAAATCACCCAATGGCTGTCCAGGGATATAGGAAAAAGGCCCCCGATCGAATTTCCTGATATCGTGCGGCAGCGTGACCGTCGTCGTCTCCAGATGGCACTGCATGCAGACCTCAAGCTCCCGGTCACCGCTCAACCGCTTCGGATTCACGATGGCGGCACGGATTTCCTCCACCTTCGCGCCGGCCCGGCTCGCCGCGTCCACATGCCGCTGCCCCGGCCCATGGCAACGCTGGCAATCGATCCCCTGCGGCACTGGCTGCAGAAACGCAGGCGTTGCTCCCACCTCGTCGTGGCCTTTCGGAATCGATGGATAGCCGTTATGGCAGAACATGCACTCATACGTGATCACGCGAGTCGACCCCGGATAATCCTGCCGGTCAAATCCCGGAGCCATCGCCCAGTACCCGCCGCGTTCCGAATACCACCCGAGCGGAAGCTGCTGCATCGTGCCCCGGCTCGTCAGATGAACATAGGTACGGCCGTGATTGCCCGATCCCATGACGAAATCCACCTGCTTCTCATCCACATTGGTCTCGTTGCCGTCGAAACCCTTCTGCCACCGGCGCTGATAATACTTGCCGCCGCGCTCCAGCATCTCGATATAGCTGTCGGACGCCGCATGATAAAACGGTTTACCCAAAGCCTCCACCACATTGGAAGGCTGAAGTTTGTAGAAGGACCGGCCCATGCCGGTTTGGGAGAACGTATTCGCGATGTCAGCGTGACAGGTGGCGCATCGGGCAGGATCGGCGTACTGATTCGCGGGGGCTTGTGCTCGTTGCGCAATGACACTGGCCGCCGTGATCGCCAGCATCGTGATCGCAAGCGGCGCCGCAGCACCGGACCATCTCAACCGCATACCACTCCGCACATGCCTGAATTTTCTCACGGGCACGAACAGGAGTGTTTTTATAATTTACGGCGCCGGGCTAACCGGCCGATCGGAGCTTCTCTTCATACATCGCGAAGTCGGCGCGATGGAGTAACTCGGACGCTGTGTCGTTGGGCTTCCACGTCGCCGCGCCCACCGCCGCTCCGATCGCCACCCGTCTCTGCCCACCCTCGATCAGAAAGTGTTCGGCCAGTGACTCCCTGACCCGCGTCATCTGCTTCTGTGCCTCGCTCTGGTCTGCGTCCACGAAGGCCACAAATTCATCTCCACCCCAACGGCCAATCGTGTCCCCCGGCCGGAACGCGCTGCGCAGGCGGCTTCCCACCTGGCGCAGTAAATCGTCTCCCGCGGAGTGGCCATAGCTGTCGTTGATCTTCTTGAAGCCGTTCAGATCGATGTAGATCGCGGTGAATGGTTCTCCCCGTTTCACCCGTGCGTCAAGTTGCATTTCCACAGTGCGCCGGTTCGCCAGGCCAGTGAGGGCATCGCGCGATGCCTGCATCTGCAGTTGATCCTGCGCTTGTTCCAGCAGACTGAGCGTTCGCTCCAGCTCTTCGGTCTTCCGGCGCTCCCGGTCAACGAGTCGCTTCCGCTCCAGGCTCGCGCTGATCCTCGCCCGGAGCAATACCCGGTTGAAGGGCTTGGGAAGGTAATCCACCGCGCCCATTTCAATGCAGCGAACAACACTCTGCAACTCATCGAGCGCCGAAATCATGATCACCGGCACCTCACGCATGGTGCTGTCCTGCTTAATTCTGGCCAGTGTCTGAAACCCGTCCATGACCGGCATCAGGATATCCAGCAGCACCAGATCGCACGCGCGTTCCCGCAGCTTCTCGAATACTTCGGCGCCATTGCGCGCCTCGACAACGACGTGGCCCTCGCATTCCAGACGCCGTCGCAACAGGTCGCGGTTCGTGTGATCGTCGTCGGCAATCAGGATCGTCCCGCCCCGCGTCGCAGGAGCCGGAAGTCTCCCCTGTGAATGAGCATTCAGGACTGCGCGATTTGGCTCAGCCGCAACCGTCGGCTTCCCGGTCAGATCTCCCAGACGTCTGATGGCGCCTGAGATGGCGGCCAGATCGGCCAGCGTCTCGTTGTGGCTCTGGTCAAGCTCATGGCGAAGCGACGCCAGTGTCCCCGACATCTGCCCACCCAACTCCTGCAGCTCATTCCTGAAAACCTCACTCTGCCATTCGACCGCCGATTCCGACTGCTCATCGAACGCGCGTTCAATGGAATCCAGTACCTTCTGGCCGCCCTCACGGATCTGCCGGAACGCTGGTACAAATGGTCTCAGCCGCCGATCCTCCGCCTCATCGATCAGCAAATCGCTGTATCCCATGATGTGATTCACGGGCGTGCGGAACTCGTGACGCAGGTGAGCGGAAGACTCAGCCTTCGGAGTTTCAAGCATGTCTGTGAGTCTTATCGGAGCGGGAGCGAATTTGTAGTGTTTATTTGTTAGAAAGTGTGGGGCGAGCTTTCAGCTTGCCGTGGGCTTCAGCCCGCCCTTCTAACTAGTGGCCGCCGTCCTTGCCGCCGTCTTTACCGCCATGATCGTCGCCATTCCCATTCCCCTGACCATCGTCGTCATCTTTGTCACCCGTCATGGTAAGAGTGCCAAACAACCCATGTTGTTCACCCCCAGGCCCCGCCGCGAAGTACAGCACACTCGCCGCACCCGCGCTGCCGCCATTGCCGAAGGCGAGTCCCCAAAGCCCGTCGATCACGACACGCTTACCTTCCGCACCACGCAGCAACCCGTGAAAGTCTCCGGAATCGTTGAAAGCGGCGATTTCACCACTCCCAAAATTACCGACCAGGAATTTCTTACCGGGTTTTCCAAAGTCGGCGGGGGCGAGAGTCACCGCCCAGGGGGCATTCATCCACTGCCCGTGGTGAAGCCGCAGCACCAGCGTTCCTTCCGGAGTGAAAATGTCGACGTAGCCGTTACCTGCGCCATCCACTTCATCATGGGCCGCCGCGTCCTGCTTTGCGAACGCGACAGCAATATTACCCGTGACGTTCTGCACATTAAACGGCGCGTATCCGGCAGGGATCTCCGGGTCGTGGAATGCGCTTGTCGTCAGAGTCACCGGTGCGAAGGTGTTATCGAACATCTCCACCAGCCCTGTGCGAAAGTTCGCCGCGAACAGAACGTTGGCGCCCCTTTTAGTATCCATGGCCGGGTCTACGCCCACCGGCTTTCAGCCGGTCAGCTTTGAGCGGCCCATTCCAATCCTGGAGAATCCGTTTCGCCCCAGCGGCAGGCAGTTCCGCCCCAAATCCGCAGGGAAGACCCGAACAAGTGCGAGGTCTATGCGTATCTCCGGTTAGTCGCATGAGCGGCAAGGAGAGTAAAAGAATGAAAAAGACTTCGATAGTGGCGGCGGTACTTGCCGGAGCCCTGGCTCTGGCTACGGGGAGTTATGCATTCGCTGCAGGGATGAATCCGGCTTCGGGTGCTGTTGTGAAGACGAACGACTCCGATCTCATGGTGATGCCGGGAGCCGGAGCGGGCGCGGTACGCCTGCATTTTTCCGGAGCCGAACGCCTTCGTAACGACTTCCGCGGGGGGCTGACGATTATCAAAGACAATACGGGATCCATGCATTACAGGCCGGAGGCTTATCAGGTCGTCAACGGAAAATTCAAGTCCGTCGAAGTCCATTTCCGGATTGAGGGCAAAGACGAGGCGACTGTTGAATTCGGTAAAACCGATCCCGGCGTGCCGGTTATTCTCCGGTGGGGCGCTGTGATGTCCGGCCAGTCGGTAGTGATGTAGAAACGGCGCGGGCGAAAGGCCCCATGTCACTTAGTTTTCGCAAGCGTTTATTGCAGTCGCTTGTGGATGCAGAGGTGGGGCGGACGGTTCCGTCTGCCTGTAAATTGTCAAAGCCGGCAGGCCAAACGGCCTGCCCCACCTTGCCCGTTACAGCAGCATAAGTTGTGTTGAATTAAGAACGAAAACGCTTACTCCACAAGGCGTTGCGGGTCCTTGTGGAGCAGGCGTTTTCGGACAGCAGGCTTAGAAACGATAGCCGAAGCCGATCGATGGCTCTGCGCGGTGCGTGATGCGGTCCTCGCCATCTACACCTGTCAGATTGTACGTTGGCGAATTGTAGACGAAGCCGCGGTATTCGGCACGCACAAATACGTGACTCGATACATTGAAATCGGCACCGCCGCCGTAGACGAAGGCGGCGCGGGTCTGCGATTCGGCGCCCGGAACGTCTTTCGGATCGAACACCAAAGCTCCCGCGCCAGCGAGCGCAAAGGGTGTGAAGTGCGCCAGCGGCACCCGAAATACATACGCGCCGGACACTTCATGCGAATAGGTCTTCACGCCCACGGCATTGGTTGACGACAGGTAGTTCTGGGTGTTGAGCGCATAGCCGTAATTGGCTTCGATGCCGCTGTGAGCGCCGAAGAAGCGACGATAGCTACCCAGCACGCCACCGCTATTGGTAGCTGAATTCTGAGTCCCGTTGTTCGTCGTGGTCCTGACGAAGCTGCCGAACGCCTGCACCGCAACTTCATTTTTTCCGGACTCTTCCGACTGCGCAAAAGCCGCCACCGCTATCGAGGCAAGGCCTGCAACCGCTGCAATGAAAAATCTCTTTCCAAACATTGTTGTTACTCCTTTGTCTCTTTGAAAACGCAAGCGACGTGCCATCCCGCGAGCTCCCAAGACGGACGAAATAAAGGGGTTGCAGCTTTGACACCTGCCAGGGCGGTGCTCATAAATCGGCACTTGCCAGAGAGCTGGCGTTGTGGATGGCATCCTGTTCGTCGTGAGCTACTTCGAATACAGCTTCGAGGTGCGCTTCTGTGATCAGGCCGAGGTGTGACGGCTGCGCGATGACGATTGCCAGATCTCCGCGGGCATCCAGCAGCCTGGTACGGGCGCTGAGCAGGGAACTCATGCCCGAGTAGTCACGCTCTTCTTGTTTGATATCAAGCGACATTTACCGGGCCTGCGCGGTGTAAGATTTTCGGAACGACAGCCATGTCTGTTCCGCGCTCGCGGTTTCCGCCGAAGTGAGTTCGCCGACCGGTTTGCCTGTGATGGCCTCGATCAGCTTGCGGGAAACTTTCGATTGCGCAATAAACTGTGCGCCCGCGGCGTACCAGCGAGCGAGCAGCGCACTTCCTTCTTTTCCTGCGCTGGTGACGAACGTCAGGTCGACGATTAACGCATGCTTGCCGATCAAACTGGACGCGCTGAGCCAGTCACGTTCCAGGCGCCGCGCTCCTTCGGCGTCCAGTTCTCCTGCCAATTCAAACCGGAAAGCTGCAGGCCCGTAGTGCATGAAGTATTGCAATGCGTGCTTCACCTGTCTTCTGTTATTGCCACCCGGTTATTGCCACCCGCCGCCGAGCGCCTTATACAGCTGGACCACGCTCAACAATTCATTCAGGCGAATTTCAGCCAGACTGAGCTGTGCCTGGAACAGGTCCCGATCCGCGTCGAG
>Ga0206991_10066_pt1 | contig 28516 bp, 23 predicted proteins | sample Alteio_BWMinCont_9_FD_153286 | JGI IMG/M metagenome (GOLD analysis project Ga0206991, IMG submission 153286) | Enriched cells from forest soil in Barre Woods Harvard Forest LTER site, Petersham, Massachusetts, United States -... | ecosystem: Environmental > Terrestrial > Soil > Temperate forest >...
TGTAGAATTAAGGCTGCCAAAATCCCTGCAAGAGGAGAATGCGCCATGCCACGATTACACATGTTGAAATTGTTGGTGTTAGGGGTCACGCTCGTGGGCGGTCTTTCCGCCGCGGTCGACGTCTCGGCCACCAACAACCTGCCCAATCCGTATCGCCCGATCGACAACTGGGCCCAGCTTCCTGCGGGGGTTCAGTGGGGGCAAGTGATCGCCGTTCAACCGGACAACCACGGCAATCTCTGGGTGTTCCACCGCAGCGATCCCCCCATCCTTCAGTTCGATGCGTCCGGCAAGTTTTTGAAAAGCTTTGGCGCGGGAATGTTCGTGGAGCCTCACGGGTTGGCAATAGATCGCGACGGCAACGTCTGGGTTACCGACGCGCAGGGAAAAGACGGCAAGGGACAACAGGCTTTCAAATTCAGTCCTGATGGGAAGGTCCTGATGACGCTCGGCAAGGCCGGGGTCGCCGGCGCCGGACCCGATACCTTCAATGGCCCGTGCGATGTGGTGGTTGCACCCAACGGCGACATCTTCGTCGCCGACGGCCATGGCGGCGACACCAACGCGCGCGTCGTGAAGTTTTCAAAAGACGGGAAGTTCATCAAGGAGTGGGGCAAGAAAGGATCGGGCCCCGGCGAGTTCGACACGCTGCACAGCATAGCGATGGATTCCAAGGGGCGCGTGTTCGTAGCCGATAGGGGAAACAGCCGGATTCAGATTTTCGATCAGGACGGCAAGTTCATCGATCAGTGGAAGCAATTCGGCCGGCCGAGCGGCATCTTCATTTCAAAGAACGACACCCTGTATTCGGTCGACTCGCAGTCGGACGAAAAGACCAACCCGGGTGTGAAGCGCGGCATCCGGATCGGCAGTGCGCGCGATGGCGCCGTGAAGGTGTTCATCGCCGACACCTCGCCCGATCCGAAAATGGCGCTCGCCGAAGGAGTGAGCGCCGATGCCAAAGGCGACATCGTGTACGCGGCTGGAGTGAGTTCGATGGCTTTACACAAGTTCGTGAAGAAGTAGGCGCGGAAGGCCTATCAATTCTGCTTCTCGAGAAAGACCACGCGGTCGTCACTCCAGTCAAAATTTGTCTTCAGTCCAGATTCGTGCGTAATCTTCTCGATGTATCGGGCGACGGCACGCCCACGATCGTCGTTTCCGAGAACCTCCGGAGACCCGTCCGATTGAACCCAGCAGGGCCGGAACCCAGCTTCCAGAACGCCATTCTGGTCCGCGCGGCAGTACCCAATCATGCTGTTCTTGGCTTCCGGATGGAAAGGGTAAACCGGGTAGTTGGGATCCGGTTCGAATCCAAATAGCTTGCGGCGCCGCTTGGCCCATGCCAGCCGCTCCGGACTGGCATTTGCCTCGAGGTTCAACGCGCGAGTTACCGTGACGAAATTTCCGAGCCCGTGAAAAATCGGCCGATTCTTGTAAACTTCGATTCCCTGAAGGATGTGCCCATGATGGCCTACTACGACGTCGGCGCCGGCGTCAATCGCGGATTTCGCCACTGGCCGCTCATACATCGCGAGCGTTGCGGGCGTGTGCCCCAGGCCCTTGTGCAGCGCGACTGTAAGTACGTTGACCTCTGGCCGCAACCGCTCGATGTCTGCCTGCATCCACTCCAGCGTGACTGGATCCGCGAACGTATACACGGTCGGCGGGCCGCCTGGCGTAGCGTAATCGAGTTCGTAGTGGGTAAGGATTTTTACGTACGCGCAGCCAGGCTTAGCAGAAGTTGCCCACGATTCGCGCGGGCCCACGCAGTTGTAGCTCAAAAAACCAAAGCGAAGGTTGTTCCGCTCGACGATGGCCGGTGATCGCGCCTCCGCCAGGTGCATGCCTGCACCCGTCGTCTGGATGTTCAGATCATGCAGGCGCTGGACAGTGTCCTCAATACCCGCCGGCCCCGCGTCGTAGATATGATTCCCAGCGAGCGTCGCGACATGAAAACCGGCTCTGCGCAGCGCGTCAAGATGGCGAGGATCGCTGGCCGGCGCCGGGACGTCAACGCTGCTCTGGGATCCCCGATAGGTGTGCGGAACCTCCACGTGCCCGGCCAGGACGTCAGCCTGGGTCAACACGGCTAGCGAAGCATCAAAGAACCGGTCCGGATCGGGCTCGTCCAAAATGAGATCGCCGACCAGCATCAAAGTCAGCGGTGCTGTGGGCAACGTAGGCAAAGTGAAATTGTACACGGATAGTGTACAATCCGTAAGCATGCGCTGGGCCATCGCTTTCGCCGCCACGCTGCTGGCGATGCTGACCCTGCAGATGTCCAACCTGGGCTTCTCGCCGCTGCTACCCGCGATCCAGAAACAGTTCAGCGTCACGTACTCACAAATCGGCCTGTTTACCGGCTTGTACGGAATCATCGCCATCGTGCTGAGTTACCCGGCCGGGCTGTTGGCAAAGCGATTCGGCGAACGACGCGTGCTGACCATCGGCCTGGTGATCGTCGCCGCGGGATTGTCGGGACTGAGCGCTGCGCCTAATTTCCCGCTGGCGCTTGCGGCACGTCTGCTCTGGCTGTCTGGATACAGGCTGGCGTTTGTTTGCGTGATAACAGCCATTGCGCTGACCGCCCCGCCCTCGCTTCGCGGATCGGGTATGGGAATCCTGGGAGCGACGTCGGCTTTGGCGTCGGTGATCGGCGCACCGTTTGGAAGCATCATCGGCGCCTCTCTGGGATGGCGCAACGGCATACTCGCGTACGGTGCGATAGCCTTCGCGGGCGCTGTCGTTTTCTTTGCCTTCTATCGCGCTCGCGACGCGTCCGAGCCGCTCGGCCATTCCCATCCAGTGGGCTGGCGACCCGGCGGCGCCAATCTGGCCTACCGCTCCCGAGCGGCCTGGGCGCTCGCTTTGTTGTTGGGATGCGCCAATGCCGGCGGCTTCGGCGCCACGTTCTTCATCCCAGCCGCTCTCAAGACCAACTTCGGGCTCGATGCGGTCGGCGCAGCGTACCTGATCAGCACCGCATACATATTCGCGATTTTCGCCAACCTCGCCTGTGGATACTTGATCGACCGATTCAATCGGTGGGCCGTGATGGCGGTGATTCTGACGGTGATCGTCACTTCAGCGCTGGCCATGACTTCCTCGAGCCTCATGATATTCCGCGTCGCCGTGACATTAGTGATCGGGCTCGGTCTGGTGTGCTCGAATCAAGTCTACGGTCTCGGCGCGGACGTTCTCCGCGGGCGCGAAACCGGGCCCGTCATGGGCATCGTAAGCCTCGGAGCCGGCGTTTTTGGTTACGTCGGCCCGCAGTTGCTGGGTGCGCTGCGCGACTGGACGGGCGCATTCGACGCAGGCTGGTATGCGATGGCCGCTCTGGCGGCTGTGGCGCTGGTAGTCGTCATCGTGTTAAGCCGGTCGAGCGTTCGCGCCCCGGTAGCCATCGCCGCGGATTGATCTGCTTCCACCATCTACTGGTATATAATCTTCGCAACGGAGGGCACATGAGAGCTAGCCTAACGCTCCTCGCGGTCGCAGCCTTGTTCTCGGCGTCCGCTCCTGCCCAATGGGCCGACGTTAAGACTCCAGGGATTCCTCGCTTAGGCGGCGGCAAACCCAACCTTTCCGCGCCAGCGCCGCGCTCCGCTGACGGCAAGCCGGACCTGAGCGGTATTTGGCAGGCTGGCCGCGCCGGCCCGGCCGGACAATATGGCTACGATTACAACGTCACCCAAAACCTGCCGGCGGACGCCGTGACTCCCTGGGCCCAAGCGGTACGTCAACAGCGGGTGCAGGACTTCAGGAAGGACAGCCCCCTCGCGCACTGCCTGCCCGTGAGTGTCCCATTCCTCAACTTCCGTGGCTTATCGAGGATCGTGCAGACGCCGGGCTTGATCGTGATCTTGTATGAGTCTCCAAACAGTCCTCATCGCATGATTTTCATGGATGGCAGAGAGTTGCCCAAAGATCCCAATCCCACTTGGCTGGGGTATTCAGTCGGGCATTGGGAGGAGGATACCCTCGTGGTTAATTCCGTGGGCTTCAATGACGAGGGCTGGCTCGACGTCGGCGGAAACCCGCAAACGGAGTCCCTCCGGCTCACCGAACGCTTCCGGCGACCTGATTTCGGACATTTGCAGATGGAAGTGACCTTCGACGATCCGAAGACTTTTACCAAACCGTTTACTCTGCGCATGGAGAAGACCTATTCAGCGGACACGGAAATATTAGAGGATGTGTGCGAGAATGAGCGCGACAGCGGGCATTTGCTTGGCGGCTTCAAGGTGAATCCGGAAACCCTCGCCAAGTACGCCGGTACCTACCAGTTGCCGGGACGGGAGGCGGTGGTCACCATCTCCGGCGATCAGTTGATTGTGAAGGACAGCGCGCATCCCAAAGACCAGTTGTTCGTGGCTCGCTCCCAGACCCAATTCCTGTCCAGCGTGAGCGAAGCGTCCATCGAATTCGTTAAGGATGCCACGGGCGTGGTCACGCACTTCACCCGGACGGGCGGGGGCCCGGACGAGAAGGCCGTGCGAGAGAGCGGCGCGGCTCAAAGATAACTTGGGAGGAGGGTTGACGTGAGAAAGATTCTTGTCATTTCAGGAACAGTCATCGGACTGACGCTATCGCTATTCGCCCAGTCGAGCGCTCAGGAGCAGGCGCGCTCAGTGCCTACGGGCCAAGCGACCAGGGACCTCAAGGCGACCAGGGATATCAAAGTCATTTCGAGCGCCGGCGCGCGTGCCTTGGCGGACGCCTGTTCAGCTTGGGCTGAGCAGAATAAGCAAATCGTGGCGATAGCGATTCTGGACTGGGGCGGTAATCTCATCGAGTCCCACGCCATGGAAGGCGCGCCCATGAACGCCATCGACACCGCGCTATTGAAGGCCAAGTCGGCCTTGCGCTGGCGGCGTCCCACGTCGGAGACCAACAAGATGGTCCGCAGCGGGGAGAATTTGGCGCCAACCTTCATGCATGACTTCCCATAACCGGGCGCGCTTCCCGTTATCCTGAATGGCCAGGTCATCGGCGCAATGGGCGTATCCGGCGCCGATGGTGAGAAATGCGCCAAGGCGGCGATCGACGTGGTGTTCAACGGACAAGCCAGCTCTGCGGCACGGTAAAGCCCTCCCTGCCCGCTCGTGTTGGAAAAGGAGGCTAGGATGCATCGAGCGATAGTACTTTTGTCGGTTCTTGCGATTGCCGTATTCGCGTCCGCTCTCGCAGTGGCGCAGTCGCGGACCTCAACTACGCTGGACGTCTATGTCATCGATGTGGAAGGCGGCAACGCCACGCTGTTCGTTTCGCCTTCCCGTGAGTCGCTGCTCATCGATACTGGCAATGCAGGCGCCGCCGCTCCTCGCGATGCGGGCCGCATCATGGAAGCAATCCACGACGCCGGACTTCAGCAGGTCGATCATCTGATAACAACGCATTGGCACGGCGATCATTTCGGCGGCATGGCCGAGCTGGCCGCAAAAATCCCCATCCGCGAGTTTATCGACCACGGACCGAACGTTCAGCCCGGCGAGGCTGCGGACGCGTTCCTCCAAAACATCTATCCACAGCTCTATTCCAAGGCGAAGCACACCGTCGTCAAAGCCGGTGACAAGATTTCCATGACGGGCCTCGACGTGCACGTGGTCACTTCCGCGGGTGAAACGATCAAGCGGGCGTTGCCCGGCGCCGGCCTGCCGAATCCCTATTGCGCCAACTTCAAGCCTGGAGAGAACAATGCCGAAGATCCGCAATCGGTTGGGGTTTACATCACGTTTGGAAAATTTCGCACCGTTCATTTGGGGGACCTTACCAAGAACAAAGAGTATGAGTTGATGTGTCCCAATAACCGAATTGGCGTGGTGGATGTGCTCTTGGGTTTGCATCACGGACAGGCCAGCTCGAATTCGGAGGCGCTGGTACACGCCTTGCGTCCCCGTGTCGCCATCATGAATGACGGCACCCGCAAAGGCGGCGATCCTGAGGTAATGAAGACCGTGCATTCCTCCCCTGGTCTCGAAGATCTCTGGCAGCTTCACTTTTCACTCCTCAGCGGACAGGAATACACTGTGCCGGGAATGTTCATCGCCAATGTAATTGATGAGCAGCCGCCTGCAATGCCGATCGCTCCCACGGCTGCCCCACCGCCCGGGCCAGGCGCGCCGCCCGCGCCAGTCCATAACGGCACGGCATATTGGATCAAACTGTCCGCGCAACAAGATGGTTCGTTCACCGTGACCAACGCGCGGAACGGCTTCAGCAAGACCTACCGGGCCGGGCTCTAGGGTAGCGTTTATGATACCGGTAGAGTTTATGATAAAGATAGATTCGGCGATAAATCGTGATCTAGCAATAAGTTGATCCAGCAATAAAATTTAATACCGATGAAGCGTTCTATTCACCTGACTGCACTTGTGGTTCTGATCGCTTCCTGGGTGTCTTTACAACCGGCGGCGTCAGGGCAGACCTCGCCGCCACCGGAACCATATCAGGACGCTCCCCGGTATCGCGCGATGTTGGCCACCTACTGCTTCACCTGCCACTCGACGCGCGCGAAGGTCGGCGGCCTCGCGTTGGATAGCCTGGATCTGGGGGCCGCATCGGATGACGCCCGTACCTGGGAGAAGGCCCTGCGCAAACTGCGTGGACATTTGATGCCGCCGCCGGGCAATCCCCAACCACCCGCGAAAGATGTGGATTCGTTTGTTGCCTGGATGGAGAACACGCTCGATTCCCACCCCAAAGGTCCCAAGGCGGGCTATGTCCCGATTGAACGCCTGAACCGCACCGAGTACGCCGCATCGGTGAAAGCGCTGGTGGGGGTGGAGGTCAACCCGAAGGACGTCCTGCCACAGGATATCCAGGTAGACGGCTTCGACAACATTGCGGACGCGCTGAGCGTCTCCCCCGCATTCCTCGACCAGTACATCACCGCTGCCCGGCACGTTGCGAAGCTGGCGATCGGCGATCCGGCCGGCCATGTTGCGAATGTGAAGTATTCTATCGCGGCAAGTCAGACCAGCGATGAGCCCTTCCCTCTGGGCACGCGCGGCGGCGTGCGGTTCAAGCACAATTTTCCAGCCGACGGGGAGTACCGCATCAGTATCGGCGACCTTTCGGTGGGCTTGTACACCAGCACGATGGAGAACGAGAGCACGCTGGTGATCATGATCGACGGCAATATCGTGTTCCGCAAACCAATCGGCGGGCCTGCCGATCTGGCTCTCGCCGATCGCAAAGGAGCTGTTGGGCGCACCGCAATCATGGATCGCTTCACCAAGATTCCTGTCCAGGTGCAGGCCGGCGTGCACGATCTCGTCGTAACATTCATCGACCGCGCCCATGTGGAATCGGACGAGAACGTTGCCGGTGGCTTCAACGGCATCGGCGTCCTCGGCTTCGGCGATGGCAATAATCGCATGGCGCGTCTGGCGGATGGCATCGAAATCGTCGGACCGTTTAATTCAACCGGTGTCTCGAAAACAGCCAGCCGCGCCCTGATTTTTGTCTGCGACCCCAACAAACTCGGCGACCCCGCCTGCGCGAAACAGATTATCGAGCGTCTGGCGCGACGTGCGTTCCGCCGGCCGGTGACTGCCGAAGATGTGGCCCGTCTCATGCCGTTCTATGAAGCCGGGCGGCAGGGCGGCGGCAACTTCGATCAAGGGATCGAGCAGGTGGTGGTGGCCGTACTGGCCAGCCCGGATTTTCTCTATCGCGCGATTCGCGGGCCGAGAGGGGCGGCTCCAAACTCCGAATTTGCACTCACCGATCTGGAGCTGGCTTCTCGCCTTTCGTTCTTCCTGTGGAATACCGGCCCGGATGAGGAACTGTTGAACCTCGCGGCGACGGAGGGATTAGCCAAGCCCGGCGCAGTGGAAAAGCAGGTTAGGCGCATGCTGGCGGACCCCAAGGCTTCCAGCCTGGTCACCAGTTTTGCGATGAAGTGGCTGAACCTCACTACTCTCGATTCCGTGCAGCCCGATCCGAAGTTGTTCCCCGGGTTCAACGAACAACTGCGGCATGATTTTTCGAAGGAAGCGGAAGCTTTCATAAGCAGCATCCTGCTGGAAGACCGGAGCGTGGTGGAGCTGCTCACCTCCAGCCACACGTTCTTGAACGGCGAGTTGGCTCGACTCTACGGCGTCCCAGGCGTCGTCGGCCCTCAGTTCCGCGAGGTCACGCTGGCCGAAAAAGAGCGCGCGGGCCTGCTCGGTAAAGGCGCGGTGCTGCTGCGGACGTCGTATGGTGACCGTACATCGCCGGTATTGCGCGGACAGTGGGTGTTGGATAAGCTGCTGGGCACGCCCCCGACGCCTCCTCCAGCGAACACTGCAACCGACCTTTCTCAAAAGGCGGGCGAGGCGCCGAAAACCATCCGGGCGCGCCTCGAGCAACACCGCGACAAGGCGAGCTGCAGGCAATGCCACGGTGTCATCGATCCCATCGGTCTGGCTCTTGAGAACTTTGATGCGATCGGCGAGTGGCGGACCATGGACCGCCAGGCAAACGCACCGATCGATGCCAAAACGGTGCTGCCGAATGGCGTCCCCATCGACGGCACCGTGGAACTCAAGGACCAGCTCGTCGGGCGTCCGGCCACATTCGCCGAGGCGTTTACCGAAAAGCTCATGATGTACGCTCTGAACAGGCAGCTCGAATACTTCGATATGCCCCAGGTTCGCGCGCTGGTTCGCGGGGCCGCGAAGGATAATTACAAGTTCTCGTCGATTGTTTTGGGAATCGTCAACACGGATGCGTTTCGTAAGCAGGGTCCGGCAGCCGCTGCTGTTACCGAGCTGCGACCCACCGAGCCGCGACCGTGAGGGAGCGGATTTAGGAGTCCACATGTTCATCACGAAAAAACATATCGCCCGCAGAACGGTACTGAAAGCCGCCGGAGTGAAACTGGCGCTGCCGTTTCTCAATGCCATGGTGCCCGCCGCCACTGCGCTCGCCCAAACGGCCGCTGCTCCCAAGATGCGGGCCGCGTTCTTCTACATCCCCCATGGCGCCATCATGTACAACACTGCGCACGGCCCTCAAATGGACAAGTGGACCCCCAGCGGTTCCGGCGCCGATTTCAAGCTCGGCCCGATCCTCGCGTCGCTCGAGCCATACAAGAAGTACATAACGTCTTTCGGCAATTTAGAGAACGCGGCTACCGCGGGATCAGTTCATACGTTTAATCCCGCGACGTGGCTCAGCGCCACGCGTCCGGATACCGGCGGTCCCAAAGCGCACATGGCCACCACGCTCGATCAGGTGATCGCCAAGTTCATCGGCCAGGACACCCCGCTGCCCTCTCTGGAACTGTCCTCCGAGACTACCGTGCAAGTGGCTGCGGGCGGCGGCGGCTCTTATACCACGCTGTCTTTCCGGGACGCGGATTCGCCGCTGCCGATGGAGTACAATCCGCGAAAAGTCTTTTTGGAGCTGTTCGGGGAAGGCGACACGCCGCAGGAACGCGCGGCGATCAGTCATCAAACTGGCAGTTTGCTCGATCTGATCATGGACCGCACCAAGAAGCTCCAGGGCGAACTCGGCAGCAGCGACCGTGCCGCTCTCGACGGCTACCTGGACAGCGTTCGCGAGATCGAGCGCCGAACCCAGATGGCAAACACGAAGGGTGTTTCGGGCTTGAAGATTCCCGATGCTCCGGTAGGGGAACTGGACAAGTTCGACCAACAGGTGAAGTTAATGTTCGACCTGCTGGCGCTCGCGTTTCAGGCTGACCTCACGCGCGTCGCCACGTACATCATGGTTGCGGAAGGTACCCTCCGCACCTACAACCACATCGGGGTTCCGGATTCGTTCCACCCCGTGTCCCACCATGCCAACGATATAGAAAGGATCAACAAGCTGGTCAAGATCCAGACCTGGCACGTGGAAAAGTTCGCCGAGTTTGTGAAGAAGATGGCGGAAACGCCCGACGGGCAAGGAAGCTTGCTCGACCACTCTATCTTTATGTATGGGTCGAACATGAGCAACAGCGACCTGCACAATAATTATCCCGAGCCGAACATTTTGGTTGGTGGTGGCGCGGGCAAGATGAAGCTGGTGGGCCAGCACCTGCTGCTGCCGGAACGGACGCCCATCGCAAATCTTCACCTGACGCTGTTGCAGAAGGTAGGGCTCGAACGGGACAAGTTCGGCGACAGCACCGGCACCATCGCGGGAGTGTAGAAGCGATGAAAACACTGACAATGTTCTGCGCGCCGTGGCGCACGCACACTGTGGCGCACGCACTCTTGCGTGCGTGTCGCGACTCTTCTCGACACGTTTGGCCGGCTCTAGGCGTTCACACGAGTGTGAACGCGGCACGCACGAGTGCGTGCGCCACATGGGGTTCAACACTGTGAATCGTCGAGAACTCCTGAAGAGCTGCGTGGCTGCGCTCGGCATGCGGATGTTCGGGCGCCCGCTAACGGACAAGATCGCAGTGCTGGACGGAGGCGGCGCAAATGTCGTGGCCCTGACGACTATCGACGGACTGGTGCTGGTAGACAGCGGCGCTCCGAAGAGTTTCGCCGTCTCCACAAAGGTACCGACGCTCTTCAACACGCACTATCACCTCGATCAGACGGGCAACAACGAAGTCATCGCCGAGGCGGGCGCAAAGATCATCGCCCACGAACGCACGCGCCAGTGGATGTCAGCCGACTACTGGGTTCCTGCAGAAGATCGCTACGAGAAAGCCCGTCCCAAATCCGCCTGGCCCACCGAAGTCTTCGAGGCGGCGCGCTCTTGGAACATAGGCGATGAGCAGATCGACTGCGGTTACCTGCCCCTGGCCCACACCAGCGGCGACATTTACGTCCACTTCAAGAATTCCAACGTTCTCGCTGTCGGCGACGTCGCGTCGCCCGAGCGCGATCCTGCGCTCGATTATTTCACCGGCGCATGGATTGGAGGCCGCGTGGACGCGATGGATGTTCTGCTCAAGCTCGCCAATGAACAGACGAAGATCGTGCCCGCATACGGCCCCGTCATGACCCGCGCCGAATTCAAGGCCGAACGCGACATGATGGACGAGGTTCGCGTGCGCCTGTTCAATCAGGTTCGCGAAGGCGAGGCTCCTAAGGACATGCTGGAGGAGGGCGTTCTGAAAGGCCTGGCCCGAGCGTGGAAAGACCCGGACAAGTTTGTGTATGACGCAGCCAAAGGTTTGTGGGCTCATCATGACAAGATCGATCCCAATGTCGTTTAAAGTCGCCGCTCTTTTATTCGCCGGGGCCGCTCTACCCCTTCTTGCGCAGGCTCCGAAGGACTCCCTCGCGGATCTCATTCAACACGGAAATCGCAAAGCGGCGCTGGCGCAAATTCGAGCCGGAGCGGATGTGAATGCGACCCAACCGGACGGTACCCGCCCCATCCACTGGGCAGTCTACAAAGTCGACTATGGACTCCTGGACGCGCTGATCGCAAAGCAAGCGAAAGTGGACGTTGCCAACGAGTTCGGATCCACGCCGCTGGCCGAAGCCGCCAAGCTGGCCGACGCCCGGATGGTGAAGACGCTGCTCGACGCCGGTGCCCAGGCCGATCGCCCTAATCAGGACGGCGAGACCGCGTTGATGCTGGCCATCAAGACCGGCGAACTGTCCGTCGTCGAAATGCTGATCAAAGCCGGCGCGAATGTCAATGCGAAGGAAACGTTTCACAACCAAACGGCGTTGATGTGGGCTGCCGATGCGCCGAAAAATGCCGGCGGGATAGTGAAGCTGCTTCTTTCGAATGGCGCCGACTACAAGCCTCGGGCGCTCACCAGCGATTGGGGAAGCCAGATTACGTCCGAGCCTCGCGCGCAGTATCGTCCGGTGGGCGGACTTACCGCGCTGCTCTATGCGGCCCGATCCGGCTGCTATGACTGCGTCGAAGCGCTGATTGGCGCGGGCGCCGATGTGAATTACCCGACTCCGGAAGGCGTCACACCGCTGATGATCGCGCTCGATAACGACCACAACGGCGTCGCCAAACTTCTGCTCGATCGCGGCGCGAATCCCGATCTCTGGGACTGGTGGGGCCGCACCCCGCTCTACATCGCCATCGATAGAAGGGAAGCCGTGTTCGCCCCCCTCCGGACTGGGCTCGTGACAATCCGCACTCCCAGTGCCCCCCCGACGCCGCAGGCTTCAAGCGGTCCGCCGATTTCCGACATAGAGATCATCCATGCCCTGCTGGCCGCGGGCGTCGATCTGAATCCCCAGCTCAACATGCATCGGCCCAGCCGGGGCGGGAACAGTGGACGGTTCGTCGAGGAGTTTTACAATACCGGATGCACGCCTTTGCTGCGCGCCACCATAGCCGGCGATGTGGAAGTGGTTCGAGCGCTTCTCGATAAGGGCGCTTCCCCCAACATCAGCGGCATGGGTCTCACACCGTTTCTGATTGCGGCGGGCGTGGGTACCGGTGGGCGAGGAACTGGGTTGGCTTCATCCACCAGCGCCGGTGGTCCGGTCAGCACGGCGCTGATGGATCTGCTCCTCGAACACGGCGCCGATGTGAATGCGCAGGTCACCGGTACGCAAACGTATTCCCTGCGTATTTCACGCGCGCCCTCTGCCACCGAAGGCATGACAGCGCTCCACGTGGCAGCCCAGAAAGGCAGAGCGGATGAGGTGCGATACCTGCTGGCGAAGGGAGCCAAAACCGATCTTCTCGATAGCAACGGCCGCAAGCCTGTCGATTTGGCTGGCAGCGAGGCTCCGCGACCCGAAGCCCCCGCGGCCAGCGCGTCCGAAATTCGCGCGCTCCTCGCGAACACGACCTCCCAAAAGTAGAACCCGCTAGCAAGTCATGGCCGCGGACATCCGCGATCAACCCAGTGACGGGCTCCGAGTTCCCGCAAACCCGACTCCAACTCCAGGCGAACCTGGCGGCGAGACCTAAGTATACGCCGCCGTCTTAGGAATCGTGCTCGTGATCGTTAAGCACCACCGGCTGTTGGTGGCCGTCAAAAGCTTCCTGGAGCAGGCGTTCGGCCCCGTACTGATAGCCGTATAAATCGTTTAATTTCAATACTATCTGACGATCGTTCACAACCGTCACGGCTCGGTTGGAGTGGATCGCTAACTAAAGAGGGGTTACGAGCCGGGAGGGTACCAGGACGGTTGAACCTGTTTTTCATTTTTACGCCAGCCTACAATCGTCTGGTACCAAGATCAATTTCGCGGTATTAATTCAGCGCAGACGCGCTGATATGGCGATAAGTCATCGCCAAGGCCGGTTCGCATTAACTGCGGGAGGTAAATGATGACTTTGTCAACTTCGACGTTTCAAACTCCGGGCGCCTCACAACGAGCGTGCCTTCAACATCAAGTCGACCGTGCAGTCGACTCCCTGATTACTTCGTTGCCTAACCCCGAGCGGCTGTCCGCCGATCAGCGGCGGGGGATCATCGCCCGTTATACGGCGGTGCTCGAAGGCAATTTTATCTACTGGATGACGGGCGCGTATCTGGCCGCGCGATCGGAAGAAAGCCGCCGCATCATCCTGGACAACTTACACGAGGAAGTGCGTGACTGCCATCCCGGGATGATGCGGAAGTTCGCCGTCGCTGCTAACGCTGTTCCAAGAGATTCCGACGCACAGGCCGTATATCGGGATTTGAGCAACGTCCGCCTGTTTATTGGCCGGTTATCCGCGGTGCCTTTGGTCCTGACGATGGCCTTCTTCGAAGGTTTCATACAAAGGTTCATGGATTTCCTGGCTAAACTTGCCATCGAGCAAGGCTCCGCTGAGCTAGAATACACGGATGTGCACGGTGTCTGCGATGTCGCTCATACTGAGGGACTTTTCCGCGCACTGGCAGCAGAGATGGCGATCAACCCGCCGAAGCCTGGGACCGACCTCTTCGAGGGAGTTGATCTGCTGACCGCTCTGATCCAAAGCATCGTACCGACCGCCGCCAAGCGTCATGTTCTGATGCCTGTGGCCGGCACCAAGCGACTGGACACCGCGGAGGTATAGCCGGTGAGAGCCGCTGTCGACATCGATCCTGCCGAGCAGGCCGGATACTTCGAGGTTTCCAGAGCGCACCTCTACACGGTGCTGCATGGAGCCGTAGAACCATCGGCTCGCGTCCTGCTGGTGGGGCCCTTTACGTCAGAACGGCACTTCTCGTACATACCGTGGGTTCGCTGGGCTAGATATTTAGCGGCTCGACGTATTGAGTGCCTGCGATTCGATTATCGCGGCATTGGTGAAAGCACCGGCGTTTTCGAGGAGCTAAGCTTCGAGAATTGGCTGGAGGACGTCGAACTTCTCGCTGCCTGGCTCAAGCGACGCTCGCCGGATTTGCCGCTAATATTGCATGGCCTGGAGCTGGGCGCGATTCTCGCCGCCAAGGCTTTCGGAACCGGAACAGGCGACGGCTTGTTATTGTGGTCCCCGCCTGCCAATGCCAATGTTGCGTTTCGCACTGCGCTCTTGCGCCGGGTGGCCGTGGACCACGCGTTTAAGTATAAGGACGAAAGAAAGCCCGTGTCCGATTATATCCGGCGGCTAGAAAGCGGCGAACAGCTGGATGTGGACGGATACCAATGGTCGGATAGACTTTGGCGCGAGTCGTCCCAATTCGAGTTGCCAGCAGGCATAGAGGACCAAGCCGGCGACGCTTTGGCGTCCAAGAAGCCAGTTCGAATCGTCAAACTCGACGGGCGGGCAGCGCCTTTAGTGAAAGGCTCGTCGGTGGGCTACGAAACAATTAACCGCGATCTTAGCGGGTTGTTTGCCGAGAATCTGGATTGGATCAGAAGCGCCGTAGCGACAGCACAAGAGAGGCAGCCGTGAACCCAGCTATTGAGTCGCGAGAGGTGATCTCGGTCACCGTGGGCGGAAACCGTCTTTGGGGTACATATCACAGGTCGCAGCATGCCAGACGGTCATCGAGCGCAGGCTCTGGTGAAGCGAACCGAGTCGGAGTTTTGTTTCTAAACCCGGGATTCCTGCCCCGAGCTTCGCCTTCAGCGGTTTATTGGGCTAACTCCTTTGCGAAGTCCGGCTATCCAGCTTTCCGATTCGATCTGCCAGGGCTCGGCGACTCCGACGGCGACCTTCCGGACAAAATGCTCGATTTCGTGAGCTCCGGTGGATATGCCCCGTCGCTGTCCGCGATAGTCAAGGAACTGGTGGAGCGATTTAGCCTGTCCGGAGTCGTTATCATGGGCCTGTGCGCGGGTGCGGTGACCGCACTTTTTACAGCCGCCGTCACCAAAGAGTGCAGCGGCGTGGTGCTGATGGATCCGTATTTTAACGTTCCTCAAGACAGGTTGAAAATACAAAATGAACTGAGCCAGTGGGCCACCTGGACCAGGCTCGGCTCGCTCGCGAGCGAAATCTATCATCGCTTCCGCCATGTGCGCCTGCTGTTAAGCCGAAACAGGCTGCCCCGCAATGCGAATTTACCTCTGCTGCACTGCTGGAAGCAATTGACATCCGCGGGAACGCCGATTCTAATCCTAAAAGCGCCCGCTGTGAAGAGCCAAGGGATCAAGCCGAGGACCGGGGTCTTTGATTACCTTAGTTACCTTCAGGCGTCATCAAGCCGCCGCAGTCGCGTTGAGGTTCACCTCCTCGAAGGCACCAATCACTCTTTTGCGGATCATGAGGGCTGTAGAGCGGTTCGGCAGCACACGGTGCGGTGGTTGAAAGATTGTTTTCGGCCCGTCGCGTATAAGAAGGCCGCGATCCTCAAGAAAGCAACCTTGAAGCAGGCGGCAATCCGTAGTTACGCTCCGGCGGGTGAATCAAGTCTTCAGAGGTCTTGGCAATAAATGCTTATGTCGATTCGATCGGAAGTCATAGCGCAATTCCATCAAGTAGCCCTGGAACAAGACAAACAGTTAGCGCCGCTGGCGGATGATCTGGCATTCCTCGATTCAGGGCTCGACTCGCTGTGTTTCGCAATCATTGTGGCGAGGCTGGAGGATGCGCTCGGAACCGATCCGTTCAGCACTGCCGAAGACGTCGGCTTCCCCGTGACACTGGGCGAGTTTATCCAGTTTTACGAAAATGCCGCAAAGTGAACCATCATCGCTCGGGAACGCATCGCTTTGGGGCGGAGCGAGCGCCGCAGGAAAGCGGTCCGAGCGTTTTCTCTCGGGCGCTACGTATTGTGTAGCTTTCAGCGATCTGGCGCGGGGTTCATGCCTCGGTGGACGCACCGAAGAGCTTCGCGGAAGGTCGGTATTGATCGCCACCGCGGATCAACTCGGGGCTGCATTGGCGCTCCTGGAGCTGGATGGCATCGCGCGCCGCCTGGTTCTCTGGCCCGCCGATCTGCCGATCGAGCACATGCGTTTCGTAATTGCGTCGGCAAATGTGGACGCGATCGTTTCCGATGGAATGGATCTCGGACCAGACCATAGCGAGGTGGGGCTTCACGTAGCGTGCACTCCCAACATTGTGCCTGTGTCTTGCGATCGGACCGCCAGTCACGCGACAGAATGGGTGCTGCTCACCTCCGGCACCACTGGTCAACCAAAAATGGTGCTGCACACTCTGGCCAGTTTGTGCGGAGCCATCGAACAAAATAGCGTGTTGAACGGCTCTCACGTCTGGAGCACTTTCTACGACATCCGGCGTTATGGCGGCTTGCAGATCTACCTGCGCGCGATGCTGACCGGGGGATCGCTGGTGTTGTCGAGCGCGCGTGAGTCGACTGTGGAGTTTCTGCTGCGGGCGGGCGCTCGCGGGGTATCCCATATCTCCGGGACTCCCTCCCATTGGCGTTGTGCTCTGATGAGTGGGGCCGCGGACAAGATTGCGCCTCGCTACGTTCGCTTGTCGGGTGAGATTGCGGATCAATCTATCCTGGACAATCTGCGCTCTTTCTACTCTCAGGCCCAGGTGGCCCACGCTTTCGCCTCCACCGAGGCGGGCGTCGCGTTCGATGTTCGCGATGGACTGGAAGGCTTTCCGGCGACCCTGATCGGACCGAACGACTCGGGCGTCGAAATGAAGGTGGAAGAGGGCTCACTGCGGATCAGATCCTCGCGAACGGCGGCCAGGTACATCGCCGGCCAACGAACGCTGGCGGACCAGGATAGCTTCGTGGACACCGGCGACATGCTGGAACTGCGCGGAGGCCGCTATTATTTCGTCGGCCGTCGCGACGGAACAATCAACGTCGGCGGCCAGAAAGTGCATCCGGAAGAAGTGGAAGGCGTAATCAATCGCCACCCGCGCGTTCGAATGTCGCTGGTCCGTCCGAGGAAAAATTCGCTGCTCGGGTCGTTGGTCATAGCTGATGTGGTTCTGGCCGATGCGGTTCTGGCTGACGTGGTTCCCGAGGACGGCTCGGCCCCCGGCGGAATCGAGAACGAGATCTTAACGATATGCCGTGAAGCGCTCCCCCGCCACAAAGTTCCATCGGCAATCCGCTTTGTGAACCAACTGGGGGTGGCCGCCAACGGCAAGATGGTGCGTCAACATGCGTAATGTCATCGTCACCGGAGGAAGTCGCGGACTGGGCCTCGGAATCGGCCGTAAACTCTCGGCGTCCGGCTACCGGGTGATCGCGCTGGCACGCAAAGAATCCGATCCTCTCAAATCCGCGCTGGAAGAAGCCGAGCGCGCCAATCCGGGATCGTTCCATTTCTTGCCCTTCGATCTGGGGAAAATCGAGGAGATTTCGCAACTGGTCAAGAAGTTGAGGAAGCAGTTCGGGCCCATCCACGGTTTAGTCAACAACGCGGGAATTAGTTTTGAGGGAGTTCTCGCGCTGATGCCTAACTCAAAGATCGAACAACTGGTGCGCGTGAACACGCTGTCTCCGATGGTGCTTACCAAATACGTCGTGCGCTCCATGGTGGCCGATGGCGGCGGGCGGGTTGTAAACGTAAGCTCGATTCTCGGCTCTACCGGCTACAGCGGGCTTTCCGTATATGGCGCTACAAAAGCTTCGCTGGTGGGCTTCACACGATCGCTAGCGCGCGAAGTGGGGCGTATGGGCGTGAACGTAAATGCGGTTGCGCCGGGTTTCATCGATACGGACATGACCCAGGCGCTCAGCGGTGAGCAACGCGAGAAGGTGGTCCGGCGAAGCGCATTGAAGCGTCTTGCGGAGGTCGAGGACGTGGCGAATGCGGTGGAGTTCCTTCTAGGCTGCAAGTCGAAAAACATCACCGGCACGGTGCTTACCGTGGACGCAGGGAGCACAGCATGACGGAAATCTGCGAGGCGACGCCGGACAGCGGGCCACAGAAGCAAGGCTCTCCGGCGCAAGCCTGGGCGCACGCTCTGGAGTTGACCGCGCCCATCGCGCGGAGGCCGGAGCGCATTTTCCCCGCTGTGATCGAGGAACGCGCCGCACAATTCTGCGCCGCGCCAGCCCTGCTCTCAGAGCGGGAGTGCTTCACCTACGGTGAACTCGCCGTACGCGTGAACCAATATGCTAGATGGACGTTGGCGCAGGGGATACGCAAAGGCCAATGCGTCGGCCTGCTGATGGGGAACCGCCCGGAGTTTATGGCGTGCTGGCTGGGTATCACCCAGGCCGGGGGCGTGGTGGCCCTGCTGAATACGAATCTGACAGGTCCGTCGCTGGCCCATTCCATCAATCTGGCCGCACCCAGAAATCTGATTGTGGCCGAGGAATTTATCGACGCGGTAGCCGGCGCGCTACCGAACCTCGCTGCGCCCGTTGTGGTGTGGGTGCATGGAGCGAGCCAGGCTTCCCTCCACCGCGTAGATCGCGACCTGGAGCGAAGCCTCGATCAATACAGCGGCGACCGTCTCAGCGATTCCGAGCGACGGACGGTGACCATCGACGATCTGGCGCTCTACATTTACACATCCGGCACTACCGGCTTGCCCAAAGCCGCCGGGGTCACTCACGGCCGGGTGATGCAGTGGACCCACTGGTTTGCCGGTCTGATGGACACGCAACCAAACGATCGACTGTACAACTGCCTCCCGATGTATCACAGCGTGGGAGGCGTGCAAGCGCCTGGCGCGGTTCTGGCCGGCGGCGGATCGGTGGTCTTGCGCGAGAAGTTTTCGGCGAGCCGATTCTGGAGTGATATCGCCCAATGGGACTGCACGCTGGTGCAGTATATTGGCGAGCTTTGCCGTTACCTGCTCGCGACGGGAGCTTCTCCACAAGAAACGCAGCATCGCATCCGGATGGCTTGCGGAAATGGACTTCGACCCGAGATATGGGATGCTTTCCAGACCCGTTTCCACATTCCGCGGATTCTCGAGTTTTACGCCGCCACCGAAGGGAACGTTTCCTTATTTAATGTGGAAGGCGAGCGCGGCGCTATCGGCCGCATTCCCTCCTACCTGGCGCACCGGTTCCCCGCGGCTTTGATCCAGTTCAATGTGGAAAAAGGCGAGCCCGTCCGCGACGAGCAAGGACTCTGCGTCCGTTGTAAGGCCCAGGAAGTGGGAGAAGCCATCGGCAAGATTCTCAACGACGACTCGAATATCGGCGGCCGATTCGAAGGTTATAGCAGCCGTGAAGCGTCCGAACAGAAAATCCTGCGCAACGTCTTTAAACCCGGAGACGCGTGGTATAGAACCGGCGATCTGATGCGCAAAGACGCGCGCGGCTTTTTCTATTTCGTCGACCGAATCGGCGACACTTTCCGCTGGAAGGGTGAGAACGTTTCTACTTGCGAGGTTTCTGAAGCTCTGTGTGCGTTTCCTGGAATCCAGGAAGCGAATGTTTACGGTGTGGCGGTCCCGGGCGCCGATGGCCGGGCCGGCATGGCTACCCTGGCCGCAGACGGCGAGCTGGATCTGGCTGCGCTTCGCAACCACCTGACTTCGCGCCTCCCGCACTACGCGCGTCCTTTGTTCCTGAGGATCCGCAATGAGATGGAAGTGACTGCCACTTTCAAATACAAAAAAGCCGACCTGGTGCGCCAAGGGTACAATCCTTCAGCGACTTCGGATGCGATCTACTTCGACGCCCCCGAACGGGATACGTTTATCCCGCTCGACAGTACTGTTTACAATCGCATCCAGTTGGGTCTATTCCATCCAGGGCGCCGCACTGCAGCGGAAGGCGAGCCGCATAGTTTTAGGCCAATCCAGCCGATACAAGCTCATGGGAACCTCGATGCAGACCCTGCTTGAGAATATGCGGAGTGTCGTCGAGGAGCTGAATTGCGAGATCGCCGGCGGTCCAATTTTTCCTCGGGTGACGCCGCAGGAGATCCGAAGTCATCTGGCGCGCTATGACTTCACCGAGCCTGTGGCGTTGGATGCAATCTGCGCGGACGTGAATCAGATGATGCACACCTGGCACGTGCAGGTGACTCATCCACGATATTTCGGCCTGTTCAATCCCAGCGTAACGTTTGCCTCGGTGGTCGCCGACACGTTGGTAGCGATGTACAATCCACAACTCGCGACCTGGCGCACGTCGCCTGCAGCCAACGAGATCGAACGGCACACCCTGGCGTGGCTGGCGTCGAAGTTCGGTTTCCCGCAAAACGCAAGCACGAGCTTCACCACGGGCGGAGCCGAAGCGAATCTCACGGCGGTGATTGTCGCGCTCACCAAGGCTTTCCCGGAGTACGGCGAGCCTGGGCTGCGGCATCTGGATGGAACGCCGACCCTCTACGTGACGGCGGAGGCCAATCACTCCTTCAACAAAATCGTTCACATGACGGGATTGGGACGCCGTGCGCTTCGGGTTGTCGCCACCGACAGCAATTTAAGAATGGACGTCGCCGATCTGGCTCGACAAGTTGCCGCGGACCGTAAAGACGGCTTCCTACCTTTTATGGTTTCAGGTACCGCCGGGACCACCGCGGCCGGCGCCATCGATCCCCTGCCGGATCTGGCGCGCTACTCGGAATCGGAGGGCCTCTGGTTTCATGTGGACGCCGCTTGGGGAGGCGCCGCCATCCTCTCGCCGCGCCTGAGGGACTATCTGGCGGGAATCGAATGTGCGGATTCCATCACGTGCGACGCGCACAAGTGGTTCTCGGTGCCAATGGGAGCCGGAATGTTTTTTTGCCGGCATCCGGAAGCCGTCAGCGCCGCGTTCCACGCCGAGACTCCCTACATGCCGGCGGAAACGAGGGGGTCGCTGCCCGATCAGTACACCACCACAGCACAATGGTCCCGGCGCTTTATCGGCCTGAAACTCTTCTTGTCGCTGGCCGAGCGCGGGGAATCCGGCTATGTCGAAATGATCGAACACCAGGCCTCGATGGGCGATATGCTGCGGGAATGCTTACAGCGAACCGGCTGGCGTGTCGTCAACCAGACGCCTCTGCCGGTGGTATGGTTCAGCCGCGATGGACTGGACGCCCCCCAGCTTGTGGCCGCACTTCAGGAACGGCAGATCGCGTGGATGTCGGCGGTAGAGCTCGGCGGGACGTCGGCCCTGCGGGCGTGCATCACGAGTTTTCGGACTACGGCGCGGGATATCGAATGTGTGGTGCGAGAAATGAACCGGCTGCTTTAACCGCGAGATAAACCTATGCGCAGAGAAACGATCGCTATTCACGCCGGCTACCAGGTAGATCCCACCACCAAAGCTGTGGCCGTCCCGATCTATCAGACCGCAGCGTACGAGTTCGACAGTGCAGACCACGGAGCGGCGCTATTCAATCTGGAAGTCGAAGGCTATCGCTACAGCCGGATCAGCAATCCGACCGTTGCGGTGCTGGAGCGCCGCGTCACCGAGCTGGAGGGAGGGCTGGAAGCGCTGTGCGTGAGCAGCGGACAGGCGGCTCTCACTTATGCCGTGCAAAACGTGAGCGAGCTGGGCTGCAACATCGTATCGGTTCCGCAGCTCTACGGCACCACCCACACACTGTTCGCGTACTTTTTGCCGAATCAGGGAGTCAGCGTGCGCTTTGCGGAATCGGATCAGGCGGGCGACATTGAGAGCTTGATCGACGACCAAACGCGGGCGGTGTATTGCGAGACGGTCGGCAATCCCGCAGGAAACGTTTGCGATGTCGAAGCACTGGCGCGCGTGGCGCACAAACACGGCGTCCCGCTGATCGTCGACAATACCGTGGCCACGCCAATGTTGCTGCGGCCCATCGAATACGGCGCCGATATTGTGGTGCATTCGCTCACCAAGTTTATGGGTGGACACGGCACAACCATGGGAGGCGTTATCGTCGACAGCGGCAAGTTTCCGTGGAAGGAGCACGCCCGGCGTTTCCCGATGTTCAACACGCCGGATCCTTCTTATCACGGGCTGGTGTATACCGATCGCTTTAAAGAAGCCGCATACATCGCGCGTTGCCGCAGTGTCTATCAACGGACTACCGGCGCCGTACTGTCGCCTTTGAGCGCATTTCTGTTGCTGCAGGGAATTGAAACGCTTCCGCTCCGGATAGAGAGGCACGTGGAGAACGCTCGAAGCGTCGCAAATTTCTTGCGCCACGATCCCCGGGTGGAGTGGGTGAACTACGCGGGATTCTCCGACAGCCCTTACTATGCGCTGACTCAAAAGTACCTGGCTGGACGAGCCTGCTCTCTGCTGACCTTTGGGATACGAGGCGGGTTCGAGGCGGCGAAGGACTTCTACGACACGCTGAATTTAGTGAAGCGTCTGGTCAATCTGGGCGATGCCAAATCCCTGGCTTGCCACCCGGCCTCGACCACCCATCGGCAGATGTCGGCCGAAGAACAGCGCATGGCCGGCGTAACACCGGAGGGCATTCGCCTCAGTATCGGTATTGAACACATTGACGACATCATTGCCGATCTCGATCAGGCCCTCGAGGCGGCAAGTTCGAATGAGCAACCCGCTCAAGCCGCGCTGGTCTTTCCGGAGGAGCGCTAATGCCGGTCTGCTTCAGTCACGATTGGTCGGGTGATGAAGGTGACTGCCTCGACATCGGCCTGGTCAACAACATGCCTGGCAAGGCGCTCCAGGCCACCGAGCGCCAGTTCCTGACCCTTCTGGATTCGGCGGCTCACGACGTTCGGGTGCGGCTGTGGCTATACGCATTGCCGGATGTTCCTCGAACCACCTCGGGCCAGCGGCACATCGACAGCTTCTATTCCAGCATCGACCATCTGTGGGATCGCCCTCTCGACGGCCTTATCGTCACCGGCATGGAGCCTCGGGCATCCAACTTGATGGATGAACCACATTGGGCGAGCATGACAAGACTGATTGAATGGGCTGACCGCAACACCTGCTCGACGATTTGGTCCTGCCTGGCTGCACACGCCGCTGTGCTCCACACCGACGGCATCGCGCGGCGCCGGTTCAGCGAGAAGCGCTTCGGACTTTTCGAGTGCGATCGAATTTCGGATCACCAGCTGGTCGCCGGTGTTCCGTCCACAGTGATCTTGCCGCACTCCCGGTGGAACGATGTGCCCGAGGCAGAACTCACGGCTTGCGGCTATCGTGTTCTCACTCGCGCGCGGGACGCCGGCGCCGACATTTTCGTCAAACAGCGAAAGAGCCTGTTTGTTTTCCTGCAGGGTCATCCGGAGTATGACGCAAATACGCTTCAACTTGAATACATCCGGGATGTCGGGCGTTTCCTCCGGCGAGAGAGCGATAAATACCCGGCGCTACCGCTCGATTACTTCGACCGAGATACCGCGACTGCACTAACAGCGCTCCAAGCGCGCGCCCTGTGCGATCCTCGCGAGGAATTACTGGCCGAGATGAATGCTCTTACGGCGAGACATCGGGCCAACCGGTGGCGATCCCCGGCGGTCCGCATCTACTGTAATTGGCTGGCGTATTTGCACGACGCGAAAGCGCTGCGCTCGGGAATGCAAAGTTTTTCTAAAGCGGCAGTCGAACAGATTATCGCCGAGCGAGCTACGGTATGATCTTAAAGGCGACCCCGTAGCCATCTGCACCACCGTATTTCGTCGTTCCATACAGATTGCCCTGCTTGTCGAAAACCAGGTTGCTGAAAGAGTATAGGCCGTCGGTGCCACCGGTAAATTCGTACAGGGGATTGTAATTCCAAGTGCTCCCTGAGGGCGACAGCTCGTAAACTGTTCCGGCTGAATACGAGCCGTCACAATGAGTGGTGGCGTAAATATTGCCGGATGCGTCCAGTAATACGTTGCGATAGGTTCCCGAAATGCCGTAGCCCGCCAGACCGTCCAGAACACCGAAAGTTAATCCACCCCCTGAAAGAGCCAGCTTGAAGATTGTACCTCCGCCATTTTCACCACCCTCGCCGCCGGCCGTGGTGGTCCCATAAAGATTGCCGGACTGATCGGCGACTAAGCCGGCGTAGGGCGTGCCCCCGTCGCTTTGCAATGCGAAGGAATGCAGGATGGTTTCCTTCCAGCCGGACTTCGAGGGAGTCAACGCGAAGATGGTGCCGTATCCGGAGGTGCCCCCGGTCGAAGTAGTCCCAAAAACCTCGTCCTTCTTCGTTACCATGACGCCGGCCACCGGGTCGCTTCCGTCGGTGCCATTTCCGAAGCTATGTAGCACCGTCTCTGCACCAGTCTTACTCACCTTGAACACCGTACCGCCGCCATAAGCTCCCCCGGCAGAGGTAGTGCCATAAAGATTGCCGGCGGCGTCAAAGGTCAACTTTGCGATCGGATTCGCTCCGTCCGTGCCGCCCTTGAAGCTGTACAACACCGTCTCCTCACCCGCCTGGGTCAGCTTGAAAACCGTGCCTGCACTGTTTGCGCCTCCACCGAATGTGGTTCCATAAAGGTTACCTGCGGCATCAAAGATCAGACGTGAGTTGGGATTCCCTCCATCGGCGCCGCCGGTGAAGTTATACAGCACCTTCTCTACGCCGGCCTCGGTTAACTTGAACACGACCCCGGCTCCATCGCTTCCGCCAGTGCTGGCAGTGCCGTAGAGGTTTCCTTCTGGACCGATTAAGAAACCATCCACGGGATTCCCGCCGTCGGCTCCGCCCGTGAAACTGTGAATGACGCTGAAGGTCTGCGCCTGAGCCCTTGGCGTGGCCAACGGCGTTGCGAACAGGATTGCAAAGAATACCGTATATTTACATGCAGCCGATATCGATTTATGTTTCATCAGACTCCTTTGTGAATTCAACGAGACAGCCCGGCCTCCCATCTTCACTCAAGCCAGACTAACCTAACATCTGCCGCCGCCATATGCAACAGATTAGGAAACAATCCCCGCAATCTTAATGTCGCCCACCCAGAAATACCACCAAGACCGCGAAGGTATTGCTAATTCCGCGGGCCAGAACAGAAACGTGTAAACCGCACCCTGACCAAAGGTAGTACCAACGAGTAGGGCAATCATCAGAGCAGTTTTACATCCAATCATTCTGTCCCCTTTGCTCCCGACCTGGCTATCCAAAGTTACAGCTGGATGTACCAACACGCCTTCTAGCAGATCTGGTGAAACGAAAGAACAGCAAGTTGCGTTTAGCCAAGGGCCGTAGCGGCCGAGGTGAGAGTCATAGTACTTTGCCCTCGCGTTGTCGTCTCATTGTTTCTTGAGTGGAATGTAATTAATACACAACATGGGCTGTCAATTTAACACTGAGGGCGGTGTGGGGTACCCCGGGTACTACAGGTGCTAGCTACTTGCCGCGATAGAAGACGCGCCAGATACGGCCCTTCTGGCTATCGCCGATATACAGCGAGCCATCGGGCGCTTCGGCCACTCCGTCCGGCCGCGCCACCGCGTCGTTGGGATTCATGAGCGGAGTCTTACCGGTAAAACCGCTCGCAAATACGTCGAATTCGCCGGAGGGCTTTCCGTTCGAGAACGGCTGAAACGTCACGTTGTAGCCGGCTTGCGGCAATGGCGCGCGATTCCACGAGCCGTGAAACGCTATGAACGCACCGTCCTGATAATGTTTCGGGAACTGCTTGCCGGAATAAAACATGATGTCCACCGGCGCCCAATGAGCTGGGAAGGCAACAACGGGAGGAGTGAACGCGCCACAACGGTCCGAGGTCTTGCCATCACCCCCGTATTCAGGATTGGTAAAGAATTTCTTCTGCCCATAGTCATAAAAACAGAATGGCCAGCCGAAATTGGAGCCTTGCACGGCGCGGTACAAAGGTTCAGAGGGGCGTTCGGCGTTCTCCTGTGCGGTGAACTGGCCTGGCCATAGAACGTCGAGCTGGTCCCGATTGTTCATCGCGATGTACAAAGCGCCAGCGTGCCAGGCGATGGCCGGCATTTGGCGCAGGCCGGTGGCAAAGCGTACGCCGTCGTCCTGCGTCTGTCCCAGTTTGTTCTCATTGAATTTCCAGATGCCGCCGTGCTTCTCGAGGATGGGGCAGGGATCTTGTCCCGGCGACTTCGCCTGCCGATCCTTGGTTTGACAGGCGTTCGAGGGTGCGCCCACGTTCACGTAAAACGAGCCTTTCCCGTCGAAGGCAATCCCCTTGTCCCCGTGCTGGCGCTCGCCCTGCAAACCGCTGGCAACGACCTCGACGGCGCCAGCCGGTTTCAACTGGCCGGGCGTCATTTTATAGCGTTCGACCGAATTCACTTTGGCGACGTAGAGATATCCGTTCTGAAGCCCGATGCCGGTGCTGCTGCCTTCGCCAAAGCTTTCTTTCATGTCGAAGTGGCCGTCACCCTTGGTATCGCGCAGCGCAACCACGCCGCCGCCCTCGCCGCGCGCTCCCGTCTGGAGCGCGACGTAAACGTCGCCATTGGGAGCAACCACTAAGTGCCGCGCGGCGCCCAGGCCGTCGACGGCGACGAGCGCACAAAATCCCGCGGGCAAAGTAATGCCGCCGTTGTCAGGATCACAGGCCGGCGGGGGCGCCGCAATTAACGATCCAACCATCAGCAGACCAAGCGCAAAACCGTCCAAATGATTCATCGTGAACATTGTCCCATATGCACCTAAAATAGTATGAGAGTGAGAATCGCGCCAGGGCTATTCGGCATTATCGTGGCGGCGGCGCTTTACGCGCAGCAATCGGCATCCGTGTGGGATGGCGTTTACACGCAGGAGCAAGCCAGCCGCGGCAAGACCCTCTACAGCAAGGAGTGCGCGTCGTGCCATGGCGAAGCGTTGGATGGCAGCGGTCAAGCGCCGCCGCTCCGAGGCGCCGACTTCAAGGGCAATTGGAGCGGACAAAGCGTCGATGACCTGTTCGAGAAGGTGCAGACGTCCATGCCCGCCGATCAACCAGGCAAACTGAGCCGGGAACAGAACGCCGATATTCTCGGGTTTCTGCTCGGGTTCAACGGGTTCCCAGCGGGGCCGAAAGAGCTTCCCACGGACGCCGCACTGTTGCAAAAGATTCGATTCGAGAGCGCTAAGCCCAAGTGACTTTGGCGCGACCTTCAATAAGGATATCGCGCGGCCTTCCACGCCCCATCGAGGGATTAAGGGGCTGACGTTTCACAGCGGCGTCAGCCCCTGGAGGGGTTTAGAGCTTAACTGTTACTGTCTTCACTTCGGTGTATTGCTGCAAGCCGTACTCGCCGAGCTCCCTGCCGATTCCCGACTGTTTGAATCCGCCAAATGGCGCAGCCGTGTCCAGCACGTTGTAACAGTTCACCCATACCGTACCGGCCCGGACATTGTTGGCGATCGCCAGGGCTTTGCCGATATCACGCGTCCAGACGCCCGCTGCCAGTCCGTAGACTGTGCGGTTGGCCCGGTCGATTACTTCATCCAGGTTCTTGAACCGGATGATACTCATCACCGGCCCGAAGATTTCCTCCTGCGCGATCTTCATGTTGTCCTGAACGTCGGAGAAGATCGTCGGCTCCACGAAGTACCCTCGGTCTCCCACTCGGCTTCCACCGCAGTTCAGCTTGGCGCCTTCGCTCTGGCCGGACTCGATATAGCCCAGCACTTTGTCCATTTGTGTTTGATCCACTTGCGGTCCTTGCTCGGTGCCGGCATCGAACGGATCGCCGACAGTCCGCTTTTTCGCGCGGGCTGTGCTCTGCTCCACAAACTGGTCATAGACCTTGTCTTCGACGAACACGCGCGAGCCGGCGCAGCAACACTGGCCATGGTTAAAGAACAGCCCCATATGCGAGCCTTCGATGGCCTGATCCATGTCGGCGTCGGCAAAGATGATGTTCGGGCTCTTCCCGCCCAGCTCCAGCGAGACGCGCTTCAAATTGGATTTTCCGGCCGCTTGCAGGATGAGGTGCCCCACTTCGGTGGAACCGGTGAAGGCGACTTTGTCGACGTCCATGTGGTTCGCGATAGCGGCGCCGGCGGTCTCGCCAAAGCCGGGAAGAATGTTCACGACGCCTGCGGGGAAGCCGGCTTCTACAATCAACTCGCCGACCCGCAGCGCGGTCAGGGGAGTCTGCTCGGCGGGCTTCAACACCACTGTGTTACCGGTCGCCAGCGCGGGCCCCAGCTTCCAGGCCTGCATCAGCAGCGGGAAATTCCAAGGAATGATCTGTCCGCAAACTCCGATGGACTCGTGCCGCGTATAGCAGAAGAATGGGCCTTCGATGGGTATGGTCTTACCCATCACCTTATCCGCCCAGCCGGCGAAATAGCGGTAACAGCCGATTGTGGCCGCGACATCCACGGCTTTCGACATCGCGAGCGGCTTACCGTTGTCGAGAGATTCCAGCCGCGCCAGTTCGTCGGCGTGCTTTTCGATGAGATCGGCCAACCGGTGTAAGAGCTTGGCTCTTTCGGGGCCGGAA
>Ga0206991_10050_pt1 | contig 28430 bp, 28 predicted proteins | sample Alteio_BWMinCont_9_FD_153286 | JGI IMG/M metagenome (GOLD analysis project Ga0206991, IMG submission 153286) | Enriched cells from forest soil in Barre Woods Harvard Forest LTER site, Petersham, Massachusetts, United States -... | ecosystem: Environmental > Terrestrial > Soil > Temperate forest >...
CGGCGTGGAACGCGCGGTGCGTATCAGCGTGCCGTACAAGTTCGTCAGCAAGGAATTCCGCAAAGAGAAGACGATCATTCGCGCAGGTAAGGCCGAAATCGGCGGCGACCAGTTCATCACGATGGCTGGCCCCTGCTCCGTGGAAAGCGAAAAGCAGATTATGGAAACGGCCGAGGCCGTTGCGGCAGCCGGCGCCACTATTCTGCGCGGCGGCGCGTTCAAACCCCGCACATCGCCGTACGATTTCCAGGGTATGGAAGGCGAAGGGCTGAAGCTGCTGGCGAAGGCTCGCGAGGCTACGGGTCTGGCGATCATCACCGAAGTCATGTCGGACCGCGACGTGAGCCTGGTGGCGGAATACACGGACATCATGCAGATCGGCGCGCGCAACATGCAGAACTTCGCGCTGCTGAAGGAACTCGGGAAATGCGGGCGGCCCGTCATGCTGAAACGCGGTCTGAGCGCGACCATCAAGGAATTGCTGATGTCGGCTGAGTATGTTGTGGCGCACGGTAATCCGCAGGTCATGTTGTGCGAGCGCGGAATCCGTACGTTCGAGACAGCCACGCGCAATACCTGCGATATCGCGGCAGTGCCGGTGCTGAACGAAATGACGCATCTGCCGGTCATTCTCGATCCGAGCCATGCTACAGGCAAGCGGAGTCTGGTTCCCGCACTGGCGAAGGCCGCGGTTGCGGTGGGTGCGGACGGCATGATCGTTGAAGTGCATCCCTGCCCCGAAAAGGCTGTCAGCGATGGCGCGCAATCGCTTACGATTGAGGGCTTCCAGAAGATGATGAAGAACCTCGAGGGCTATATCCGGCTGTGGAAGCAGGAACGCGAAGCTCTGATGGCTGTGGCCGTTTAGCGGCATCTAAACCAACTGCCGATGCTTTCCCGCCGCCACATTACGCTGGGCATTGTGTTCGCTGCTGTGGTGCTGGCAGTGGTGGCGGTTGGGCTGAAGTGGAACGAGTCTCGCGGGCTCTCTGATATTCACAAGGTGCTTTCGCGCTTTCCCGTGGAGGATGCGATTGTTCTGAACGTCGACTTTACAGCGGTGCGCGATGCGGGGTTGCTTACCGCTTCGCCCGTGCCGCTGGAGCCGGAGTACAGGCAGTTTCTGGACAGCACGGGTTTCGATTACCGCAAAGATCTGGATACGGTGACGGCGTCGCTTTCGAAGAGCGGCAACTTCTTCATTGCACGCGGGCGTTTCGACTGGAAGAAGCTGCGGGATTATGCTGCAAAGCAGGGTGGGTCCTGCTATCAGGATCTGTGCCGTATGCAGGGCAGTACGCCTGAGCGGCGTATTTCTTTTCTTCCGTTGCGGGATGACACGATGGCGCTGGCGGTCAGCACAGACGATCTTGCGGCCAATCGCCTGACGAAGACCGGGGCCACGGTGACAGCAGAGTTGCCCTCCGCGCCGGTCTGGATATCTGTTCCGGGAAGCGCCATGCGTGAATCGGCTGCGATTCCTCCGGGTCTTGCGCTCATGCTTTCGGCGTTGAAAAGCGCGGACCGGCTGGTGATTACGGTCAGCCCTTTCGGCAATGGCCTGGCGGCAAAGATGGAAGCCACCTGCCGATCGGCAGACGACGCGCGGGTGCTGGCCAGCCAGTTGCGGACAGTGACTTCAAAACTGAAAGACGCGACGCAGCAAAATAAACAGGCGCAGGCGGATGAGCTCGTACAGGTTCTCACGGGAGGCACGTTCGATGACAGCGGTTCGCATGTGAACGGACAGTGGCCGTTCAGCAAGGCGCTGATCGCTAGTCTGACCAGCGGGATTTGATTGACTCCGGCGATTCGACTCCAGACAGCGTTACCATATATTCAGGGATAACGGCCGATGGCTATCGTATTGAATCTTCCACCACAAGCGGAGCGGGAATTTCTGGCCGAAGCGCGCGCCAGAGGGGTGTCTGTGGACGAACTGTTGCTCGATGTTCTGTTGACCCGCCAATCGGTATCGTCCATGGCGAACCTTAGTCCTGAAGAATGGGTCGCCGAATTCCGGAACTGGGTCGGCAGTCACTCAGCCGACGGTCTCCCGCTACTGTCGGACGACGCTATTAGCCGCGATTCAATATACCGGGACCGTGGCCTGTAAGTGGCAGTTCTGATCGACAGCAACATTTTGCTGCGTGCTCTCCACCCCGACCATCCCCACTATCCGCTGGCTGGTAATTCAGTCGCAGCCCTGAGACTGCGCGGAGAGACTCTCTGCGTCGCCCCGCAAACCCTCATTGAGTTCTGGGCGGTGGCGACACGTCCCCGTGATGATAACGGTCTTGGACTGGCACCGGGGAGAGTCGCAGCGGAATTGACCCAGCTCCGCCGGCTATTCCGGCTCTTATCATCGAATCCAGACGTGTACGATGCATGGCAACGTATCGTCGAGACTCACAACGTCATTGGAAAACAGACTCACGACGCGCACCTGGTTACCATCATGCAGGTGCATTCTGTAGAGAACATACTGACTTTCAACGTAAGCCATTTTACGCGCTTTCCGGGCATTGCCGTGCTCAATCCTGCCAACATCTGATTAACCCGAGCCGGCGTTCCGGTACTCCCTCAAGTCCCTCTTCCTTGACAACCTGGATCTTACGCCTTACGATACTATGTATAGCGTAATATCTATGTCAGACCCCACACTTCTCGTATTGGCCAGCCTTGCTGAGGGCGATAAGCACGGCTACGCCATGATGCTCGACATCGAAACTTTCGCCGGCGTCAAGCTTGGCCCTGGCACGCTTTATGGCGCGATCACGCGGCTGGAGCAGCAGGGCTGGATTCGGCCAGTGAATTCGACCGACCGGCGGCGTCCCTATGCGATCACGGTTGCCGGGCGCGGCCATTTGCAGACTCAGCTTGCCGGATTGCAGCAGGTTGTGAAGACCGGGCTTTCCAGGCTGAAGCACGCATGAACCGGCTTGCTCACTGGATGATGCGGCTGTATCCGAAGCGATGGCGTGCGCGCTATGGCGATGAGCTGGGCGCGTTGCTGAGTGACACCGGAGCCGATGCGCGTATTGTCACGGATTTATTTTGCGGAGGGATACGAATGCAGTTTAAAAAGTGGTCGTTTCTGAAGCTGGCGATTGCGCTGGGGCTGGCGGGCCTTGTAGTTGGGTCCACGTTTGCCTGGCTCCTGCCTTCGGAATATATGTCCAAAGCTACTCTTCTAATGACTCCTGTGACGCTCAATGCATCAGATGATGACCAGACGCCGTTCAATCATCTCAATGACATGATCCAGCAAATGGAAACCGGGACACTCAGCCAAACATCGATCGAGCGTTTAATCAATGACCCGACGCTGCGTCTATATCCTGACCTGCTCGGAAAGGTACCGCTGGAAGACGTCATCGAAGACATGAAAAACAGTATTCAGATTAACTTCGTCACACTGCCTGGTCCTCAGAGAAAGCGTGCGACGGCTTTCGATATCAAATTCATTTACCCGGACCCGGTTCTGGCGCAAAAGACTGTCAATGCGCTCATCGCGGCATTTATGGAACAGGCGAATTACCGTGCAGTTGAGGCCTCGAACGGCGGGCCCGGGCGAACACCCCTGACCGCAGTAAAACTAGATGTTCTCGACAGCGCTAATTTACCGCATCGGCCGACCAAGCCTAACAGGCCGAAAATTGTGGCTTTGGGGTTTTTCGCTGGCGTACTTCTGGCGGCGGTGATCTCATTATTCCGCCGCCGCTGGAATCTGGAACCGGAGTATCCGGCGAACGTGCTTCAGGGATAAGAGAACCCATGAATCGACTGGCTCACTGGATGATGCGGCTATACCCGGCGCGGTGGCGTCGACGGTATGGGGACGAACTGGATGCACTGCTCTCCGATACAGGCGCGGATGTGCGAATTGTGGCGGATTTGTTTCGAGGAGGAGTGCGCATGCAGTTTAAGACGTGGTCATTTGCGAAGGCGGCGGTGGGGCTTGGATTCGCGGGATTGCTGCTCGCGGGTCTGGGATCTTTGCTGGTGCCGAACGAGTATGTGTCGCAGGCAACGGTACAGATTCAACAGCCTGAGGACGTAATGTCACGACTGGAGCCACTTGTTCTTAGCCGTGTCTCACTAGCAGGAATCATCAACGACCCTACATTACTACTGTATAAGGACGATCTGAAGACCAAGCCGCTTGAAGATGTTATTGAGCAGATGCAGCGCAGTATCCATATTGATGCGATGACGCTGCCCGGCAACTCTTCACCCTCAGGGTTTCACATCACCTTTATATATCCGGACGCGCGAAAGGCACAGCAGACTGTAGCCGCGCTCATTCAGAAATTCGGGACGGCATCCGACGAGGTACATCTGCGATCGAAATACCCTCGAGAGGCTACCCGGCCGACCCTGGACGTTGTGGATACTCCAAACCTTCCCGTGTTGCCCATTCATTCGAATATCTGGCTTTTTGAACTGATCGGCACTCTATTCGGAGTATCAGCCATATTGGGATGGAAAAAGATAAGAAAACGACCGCTTACTACGTGGAGAGTCGGCATCTCCGCCATCGTCCTTGGACTTCTGGGCTTTGTCGGGGCCGTACTGTTTGGCGAATACGATAGATTTGACGGAGGGCACCATCTGGTGCGGGAGCAGTGGCGGTCGACCGCGCTAATGTCAGCTCAGAACATGACGCCCGAACAGCTTCAGGCGCTCGCCACGCAGGTACTCAGCCGCACTTCGCTCTCAAGAATCATCAACGATCCGCGACTTTTGCTTTATAAGAATGAGCTGAGCACCAAACCTCTCGAGGATGTTATCGAAGAAATGCAGGGACACCTGGCCATCGCAGCGATCAACAAGGATGCACACTATTTCAGCATCTCGTTTGAATATGCAGACCGTTTCAAGACCCAGCAGACCGTTCAAGCCCTGATGAATGCCATCGACGAGGCTAATCAGACATCACCCCTGACCAGCGCATCGGCTGCGCTTCCCTTCGATTGGGGGCAGCTTTCCGTCCAGTCCGCACCCTCGCTGGACAATGATCCTATCGCGCCAAATCGGCTGGTGATCGCGGGTATGGGCGGCGGCGTTGGACTGCTTTTGGCAGCGTTGATCTCCATCATCCGCAATCGATGGAATCCGGAAGACGAAATCCCGATCGACGCAGTGAATGGATGAATTATTGTTCGTCGCCGTGTCTTCTCCGGTGCTCCGACAGGAATTGAATGCCCACATAGGCAATCCAGCCAGGCTGCCCGTTGGCCGGCGTGGCGGAAACAAGGCCGTGGCCACCCATCGCGATCAGCCGGAGCGATTGCAATTTGTTGATGGGGACGCGGCCGCCGATCCCGAGCGTCGTTTCACGAAGGTCCGGCGTTCCGGCACTCGCCCGAACCTCCTGCCGATCGTAAAGTTCCAGATAGAGTTCTGTATCCTTCCTGAATTCGTGGCCCGCAACAACGCCGCGAATCCACGCGTTCGGCACGCCCTTGCCTGCGAACCAATAACCAACTTCCCCGCTGAGACGGAGCCACCCGATTTCGGCATTTCCTTCGAGGGGCAGAAGAAACTGGGGGGCCGGGTCAACAATCCCGCGGGCCACCGATCGGGTTGGATTGCTGAGGAGCCACTGCGGGTAGACCGATGCGCTGAACTTCACTTCGCGTTCGCCGTCGCGCATGTGCGTTTTCGAATGACGCTGGTAGAAACGGTATTTCACTCCCAGCAGTGAGTTCCCCGGACCGGCCAGGACATGGCTCGGGCCGCCCCGCGTTTCCAGAATGCTCAGAGGCAATTCGTATTTCAACTGGATGCGGTTTCCCACTCCATAGTTGATGTCGATATCCGGAGTTTCATAGGAACCCCCATACAGGCTTCGCTCGCCGATGAAGCCGATATTAATTTCCCAATGGTTGTTACCCGGAGTATCGGGATCGTCCGACGAAAAGGGCGGTCCGCCCTGCGCCGATGCCACAATCGGAAGCATCAGGAAGGCAGCTGTTTTCGCGATGCGGGTAAGTATCTTCACCACGCCCAGATTGTTCGGAGCACGTTTTACTCCAGAACGAAAAAACCCCGGCATTTCTGCCGGGGTTTTCGTTTTGCAATGACCAGAAACCTTAGAACTGGTTCCAGAGATACTGGTTGTAAACTTCGTGGTGGTATTGGATTTCCGGCACCTTCACCACGGTTCCGAGCAAGCGTGCGCAACGGTCGGCTGAACCCTGCTTCAGATCCAGATAGCGGCCCTTGACGTCTTCGCCAAACAGTTCTGTGGTCCAAGCGGACTTGCGGAAGTTCGTCATCGCGTCGTAGATGTTATCCGGCAGATACCGCTTGGCGCTGCGCAGATTCTTGATCTCCGAGAGCGGACCATCAAGGCCCGTCCGGAAAACTGAGTACAGCACCATATACGGATTCGCGTCCGGACCCACCGAACGGACTTCCACGCGCATGCTCCGCTCATTGCCGATCGGCACGCGAACCATGGAACCGCGATCCACCGCCGACGCGATGATCTGGTTCGGAGCTTCAAAGTGCGGATCGAGCCGGCGATAGGCGTTTACGCTGGCGTTGAGCGCCAGGCAGAGGTCATTGCCGGACGAAAGGATGCGGTCGATGAAATCCCAGCCAAACTTGCTGAGCTTTTCTTCGCCCTGCGGATCCCACATCTGATTCTTGCCACCCTTCGATACGGACACGTTGGTGTGCATACCGCTGCCGTTGACGCCAACCACCGGTTTCGGCAGGAAGCTGGCAGTGAGGCCCATATTGCGCGCCACCTGACGGCAAAGGAACTTGTAGAGCTGAATCTGATCGGCCGCAGTCACTACGTCACTGTAGGAATAGTTGATCTCGAACTGTGAGGGCGCGACTTCGGGGTGATCCTTCTCATTCTGGAAGCCCATGGCGCGCTGCACTTCAGCGGCACGATCGATAAACACACGCAGCGGATCGCCGGGGAGCGAGTGATAGTAGCCGCCGGTGTTGACATATTCAAATTTGCCGGTCTCGTGATAGTAGCGCTCGGCTTCCATGCCTTTGAACAGGAACCCTTCGATTTCATTCGCCGCATTCAGAGTGTAATCGTGCGTGGCGTGCTGTTCCTTGGCGTACTTCTTCAGAACGCCGCGGATGTCACCGATATACGGACCGCCCTGCTTGTCGATGACTTCGCCGAAAACCATGACTTTGCCTTCGCCGAAGTAGTCAGCGGGGGTCCAGTAGAAAGCGTGCCAGTCGAGATGAAGGCGGAGATCGCTCTCTTTTTGCGCTGTAAACCCACGAATGGACGAACCGTCGAACGTCAGATTGTCGTGTGAACCGAGCAGGAACTTCTTGTCATAGTCGAGCATGTGCAGGCGGCCTTCCAGGTCGCTGAACATGACGGTGACCGCCTTGATCCGCTTTTCATCGGTCAGATACTTGAGGCGCTCTTCCTGAACTTTTTCGAGCGGTACCCGCTTTGTCCTCTTCTCTTTAGCCTCAAGATTCAGGGCTTCAAGCTCACCGTAGCCAAGGCTGAGAAAATCCGTTAGGTTTGACATGGTTCTCCGTGTTCGTGTTGGGATTCGGGGTCAAAATGGGGGCGCGGGAAATCCCCGCAGGGTTGACCATCTTGTCCGGTAAAATTCCGATTATGGACGATTGACCATGCCTTCGGCAATTGTTTTTTTCGATGGGGCCTATCGCTGGAATTGATGGGGAATCGATGGAAAATTGCGGGAAACCGGTTGCGGCGGGCTAATTTCGGCCGCACAGACCCGGATTTCCGCACATTCCGGCCGGACATCCGCCCATTTCGGCGGATGGGGAGCCGGAGCCCGCACGGGCGGCGAACGTGGAATACTCCTGTTTCAGCTCCTGTTTTCCACAGGACGGACAGGCACCGGCAGCGGTTGTTTCAGCCTCGCTCCGGCGCACGAGCTTTTCGAATTTGTTGCCACAGGAATCGCAGAGGTATTCGTAGATCGGCATTGTTTACCTATTATCTACTTTCGCCGCTGTCGGGGAAGGTGACCATCGGCCGTCAGTTGACTGCCCGCTGTCGCTGCACGAAAAAAACCCTGCTGGCGGAGATCCGGAGGGATCGCCACGAGCAGGGTTGGTTCTTCAACAACGAGCTATCGAGCCAGACTTAGTGGTTGTCGCGATAGTCGCGGTTTTGCTTATCGCGATCCGACGCGTGATTGTGTTCCACGGGTTCATGACCTTCACCCTTCCAATAACCGTCGTAATACTGTGCGCCCTCATAGCGCGGAGCTATCCAAACGCCACCCTGATACGGCGGACGGCTCCAGTAGCCCGCATGCCATTGGTAGCGGCCATTCACCGGGTACCAATAGCCTTCGACGTACGAGTAGCCGGGGCCGGGGCTTCGCGGCTGAACCCGTACAACTCTGAGCGGCGGGGGCGCGCCGATACTGATTCCGACATTCCAGGCGCCAAACATCGACGCGGCCGCCAACAGCGTGAGTCCGAGTAATTTCGTTTTCATGTTGATTCTCCCGTCATGTCTGTTGACGTGACGCATTTAACAGGGCACGGGGGTGGCCACATGAAGAAAGCTTAGTAACCTTCGTGCGCGGCCGGTCGCCTGTTGGTCCTGTGAGAATCTGCGCGGTCGGGATTGCCGTCCTGTTTGTGTCTCCCTTCATTGCTGCCGGTCAGCCCGCTTTTGATGTGGCTTCGGTAAAGCCCCGCGGGCTTCCTGTTCGCCCTGCCGCAATCCGTTTTCTGCCAGGCGGCCGCTTTCAAGCCAGCAACTCTACCTTGCTCGCCATTCTGCAGCAGGCTTACGATGTGACCGAGTTTCAGATCGCGGGCGCGCCCGATTGGGTTGCGACTTCCCGCTTCGATATTGAAGCTGCTGCGCCGCCCGGCGACGCGGGCACACCGCGATTGAGGATTATGCTGCAGGGATTACTGGCGGAACGCTTTGGAGTCCGGCTTCACCACGAGACAAGACCGCTGGCGGTCTATGAACTCGTTTTGGGCAAGAGTGGATCCCGACTCAAGCCCGCCATGGACGGCGGGAGTACGGGCTTCGACGCCAATCCCTATGGCGGCTACCTGACCGGCACAAGCCTCCGAATTTCGGCCCTGGTTGCAGTTTTACAAAGGTGGCTGGACCGGCCGCTTGTGGACAAGACCGGGATCGACGGAAGTTTCGATGTCAAATTGTCGTGGGCGCCGGGCCCGGAGAATACGCGTAATGCCGGACCGGCCCCTCCGTCCGCGACTGACAGCCGCCCGGATATTTTCGCGGCTGTTCAGGAACAGCTGGGATTGCGCCTTCGCGCCGCGCACGACCCGCTCGACATCCTCGTAATCGACAACGTGCAGCAGCCCTCGCCTAATTAGACCGAGTCCTCCTCCCTCCCTGGCCGTCTGAGCCGTCCGTTGCGGACCACTATCTGGTTCCTGCGTTGATTCCCCGGCCCCTCTTTCGATAGTCTGGTCGCTGGCGTGCGAGGTGACGCGCGCCGGACTCTACCCTGGGGATACTATCAAGACCATGCCTTCACGCCGAATCAATGCCGATTCTTCCGCGCCTTGTCGCCGCTTCATCCCGCGGACACTGACAGTATTTTTCTTCGCAATTGTTGCGCTGCTGGCGATGCCCCTTGCCGGGTTCGCGCAGGATAGCGCCGGCAGTTCCTCAAGCGGTGGAGAGGCCAATCTTATCCTGCCGGATTTGAGCATCGGCACATTCTTCGGCGTCGATGGCCGCAATCTGCTCATGGGTGGACTGGTGATCTGTGCTCTGGGACTTCTGTTCGGCCTGCTGACCTACAAGCAATTGCGGGATCTCCCGGTCCACAAATCGATGCTGGAGGTTTCTGAACTCATCTGGGAAACGTGTAAGACCTACCTGTTTACCCAGGGCAGGTTCCTGATGATCCTGGAACTTTTTATCGGCTCGATCATTCTGCTGTACTTCGGTTACTTCCGGCAGTTCAGCGCGCTCAAGGTACTGATCATTCTGCTGTTCAGCCTGATTGGCATCGGCGGGAGTTACGGCGTGGCGTGGTACGGCATCCGGGTGAACACGTTCGCGAATTCGCGGACGGCCTTCGCGAGTCTTCGCGGCCTTCCCTACCCCTGCTATCAGATTCCGCTTCGGGCCGGCATGAGCATCGGGATGGTGTTGATATCGGTGGAGCTGCTGATCATGCTCTGCATCCTTCTTTTTATTCCGAGCGATTATGCAGGCCCTTGTTTCATCGGTTTTGCGATCGGGGAATCGCTCGGCGCCGCGGCTCTCCGCGTGGCGGGCGGCATCTTCACGAAGATCGCAGATATCGGGGCCGACCTCATGAAGATTGTCTTCAACGTCAAAGAAGATGACGCGCGCAATCCAGGCGTGATCGCGGATTGCACCGGAGATAATGCCGGTGACTCCGTTGGACCTTCGGCGGATGGATTTGAAACTTACGGCGTGACGGGCGTCGCTCTGATTTCGTTCATTCTGTTAGCCGTGCATGATCCGCTGGTTCAGGTGCAGCTCCTGGTCTGGATCTTCGTCATGCGCATCATGATGGTGATTTCGTCCGCAGCCTCGTATTTCATCAACGAGGCAATTGCGAAAGCCAAATACAGCCATCTGAAGAAGTTCAACTACGAGCACCCGCTCACGTTTTTGGTCTGGCTGACTTCTCTTCTTTCGGTTGGCCTGACCTACGTTGTCTCTTATTTCATGATTCCCGAACTCGGCGGCGACCCTACGCTTTGGTGGAAGTTATCGAGCGTCATCACGTGCGGTACGCTGGCCGGCGCGGTGATTCCGGAACTGGTGAAGGTGTTTACTTCAACCGAATCGCGGCACGTTCGTGAAGTGGTCACGTCTTCGCGCGAGGGCGGCGCTTCTCTCAACATTCTCTCAGGGCTTGTGGCGGGAAACTTCAGCGCATTCTGGCTTGGCCTGACGATGATGCTGCTCATGGCCGCCGCTTTCGGAATCAGCACTACGGGGCTGGGCGGGTTGATGCTCGCCCCGGCGGTGTTCGCTTTCGGGCTGGTGGCTTTTGGTTTTCTCGGCATGGGTCCTGTCACCATTGCAGTCGATTCCTACGGCCCTGTCACGGATAACGCCCAGTCAGTTTACGAGTTGTCTCTGATCGAAAATATTCACGGGATCGAGCAGGATCTGCATCTGAATTTCGGCTTCAAGCCGGATTTCGTGCGCGCGAAAGAAAATCTCGAGGAAAACGATGGCGCGGGAAATACGTTCAAAGCCACGGCGAAACCGGTGTTGATCGGAACCGCGGTGGTGGGAGCCACCACCATGATCTTCTCGATCATTGTGGCGCTGACGAACGGACTCACTACGAATCTGGAAAAGCTTTCCATCCTGCATCCGCCGTTTCTGCTCGGGATGATGGGCGGCGGGGCGATTGTCTATTGGTTCACGGGCGCGAGCATGCAGGCGGTGACGACGGGCGCCTACCGGGCCGTCGAATACATCAAGAAGAATATGAAGCTGGAAGGCGCGACGAAAGCATCCGTCGCCGACAGCAAGGCTGTGGTGGAAATCTGCACGCAGTACGCCCAGAAGGGAATGTTCAACATTTTTCTGGCTGTCTTCTTCTCAACGCTGGCGTTCGCTTTTGCCGAGCCGTTCCTTTTCATTGGGTATCTGATATCCATTGCGTTCTTTGGCCTGTATCAGGCTATTTTCATGGCTAATGCGGGTGGGGCATGGGATAACGCGAAGAAGATAGTGGAGACCGAACTGAAACAGAAAGGCACACCGCTGCATGAGGCTACGGTTGTCGGTGACACGGTCGGGGATCCGTTCAAGGACACGTCATCTGTGGCCCTCAACCCGATCATCAAGTTCACTACCCTGTTCGGGCTGCTTGCGGTTGAACTGGCGGTTTCACTTGCGGAACAACAGGGAGCCACCCTTGGTTATGTGCTTTCGGGGATATTCCTGCTGATCGCCCTGTTCTTTATCTATCGCTCGTTCTACGGAATGAGGATCGTGTCGCAGAATGATTAGAGGAGCGTTTCGGTCGTAGCGCAACCGCTTGCTGACGCGCGCGGCTCGGTAACAGATCGGTTTTACTGAGCCGCGACCGTGAGGGAGCGGTAACGATATCGCCGAAACAGTCCACTAGAGAATGAATCAACGACTAACCCAACTAACCCGACGCTCCGCCATCATCGCAGCATCGGGCGCTGCCTCCGGAGCAGTCGCCTGGACTCAGCAGGTATTAGGTCCGCCTCCGCATCCGAAAGGCCCGAAGGTCTTTCTCGATTACGACCAGGTGGAGCTCGATGCGGCCTACGATCAGACCGTCTATGAACCGGATATCGACCAGGCGGCCGCGCGGTTAAAAGCTGACAGCGACACTGTCCGGGCCAATCTGGGTGCCCCTCGGCGAGTCGCCTATGGTCCGAAGGAAATCGAAAAGCTGGATATTTACAGGACCACGCGCCAGCGCGCACCGATTTTCATTTTTATCCACGGCGGCCGCTGGCGCGTTGCGATTGCGCATGACTATGGATTCCCGGCGGAAGCTTTTGTTCATGCCGGAGCGCATTTCATAGCACCGGATTTCGACTGGGTGCAGGATGTCGGCGGTGACCTCAATGTCCTGGTCAATCAGGTTCGGCGATCGGTGGCGTGGGCTTATCACAATGCTGCATCTTTCGGCGGCGATCCAGCCCGCATTTACATCGGCGGGCATTCCTCCGGGGGACATCTGGCGGGGGTAGCGCTCACGACAAGCTGGAAGGATCTCGGCGTACCCGAAGACGTGGTCAAAGGCGGAGTTCTGTTAAGCGGCATATACGACCTGAAGGCGGTTCGCCTCTCTAGCCGCAGTTCTTACGTGAAGATCGACGACAAAACAGAGAACGAACTCAGCCCACAGCGTCACATCGACAAGCTCAAGGTTCCGGTAGTGGTGATGAACGGAACGCGGGAGACGCCGGAGTTCCAGCGTCAGAGCCGCGATTTCGGTGCGGCGGTAAAAGCTGCCGGCAAACCAGTGGAGATTATTGTGGCGCAGGATTACGTCCACATGGATTCGGTAGCCAGCCTGGCTAATCCTTACGGATTGGCGGGACATGCGGCGCTGAAGATGATGAAGCTAGCCGGCTGATCAGTGCGTCATGGCGTAAATAATATCGTTCACGCCAATCCGCATCGCAATCGATGCCGCATTTTCCGGATAGTACGGGTCGTCGGCAAATTCCCAGGCGTCGCCCAGATCCGAGTTGTAGGAAATCGCGACCATGATGCGGCCCTTGTCGTCGTAAATCGCCTGCCAGTGCGCGCCGCGCCCACCCTCATTGCAGGCCTTGCAGCCCTCGCGCAAATGCGCCTGGCCTGGAATCTGCACGCGGTCCGTCAGATCGTACACCGAATGGAGAATCGTGTCGGCATCGGGAATTTCAACGATGGGCCGGTCCGGAAAGACATAGCGTATGCGCTTCACGAACTCGGCATATTCCGCATTGCCATGAAAATCATCGGCCATGAAAAAGCCGCCCCGCAGCAGGTATTCCCGCATCTCCCTGCCTTGCTCTTCTGTCAGCGCCCATTCACCTACCTGTACGGCATATAGGAACGGCAGATCGTACTCTTCATGCTGATCCAGATTCACGGGCTGCTCCACGGAGCGCGTCTGAATTCTGGTGAGACGCCGTACCGCCTCTAGGAAATGCCTGTCGGCACGCGGGTAATCCTGCGTCCAGAGTGAGAGGCCTTCCCGCCAGTCGCCCTGAAAGCGCGGATAATAGCCATCCATGGGGCCGCCGTTCGGGTACATCAGGCGGGCGAAGATAAACTCGCCGGGCACGTTCCAATCCGCGGGCTGGCTGATGCTTCCGGACGGATATTCGACGCCTGCATACTGCCGAAACGGTTTCTGGAACGCCTGCAGGGCTCCCAGGGCCACCAGCATGGCTGCAATGGCGAGAATAGCCGTTCGGGGGCGCTTGAGCATAGCCTTGTCATGAGCATAGCAGTGGCGGCGTCTGAGCTATAATTCCAGAGAGCAATGGAACCCACGCCGGATCATATCGAGCCATTGCCCGTGGCGCCTCAGCCAGCCCGGCCACCGCTGGGACTGGGTCCCGTATCGCTTTTGCGCGATGTTGCTATTTCGATCGCGCTCGCCGTCATCCTGATCGTCTTCATCTACCAGCCCGTTAAAGTCGAGGGCACCAGTATGATGCCGGGGCTGACAGATCAGGAGCGGATTTTCGTCAATAAGTACGAATACAAGCTTGGCCCCAACAATATCCATCGCGGCGACCTGGTCGTTTTTCACTATCCGAAAGATCCCCGCGAATCCTACATCAAGCGCGTCGTCGGAATTCCCGGAGATTCGGTGCAGATCGTCTATGGTCAGGTGTACGTGAATCTGCAGAAGCTGGATGAGCCCTACGTCCTCGACGCCTACCGGGATCGGGACTCGATGGATCTCCAGGTCGTCCCGCCGGATGATTATTTCGTACTGGGCGATCACCGGAATTCATCCAGCGACAGCCGAAGCTGGGGTTTTGTCGGCCGCGAAGGGATCTACGGTAAGGCTGTGCTCGTCTACTGGCCGCTCACAAAAATCGGCCGCGTACATTGACCGATCTGTGATCCGGAGTACGGTTTTGTTACTGCAGCACCCGCCTCTTCGCCGTTCCAGTCGTAAACGAATGTTAAACTCGATCCTTGACTGCATTCTCGTTGGCGAGGGCAGGAAACTGGTTTCTGCATTCGGGAATTCAGGAATCCTCCGGTGGTTTTGCCCGCTTTTATCGTTCTGAAATTGCCAAAAACCTGCCCGTCTCGACAGAGATTTCGGGCTACGCGGCAATGGCGCTGGTGTTTCTCTACAGAACTACAAAGGATTCCGTTTATCTGGACGCCGCGCGCCGCACCACCAGTTTTCTGGTAAATCAGGCATGGGATGAGACTCTTGCGGTATTCCCTTACGAATCTCCGTCACCCACTCCCGAAAGCCGTCATCTGACCTATTTCTTCGATACTGGCATCATCATTCGCAGCCTGATCGCGGTTTGGCAGGAAACAGGCGAAGGTCGTCTGCTCGATGTCGCAAGTGCGGCGGCGCATGGGATGTCGGCGTTCTGGACCGGTCGTGACTATCACGCGATTCTCACACTTCCGGATAAGACACCGCTGCCGAGAACTGCGCAATGGTCCACTTCGCCAGGCTGTTATCAGGCAAAATCCGCGTTAGCCTGGTGGGAAGTTGCCGCTATCACCGGGGATGAGAAGCTTCGTCGGGACTATCTGGATATGATCGAATCCGGGATTCATACGTGCCGGGGATTTCTTGCCGGCGCCAATGAACGGCTGAAGATCATGGACCGGCTTCATGCTTATTCGTATTTTCTGGAAGCGCTGTCGCCGGTGCTGGATAAGCCGGAGTGTGTGAAAACCTACGCCGCTGTGCTGGATGAAGCAGCGCGCTACCTGCGGGAACTGGCGCCCGAGTTTTCACGGAGCGACGTTTATGCTCAGATTCTGCGCGCACGTGTTCGCGCCTCGCATGTGATTCCACTCAATAGCGCCGCCGCCCGCGAGGAGGCCGATGCACTTGTCGGTTTCCAAATGGAGAGCCCCGACCCGCGATTTGACGGGGGCTTTGTATTCGGACAACGCCGCGGCGTCCTTTCGCCACACGTGAATCCGGTATCGACCACGTTCGCCATTCAGGCTCTGGAAATGTGGCGGGCATATCAGGCTGGAGAAGCCGACGCGTGCCTTCAGTCCCCGATCTGAACAATCCGATTCGCGTAGTGTTCGCGTCGGGCACAGCCGACCTCAATCGCGAGATGCTGGCTCGGTTCCAGTCCCAACTGCCTGGAGTGACTCTCGTTGTCGTATCAGAATTCGAGCCTGCATTTGGCGAGTGGATTCCCTGGCATGTTCATCGACCGTTCGATCAAAATCTTGCCCTGGTAAAAGCGGCGCTGGCAGGCCGTCAGATTGTTGCGGCCACGGTGGCGTATGACCAGAGGAGCGCACTCCGCGATCTCCAGCGTGCAGCGCGGACGCTGGCTCCCGGCGTCCTGACCGCCTTCGACGAGGATATGCGTACTGCCGCGCCGGCAGAATTGCGTGGCTTTCTGATTCGCCGGGCTGGCCGCAGGATCACCCGGCAGCTTTTGCCTGGAGGCCGTGTTCACGCCTGGTTGCGGCGGATCGTTCATCCTTCCGAAGCTGAAATTCCAATCCGCGCACGCCTCGCGCAGGCCCGTGGACTGGCGGCTGCCCGGACACGCGAGCCTGTTGTCCCTCAATCGCTCGACCTTGCTGTCAATCCGGAGGGCGTTACCGTTGTCATTCCGAGCCGCGACGGGCTGGAACTCCTTCGCGAGATGCTGCCCCCGCTTCTTCCGCAAATCGGTCAGGGAGAGGTCATCGTTGTAGATAACGGCTCGTCCGATGGGACTGCGGATTGGCTCGCGAGAGAATATCCGGCGGTTCGCTGCCTTCGCCACCCCGAGCCGCTCTCTTTCGCCCGCGCGGTAAACAAGGGCATCCACGAATCCCGCTACCGGCGCCTACTGCTGCTCAACAACGACATGATCGTGCAACCGGGCTTTATCGACGCGCTCAACGCCGCGTTTGAAAAGGTGCCCGATCTGTTTTGTGCGACTGCCCAGATCTTTTTCCCTGAGGGAGTACGGCGGGAGGAAACAGGCAAGGCTGTCTGGCGACAGGAGCGTGAGCTGGATTTTCCGGTGCGTTGCGATGTTCCGCTGCCAGGTGAGGGCCTCACCTGGGTACTGTACGGCAGCGGCGGCTGTTCCTTATTCGATACCGCAAAATTGCGTATGATCGGCGGGGTTGCTGAACTCTACGATCCGGCCTATGTGGAAGACATGGATTTCGGATTGCGTGCCTGGAAGCGCGGCTGGCCGTCAGTCTATTGTGACCGCGCGATGGTCGAACACCGTCATCGCAGTACGACATCCCGCTTCTACTCGGAACGCCAGATTGATTTCTTTGTCGAGCGAAATTACCTGCGGTTTGTCGCGAATGTGATCTCCGAACCGGGCTTGTTCGAACGGCTCTGGCTCGCGGGGATTCGCCGTCTTCAGCTACAGGCAATGGGGGGACGCGGCGCTGCTCTCGATACGCTTCGCGCGGTGCCGCAGATTAACCCGGCGCCACCCGCATCCACCGGTCATTTGTCAGAGGACGAGATCCTTGCGCTGACCAACGGCGATGTCGCGGTATTTGGTGGGAAATCTTTTTTGGAGCGCCCCGTTGTTCTCATTGCGAGTCCTTACCTTCCGTTCCCGCTCTCTCACGGTGGCGCGGTTCGCATCTTCAACCTGATGAAACTGGCGGCGGAGGCCTACGATCTGATCCTGGTCGCATTCGTTGATGAATTGGCCACTCCGCCTGAGGAATTAACCGCCATCTGCACTCAGGTGGTACTGGTGCGCCGCCATGGAACGCATTACCGGCGTAACACCGTACGGCCCGATGTGGTGGAAGAATTCGATTCATCGACGTTTCGCGCAGTTCTGAAACAGGCCATCCATCAGTGGCGACCGGAAATTGTCCAGCTGGAGTTTACCTGGATGGCGCAGTACGCGGAGATCTGCCATCCGGCCAAAACCATTCTGGTCGAACATGACATTACTTTCGACTTGCAACAACAACTACTCGCGGCTGCGCAATCAACCGGCGTAGAGCGACTGGAACTGGAACAGCAACTCGCGAAATGGCGCACGTTTGAAACCGCAGCCTGGGCTCAGGTCGATTGCGTAGTGGCGATGTCGGAGAAGGATGCCGCAACTGTCACTGGGGCAAGCGAAGTTCAGTGTGTCGCAAACGGCGTGGACTGCGAACGCTTCCAGCCGGGTGATATCGAACCCGAACCCCGCCGGCTTCTTTTAATCGGATCGTTCGCTCACCTTCCGAATCTGCTTGCCCTGGAATTCTTCCTGCGCGACGCGTGGCCCCGGCTCGGTCCCGGCTACACTCTCCATATCATTGGAGGCGCGCGCCACGAATATTACCTCGACTACTTCCGGGATCGGGTTACCCTGGACCTCATGCAACCGGGGATTGAAGTCGAGGGCTTTGTTTCAGACGTGCGCCCTGCTTATCGCCGGGCCTCCATCGTGCTCGCGCCACTGACCGCGTCGGCCGGAACCAATATCAAAGTTCTGGAAGCGATGGCCATGGGCAAAGTAGTCGTAAGTACCCAGGCCGGAGTCAACGGCCTCACTGTTACGCCCGGACGTGATTTCCTGCTTGCTGAATCCTTCGCAGACCCGATCGCCGCGATTACGGTTGACGAAAACGTCCGTAAGCTCATCGAGCGGAATGCCCGCCTGACGGCCCTCCGCTACGACTGGCGCGCCATTGACCGGCAGCAGCGCGCCCTGTATGACCGCCTCGCCGACGCTTAGATACAATGATTTATTCGCCCTATGCCACAGATCAAAGGTCCTGCAATCTTCCTCGCTCAGTTCCTCTCTGACGCCGCTCCCTATAACAATCTTCCGAACATCACGAAATGGGTCAAAGGGCTTGGCTACAAAGGCGTTCAGATTCCGTCCTGGGACGCGCGGGTTATCGACATCAAAAAGGCCGCCGAATCCAAGGCATACTGCGATGACATCCAGGGCCAGACCAACGGACTCGCGGTGACTGAACTTGCGTCGCATCTGCAGGGGCAGCTCATCGCCGTGCATCCGGCTTATGACGAACTGTTCGACGGCTTCGCGGCTCCCGAAGTTCGCGGTGATCCGAAGGCTCGCACCAAGTGGGCTATCCAGCAGATGCGTTATGTCATCAAAGCCTCGGCGAATATGGGGCTGTCCGCATCACCGTCATTTACGGGTGCACTGATGTGGCCGTTCATGTATCCTTGGCCGCAGCGGCCCGGGGGCCTGGTGGAAGAAGGCTGGAAAGAACTCGCCAAACGCTGGCTGCCAATTCTCAACTATGCCGACGACCATGGCGTGGATCTCGCGTACGAACTTCATCCCGGCGAAGATCTGCACGATGGCGCGAGCTTCGAGCGATTCCTTGAAGCAACCGGCAATCATCCCCGCGTGGCGATCAACTACGATCCCTCGCATTTCGTGCTGCAGTGCATGGATTATGTCGGCTTCATCGACATCTACGCCTCGAAGATCAAGGCATTCCATGTCAAGGATGCCGAGTTTCGGATGTCCGCAAAAGCGGGCGTCTATGGCGCTTACCTGCCGTGGAAGGAACGTCCCGGCCGCTTCCGCTCGTTGGGCGACGGGCAGGTGGATTTTACGCAGGTTTTCAGCCGATTAACCGCTGGTGGCTACAAGTCCTGGGCCGTCATCGAATGGGAATGCGTTTACAAAGACAGCGTTCAGGGCGCTACCGAGGGCGCTCCGTTTGTCGAGAAGCATCTGATCGAAGTTCCGACTCGTGCGTTCGATGACTTTGCCGGCGGGGGCAGCAACACGAAGGCCAACCGCCGCATTCTCGGCTTAGGCTGAAACCTCGGCCAGACGCATTCGTTTGCGCATTCGGACCAGGACAAATTTCGCCAGCAAGCCAGCCGTCAAACTGCAGGCTGACGCGGTAATCAGAACGCTGTTCCATGTTCCGGTCGCCGCCACCAGCATGCTTGCCAGTGGTACGGCCAGCGCGGACGCGCCCTTCGCTGTGTACAGCAGGCCATTATTTGCGGCTGCGTTCCTGATGCCGAAGCTGTCTCCGCAGATCGCGGGAAAGATCACGAAGATCTCTCCCCAAAACAAAAACGTGAGCGCTGCGAAAACGAGGAATCCATAGGGGCTGCGCCCAGCCACGGCCATCCCCAGCAGCGCGCATGCTTCCAGCGAAAACATCAGCAGCATCATGTTTTCACGCCCGATGACGTCTGAGAGAAATCCCGATATCGGCCGGGTGATCCCGTTGGCGAAATTATCGATCGACACCGCGAGCGTCAGCACCGGAGCGGTGATTCCGAAGAGCACCACCATGCGACTCTCCAAGCCGAAGTCGCGGGCAATTGGGCCGAGTTGGGCGGTCATCACCATCCCGCCAAATGCGATCAGCAGATACACAAGATACGTCAGCCAGAAAACTCCGGTGCGAATTACCTGTACCGGAGTCAGCTCCGGACCTTCATAGATCGATTTCCCTGGACGGGCCGAAGTTCCCTGCCCGGTTTGGGGAGTGTGAGGTGGCTTCACCAGCAGCGCCCCCAGGACCAGGATGACGATTCCCTGCAGCAAGCCGAAAAACAGGAAGGTGTGCCGGTAGCCATCCGCACGAATCATGTGGGCCAACGGGATCGTGGTGACCGCCGCGCCCAGCCCGTAACCGGCCGCGATCACGCCTGCCGCCAGACCGCGCTTGTCCGGAAACCATTTCAAAGCGGTTCCCATGCAGGTTCCGAAAACGCAACCCAACGCGAGTCCGCCGACAATCGCCCCCGCATATAACCCGCTCAGCGAATGCGCCTCTGAATTGAGGAACCATGAAATTGCGGTAAACACTCCACCTGCCATCACCACGGGACGCGGCCCATGGCGATCCACCAGCCAGCCCTCAAATGGCGCCAGCCACGTGTTCACAAATATCAGGATCGTGAACGCAACCTGAATCGCCGCGCGGTTCCAGTGGTTCTCGTCGTGTATCGGATTGACGAACAGCGTCCAGCCATATTGCAGGTTCGCCAGCATCACAGTCGCCAGAGCGGAGATCACGAGTTGTGTCCAGCGGTTTTTCCAGATCACCAACACTACTGTATGCTTGCGGGATGCCTGACCTGCACTACTACGTCGGACATAATAAATAGCGGAGCGCGTTATCGCAGTCGCCAACTCAAAGTCCGCCGAGCAGGATCACTTCGATCTTCTGCCGTTCATTGCCATCATGATGTGTCTGCTGGGCACGCTACTGCTTGTCACGATGAGCATGGCCGCAATCAACATTGGGGCGGGCGCAGGAGAGGGTTGGGTACCCGCGCCCGACTCCGGAGCCAAGACTCCCGTCCTCATCGAATGGGACGGAAAGTATGCAGTTTGGCACAGCGAAAACGGCCTCGAAAAGATCGAGGAGGACTTCATCGAGTACGTACCCGTCGGCAAGGGCTGGATTCGCTACAGTCCCGAAGGCCACGCCACCCGCGTGGATGGGCCTGAACCGAATGCTCTGGATTCACTCGTCGGATATCTGGAAAGGCGACAACGCACTCATTACGCGCTTTTCGCGGTGCGACCTTCAGGCTTCGCAACGTTCCGGCGGTTCGCTTCGCGATTCGAAGACCGCCACATCGAAATCGGATCTGAACCTATCGATCAGGGCAAGCCGGTGCGCCTCATTCTCCCGAAAGGATCGGTGAAATGAAACGTCGCCGCGCAGAGCTTTTTGAACAGCCATCGCTTGTCCCCATGGCAGATATGGTGACGAACACCGTCGGCATCATGTTGTTCATTTTGATTTTTGTTTCGCTCTCCGCGGGTGGTGTGGTGGTTTCGCGGCATCTCCCCCGTGAAAGAAAGACCGATGCCAAAGTGCTCTGGATGTTCTGCTCCGGCGGACGGATCATCCAGTTCGACCCCGCAGAATTGAATAAGCGCATCGAGAGGGGATTCCCTGCGCAATCGTTTGAGAATGCGGGTGACTGGGCGCGTGCCTATACCGCCAGGCGTATTGAAACGGATGGCGTCACCGTCAAGGGCGACGCGAAGGTAGAGTTGAATCAGATCGCGGGCTTCCGTGGCGCGCACATCACGAAAGATCTCCTGATTCGCCATGATCCGAATTACGGTGATGATCTGCGAACCATCAGAACTCCCGGCTCGGCTTTTCAGAAACTACTCACCGGTAAAAGTAAGACGGAGAATTTCTTCTTTTTCTTCGTCGGTCCGGACAGCATTCCGCTTTTTCGCACGGCACGTGATCAGTTGACACAGGCGGGATTCGGCGTAGGCTGGAGTCCACTGGGACCCCAGGAGCCGGCGCGGATTTCGATGTCCGGCACTGGCCGGGAAGCAACCATTCAGTAGATAGAGAAGAGGAATTCATGCCGCACATAAAGGCGTTTTACGCTCCCGCAAGCGAACAAGCCACGGCTCCGGATCTGGATGTACCGGCGATGCTGGAGCGGTTCCGGGCGCTTGCCGGTGACGAGTTGATGGCGGGCTGGCGCGTAGTGGCGGCCGTTCGTTCTTCGTTTGATGAGCCGTGGCTGCTGACTCTGGAAAACGACGCCGACAACATCGTCGTTCTGGTGCGGGAACGGTTAACAGCGGCCTCCGATCCGGCATTTGTTCTGTTCCCGGAATCCGGAACGAATAGAGTGGGCGACCTGGAAATCGATGCGCTCTCCCTGCCCCTCCCCAATGACGTTCCCCGCGTTCTGATCGGCTCGGAAGAATTGCAGCGAAAACGCGCGGCAACTCAGGGCGTCCTGACGGGCCTGATCATCTCGGCGGTGCTCGGGCTTTTGACCGCGAAGGGAAGCGTGGTGCGCCACATGTTCGATCCCCACACACCGACCGCCGCAGTGCCGACCTCGATCCTTTGCCTGTTCTTCTGGGGCCTGATCTATGGGATGAACCGGCGTCGCCGCCTGCAGGCGATCGACAGCCTCTGCGGCCAGGATCTGCTTCCGGCTGTTGTCGCCGGTCTGCAGAAACACGGGGTCGATCGGATGGAAGAGGCGCTGCGAGGAGAGGTTGGCCAGTACAGCGTTGTTCGCCACAGCCCGCTGCTTCGCCGAATCTGGGTCACGCTGGAGCAATGGCTAATCCGCCCCAACCTGCAGAATGCGCATCTGGTGATCGAGCAGCAGGTGATCTCTGACCGCGAGGCTACACAACGTGCTTACAATCTGCTGCGAATCTTCGTCTGGGCAACACCGGTGCTCGGCCTGATCGGAACCGTGGTGGGGATTTCAATTGCGGTCGGTGGGTTTGCCAGTTTTCTTTCCACGAATGTGGATGATATCTCGAAGATCAAGGAAGGCCTGGTCGGCGTGACGGGCGGACTATCGTTTGCCTTCCTGATCACGCTCGAAGGGCTTCTGACATCGCTCATCCTGATGCTCTTCACCTCAAACATTCAGACACGTGAAGAGCGGCTTTACGCCACCATCGAGCGCGACGTTGCGGAACGCTTTCTTCCCGAATTGCAGCGTATCTCGCCGGAGCGTGATCCGGGCGGCGTTTCGATAGCCACTGACGCGTGGGCGGAAGCGATGTCCGACGCTGCCCGCAAGGTCATCAAGGCCCTGGAAGTCGCCGGCAAACGAATTCTTTCGAAATGGGATGAGACGCACGAGCTCTACGTGGCGGATCTCAGTAAGGTCCGCGAAACTGCCGACGCCACCCGGCAGGTTCTGGATACGCAGACGGCAGGCCTGTCCGACGTTCTCGCCGATCTAAACTCTTCGTTGCGGGAACTCAAGCCTGTCCTGCAGGATCTTTCGCAACCCTTTGTGCTCCAGGCGGTCCCCACGCCGCGTAAAATTACCTGAGGAGTTGAAAAATGTTTCGTATCGCCGTCTGTGCCTGTGTCGCCCTGTCTGCCGCAGCCCAAACCTTACCCGCGCCCGCTCGAGAAATTGCGCTCTATCCCGGTGCCGCTCCCGGGTCTGAGAACTGGAACTATCCGGAGCGCGCGGCAGGCACGCCGGACAAACCGCAGGCTCAGAACATCGTCCACCCGGTGCTTCTTTACTACCCTGCTGATAAGGCGACCGCCGTCGGAACTGCAATGATCGTCGCGCCCGGGGGCGGTTTCCGTACGCTCATGATGTCCTATGAAGGCGTCGACGTTGCCAAACGCCTCAACCAGATGGGTATCGATGCCTTTGTGTTGAAGTACCGCACCACGTACGTTGCCGCAGCGTCAATCCAGACGAATGGGGCGCTCGTGTCGCCGGTGTCAACGTCCCAAGTGCCCAATCCGCAGGCATACCAGAACGTTCGCGCCATGTCGGATGCCGATGGACAGCAGGCCGTCCGCCTTATTCGCCAGCACGCGGCGGATTATGGCGTTCGCCCCAATCGCATCGGCATGATCGGCTATTCGGCCGGCGGAGGCGTGTTGCTGTCAGCGGTCTACGGCCCGGCGGACGGTAGGCCTGATTTTGCGGCGCCGATCTACGCGGCCGGCGCCAGTTCCGCGGTACCACCCGCCAACGCGCCACCGCTTTTCATCGCGGTAGCCGCGGACGACAAATCCGTCGGCTATCAGGGTTCCATCGACCTCTTCGGAGCCTGGATTAAAGCCGGCGCGCAGGCCGAGTTGCACGTATTCCAGATGGGCACTCACGGTTTCGGCAAAAAAGGCGGCGGCGCCGATCATTACCTCGATCGGCTTGAAGAATGGCTTAGGGTGAACGGGTTGCTGACCCGTTAGACGCAGACGACAAGGTCGTCTACGCCACCTTCCTTTACTTGATTCCGATTACCATGGAGTCTGGACCCACCAAATGTTCGACCCGGCAATCACGGAAGCCGGCATCCTTCATCCAGCCGATGCAGTCCGACCCGCTGTAATCGAAACCGCCGGGGGTCTCGATCAGCATGTTCAGACTCATCATCAGACCGAAGGCATTCTTTGACCGGTCGTCGTCGATGATGGCGTCATAAACGATCACTGCGCCACCATCGGGCAGCGCTTCGCAGGCCTTCCGCAGCAGCATTCGTTTCTGTTCAAGATTCCAGTCGTGCAGAATGTGGCCCATCATGATCACGTCGGCGGAAGGCAACGGATCGGTAAAGAAGCTGCCCGGCTGAAAGCGAACGCGCGACGCCAGTCCATTCTTCTCCACATACTCTTCAAAGATGGGCCCAACCTGCGGAAGATCGAACCCAATGCCGGATAGATGCGGATTCGCCAGCGCTACCTGTGAGATGAGATCGCCCTGCGCTGTGCCTACATCGGCGGCGGTCTTGTACTTCGCCCACGGAAACTTCGCGGCGATCGTCATATTTGCGCCGTGACTGATTCCGCTCATTGCCCGCAGAAATTCCTTCAATCGGGCCGGATCGGCATACAGCTCTGCGAACACGTCCGGGCCGCCTTGCGCTGCTTCGTTCTGCGGGTTACCGGTCTTGAGCGCAGCCGTCAAATGGCCCCAGAACGGATAGAGCCGGCTATTCGCCATTTCCAGAATTCCGCCAAGATACGAAGGCTTATGCTTATCCAGAAATACGTCGGTCGACGGCGTGTTGGAATATTTGCCCTCCTGCCTTGCCAGGAAGCCCAGTGCGACCAACGTGTCCAGAAAATCACGCGATGCGCGTGGATGCAGGCCAAGCCGTCCCGCCAGTGTTGCGAGATCCTCCGGTCCCTTGGCCAGTTCGGTGAAGATCTCCAGCTCAATGGCGCTGAGAAGTGTCTTTGATGCCCAAAATGCGAGGCCCGTCTGCAGAATGTGTTCGGGGCTTACTGCCGGTTGTCGTGTGCTTACCTGTGGTGTGCTCATAGATTCTTAATCGATCGAACGCGGCAGCGCTCCGGCCGCCGTGGGGCTTACTTTCAATGTCTTCGTGACTTCCCAGTCGTGCTGAATATTGTCCGGGAAGGTCTTCATCGCGGCTTCCATCTTCGCCAGCATTTGATTCACAATCTCCGGGTGCAGGTCAGCCACATCGTAGCTTTCATCAGGGTCCGTATTGAGATCGTACAACTCCGGTTTGGGCAGCAACAGATTCTTCAAACCTTCCTTCGGCGGCGGGCTATAACCGCGGCGGTTGTAACGCGTGACATGCAGTTTCCACTGTCCCCATCGCGCGCACTGCAGATGAACGTCGTCGAAATACAACAAAGGATCGCGCTCGATGTGATCCACGGTCCCCGTAAATAAGGGCCACACATCGATTCCATCCTCAGGCTTCACAGGTGCAGCCGCCCCGCACAGTTTGGTTACGGTAGGGGCAATATCGAGCATGGAGGCGACCGCATTTGATACCCGGCCTTTCGGAATTCGTCCCGGCATCCATGCGATAAAAGGCTCCCGAACGCCGCCCTCCCATGTTTCGCCTTTGCGGCCGCGCAGTTTTCCGGAGCTCCCCTGATACCAGGGCCCGTTGTCACTCGAAAACAAGACCAGCGTGTTGCCCGCAACCCCTGCGGTCCGCAGCGCGGTCATGACTTCGCCCACACTCCAGTCCAATTCCTGCATCACGTCGCCATAGATTCCATGTGGCGACTTGCCCCGGAACCTCGCGGAAGCGGCAAGCGGAATGTGCGGAAACGTGTGCGGGAAATACAGGAAGAACGGTGAACCTTTCGATTGCTGAATGAACTGCACGGCTTCCGCCGTATAACGCTGCGTCAGAGTCTCCAGCTTCACGGGCTGCTCGATGACCTTGTCATCCCGCATTAGAACGCTTGGTTGCATATCGTTGCTGTATGGGATACCGAAATAATGATCGAATCCTCGTTTTGTCGGCAAGTAGTCCGGGGTAGCCCCCAAATGCCATTTGCCGACGCATTGGGTGCGGTAACCGCGGGCGCGCAGCAGATCCGCCAAAGTCTGTTCATCCTGATTCATTCCGGCTTTTTCGTCCGGATTCAATACACGCGGAACACCAACACGCGTCGGATAGCGCCCTGTCAGCAATGAGGCACGTGATGGCGAGCAGACCGGGTTTGCGGAAGTCCAGTTCGTGAAGCGCACCCCATTCGCAGCAAGCTTATCGATGTTGGGGGTGCTGAGATCGGAGCCGTAGACGTGAAGGTCCCCGTATCCCATGTCGTCGGCATAGATAATGACGACATTGGGCGGCGGCGTATCGGGACGCTGGAACGCTTCCAGCACCGGGGCAGCCCCCATGGTTAACAGAAATTCACGGCGAAGCATCACGCCAGTCTATCGCAGGAAGAGGTCTTATTTTATTAACCTTTTTCAGTATCGACTTCCGGCCCCGGCCGGTTAAAACTGAAAGAGCTATCCGGGAGTGTGACGTTTTGACGAACCCGGGGTGATTCTTAAGGAGTAACTCAATGGTCGATATCGAGAAGATTCGAATCACGCAGGAACAGAGATTGTCGCCGGTCCTAAAGGCCTGGGACGAAGCCAAAGAACATCTCGAAGACGCCATTGCACGCGCCAAAGCCCGCGAAGAAGACTTTCACGCGATTTCGGACGACATTCGGCGGAACCTCAGTGCGATCGATTTCGTGCTCAGTATGGCCAATGGACACGAAGGCAAAGCCCCTGCCCCGAAGCCTGCCACCACTGAATTCAACCGGCCCCGGCTCATGACGGCCGAAGATCCGCGGCAGGATTTGCGCCACGATGACGAAACGGGTGCGTCCGCCCGAGCCTATGGCGGATTACTCCGCCGCTCTACGCGTCCGCTCTTCCCGGATATGCAGAAGAGCGCTTAAGCCTACTTCTTATCCGTTTTCGGTTCTACAACCGGCGCGCTCGATACATCTCCCGTCTCACCATCGCGGTCCAGAATACGCAGGACGGAAGCGGCCCCCATGTCCCGAACGATATTCTGCTTGTCAAGCCAAAGCCCCTGCAACTTCTGAATGCTGCCGGCATTGCCGCGCTCGCCCAGACCCTTAGCCGCCTCCAACCGGACGAACTGGTTGTCATCTTCAAGCGCCCACTCCAGTAACTGGACCGCATAATCGTCGGGATACTTTGCGATATAAGCAACCGCAGCCGCCCGTCCAGGTGCACCCTTGCTCTTAAGGGCAGTTGTATCTTTGATCGCCGGGATGACCATTGAAGCCGGACCAAACATTGCCCCCGCCGCATCCTCCGATCCCATCAGAAACAAGCCCTCCGGATGTTTCAGCTTGTTCTTTGCCTCCCGCATGGCATTTGTGAACATGCCGGGCGCGTCTTTTCGTTCGCCCGAAAGCACTGCGATGAGAATATCCCGGCCGCTCGAATCGCCCAGTTGCGTGAGCGCTTTCGCGGCCGCAAACGACACCTCCGGCGAATCGTCCAACGCCGCCTTCAGGTTCGGAATTGCGGAATTTGCTTTCAACGCCCCAAGGGCCAGTGCGGCGGCGCGGCGGACGAAAAGATCCTTGTCATGGAGAGCAGAAATTGCGCGTTGGACGGCGTCGTTATCCGGCGAGCCGAGGGTGCCGAGAGCAGCCAGCGCCTCCTGTTTACTATCGCCATTCCCCTTCAGCGATTCATCCAGCAGCCGCCATGACTCGGCCCTCGCTGTTTTGATATCGGCTGGCTCCAGCGCAAATACCGCCCGCATAGCCGCCAGGATCAGAATCAATGCGACCCGTTTCACGCCGTTTTCACGTGCAAGTTATATGCCGAATACACAAAGCAAACCGCATATGCGCGTAGTGCGTTTTAGGCTATGTTAAATACATGCGCCCCCGGATTGCCGCCTCTGCATTTTGCCTGACACTTTTCTGCCTGTCAGTCCGGGCCCAGATTCCTGCGGCTGATTCCAGGAATACGGTTATCCCGAATACCGACACTCATTTTGTGCCCGCATCCTACAAGACGCTTGCG
>Ga0206991_10067_pt1 | contig 28267 bp, 25 predicted proteins | sample Alteio_BWMinCont_9_FD_153286 | JGI IMG/M metagenome (GOLD analysis project Ga0206991, IMG submission 153286) | Enriched cells from forest soil in Barre Woods Harvard Forest LTER site, Petersham, Massachusetts, United States -... | ecosystem: Environmental > Terrestrial > Soil > Temperate forest >...
CGGCCGTCGCTCCAAACGTCACTGTCGCTCCGGAGGCGAAGTTGGCGCCTGAAATCGTAACGGCTGTCCCGCCTGCTGTCGGCCCATTGTTCGGGGAAACGCTGGTCACCGTCGGAACATTTGCACCTCCCGACGGAGTACGGAAGGCCACCATTTGCATGATCCACTTGCCCGAACCCAGTGGCGCCGTAGCGCTGTAGCTGCCCGTGGTTGTAACCATTTCCTGCTCGGCGATATCGCCATCCGGAACGGTTAGCAACACCTTGGTGAAGCCTGTGCCCGGGCCTGTCGTTGTGGTTTGAACCAGGTTGGCACCGAACAGAAGGTCTGTTGCGTTCGTGGTTGTCACAGCACCGCTGCTGCTCGTCGCGCTGCTGCCGCTATTGGCGGCCGTCACGTCTACCGGGTTATTCGTGTCGGCACCTTGGTACTCGACAATGCGAATGTCCGGATACAACGCGGCGCTCGAGAATGTTACAGTCACAGTGTTTGCTCCCGCAGCGGCCGCCGAAATGTTCTTGGCATAGTAAATTGACTGCGAAGCGGCCCCGGTCTGAACAGTGGGGCCTACGGCGCGGGTGTAAACATTGCCGCTTTGATCCGTGACAGTGCTGACCGTAGCTGTACTATCGTTCCAACCGACAACGACGACGTTAAGATCCCCGGCGGTCTGCGCGGAGGTGAACGTGACATTGACGCTGGCCTGCGCCGATTGTGGCACCGCGTAGTTGCCCTGTACAAGACTGATTGTCGCAGCTCTCACCAGGGCCGGCTGCAGCCAAATACCAAACGCAGTCAGGGCGAAAACTGTAAGCCGGTTTTGTGTGTTGCGAATGAGGGAGGAAGTCTTAACCATCTGTCGTACCCTTCGAGGGGATTGGAAGTGTTCGTGCTTGATTAGTACCACTGCGGAATCTGGATTGTGAGGGACCATGAGTTAACATGGACACCCACTTCGCCATTGACTGACGTTACACTCCCACCAGGACTCGATTCTTTGATGGCCACGCCGGCGCCATACGTACTCACTCCAGAGCTCAACGTAATACCAGGCGTCAACCCGGCCGTGGACTCCGTATATTCACCATACTGTTCGCCACCTCCTCCGTCGAGTCCGAACTGCATTCCATTGAAGCCAGTCCCTGGCGTTGCAGTGACGGTAGTCGAAGAAATATCCCAAATTGCGAAAATGAGATCTGTGTTTCCGCTAGTCACTGTAAGGACGCCAGAATCAGTAATCGGGTTCGAATCGGTATGTTGGTTGGAACTGTCAAGATAATCGCTGGAGGCGACTTGGCTTATGTCGATCACACGGCAATATGTATAATCCAAAGAATTAACTGGCGTGACGCCGTCATGTAGATAGAAACTACACTTCACCCAATCTGATCCGTCTCCAGCCAGTGCCGTGGAGATGTAGCCAAAGGCCAGGAAATTCGTGACATTCGCCGTAGGCTGATCATTGGTCTGAAGCGTTGTATAACTGTTGCCTTTAGAGTCAGTGACTTTCAAGACGCAGGCGCCAGAACAACTCGGCGACGCGTCGTTAAGTGCGGCCCAGACCGCGACCCCATGACCCACCGGAACGCCAGCGCCGACGTTCGTAGTGCCAGCGATGAAGGTGGCAACGACGATTGCCGCAGGGTTACTGGCGAAACTCATAGAGGCAGTCGCGTTATTCTGTATGCTACTGAACGATGCTTGTTCAGTGGCCGACTCTCCTCCCGGATCGGTAGCGACTGCGGTATAGCCCGTACCCGGCGTGAACGCAACGCCAATATTATTCACCGCTGCAACGGCAAACGCCACTTCGTTGGGTTGTGTGGTCGCGAACGCTCCAGATACGACACTTGTGCCATCAGCTGTTCCAGTAGCAGTAACATCAAGACACGAACTGGATGTTGGATGCGTCACAAGACCGCGATACTGATGCACGATAATTGACGCATAAGCTTGCGGACTGAAGAAATATACAATTGGTGTGCTGGCTGTATTCGCAATGGCCCCGCAGATATAATAGATCTGAGTTGCGAACCCACCACCATTGCCGCTTGTGCCATTTGCGTAGAGAAGCATGTCGCCAGCGCTGGTCTCCACGATAACGCCACCATTTGTATCTGCTGCAGCTTCATAGCGGACTTCCGCCACTAAGCTATCCCCAGGCAAAACATTTAGACTACTGGTGGCGCTCAGACTAGAAACGGGCCCCCCGGTTGTGTTTGAGGCACCGACAACAGCGACACAACTTACTCCATTGCCTAAGTTTGAGTTAGAGCATGGCTGCGGCGCGGTAACCGTCAGAGTAAGATTGACGGTCTGCTGGATTCCGCCTCCACTGCCGGTGACGATGATCGGATAGGTTCCCATCGTGGTGCTCGACCCTACGCTAATGGTCATCGAGGAGGTACCAGAACCTGGAGCAGGAATGGTGCTTGGGTTAAAGCTCACCGTCGTACCTGAAGGCGCGCCGGCAGCCGAGAGGCTGATTGCGCTGTTGAAGCTGCTGCTGATCGCGGTGGTAATGGTCGATGTCCCCTGACTCCCTTCCGGGACACTCACAGCATTCGGCGAGGCCGCAATCGTGAATTGCGGGTTGACGGTTATGGTCGTGGATCCATTGACAGAGCCCACGGCTGCCTGGATGGTCGTATCGCCGGTTGTGACAGCGGTGGCCAAGCCAGGACTACTGAGGGTGGCCACCGAGGTGTTCGTAGAGGTCCAGCTGGCCGAACCGGTGAGGTTCTGTTGGCTGCCATCACTGTAACGTCCAGTGGCCGTAAACTGCTGCTGCCCTCCTACTGTGATCGAGGTATTTGCCGGTGTCACGCTTATCGACTGCAATACCGGAGTTCCGCCCAACGGGGTTCGGAAAGCCACCATCTGCATGATCCACCGGCCGGAACTAAGGAGTGCGGTGGCACTGTAGCTCCCCGTGGTTGTGACCATTTTTTGTTCGGCGATGTCGCCATCCGGAACGGTAAGCATCAACTTGGTGAAACCGGTACCAGGGCCTGTCGTTGTGGTTTGAACCAGGTTGGCGCCGAACAGCAGGTCTGTTGGGTTGGTGGTGGTTACAGCACCGCTGCTGCTCGTCGCGCTGCTGCCCTTATTGGCGGCCACCACGTCGACCGGATTGTTCGTGTCAGCACCTTTGTACTCCACGATGCGAATATCAGGATCCGCCGCGGCGCTGGAGAAGGTGACTGTGACAATGTTGGCCCCGGCGGCGGCCGCTGCAATGTTCTTGGCGTAGTAAATTGACTGCGAAGCGACCCCGCTCTGAATAGTCGGGCCTACGGCGCGGATATATACATTCCCGCTTTTGTCAGTGACTGTCCTGACTTTAGCCGTACTATCGTTCCAACCTACAACGACGACGTTGAGATCTCCTCGGGTCTGCGCCGCAGTGAACTTGACATTGACGCTGGCCTTCTGCGTCTGTGGTGCAGCGTAATAGCACTGTACAAAAGTGATCCTCGCAGCTTTCACCGGGGCCGCCTGCAGCCAGAGAGCGGATGCAGTCATAGCGAAAAGCGCGACACGGTTTCGTGTGCTGTCATTGCCGGAATAAATCATCTGTCGTACGCCGCGAGGGGTTGGCGTCAATGTCAAGTTCACTGCGGCGCAGACCCGAGGAGATCTCAACGTCGTCGTTGTAGGTTGGAACGATAGTACGGGACTTAGTACGTCTTTCGCATCGGCCGCATGTTGATATCGGTAACTTCGGCTGTTCGGGGAAGACTTAGCGCCGCAATCACCATTCCCGCAACATCCTCCGGCTGCATGAGCACTTCCGGATCGTAGGGCAAACCGCGCTCTTTATAGAAGGCTTCCATTCGTGGTGTTGCTGTTCTGCCGGGATAGACGCTTAATACCCGGACACCTTCGCTGTTGACTTCGTCACGTAGGGAATCGGCAACTGCGCGCAAACCGTGTTGAAAAGCAGAGTACTGGCCGACACCCGCCGAAGCCGATCGCCTTCCTGATGAGGAATTGATGAATACAATCTGCCCTTGGCTCTTCCGAAGTGATGGCAATAAGGTTTGAGCCAGCGCATAAGGCGCCCTGAAGTTCGATCGGTATTGAAGATCGAGTTCATCGAGAGAAGCCTGTTCGGTTCGCCCGTGGAACATCAATCCGCCGCATAGCACCAGGATGTCCACACTACCGAACTCACGGTGAACATTGTCCGATAGGTTGTGTATTTCATCTTCACGAGTAAGGTCGGTGCAACAAACATAACTTCTTGGACTCACTCCAGCGACGTCATTCGCGAGCGATTCCAACAAAGCTCTGCGCCTTGCCACCAGGCAAAGCTGGGCGCCGTTTGCCCCGAGCGCGCAGGCGATGGCACGGCCAATACCGCTGCTTGCTCCGGTGACGACTGCAACTTGGCCTTTGAGCGATTCAGCCATCGAGGAAGATCGTCCAGCCTCGGCGTCTTGAGGACGGGATAACGTCAGCATTGCTTGCTTGGTAGCTACAGGATTAACTTGCGACAGTAAAAAGCCTCGGCATACCCAGTCGGGGCATTGCACTCCATACCCCGCAGTCGCATCAGGGAAAGAAAGGTTTCCGGCTGAAACCAATGCTTGGAGCGTTGCGATTGGAAGGTCTCCATAATCAACTGAACCTTGTTCTGGTAAGTCTCGGATTCGAGCGGCACGAAGAAGGTCGGCTGCCCGAGGTCGCCATCGTACTTAGGGATCTCGTATTCCAGAATCAAGTGATTTCGGAAAGTGTTCCAGGTGAGTTCCGCCACCAGCCGATGATCTTGATGCGCATCTTTCCGATTGTGAGTAAAAATGACGTCGGGTGAAATCTCATTCTTCAATTCTTCAAAGACTGTTTTCACTTGGGCGCCCTCGAAGGGTAAAAACCCATCGCGAAACGTCTTCAATACCAGGCCAGATAGTTTGGCTGAGCGAGTGAATCGTGCGGCGGCGCATTGGGCCTCCGTGGCCCGGGCTCCTTCCGCGCTAAATACCACCCAATGAAACGTACACTCGGGATATTGTTCGGCCAAGCGAAGAATTGTCCCGCCACAACCAATTTCAATATCGTCGCAGTGCGAGCCGAGGCATAAGATCTTCAAGCCTCCGCGGGTGGCTCCATCGAGACTCAGTTGAATCATGCGCTGGCCGAGATTTTCCTTACAATCTGGTTCGGTAGTTCGGCCGGCGCTTCTTGCCACACCTTCCAGGGAGCCGCTCTGAGATTCATTTCCTCCAGCCGCTGCTTGTCCTTAAAAGTATCCATACACTGCCAGAACCCCGTGTACTTGTAAGCCAATAATGCCCTCTTTTCAATTAAGCGCTGAAAGGGCTCGCGCACCAGCTCGTCGCCGGGATGGATATGATCGAAGATCTCATTCCGCAGAGCGAAGAAGCCGCCATTGATCCAGATGTCGGAGCGGGTCACTTCGGTAATACTGGTAACCAGGCCCTCGCTCGTGCTCACAAGGTCGAAGCTGGAGGTGGGCTGAACCAGCAGCAAGGAGGCCAGCGCGTTGCTCGTCTTAAAGGTATCGAGCATGGCTGGCAGCGGCAGGTCGCTTAATCCGTCGCCGTAGTTCGCCAGGAAAATGTCTTCGCCTTCCAAATGCGACTCTACCGCTTTCAAACGTCCGCCAATGTTGGTGTTGGCTCCGGTTTCCACAAAGGTAATCGTCCACTCGTCGATATCCCGGTTCAGAAAATGGATCTTCTTGCCGCCTTGAGACCAGACAAAGTCGTTGGAAACGGACTCATCATAGTGCAGAAAGTAATCCTTGATGGAGTTGCCCATGTGTCCAAGGCACAGGATGAAGTCTTTGTGTCCGAAATGGGCATAGTATTTCATGAGATGCCAGAGAATCGGGCGTGACCCGATCTTTACCATGGGCTTGGGGATATCGTCCGCGTAACCCCGCAGCCTCATCCCAGCCCCTCCACAAAAGAGAACGACTTTCATGACTGTCCCCCGATGTTGGTCTTTACTCGATGGTCGCGGTTGGAATCGGAACGACGAAGCGTCCGCCCCACTCGCGGATATACTGCAGTTGCGTCATGATTTCACTCTTGAGATTCCATGGGAGGATCACGACATAGTCGGGTTTAGTGGCGCGGATGCGATCGGGGTGATGAATCGGAATGTGAGTCCCCGGCAGGAATCGGCCCTGCTTGTAAGGGCTACGGTCGACGGTGTACTCAATCAGGTCTCTTCCGATCCCGCAATAATGCAACAATGTGGCGCTCTTTCCGGGCGCCCCATATCCGGCCACGGACTTGCCTTCCTGTGCAGCCTTGACCAGGAAATCCAACAACGCCAGCTTGGTTTGCTTCACTTGGCGCGAAAAGCCTTGGTGGCCTTCGAGCGAATCAAGTCCGGCGGCTTTCTCGTCGGCGATGACCTTGCCTACATTGGCGCCCAAGACGTGCGTGCGATCCTCGGCGCGGCAGGCATAGATCCGGAGCGATCCCCCGTGCGACACCAGCTCCTCCACATCGAACAGCCGGAGACCGTGTGCGTGCAGAATGCGCTCGGCGGTAAGGAGCGAGAAGTACGAGAAATGCTCGTGATAAATGGTGTCGAATTCGTTGTGTTCAATGAGGCGAAGAAGATGAGGAAACTCGAGCGTCAGAACGCCGTGCGGCTTCAACACGGTCTTGAGCCCTTCCACAAAGTCGTTCAAGTCGGGAACCTGAGCCAACACATTGTTGCCAAGAATCAGGTCGGCGCGACGGCCTTCCGCGGCTAGCTCGTTCGCCAGTTCAGTGCCGAAGAATTGGACCAGGGTTGGAATGCCCTTTCCTACCGCGACCTTCGCCACGTTCGCGGCCGGCTCGATTCCCAACACCGGGACGTTTGCTCTCACGAAATACTGCAACAGATAGCCGTCATTACTGGCCACCTCCACGACGAAGCTCTGGTCGTTGAGGCCAAGACGGGTGACCATCTTGTTGCAGTAATTCTCGGAGTGCTTCAACCAGGAGTCGGAATAAGACGAGAAATATGCGTAATCGCTAAAGATGTTCTCCGCGCTTTCGTACTGCTCCAGTTGCACCAGGAAGCACTGGCCGCAAACGTAAACGTGCAGCGGATAATACATCTCACCGCGGTTCAGGCCCAAAGAGTCCGGGTAGCTTTCGCAGAGCGGCGACAGGCCTAGGTCAACGAAGGTCTGGCGCAGGTTCGCGCCGCAAAAGCGGCATGGTTTGGTCGCGATTTCGGGTTGTTGAGTATCTGGCAATAGTGTGGCTGTGGCCATCCGTGCTTCCTTTGAATAACGGCTCGTTTAGGCTACGGCTGAGGTCGCGACGCCGGACTCGGTCCAGCGCAACGATTCATCCAATCGCCCGGATTTCAGAAGCCTTTGAATGTGGTTGATCCGCGTGTAGCGCCCTAGTTCCAGGTCGGCGCTGCTGAGTCCCACCGCGCGATAAGCCTCCAACAATTCCTGCGCTCCCGTGCGCGCGGTCCATTGCGGGTGGAAATTCGGCAGGATCCGCCGGATCTTGTCGCAGCTTACGCGATAGCATCGTTTGTCGGGCCCCCCGCCGGCCGCATACTCGATGCGGCACCCTGGCACGGTTTCGGCGACAATGTCGGCGAGCTGGCTGATTCGGTAGTTCTCTTCGGTTTGCCCAACGTTAAACGTCTGGTTGTGGATGGCGTCCTGCGGTGCCTCCAGCACGCTGACGACAGCAGCGATGATGTCGCGAATATGGACGATGGGACGCCACGGCGTGCCATCACTCTTGATGTATACGCGACCGGTGGTATACGCAGACGCCACCAGGTCGTTCAGAACGATGTCCAGCCGCAAACGAGGCGATGCGCCGTACGCAGTGGCGTTTCGCATGAAAGTCGGGCTGAAGGAGTCATCCGCAAGTTGTGCGACATCGCGCTCCACATAGACTTTCGATTCCGCATATGCGGTGACCGGGCTGAGTTGAGCCGTCTCGTCTAAGAAGTCGTCCCCCGCTGCGCCGTACGTGCTGCAGGATGAGGAGAAGACGAAGCGTCGCACGCCCGCTTCTTTCGCCAGTTCAGCCAGCCGAACCGATGCATGATAGTTGATGTCGTATGTCAGGCCCGCATTCAGGTTGCCCAGAGGATCATTCGACAAAGCGGCGAGATGCACCACCGCGTCGAATCCGCGAACGTCGGCGGTGGTAAGAGCGCGAAGATCTCTGGTGATCTCCGGGATATCCTCCGAAGCCTGTCCGAATCCACATCCTGCAAACAGGTCGGTATCCAGGCCGACCACATTATGCCCGGCCGCACGCAGAACTGGTCCGGCGACGGCGCCGATGTAACCTTTATGTCCGGTCAATAAGATTTTCATAAGACGCTCGTCGACACACTACCGCCAAGTCAGTCCCATTCGGGCATGACTCAAACTCCACAGGACGGAGATCCAGATTGATCATTCGCAGTTGCATTGCCATCGCTAGGCTGTATTCTGACCTTTCTTTTTCAATGAGATACGGCACCTTGACGCTCGGACGTGAAGACGATTGGGACTTGCTTCCAATTTATGGCACTAAAGTCGCATTTTTGCCGACCAGAGCCTACAGAGGTGACGTGGCTTTTAACAAGCCCGCCTCGTGTAACAATCCCGCGGCGTCTCGAATCGCCGGGAACGGGAGTCCCGAACGTTCCGCAATATCTAGCAACGAGTGTTGTCCGTCGGAGAAGTTCAACACCCACAGGCGGGCCGAGATCTCGGTTCCGACGGCGACGCCGCCTGTTGACCGGTACAGGTTTCGGCGTCCCAGCTGCGGCTCGCAGTAGGGATTCTGGTTGCAGTATTTTCGATTGTTCTCAAGCACGTCCGCGATGGCGGTGCACACCCGGAGTGATTCCGCCAATTGCAGCGGCTGGATAAAATCCAGGTTGTCGGCGGAAGTATGGTACTCAGGGAAGCTGCCCCAAACACTGCGCATGAGACAGCCGACGGGGAGATTGAATCCAGGAGAGCAATACTGGCGCTCATCATATCCATAAGGAGAGAACTCCAGGATTTCCGGGGATTCGCCATAGTGGCGAAGCACGTGAGCCGCCGCGCGGTCAATCTCGGCATCGCCACGGCGACTCTTCTTGTAGTGGAATCCGCCGCCATCGCCGATACACGTAAGCACCAGGCCATGGCGGATGCGTTTGGCGGCCTCCGTGTTTCGCGCAAGCCAAGTGATTGCTCCAATTGTTCCCGGAATAAAGACGAAGCGATAGGAGTAGCTAAGAGCGCGCCCTGAGAGCAATCGCGCCAGAGCAGTGGCCACGCTAATGCCGGAAAGATTGTCGTTGGCCAAAGAGGGATGGCAGGAGTGGCAGGATATGAGAACTTCGTCCGTGGAGCGCCCCGGCAGATAGCACTCGCCGTAGGTTAAGTGGCCGTCTTCAAGAGTTGAATCGATGCAAACCTCATAATCGCCTTCCGGAAGCGCCAGCATCTGATCGTGCGCCAGGCAGAATCCCCAATTTTCCTGGTAGTAGGACGTGCGGTAGGGAATCCATCCGGGATGCTCAGGAAGTGTGAACAAGTGCGGCTTCAGGTCCGAGAGCGGCATGGTCTGGTGCACAGGTGTGCCGTAATTCAGAACATGCAGGTTGCACCGTTGAAAATCAACGATCTTCGTCCCATCTGGTCCTTTGATATAGGCGTCTCGGATGTTCCATTCTTTCGGTACGGTCCAATCAAAGACCCGCGTTCCGGAGGGTACTTCAGAGATTTCGAGTGGAATCCGGCGCCCAATATATTCGAGTGTTTGACGAATTCCTTGGCCGGAAATGCTTCGGCAGATCGGGTACAGATCAGCGGCGAAGGCGTGAAGTTCCCGGCCAATTACTGCCAGGTCGTTTTGCTCGAATTCACTTAGAAAACTCATCGGCTACTCAAGGTTCGGGTAAGTTCTATCGCGCTCGGAGATTTGTTCGACTTCGGCAGGCCACGCGATCCCGAAGGCGGGATCGTTCCAGCGGACGCCTCGTGCCAGATCCAGATGATAAAACTCCGACATTTGATAGAACACTTCCGTCTCATCTTCCAAGGTCAAAAAGCCATGGCCGCACCCTTCCGGCACGTATAGCATCCGCCGGTTCTCAGCCGTCAGCATTGCGCCGATCCACTGCTTATAAGTTGACGATTCGGGCCTCAGGTCGACTATGACGTCGTAAATTGCGCCCTTGGTGCAGCGCACCAGCTTGGTCTCAGGATAAGGAGCGGCCTGATAGTGGATTCCGCGCAGAGTTCCTTTGCGCGTATTGAATGAGACGCTGCACTGCGCCAGTTGGGAATTGAGCCCTTTCGATTCAAATTCGTGCCGGCACCAGGTACGGGCGAAGAATCCGCGCTCGTCGCACTTGGGTTCGATGTGAATCTCGAACACGCCGCTTAATTGCGTTTCATGAAATATCACGGTGGTTGGATCACCCAAGGTGCTTATAGAGCAAGCGGCCGGACAATGTTAATAACCCGTCCGGAGCATGCGCCAGTGCGCGCCGGGCGAGCGCTCCACCCCAGACCCGGCTGGAACGCTCGCAGGCGGCCGGCGAAGTCCAGTATGTAAGGAACGACCGGGTTGCGCCCCACTTATCCTTGAAGGTGGCCAACCCTTCGTTGTCCAGATCGGAGCGGCCAAAATCAAATTTGCTCAGACCCGCGGCAATTGCCTCCTGAATGGACCGCCACATCAGCATGGGCAATCCGCCGAGCATATGATGCCGTGCGTCGGAGCATCCATACTTATAAACCATGGTTTCTCTGAAGCGAAGCGTGATGATGCTCGCTACAGCGTCGCCATCCTTGTAAGCGACTCTCACCTTTGCGCCGTCTCCCAGGCTGCGGATCATTTCCTGAAACCAGGCCAAGGGCTGTGGCGGCAGGCGATGGCGGCGCCGCGTCATCAACTGTAGACGATAGAAATCGCCGATTAGCTGCTCGGAGCGGCCTTCCTCGTATCTCAGGTGCTCGCGCTCGGCCCGGCGTATTTTCCTCTGGATAGAGTCCTTGCTCAAGCGGCAAAAGACTTCGCCTGGGTTGTGCGGTAGGAGAAGTTGGTGCTTGAAAAATCGATCGGCAGCGCTAAACCCGGTGTCAGCTCCCGGTGACAATTCGAGCGGACGAAGTTCGGCATATTTGCAATGCGAGGTCGCTCCCAAATCAGCCACGGACCCAAGCAATTTGTCGAGCTCGGCTGAGTCGCTGGCTAAGGGCTCGCAGTGATCGGAAAAAGGCACTGAAACCAAACGCGAGCCGGTGAGAACACTCTTTACGCGACAGAGCGCCACGCCATTGGTCAATTCGGCCGTTGGTTGACAAGTGGTGACCACTACAGGCTCATACCCGTACGTTCGCTGGAGCGCACTGAGCCATCCTCGTGTATGGAACACCGAAGCCGACGGATGTTTCTGCAGCAGATTCTGCCAGCGAGGATCGGTGAGCGGATTGAGTGTAAGGGTTGGCAAACGAAAGATCACATCGCTAGGCTGAAACCAATACCTCTTCTTCGATTGGCGAACGCCGGATGAGTTTTTGAAGAAGATCCAAGTAGAACGATTTCTGACCCATGACAAAGAAGAGCATGCCAAGGTATGTAACGCTGAGTGCAATACAGCCCAGAAGAAGTCGTGACAAATGCGAGTGTCCGTACACTGAACACACTCCCAACGCTACTGCCGCAGCGACCGCGCTGGAAGTTAAGGGCCGACTCACTGTGATCAATATGTCCCGAAGCGAAATAACCGTGCCGTGGACCGACCAAACAACGACCACCGGCATTATGCAAAACACCATTACCGCGGAGTAAGCGACGGCGACACCTTTGGGTCCATAAGGCAACCCCACGAAGTAACTAACAATCATGAGGGGTGCGATCACTAGTGACATCTTGACGCCTCGGCCGACCATACCAATTGCGCCTAAGAACCATGACAAAGGGTTCGCGATCGCGAAGACCAGGATCGTGGGAGTCAACAGGCGAAAAATAGGCGCCGCTTCTTTCCACTTCGATCCCAGCACAACAGCAATCAGATCAGTCGCTAACACACCGCAGGCAAACGTGGCAGGTAGCGTTAGTGCAAGGACAATGGAATAGCCTTTGAGGAAGTAGCTTCTGAGGCGAGAAACGTCATCCTGCAGTCGAGACAACGCTGAGAAAGCTACTTCGCCGATTGACCCATTGAGCGTATCGGTTGGGATCCTGATCAACTGATAGGCGCGGCCGTAGATCCCGATGGCGTCTGCTCCCCAGAAACGACCCAGAAGCACCTTTTCGAAATTCGAAGCGATGTAGACAATAAGTCCGTTCACAGTCATGGTGCCACCGAAGCGCACCATAGATCGAATGCCAGATCGCCTTTGTGGCATCCCGGGCACCCATGCCGTGGCCAACCAGGCGGCAGCGCTGGCACTGAGCGGTTGAACGATAGTCATCGCGACCAATGCCCAATACCCGTAACCGGCTTTAGCGGCGGCAATCGCGACGGCCGTACTGACAAGCCACGAACCCGTGTCGATGATCGACAAGGTGGTGAACCGCATCTGCCGTTGCAGACGCGCCGCGTGTTGAATGCCTGCCGCATTGAAAAGAAATCCGGTAGCCAGGACGATCGTAACCCAGTAAAGGCGGGGCTCGCGATAGAAATTCGCGACCACCGGAGCCAGTCCTGCCACCAGAGCGAAAAGCATTGCGCCCACAAACACATTGATCCAAAATAACGTCGACGTCTGTTTCTCGGTGACCTCAGCGCGCTGGACGCTCGCGGCGGAGAGCCCAAAGTCCCGAAACAGATTCAGAACGCCTGTGAGAGCGGTAACCATCCCAACCAAACCAAAGTCCTTCGGCTCCAGCAGCCGGGCCAGTATGGCAAGCGAACCCACGCGAAGCAGCAAGTTCGAGGCCTGAGCGCAGAATCGCGCCAGGGCCCCGCGAACCGCCTTCTCCCTCAAATCCTTCATTATTTAGGGCCTGAACCGTCTAGAGAGAACAGATAAAGAAGTACTCAACGGCGAACAAGCGGCTGAGCACAGGAATATTCACGTTGATCCGCATCTGAATGGCTTTCATAAACATGCGCTGCGGCTCGTGATGGTGCCAATGGTACGAGGTAGGGAAACATCGATCGATGCGGAAGACACTCGCCAAGCTCCGGCGAAACTCGTCGAACGATTGTACGTTACTGTAAGGCTCGTACACGAACCTATGCAGATGATCGAAATTGACGTACGAGACGATGAATGTACCTCCATTCCTTAGGAGTTGCCTTATTTCCGTCAACTTCTGCGACTGAAATTTGCCAACGTATTCAAAAACGCCTTGCGCAACAATCATGTCAAACTGCCTCTCGCCGAACTGGATTGGAGCTGAAAGAAAGTCGGCCTGAAGCAGGTTTGGAGCTGGATTGTGTATTGCAATGTCGATCCCGTAGTAGTCTATGTTCTTGTTCAGAAGGCTCCCCAGCGTCGCCGGTCCACATCCGACATCCAACAAGTCGCACCGCCTGCCTCGGACGACGCCGTTTACAATTCGTGCCGCCTTTGACATCCGAAAATGAGGCTGGACATACTTGAGGTTCTCAGCAGCCCAAAAATCTCTTTTGTAATATTTCTCGAGTACCTGTACCATAAATAGGAGTGTTTATATCGTAGCGGCGTTCTTGCGAAGTCTAACAGTGCGGGGCAACACTCGCGGTTCGGCTGGAACTTTGAATAATAGTTCGTTCTAATACCTCTTCGAAGATTACTCGATACTGCTCGTCCAAGGCCTTACGGCGATCTGCCACTTTATCTTTAATCATATCTTTCAGGCTACCGGCATTCTTCTCAAGTTCGCCGAATTGCTCGATCAACCTTTCCGCATTGAGCTGCTTGATCTCCTGGCAGTACTCCTGTAACCCCATACCCTTCATGAGGGAGGTGCACTTCTGATGGAACGAGATGGAAACCACCGGCTTGTTTAGTGCCAATGCCAGAAGAACATTATGGAACCGCGTGGCAACCACGAAGTCGGTTTCAGCGATCTGCGACAGCAGGTCCCCTACAGACACGATCGGTTCATCGACAATGCGATCCACATCGTAATGCGGCGAACGATCCCTCAGCAGATCCTTAAACTCTGCGATAACCGGCCTGTCGCTGAGTTCGCCAATGAGTAAACGAATATCATAACCTTGCGCCAGCAGCCAGTTCGCGAATAGTATGAGCTGCTCTAAATACGCCGCGTAGGTGGACTCACGTCCCGCATCGGCGCTTAGTCGGCGATGGTACAGCATGAGGCCGAGCCCAACCACCGCCCGGCGTCGCGGAATAGCACTGTTTGGCTCGAGTTGGTCGGCGATACTAAAAGCGAGATCGGGGTATACAGCGTCGTTTGCCACTGACGCGCCTATAGAATTAAGAAATTCCTTAGTTTCGACGTCCCGATACGATCGAAAATCCGCAAAAGCGAGCGCCCACCTGGTGAGCCACCTGCCGGCGCGGCTGTATATCGGCCCGGCTCCAACGCTGACAAACAGCACCTTGCAGTTGCGCATCTTCGCCGTTAATGTCCATCTGAAAAGAGTGTAGGGCCCCCAGCTTCGCACGCCGAACGCATCCGTGAGCAATCCTGTTCCTGGGATAATCAGGACGTCTGTACCTTTGAGCAGCGCGAAAGCCTCGAACCAGCGAGAAAGCTCGTTTGGTACGCCCACAAAAATAGCGCGAAGCACTTTCAATACTCGATTGTCAGGCATCCAGGCTTCCACCATCGTGCTGCTCATAGGCAAAGTGGAAATGTTATGCAGCGTGGCGGTGGCCGCGGGGCCGGTGCAGATGCAGTTGACCTCAATATCCGGGATCAAACGCCGCACGTCGTTGAGAATTGCTTGCAGGGTACTTTCGTTACCAAAATTACCCAGGCCAAAGCCTCCGAAAAAGCTGAAGGTTTTCGTATGCTCCCGTCCAGTGCGGGCGCGTTCACCGGACAGCGTTGCGCTCACGTCCTCCCCCTGACGCGCTTGCTTTGAAGTCCGAGCGCTGGTCATGATCGCCCGATCAATTTAACACCGTCCTCGGCTCTATCCCTTTTGAAACTCGGGCCTGTTCCGGCTTCCAATACCACACGTCTGGTCTGCGGGTTTCTAATCCTTCTCAACGAGAACAATCTCTTCAAGCTTTTCATGCTGGATTTCGCCTGCAGCAGCGAGCTGCACAACTGTCCCACGGCTGCACTGGCCAAGCGTGAACGATTGAACCCAATTCCGACCTTAGCGAACGTTCTTTCATGGTAGGACCAAAAGTCGCGCCCGCGTTCGACCCAGAGACGTCGGCCGAGGAATCTGTAATATTCGGACAAATGACGATCCAAGCATTTCTCAAACTCGTCACCATTCAAACATCCTCGTCCGTAAGTGAATAGCAAATCTAACATGCTTCCGAAGTGCGCGCCGATGTCCGCGGAAATCGCTCCAATCGACGCATCTCGCGGCCTGGAGAACGTCAAAACCTGATGCACAAAACCGAGGTTGGACGTCCTAAGAAGTGCAAAGCACGACTCGAAGTCCGCGTACCGGTCCGTTTCGACGTAAAAGGGAACACGGCTTCTGACGAGGTCGGCCCGATAGAGGACCGAGGTTTGGGCGCCGAACAACAAGAGCTTCCCTAAGAGGAATTGACGGCAGGCTTCGCGGCCGTCCACCAGTTCCTCGCCTTCAGCCAACCCAGTCAACCGAATTTGTTGTCCACACCTTTCGTAGGCACTCACGACGCCCGCCGATGGACACGCCTCGGCGACACCAACCATCTTTTCCAAACACTCAGGGTAGATCCAATCGTCCCCGAGAACCACTTTGCAGTATTTGCTTTCTGGAGAAATCTGCCGAACGGCTACATTATGGTTGGCCAGCATTTCCAGAAACTGGCGGTTGTCATGAATCCGAATCCTGGCATCTTTTGCGGCGTAGCGACCAGCGATTTCCAAGGACCTGTCCGTGCTGCAGTTGTTTACGATGGTGTAGTCCCAATTTTGATAAGTTTGCGCGAGCACACTTTCAATGCACTCCGCCAGATTATTTTCCTCGTTGTAGACGGGAGTGACGATGCTCACAAGGGGCTGCGAAATCATTTTCATCCGGATAGACTCCTACACACGCCCAGTGACTCTCGCCATCAGTTCTGCTTCCCGGTCCATGGGCCTAAGTTCTGAGACCTGTTCGCGATCTGTCGCGCACGCGACCCTGAACTGACCCATACGCCACGTTCGGGTCTCTTGATCGTATTGTCTGATGATCGCCGCCGGCATTCCAAATACTACGGAGTAATCTGGAATACTTCGAGTCACAACAGAATTGGCGGAAACCACACAATGACGGCCGATTGTCAGTTCACCTCTGGAGCATACAATGGCCGCTCCGTGACCGATCCAGCTACCCTCGCCAATTCGGATTCGACCTCCATTCGTAATTCCTTGTTTGATAATTGGTACTTCGACATCTTCGTACGCGTGATTATGGTCCAGAATTAAGACTTGTTGCGCCACATTCACGTAAGGTTCTAAATGGATTCTGTTCCTTGCCGATATAATGCTGCCGTCGGATATCTGGCAATTGTCGTCAACCACTATGGTAGGTTCCCCGACGATGTCCTCAGTGGCGACATTCAGCCACGCGTGTTGGCTCACGCATACCCGATTACCAATGCTGATCCTGGACGCCCGTTGCCGGCTCACTTTGCTCGTGACGTGAAAAGAAACGTTGCGGCCGATCGAAGCGAATGGGTACGTGTGGCTGAGCCAGAGACTATACAGCTTTGTAAGTCCCCTGGGCAAGAGATTCAATGGGTCCTCAAACGGCCGACGCTTGTTATGATGATGATGCATGTTGTCAATCCTTAATGGTGAATCGTTCCTCTTGTTTCCGAAAAATCGCATGGATGGATTCACCTCCGCCCGCCAGGGGAGCCATCGCCAGCAGCGCGCGCAAGGCAGTCATGCGGACCAACTTTCGCGCCGCTCTCCACGCAAAACTGGGTTCGCGTCGGTACGCCGTGGGCGTTCGCCGGATGCCCACGGCGTGAAACACATCGTCCCACACGTACCTCAGGCTAGTTCCAACGGCGGGATTCCGGCGTGTTTGGAGAGAAACCTCCTGCAGACCAACAGACCTCGCAAGATGTCCAAGGGACACCGGTGAAAAGTGAGAAAGGTGGCGTGGTAGTTCCAAGCCATGCCAGTAGCTTCCGAACACGCGAGCTTCCGCAGAGTCGATATTAGGGACCAGGACATAGAAAATGCCGCCGGGCCTCAGCCACTCTACCACCTTCTCCATCACGAGCCGCGCATCGAACACGTGTTCCAGCACATCGAAGCAAGTGATTACGTCAAAGGATTCGGGCGTGAAAGGCGCGTCCGGAACATCGCCTACAAACACCTGCGCGCCACTTCGGGCCCCAGCCGTTTTCGCCTCTTCGGCGGACATCTCGATTCCACAAAGCCGCCAGGAATCACCCTTCAGAGATTCGAGAAACGCCCCTGAGCTGCAACCCAAATCCAGCAGCGCGCCGGATTGTTTGTATGGGGCAAGCGCCGCCTTGCGTGCCCGCCAACGATGAGGTGCGTTCTGGCCGCCGGCGGAGATCAGCTTGTGATAAGCGTCGGTATAATGCAGATGCATTTCCGACGGGTGAGGCGGATCGCTCAGCCACGCTACGGAACAACCCTGGCAGCGCACCAGTCGATACTGCTCCTGCCTGCCGTGGAATCGATCCGGCGCCCGCAGCCATTCCCGCGCTCCAAGTTGGCCGCAAATGGGGCAGCGTTCCGCCTCATTCGGGATGGGTTTGGGCTGTTCGTCGCGATTCGACGCCGAGCCGCGCTCAGAGACCGGAGATGTCACTCTCATACGATACCTGCCGATTCTTTTCTGGCTTCCCGGTGGTGATGCACAGTCCGGAGCGCCAGTCGCGGGTTCATCCACGTCAGCATCCACTTCACCGCGACGTTGAACGTCAGGTCGGTCCGTACCGCATTCGACGCCGCCTGGCGCGCCTTTTCGTATTGTCCGCCTTCCAGATACCAGTTCGTCCACCCGCTGTGGATGTCGCGCAGCTGCTCTCGAACAACCTTCCGGACTGACCTCGGCAGGGCTTCCTCAAGGTGCAAGAGCCCCTCCAGCCGGAGTTGGCTGTCCTGAAGAAAGAATTCCACCTTGTTCCATTCCGCGCTCACTCCCACGTGACGAATTTCCGCGGGCGAGCGGTCGAACCAAACCAGAGGACGGTTCACGTAGCAGAAACGGGTCAGCATGGCCAATCGAAACATAAATTCGCTGTCCTGGCTATACAGCAACTTAGGATCGAACCCTCCCGATCTTCTTGCCACATCGGCGCGAACCAGAAAAGAAGACAGGCATACCACCATACCTGCGCCGCCTGGCCTCACCAACAGTCTGAGCACGTCCCGGTTGACACCTATCTCGCTTACATGGCGATAGTTTTTTTCCGCCATTTCGAACATGGTCCGCTTTTCTGGAAAGTTGAAAAATCGGGTGTCAGTATAACAGCCGCCGCACTCAGGCCCAAATTGTTCCAGTGCTTTGAGCTGCCATTCCAGCTTCTCCTTCTCCCACAGATCGTCGGAATCGAGGAACGCGATCCACTCGCCGCGCGCTCGTTCGATCCCCTTGTTGCGTGCGACGCTTGCGCCTTGATTGGCCTGCGCATAATAGCGGATACGATCGCCAAACGCCTCGGCGAGAACCCCGCCCGTCTGGTCGGACGAGCCATCATCGATCACAATGACTTCCAGATCGGTGAACGTCTGGGCCAGGACGCTTTCAATCGTCTTACCGACCTTGTCTGCCCGATTATAGGTTGGGATAACCACCGATACTTTTGGATTCATAAATCCGCTCTCTGTTGATTCGGGTAGCGAATTAATCGTTCTTCCGCGAAAAGACGAAAATGGGATTTTGCGGGACCGCGACGCTCTCCGCTTCCAGGCGCATGCCATTTTCGAAAAATACTTGAAGCAGTGCGGATCGCGACAAGTGGTTCTTCCAGGCCTTTTGCCTGCGCATCTTGAGATCCGGAAATTGTTCGGTTGTGCAATAAGACACGATGCACTTCCTGGAGTGCGAGCGCACTTGCCGGACAAACCACTCGTAGTCCTCAATGTACTCCAATGTGCCGGACACAAATGCCACTTCGGCTTCTATGTCGGGGTATTCGTGTTTGTTGAAATCGACCACCGTCGTGCTCGCGGCGCGCCGTTTATAGTCGACACCGTTGTACGTGTTGTTCTTCAACAGCGGTTTTAGCCACATCTTGCCGCAGCCCAAGTCGACAACGCTCTCGCCAGGAGAGATGAATCTGGCCATTTCCTCAATTCTCATTTTCCAGCTTTCGCTGAAATACTCGAGCTGTTGCCACGACCGCTCGGTCCCGGCAAGTAATTCGGCCCCGCGCCTAACCTTTCTTAGAACACTAATCATAGCTTCCTTCCATAAGCGGAGAACTCCACTGTTTTTTGCAAATCGGAAGCCACCAGGCTGGGCGATCCACTTCTCAGTTCGCTACCATCCTCACTTGCCAAGGCCTGTTTTACAGCCTCTTTGCAGCGCTGCCGCAGTGCTTTGACATAGCTGAGATGCGCGTCCGAATTGGGCTCGGGCTGCTGCCAGTCGATCTGAATTGGCCGCGAAGGATCGCTATGACACCGGACAAAATCGCGCAGACCCTCAAACCGTGGGTCAGATTCGACGCCGGACCGTAAAAGGATGACTGGAGTGCCCAATGCAATGCACGGCAGGGCGCAATGCAGGCGGCTGGTAATTACGAGCTTGGCTGAACTGTACGTCGCAAGCAGCTCCTCCGCTCGATCCACTCGAAATGAATGCCGAGCCTGGTTGAGTTTTCCCGCGGCCCCACCCAGGAGAGGCCGCGCGCCCTCCCACTTTTGGATGCCACGCAGGCAAAGGTGGGCAGTACTCCACTTGGCTTTGGCGGCGAGATTAGCGTCCGGCGACGGGTATTCATGCGACAGGTGCACGGCTCTCTCGTTGATTTCCTTTGGCACGACTGCGGCAAACAGACTGGGCTCCACGTCAACCGCGTAAACCTGATCGGTTCTAGGCAATCGGCGCCTCTCGAGCGTCAGCGTAAGGCAGGCCGAAAAGTAAGCATCCACGCCGATTCCGCGAAAGGCCTGCACGGTCGCCATACTTCGGCAACCGATGGGTTCGTGTCGCTTGAAGTAGCTGGCATATTTCTTTGCGATCAGCAGTTCTGGGTTAGCCGCGTGGAAAGCGACAAAGAGCGGCGAAATGGAGTCCGGCGGCGGCCAAGTGGGCTGTTGAATAAACCAGCCGTTGAATATCATGAACGTGGAGTGGTAGCCGCGGTACCAGTGCAGCCTGTCCCGCTCGACAAGGAAATCGACTCGCGGCAGGTACTGTGCGGCACTGAGGGTCTGGATCTCGTCGCCGAGGTTGGTCGAATAGGCGTAAGAAAAAGCAGCGAATTTCATGGTCATCCTATGCTAAGATAGCTCCGAATAAGCCACACATGATCGGCCGGCAAATTTACTGAGACACACCGATGCGGGCTTCGTTTGTGGCGTGGTTCGCAGATAAAGCCTCGGTATAGATGTCAAAGAGTTTCAGGCCGGCAAGCTCCCAAGTGAAGTCCTGCGCCGCGCTCAGCGATGCGACTCGTAACGCTTCCAGGAGAGAACGGTCCTGATGCAGTGCGGTAATATGTTGCGCAATGGTAGTAACGTCGCCCGCGCGATGCACTAGCGCATCTCTCATATGGGTGCAATTTGCTCCCGCTGCGTCCGACACCAGAAGAACACATCCGCAACCTCGGGCTTCGGCTGTCACCAGAGCGCTTCCTTCTTCAATGCTCGGAAGGATCAGAATATCGCTGTCCCGCATCAAGTCCGGCAGGTCGGTCCGATGCCCCAGGACGCGAACGCTGGGATGGGACAGCATGGGCGTAAGTTTCTCGGCATACGCCGGCAGAAATTCTCCAGCGATAAGAAATTGACCGTCCTGGCTCGCGGGAGATCTTAGCCAAGCCTCCAGCGCGTAGTGTACGCCCTTTCTTACGGCGCAAACTCCGGCGAACAACATCGTCAAACCGCGCCTCGCCTCCCGTCGCCGGCCGCCTGCGTGGAACACTTTATGGTCGAATCCATAGAAGTGCCGTACCAGCTTCTCCCTGGCGTAACCCTCATCAAGAAAGGTTTTAACTACAAACTCAGAAGGGCACAGCAAACGGTAGGCTAAGCGGTATTCCTCTTCCTCCTTACGAAGTTTCTTAGCGTTGTAGGCGTGCTCGTGGTCAGGCGGCAAGGTTACCCCCAGCCGATCGCACTCTTGCTGCACCACCTGCATCGCAAAGCGGGTATTGGCATTGGGCCTTTCCATTACGGTTGGAATCCCTAGCTTGGCGGCCACTTTGAGCGTTTCGGCCGCGCCCAGAGGCCAGGTGTGGATGATGTCAATCTGTCCGGCCATCCGTTCAATTCTGCGCGCCACAATCTTGTCGTGCAGCGCCACCGCCCGCATGGTGCCCACAACTTTGTACGGGAGTCTGAATTTCCCCCAGGCTAGCGTCGGCGAAACCTTGACGCCAGGGGGAAGCGGACGACCCACCGAAGCCGGAAAGACGAGCAAGTCGGCGCCCGCCGCGGCCAGCCCGTTCACCTGCTGCCAGGCCGTGTAGCAGACGCGATCAGCTCCAAGCCGCATTGGAAAACTGTACAGCACCCGCACATTTCTTTGGCTCATCGTCTTTCCTTGATGACTACTTAGGGTTAAGCGCTCTGCCAGAACATATTTTCTGCTTCTGAAGGGGCTGCGAGCTGCGCTTGCTCGGACGATTCTGCAGGTTTAGGGATCGTCTGACGTGCTTCGAGCGCTGCAATGGAAATGCACGCCAGCAACGGAAACAGGGTCATCATCATTTGCGCCATGTAGTTGATCCCGAAATGGGCTACAACATTGGCAAAGAGGTCTGAACCAAGGCACCAAAGGAGCCACTCTGCGCGGTTCCCATTCACCTGTTTCCTTGCTATCCCAATGGCACCAAAGCTCCGGCTGAAAATTGCGACATAGAAGACCAGCGTCAGAAGGCCCCCACCTAGCGCAGCCACAACGAATTGATTGCAGAGATCCCACATGTCCCATCCCCAGTCGTTGTAATACTTATACCCGAGAAGCCACCAATCACTGAAATGACGGATACAATTGTCCACCAAATAGTAGCGGTGATAGCCCGAAGAGGAACCGGTCAAATCGATGCGCGCGATCAGAGACCAAACAGGACCGTTCATCACCATGTGGAGGCCTACAAGCGTTAATGACAATGCCCAACGAACGAGGCGCATCTGTTTACGCAGAGGCCAGAAAGCGAGCCCCACGAGGCTCCCGCCAAGAGCCAACAGGGACGTACTCGAATTCGACGCGATTGCCATCGCGATGGCACCGGCCAGTCCAGCGCAGGCTAGTAGGCGGGACTTCCCCCCCTTCCAAAGCCATAGAAACAAAGGAATCGAAGCGCCCGCAAAGGCCCCCGCGTACAAACAACCCATCACGCCCTCAGAACGCGGTTTGCCGTCCCGTATTGTAATAACCGTATGCCCGCCTAAGTAGCCAAATACATTTACGTGAGTGATTTGCTCGCTCACCATGCAGACGCCCTGAATTGCGCAGATCACGGCTAACGTCGCGACCGTACGCCTGATTCCCTCGCGATCGGTAATCAGGAATCTTACCACCAGGTAGCCACCGAAAGCATCCACGAAATCTCCTAAATTATGGATGAGCGCCTGCGAGTCCATCCATTGGAGAGAAAACACGACCAGCTGCGACAGCGTCCAGAGCACCACGACTTTGTCCACATCGTTGACCCCACCTACGAATCGTCTGGCCGTTGCAGACCCTCTCTCCATTAGCATTCGAATCATACCGGCGATGATCAGAATGCGCAGCACCGTAAAGTGGACGCCCCCTAGTACAACCACCTGTGCGACAGGAATACATAGGCAACTAACAAGGAAACATGTAATAAGTGACCGACGAGGAAGCGTCAGTATCAGCACTATGGCGACCACCATCCAGACCGCCACAAGCGGATTCAGGATCGTTTCAGTCGCGCCGCCTCCAAAACGAATGTGTGTGGGTTCCATCTCTAGTCAGGCGAGAGCAACATGGGTTAGAGGAACGACAGCCGGAGATTCAGAACCAGTAAGAGATAAGGAATTGCTGGCCGCTAGAAAACCAAAGCCACGAAATCTTTGCGGATCAATGAACGACGGCGGTTAAAGACGATGGCGCATTCGGGGGAGGATCATTATTGGACACCCTGAACGAGGTGATCAATGCCTGCCAAGAATCTGTGTCATGTATAAGGCTCATGTTGTTGGTCGTTGTGCCGGACGCAGCGTTGATAATATATGCTGCCGCATTAATAGTGTTTACAAATTCACAGGTCTGGCTCTCTCCCTGGCCATTGTAAATCGGACAGCTCCAGGGCGAATTAACACTGTTGATATGCTCACTAGTGTAAGTAAAATTGAATAGCAGATCACCAGCGCTCGGAGTTATGGACGGCGTATTGACAGTCCCCCCGGTTCCTGTCCCAACTGGATAATCAACGTCGTGATTGAATGTACACCCCGCGCTCGGGCTAAAATCAACGTAGGAAGTTTGAATATCCGTATGCGATCCGCTGGCGGTGAAGGTAAGCGTTTGAGAGCCGGAAGCAGTGCTGGAAAGGATATAGAATATGAATCCCTGGCCCGTACCTGGATTGCCAGGGCCCGGATTCCCTGAAATACTCGTTTTGATAGCAGACTGGGCCCCCAGTGTGACACTTATGGGAGTACAAGAGGAGTAGCAATAGGCGGTGATAGCGACAAAATCACCAATGGCATTTATGTTTGCAGTCACACTGGCTGTATTTTCCGACCCGTTGTCAGTACTGTAGTTTGCATTTTCTTTGGTGACTGTACATACGGAAGCCCACAGCGCCCCATTCGTGGCGACCAGGAGCACGAACAGCGAAATCAGGACGAACTGGTTAATCTGAAGGTTACGCAGCATTCGCAACAACGCAGGTAGTGGCATAAAAATCTTTCTCCTGATCAATGGACCGAGACAGTTAACGACGTCGGAGGATTCGGCCCCGCCGGACTATTTTGGCTCCCTTGGTACGCCCCGATATCCCACGCTGTTGACGCCGGGCGTAGGACTACTGTTTCACGGGGGCAAGTCACCGAACGTGCGCCCGCGTTATATTTGCACGCATTCGATGTGCCGCTCAGGCACGCCTCTCCTGCTCTTACGATGATGCCGTCGCTGGATCCTAGCAGTGCCGTGCAGTAACTCGCCAGATTCTTGCCCGCAGCCACGGTCGCATCCGACAGCGACGTAGGGGCACAAGGAGTTATATCGTTCGCGCAAGTTACATTACCGTTGTTTCCGCTCGTTCCCATGCCGACGGCCATGTATCCTTGACTAACAGCTGTGGCATGGTTCATCACCCTGTTGTTTGACATTGTGCAGGAGCCACTGTTAAAACCAGTGCCACTCTCCACGATGATATGGTTGTTCGTCATAACACCGTTTCCAGGACAACTGATCTCCGTGCCTCCTGGAAGGTCTACTGTGTTGTTAAACAGGTAAACCCCGGCGCTCGATGCCGTACAATTGAAGCCACTCTGGGCAAAATCCCAGTTGTTCCCTTGGCCTTGGTCATAAACGATGTTGTTGAACTGATATTCGGCCGCAGTCGAGTTGGGACAGAACCATAGTTTCACGTCGCCGCTGGTGCCGGTCGCATTGTGGCCCAGGATGTTGTTGTAGAAAACATTAAACGGCACGTTCGGCTGACTATGCCCGTTCGAGTCACTAGTGGGTGCATCGACGTTGGATTCAAAACTGTTGCCGTGGGCCACACCGTCGCCACTCGGGTAGTAGTTGAACCAGTAATTGTCGTGCCAGGAGTGATAGCCATTCACAACGATCTGTGACATGTTGGCGAACACGTTGTCGTAAACCAGGTAGCCCGGGCCATAGGCGATGCAAACGACCCCCCCCGGATCGGAATCCCAACCGTCGCACACATTACCGGGTCCGACCGTGGACATGAGACCACCCGTAATGAATCCGCCACTTTCGCATTGACCATTCGGCTCGCCGCCAGTGTCGCTACACGAGTAGGCTAAGTGCGTCAAGCCATGCGCATACATGTTGGAGTAAATATTTTGCACGAGTACTGCAGATCCACCAGAGTCTACAATATAGGTGTTCCACTGGAACAGGTAATTGTTGCTGGAACTGGAAGGGGTGCTCTCGCACAGGCCAGTGAACTCGAAATTGTCGAACCACGCAAAGGCATTGTTGTGGACGGCAAGGAACTGGTTCTTAGCACCGACAATGCCATAGGTGCAGTTCGCGACAGCTTTCGTGCTTGTCGGGTTGTCGCCTGTCATGATTGGACGTGCCCAAGAGCTACCGGAGAACCAAGTCTTATCGACGCCTATATAAATGCATGAGGTCCTCACCGCGTTAGGATTGTCGGAGGTGTCACAGTTGGTTGACGAACCGCTCCAAGCAGCCCCTCCCCAGGTCCAGGTTCCGCCCGTATAGGGACTTGCGCTGCTATTTCCAAAGTGCCACGCATCCCCGCCGCGAAAAATGAACTGCTCGCCAGCCGCAGGCGTATGAGCCGCGCAGGAACCAGAACAATTTGGCATTCCCGGCGCATGAAGCCAAGGGGTGCTCTTGCTCGTGCCATTACTTGAGTCTGATCCGTTAGCGGCGATATAGAAGGTGCCTCCCAGAACGACGACCGAGCTACTTAAGAGGAACAAGATTGCGCGCAGAGAAATTAGAAATCCTCGGTACATTCGATTTGGTTCTCCCAGTACTCATAATATCGTCGGTTCCATGCCGGACATCAATAGAGTTTTAGCCCTAGCCGTGAGAATCCCAAGAAGCAGCAATCAAACCAATCACTTAGCGGGAAGTTCGTTCTCCCGAGGACTCAAGACCCAAACCCGCTACCGTTGGACGACGAAAGGGCCCGATTCTTTTGCCACTTAGTAGGTTTCTCTTCCCCGACACTTTTCTGGTCCCAACAAACGATTGTACAGCCTTGAACAGTTAAGCTTCTTACACATCCTAGCCGACGAAAAGACGTCGATGTGATCGATGAGAGCGACGCCTGATTCCACTCGGCCGCTTCAGCAAAAGCGCGCGCCGCGCCATTGTCCGCCACCTCCTGAAGGACTTTGGTCATTAAGAACCAGTCGATTGCCCGTCCGCGGTACTGAGGAAACACATGAAAATCAAAAAACTGAACATCATCGTCAGCCAGCGGGAAGTAATATGGCGCAATGGTCTTTCCTTGCAAAGTCCAGCCGTATCCAGCTAGCTCGCCTTTGAACTTGATCAGCCACAGCGAAGCGCCTTTGTCGAATCGCTCTTCCATGTTCCGTTGGGCCAGCCTGGCGTTCCAGATATTGATGATCTGAGCCAATTCTTGGGGGTCGATCTCAGCTGCGTTTCTTTTTCGCTCGACCCGCAGGGAGTCCGGAAGGCTTGCCGGAGGCGAGGTCTGTCTGGAAAGATCGCACCAAAAGACTACCTGACGGTTCGAAAATAGCGCCCGTCTCGTGGCTAGAACCATTCGGCGAACGGTCGCCCTGAAGCCGTGGCGCTTGAAGTAGTCTCCGAATCGCGACGTGAAAGTGGAAATTGCCATGTCAAACCTACAAGGCATGTCCTCAGGCCGTAGTTGGAATCCTGCCAAAGATCAGCTCCCGTAAGCATGCGCCGCTCACTTGTTTCGCGACTTCCTTTTGTGCAGTTCGCCCAGAGCGGGCCAAGATCGAGAGAGACGCAACTGTGTACCTCAGAAGGTGATGGAAAAGGATAATTCCGCGAATGCCCAACACGCCAAGGAAACTATGGTGTTTTTTCCAATAATGGATTACAGATCGTTGTTGCGCGACTGCAAAACGAACCGGATACGGGGCCGTTGTCTTACCTCGGTCATGAATCGCCTGTGCCCCAGGGTAGAAGACCACCTCCCATCCCGCATTCCAGGCGCGGCGGCACCAATCGACATCGTCGCCATACATGAACAGTTGCTCGTCCAAAAGACCCACGGCCTCAAAGGCCTCACGGCGAATCATCGAAAAAACAGCCCACCAGGACATTGATGGCCAGGGTTCTGTCATGTGGGAAGTAAAACATGTGCTCACCGGCAAAAAAACGGGACTCCTTGAACTTGCTCGCCAAGCCAGTCGCCGAACAGAAGTTGTTCCAGAGACTTGGAAATCGTCGGCACGTACTCTGCTGTGTCATGTCGGGGTTGAACACGCGCGGACCCACATTTCCAACTTTAGGGTTTTGATCCAGAAAATCTGCTAAAGCATCCAGGCACCCTGGAAAAACGACCACATCGGGATTCACCAGGGCGATATAGCGTCCCTGGCATTGCCGGATCGCCAAATTATTACCTTTGGAAAAGCCCAGATTCTCGCGACTCCTGATGAGTTTGACATGGCGAAATCGCGTTTCGATCATTTCTGCAGTGCCGTCGCTTGAGGCATTGTCAACTACCAGGATTTCCATGCTGCGGCGCGGAGGTGCTTCCGCCAAACTGTCGAGGCACAGCTCCAAATAGTGCCTGGCGTTCCATCCTACGATGACAACTGAGATGTCCATGAATTTGAGTTTGAACTTCTGAAAGCGCCGCAGGGCAGTCTTACGGCCTTACTCGCTCGAGAAATTCAATCAGGAAGCGCCGCTTGGAACAGACCCAGGCTATCCGACGGCCGTCAAAGGCAACGGCGGGCGTTGGATCGGAGACGATTGCAAACCCACTATCTACCGCCTCTCGCAACACTGACACCAAGTCGTCGATCTCGTAACAGACATGGTGCAACCCGCCCGGCCTATTGATAAAGCTGCTTACTGGCGAATCTGTATCCGCCGGCTCCACGAGCTCGTAGACTGGATTCCTCGAGTCAGCTGGACTAAAGAAGGCTACGCGTACGCGCTGCGATGCATCGTAGACAATCTGGCCGTCCCAACGCGCCGACATGGATACTGCGAAGTCTTCGGCAGCGCTAGAAATTGACGGAACGACAAACCCGAGGTGATGGATAACAGCTTTCCCTTCCAGCAACGGTCCTAGACGTGGGGTCGCCACTGAATGCGCCCCATTGCGGAACTCAACAGGCTTGTTCACAGGCCCCGCGGTCTCTGTCATAGCTTCGCTGCATCCATT
>Ga0206991_10068_pt1 | contig 28172 bp, 26 predicted proteins | sample Alteio_BWMinCont_9_FD_153286 | JGI IMG/M metagenome (GOLD analysis project Ga0206991, IMG submission 153286) | Enriched cells from forest soil in Barre Woods Harvard Forest LTER site, Petersham, Massachusetts, United States -... | ecosystem: Environmental > Terrestrial > Soil > Temperate forest >...
CGATTGCGAGCGACCCGGATGCAGAGATGTGCGCGGCTCTTGAGTCAACATCCCAACTACGCTACAGCAATTGCGACGACAGATGAAGTCATCGGCGCGATCTCTTCTCTCTGATCGGCGTGAATTAGCGCAGTGACTTAAAAAGCCCTAAGAATGGCCGAGTTGGTGGTCGAAACTCGCTGAGTGCGCTTCGTACTCAGCTTCACAGGAATCGCCTGTACAAAAATCACGATTCTTTAACCAGTAACGATAGTACGCTGCACGACCCAAATCTTGGAGGCTGGCGATGCTCATAGTGGTTAGCTTACCGTTCAAGGCTTGCGGTTTTTCACAAGAGAGGGAGCTCTTGTCAGGGCGTTTTTCCATCAAGCGAGGCCAGTATGTTTTGCCTCAACCCTTAAGCTTCTTTTGGACGAACTGGTAAAGCATCCAAACGAAGATGATGAATAGACCAAGCCGGAATAGATAAAACTCGGCTAGGTCAAAAAATTGTAATCCCGGGGGCGCGCTCACATACCCTCCCTTCAAGGTTCGGTGCTGATGACCCGCCAAGCAAAATCCGGAGTCATCTCTGTGATCCCCGTTTGCTCGATAGCTCGGCCCAGTTCGCCCACGGAGATGAATGGATACTCTCTGGCAGCTTTTTTGATAACTGGACTTCTGCGCTGACAGTCAACAAGTCAGATTTGTATTTCAAGTAGATTTCCCATCGCCGCTGCGCGATAACTGGGCGTACGCTGAACGACTTTTCTAAACGCAGCAGCAATTCATCGTGCCGGACTCTCTGCTCGAGTTTGCAAATTCCAATAGCTGGCATAATGACGGCAGCCGCACCTGCATTCGCTTGCCATTCGGTGTCTCGACTCGATCGGTGGGAATGCTTTAAGAACCGCTCGTTGTACGCTTTCTCCAAATATTCTGAACTTTTCAGCCGCTGCAGCAGGCGGGGGTGAAGCCTGACGTGCATGATCTCATGAATGAGATCCCAAACTTGGCCTAGCTCTAAGCGACGGTATGAATCCTCGGTTAGAGAGATTAAGAACTTGCCAATGGCGCTGTCCCAGCAGGCCTGCCCGATTCGTCCGTTGCCGAGCGGCCTAATGTCAACGTCGACGTGATATGCGCATCCAGCCACTCTAGAAACCAGACGATACGGAATCGCGTTCCACAGTGCCACGCCATCGATCGGACGATCAAGATCAATTTTGAACATACGCCTCAAAGCCACCGCTTCCTTCTCGAGCGAAATATAGCTATGGCCCCGGTCAGCCTTAAGACCACGAGGTGCCAGAACTTGGAGGCCGTCGTCGAATGGTAAATTGCGAGTGCGTCCGGGATTCATCCCTTCTCTTTATCCTTTCGCTTCAGAACATTGAGCAACTCTCGATACGTCCTGTCCGGCCGCTTTTCTCGGGCCAAGCTGGTGAGCAGATCGAGCGCAGCATCGGATTCTGTCTTGACCGTAACTTCACCACGTTGCCGCGCTGCGGATTTTAGCAGGCGACCAGGATCAATACCGAGAAACTTAGCAGCTTCAGCGGTTTGGAAGTTATCGAGAGGGCCTCGTCGTCCCCGTTCGATATCACTTATGTACATCGCGCTCAGCCCTAAATGTCTCGCCAAGTCACCAAGACTTCTGCCAGCTTGCACGCGCTCCGCCCGCAGTAGCTCTCCGTAGGTCGAATTGTCCGGCACTTGTTGGTACACTAAGCTTAAGGCGTCGGAGCTAAGAAGTCAAGCCTCAATTCTTTCTGCGCACGAAGGAGCCAATTGCGAATACGGAACACCACTGACTGAATTATTCGAACCTTTCGGATAAGTCACGTGACCGAGGTTTGCGAATAAAAGTGGCTAGAAACCGCATCATTGATGATTTCGAGTTAAGAGAGCGAAGATCGAAAAGGCAACTGTAACCATGGGCGGCTACATCGGGATGCCCGCAGAAAAAGCCAACAGCGTGGCCGGCATCATCAACTTCATGCGCAATATCGGCAGCAGCGTAGGGGCGTCCATGGTCACAACGCTGTTGGCGCGGCGCGCGCAAGTTCACCAGGTGGTGCTGTCGCAGCATACTAGTCGGTTCGATCTGTCTCTTCAGAACAATGTCAAAGCTTTGAGCCTGCGACTGGTGCACTCCGGTGTGAGTGTTGCCGACGCGCCCAAGCGGGCCTACGGTCTCCTTTATCGAGCCATGGGAGAACAAGTAGAGACACTCGCCTACATCGATATTTTCTGGGTGCTGACCATCGCGGCGAGCGTCATGTTTCTGCTCGCCTTCATCGTTCGCAAAAACGATCCCAAGGCCGGCGGTGGTATGGCTATGGGTTAGCGAAGCGATTTAGGGAGGCTGTTGAATGACACATGTAATTCAGAGCGTACTGACGACGCTGCTCGCCGCGGAATGGGTGTCCGTGACTGCGGCCCGCGCGTCCTGATCGGCACCTTTTCTGTATTTCCGGCGGAGCCAAGCTGTTTGTACGAGCCCAGTGAGCGTCCTTGAGAAGATTATGGTCCAAATACACGTCCCGTTCCCGTACGCAACAGCGCTATTCGTCGCCACGGTCGAATTCGCGTGCGGGGCGGGCCTAACGCTAGGGCTCCTCACACCATTTGTGCGCCGCTATGCTCACGGGAGACATGTTCCGTCGCCGTCGCCACCACTTCGATCCACACTATCCAGGCGACCCGTGTCCTGGCGTGGCTCGACGACTTCCCGTACCGTCCCGAGGTGCTGTACGTGTTGATCCTCGTTTGGCTGATCTTCTCCGGGCCGGGTCGCTACAGCATCGATGGCCTCGCGTCGAGCGCCAGCGTCCCGGAGCAGTGCCACTGAATGAACTCGTCAATCGCGCGTGAGCATCAGTCGCACAGGGCAACGTAGACACCGTCGAACTACCGACTCACATTGCGGACATGTGGGTCTCAATCGGCGCGCGGGATTGCGGGTTTTCAGTGATTTAGATGTGGCCACTCCATTGCCTCTCTTGTAGTGCAAGGCTCTGCCGGGAAGATAGGGAATCGCCGAGGACAATGCAGACAAAACGCAAGACGATGGTCGTGACCGGTGCGGGCAAAGGAATTAGTGCTGGATCGCGATCACGCGGAGCCTCGCGATGGAGTACGCGAAGCAAGACTTGCGATTCAACGCTGTCGCTTACGCAAGGGCCGACGGGCCCGCCCTCCAGCCAGAACTTGAGGAAAGAATAGCAAAGACATGCCTGAAGCAACTTGGAAACCTCACGTGAAAGACGGACAACCCACGGTGCAGAGTGGCCTGCCAGACAGTGTCTTCGCGTTTCCGAAGCAGCGTAAAGAACCACTGACCGACCCACAACATGTGCGCAACGCTAAAGAAACCAACTGGTCAGAAAGTCGGGCGACAGAAGAAATAATGGCAGAAGTGAAGTGAAAATCTCAACAAATACAAACCAACGTGAAAAAGGAGAACAAAATGACAACTAAAGGAAAAGTCTTGGTGCTAGTCTCGAGCGGTCGTGGCTTGCCCTTGAAAGATGGCAAGGTTTATACCGGCGCTGGCTACTACCTCAACGAACTTACAGTTCCGGTTCGCGCCCTGATGAAAGAGGGCTACGAAATCACTTTCGCCAACCCAAAAGGCAACACGCCGCAACTGGACGTCCATTCAGCTGTAGCCGACTTCTTCGGTGGAGACGAGGCTAAGCTTCAGGACTATCTCAAATTCCGAGACACCCTGACTGGGCTCAAGAATCCAACTCGTATCTCGGATGTCATCGCATCCGGCCTGGATCAATATGACGCTGTTTTCGTCCCCGGAGGCCATGGCCCGATGATGGATCTTCTCGATGATCCCAACGCTGGCATCGTGATGAGACACTTTCATGAAACATCCAAGCCTACGGCAGTGCTCTGCCACGGCCCGATTTCACTGCTCTCGGCTCTTCCGAATTCGACGGAGGTGGTGGCCGCGCTGGCGGCGGGCGATGCTGCTGGAGCGCACGCCAAGGCTCAAGGTTGGATCTATTCTGGCTATAAGATGACAATCTTTTCGACAGCGGAAGAGCAACAGCGGGAGCCGCTTGAGATTGGCGGCAAGGTGCTGTTCTACCCGGATTTCGCGTTGCGTACGGCGGGCGGTGACGTAAACGTGGTCGCTCCATGGCAGAGCTACGTCCTTCAAGATCGCGAGGTGATCTCAGGTCAGAACCCGTTCTCTGATCAAGCGCTTCTGAACCTTCTTCTACCGGCGCTCAGTCGGAAGAACAAGTCGGTTTCAGCGGGATAAGGGGGCTGGCCCACCTTTGGTGCGTTCGGCGGTTTTCCGCTGATACCGCCTGAAAATCAGGCAGGTTCGGGCCATCCGCCCAATGAACACTGTTCATCGGATTTAGAGTGCTCCATGAGCAGCGTACGAATCGAACGGAAAAGCTATGAGGTGCCGCCGTGCGACGGGTTCACCGTCACGCACTTCATCACCGTCGTTTGACATCGACCATCGGCTGATTTTCGCGTAAGACTTCGGCGAACGAATTCTGGAAGAGGCGACAGCAGGCGCGCGTCTGGGCACATTCAGATGGCGAATACTCGGCCGATCGTCAACGTCGCTGGCCGCGTGCAATCCCTGCAGCCATGTTTCGAAAGTCTGTGGTCATGTTTTACATAATGTGCACGAGGGAGTTTTGTATGTCTCAGAAAGCAAGTGCCGTAACGCGCGCTCAGGAAAGCGAAGTCCAGCCTCACCAACCCGGGCGGGAGGTTTTCAAAACCATCTTGTCCGAAGATGTCGATTGGAAACCGTTCCCGGCGTTCCCACCAACCGTCCGGTTGGCCGTCGTCGTGGGTCAGCCCTCGGAGCCCGGCCCTTACACAATCAGGGTTAAAGTGCCCCACGGCGAGAAGCTGATGCCTCACAGGCACCCAGAGGATCGTGTTTACACCGTGATTTCCGGCGTCTTTTATATCGGACTCGGCGATGAATTCGACGCGAGTAAGTTGGAAGCCTATCCGCCCGGCGCCGTGATCATTCTCCCTGGCAACACGCCCCATTTCCACTGGGCGAAATCCGGCGAGTACGTCTCGCAGGTAACCGCGATAGGGCCGCTTGGACTGGAATATCTCAGCGCGAACGACGATCCGCGAAACAGCAACTCGTAGGAGGGGTGGATAGTGCGACTTGACGAGTCGGCAAAGGCCGATTCAATCGCGATGCGCGTCACGAAGAATTCAGGAGAACAATATTAAAATACTGATGGTCCTGACATCGCACAACCAACTGGGGCATACTAGCGTTCCGACTAGCTTCTGGCTTAAGGAATTCGCAGCCCCTATTTCGTATTCAAGGGTGCTGGCATTGAGCTGACGCTCGCCTCTCCGAAGGGCGGGCAGCCTCCGCTCCGATCCGAAAAACGATCTGCCTGAAAATCAAACACCGGCGATGGCGCGGTTCAAGAAGGACGTTGTGCAAAAGGCTCTCGCCAATACGGTCAAACTTGCCAACGTGAAAGCGGATGACTTCGATACCGTTTTCTATCCCGGGGGGGCACCGCCCGATGAGCGGTGCTAAGGTTCTGGGAGCAACGCCTTCTCGGCGGCGCCCTCTTTGCCAAGTGCGGCTGGCGTAAGAAGTGTGGCTGTATTCACTTCTACCTTCGATTGACCCAGTCTGATCTGTCTGGCGAAGCCCGAAAGATCGACCGTCGCATTAGCGGCCAAGATCCCGATTCTTGCTGCGCTCCGATTGCTTCGTTACGCTTGGAATTTCGAGGGTGCTCACGGCGTCCCGAAGCGCCTTTGATAGCGACCCGAGCCATCCGCTCCAACCGTCATCCTGAGGGATGAAGCTTGCCTAGTCGACTTCCGAAGCTGAATGAAAGAATTTGTTTGTAAGCCCCTCTATTTCGGGCCGCTTCGATTTCGGGAGTGTAGTAGACATAGTGGACTCGCGCGTCCGTTCCTTCGAGCATGAGGTAGCTACATCCTGAGAACTCTTCCTCTCCGTGGACGAGGATTCTGCCTTCCAGGGTTGTAAGGCTTCGAACATCAAGCACGCTCATCTGAAGGCGCTCATCGGAGATGAGGGCTCCATGTGCTGCCAGAGTCTTTTGACGGTCAGCACTGCGCTGCATGGCTCGGAGTACATTCGCGAAGTCCCGCCGAACACGCCAAGTCTTCGGACCGGTCAACTCGGCCAATCCGATGGATTCAAGGACCATCAGTCGCTCTGCGGCGCGTCGTTCGATCAGTGATGTGCTTGGGCCGAGTCCTGCACGGCTCGGGTCCTTGTTGACCTTAAAGAAAGGGGACTCAGAGGCTTCGGCGGTGTCAGCATCCCTCTGAATGATCCGATCAAGGGACGTATAACGATGTTGATGTACTTTGCGACGTTGCGCATCGGCGGCATCCAATTCCGTCCGATACCCAAGCTGGCGGGTGCACAAATCCTCCGTGATGTGGCGGATGCCCTCCCTAATAAAGTCCCGGCTGAGACGAAGCGGCCCAGCTTCGGCTCCAATGCCTCGCAGCGCAATATGGACATGCGGGTGCTCGGTATTGAAGTGTGCCACCGCCACCCATTCGAGACGCGTGCCAAGATCGGTCTCCATCTGTGAAATCAGATCGCGAGTCAACCGCTTCAGATCCACCCGGTCGCCGAACTCAGGAGACACAGTTAATCTCCAAAGGCGTTCATCGTTGGTCTTTTGCCAATCTTCGAGGCGCGCTGCGATATCGATCGATTCTTCAGTCGCATTGAAACCAACTGCTTTCGGATCACCCCCATGCGTAGCGCTTTCGCGGGCAATATAACGCCCGTGGGCTCGCCACTGCCCATTACTGGTGTTCTTGGAATAAAGCACCCGAACCGCGCAGCGTTGGGAGTATGGTCTACTGTGGGTTCTCCCCGTTCCGAATCCAATTACTCGGCGCCTTCGGACTCCGCTCATCCGGGCGTGATGCATAATGATGCGATATGCGGACGAGTAGACTAGGCGTTCACCGCGCGCTGGCGGTTTCGCTGGCCGAAGCCGGAACTCTCGTTCTTCATGCTTATTTTTCCCCACGGCTTATTAAGTCCTCCATCGCTACCATCGAGTCACTGAGCATCGCGTGACCCGCATTGGTGAGCAGCCGGGCGTGGCGGTTTCGCGCCTCTCCGAGTGCGGTCTGCATGGCTTCGCCACGCGGCTCTGGCACGCTGGTGACGAAGACCTTCGCGAAGTTGTCCACCAAAGCAAATAAGGCCTGTTGGGCACGTTCGACGCGGCGTACGTCCTGACGCACTTCCCTGATGGAGCCCAGAATCTTTTCATTGGCTCCGGAGCCCTCTCCAGGCTCGTTCAGCTCTTTCTTGATTGCTGCTCGAAGGAAGGCGCTGGGGGTCGAGTAGCCTCGCTGCTTGGCGGCGGACTGAATGCGCTGGTCGATTGCGTCAGTCAGTCGGATCGATCGTTTTGGCATCGGTTCCTCCCCCTATAAAGGAAATGGCGGAGGGGGTGCGGGACGGCGTTATTTTGTCGAAAAATTAGGCGTCCGACGAATGCCGGACAGCTATTGCGAATTGTCGGACGCGTGAAGGCGCGTACGATCAGTGCGATAGACACAGAAAACACACAACCTGTCCGGCTTTATGTTCCACTACGCATTTTTTGTTGCCTAAGAAGCCGTTTGAAGGGCGCTCACTGTCACAATCTGATGCACTTTGTTCACAAACTGATGCACACGCTGATGCGAAGCCAACATTGATGCACTTTGTTCACAAACTGTCGCAAACCGTTGCACATGGCAGAAAAACGAAATTTTACCGTCCCGCACCCCCTCCGCCATTTCCTTTATAAGGTGACAGCGCGACGCAGGCTAATTCGATGGACTCTACCCCGAAACTGCGGCGAAGAAAATCAAGATCGGACCTGGTCCACTTGCACTCACTCCCATCAACTCAGCCTGCCACCAAGATCGGGCAAGTCATCTGGGCTTGGGCTGAAATTGAAGCTGGATTGGCAGCCGGGATGAAACTCAAGGAGGTCTGGGCGGCTGCCAGCCGCGACGGAATAGAGATGTCGTACGCCCAATTCCGAGTCTGCGTCTCACGGCTAAGGCGAAGGCGTCACAGAGCTCCCCCAACGGTGCCGGAACAACCGCCGCAGCAGACGAACGCCGATAGCGGGTCACCAGATCCGTCACGCTCCGATCCGTTCAGAAATCTGCGGGAGCAACGGGAGAAAAAGCAGCAGTCGGGATTCGAATACGATCCGTTTTCGATTAACAAGAACTTCATCGATTGAAATGTGATGAGCAAACTTCACGCCTTGTTGTATTTCCGGCGCCATCAGGCGAGGGCGGATATACCGTTTGTTTCAGAAAAACGATGGAGTCAGAGCGAACGAAGTGATTGATGGACAAGCGAGCAGTCGCGGAGGAACCTCGGAAGGCAATCGCAAGGACAGCCCTGTCCCTGACTTAACGAGCCGCCCACGAAAGTGTGGAAGCCCTCGGTACCGGAGAGACGTGGGTTGGCCCTGGTGACGTGCAGACGCTCGGACCAGGATACGAGGACTTTGAAGTGGAGGACGGCACGATGAGCGGTGGAAATCAGGCAATCGCCTATCGAGAAATCATGGATATCAAAACCGCCGCGAATTACCTCGGTGTTTCGCGGTCGCACCTGTCGCACATTCTCGCGGGAAAAGTTCCAGGAGTTCCGGCCATTCCGCACATTCGCGCGGGTCGCCGCGCACTGATCCGGCGGGCAGTGATTGACAGGTGGTTGTCGGAGCAGGAGAACGATGCCGCAACGAGCATAGCCCAGTGATACGATCGAATCACCCGAATCAACGCCTGCGCCTCAGGAGGAGATTCCATGAGACGTAGGAGATTTCAAAAGGCAGCTTGCAACTTCGCAAGCATGCAGATAGGAGAGTATGGGTGGTTCTTTACTACGACGAAAAAACGCGAACGGCGCTATCACACACTCGGCTGGGCCTCAGAAATGACCAAGGGTACGGCTGACGAGAAGCGCCAGGAGTTCATGCGCGAGACTAATGGCGGCGGACGCACGACCGCAGCGACCCGGCCGCCCACCGTGGCGGAGTTTCTCGAACAAGTCTACTTGCCGTTCTACCGTGGGAAGTGGAAGGAATCGACCACTGGAACGTCGGAGAACCGCCTCCGGCATCACATCGGAAAGGAGCTGGGCACTCAGCGCTTGGAAGACCTCACGCTGGCGCCGCTCCAACAGTTCCTGGAGCAGAAGGCGGCATCCGGCCTGTCATTCAGCGTTGTGGATCACATCCGGTGGGACCTCTCTTCAATGTTCGAGATGGCCGTGTCGGAAAAGGTGATCGCAGTAAACCCGACCACGGCGCTCTATACACCAAAAACAGCGAAACGTAGCGAGAGCCAATCGATGTCTGCTCAACAAGTAGAACTCGCGCTAGGTGCGGTCGAATTCCGGGAGAAGGTAATACTCCGGCTTGCTGTTTTCGCGGGCATGCGCCCCGGTGAACTCCTAGCGATTCAGAGGGAACACGTTAAGCCGGACGCTTCGGTGATCGAGATCCGCCGACGCGTGTATCGGGGGAAGTTCGCGGCCCCGAAGAACGGTTTGGTACGCACAATCGCGATCCCTCCCTCCACTGCGGCGCTGCTTCGCGATTGGATGGAGAAGGCGGTGGACCAGAATCCTGAAACCTACGTATTTGCGGGTGAGACAGGTCAACCGCTCTGGAGGTCTTCGTTGCTTGATGATCATATTAGGGCCAAGTTGGAACCGATCGGTCTGGGCTGGGTGAATTTCTAGGTCATGCGGCGGACGCATGCCAGCCTCGGCCATCACGCCAAAGTGGACCCGAAGGTGTCAGCAGACCAGCGCGGGCACGGCATTGGAGTGGCTCTCGATGTCTACACTAAGTCGAGTATGGAGGATCGGGCGACCGCCGCGAAGCAGCTTGAGGACTCGGTTCTCACCAAGGCTGCTCCGGCGCAAAAGAGGTCCGTGTGATTCTTAATGGAGGGCTATGGAGGGTGTGTTTTTGAGCTCTCTGTAAGTTATTGATTTTGGAGCGGGAGACGGGACTCGAACCCGCGACGTCCAGCTTGGGAATATGAGCGTCGATTGTAAATAAGGGACTTAGGCGTCAATGGCGCTGTTTTCTGGTCAGATAAGTCTATTGTTTTCACGCTGCTCTTTCCAGCAGCCCGGTTATTGAGGTAAACGAGGTAACGGGAAACTTCCAATCTTGAACTCAAAATCTCCGGCTCTTGTGTTTTGCAACTAGCTCGCGCGACCGCGCTCAGCCGCCCGGTGACCTGTCCGGAACCGAACAACTCTGTCACCGCGCTGATGAACGCCCCTAGCTCACGCTCCGCCATGGTCATCAACTTGGCGAACGTCGGACCGTCACTGTTTGGGAGTTCGTCACCGACTCTCGTTTGCGTTTCGTGCATCGCTATTCTCGATTCGCGAACCCAAAAGCTTTCCCAACCGGCTTAACCGCCAACGCAGCACACCCTTTTTCTTCACCCGAGCTGTTGAGACCTCAATTCATACGGGCTGAATTTAAACACCTTGCCCTCCGTTGAGGGGGAAGCGGATAACAAAACGCGCGCCGGCCGCAGGCTCAATCCACATGTCACCGCCGTGGTCGAGAACAGCCTGGCGAGAGAACGCGAGCCCAAGTCCCAACCCATTCTCTTTGCCGGCGGTTACGAACGGTTCGAATACCTTATCGCGAATCTCGTGCGGAATTCCGGGCCCCGTATCTTCTATTGCAACCAGCACGTAATCGCGGTTTCTCGTGGCCCCAATACGAACCTCTCCGCCGCCCGGCATCGCTTCAAGAGCGTTCGTAATCAGGTTAAAGAACATCAGCTTCATACGAGAGCGCGTCAAGAGCAACTTTATCTGCCCTGGAACATCGAGAATAATCTGAACTCTCTGATTATCCATAGCTGCCGCTGCGGCCTCCGATGCTGCAGCAATGATTTCGCGGATATTGCAGATCTCAGGTGTTGATCTTTTTCCATAGGTCGCGCTGGCGAGGTCTGTCAACAATTCCCGCATGCGGCCGGCAGCGCGGTGCATATTAGCGGCGAGGCGTTTCACCTGGTTTGGTGCAGTGTCGAGCGTCATTAACATTTCGGCGCCTGCGTAGATTGTCGCGACAGGATTCCGGAGGTCATGGAGGATTGAGGCGGAAAGCCAGCTCGCCTCTGAGAGGGTCTCAGAGAGCGCGCGCCGGAGATGCGCCGCATCAGCGATCTCGATGTCCTGCCACCGGACTTCCGTTGCCCAGCTTGTGTCCACAGCCATGATTTACTACTTCCTTTCGTCCGACCAGAACACTACTTTGCTGTAACGCATAATTCAACTTCCATTTGGCCGCTCAGCATGTAGACCACTTGTCGAGGATCTTTGGGTCTTCGCCACGATCCCCCCAACTCCCTCAGCATCTTCCCTCGTCAAGGAATTCTTTCCGCTGCTTTCAGCCTTGCGACAGTCACACGTTTTCTGTGCTAGCAGCCTTGGTTCCAATCTTAAGTTCAGGCAAGCTCATTTCTGTCTATTTCCAACCACCGCCCAGCGCTTTATAGAGCTGCACCAGACTCTGGTACTCGTTGTTTCGCGCCTGTGCCAAGGTGAGTTCGGCAGTGAACAGAGACCGCTGGCTATCAAGGACAGAGAGATACGTTGCGGTCCCGCCTTTATAGAGCATGAGCGACACCTTGACTGATTCCTCAAGATCCTTCACGGACTGTTCCTGGCGCTCGCGGACTGAGTGGTATTTGTCATAACCAATCAGCGCGTCAGAAACGTCGCCGAAGGCTTGCCGAATCGTCTGCTGGTAGCCGATTAGAGCCTGCCGCTCTTGTGACTTGGCGTAACGCAGGTTGTTGCGCAGTGCGCCACCCTCGAAGATCGGCTGGGAGAGTCCCGCTGAATAGCTTAAGATTCCCAGCGGAGCCGCTATAGTATCGGCGCCAAACTGGCTATGCCCAAAGGCCGCACCGCCCGAGCCGAGTAGTGAGATTTGCGGAAAAAACATCGCCTTGGCGACGCCGATATTGGCATTGGCAGCAACCAGGCTCTGCTCCGCTTCGCGGATATCGGGCCGACGTTCGAGCAGTTCCGAGGGCAGCCCTGTGGGTAACTGCGGAAGTAGAGTCTCGTTCCAGGTCCAGCCAGATGGAGTCTCGATGCCCAAAGCCTGCCCGCGAGAAACGTCGCCTGGATACTTTCCCAACAAGATGTTGATCGCGTCCTCGGTCTGACCTATCTGTCGCTCGAGATCCGGGATCTGCGCATTCGCCGTATCTAGCACTTGCCGGGCCTGGAGCACGTCGAGCGTCCTGGCTACGCCGTGCTGGAGGCGCAATTGCGTTAGCTTGAGGGAATCCTCCTGGGTCCGCACGGTATTTTTCGTGATCTGAAGCTGGAGGTCGAGGTCGCGAAGCAGAAAATAGTCACTCGCCACATCGCTTACAAGCGTCAGGGTTACGGTCTGTTGTGCGTCCTTGGTGCCGAGAAGTTGAGCTCGGGCTGCTTCGGTCGCGCGTCGATAACGCCCGAACAAGTCCAACTGAAACACAACGTCTCCGGCAAGCGAAAAAATGTTGGACTTGAGGTTTTCATCGGCCTTTCCGCCGCTGAAGCTTGGATTGAGTGAAACCTGCGGAAACTGATTCGAGCGGGCGATGCCGAGCTGAGCTCTGGAGGCAGTGACGCGCTCGACCGCCAGTTGCACATCGTAATTCTGCTTCAGCGCCGTTCGGATCAGTTCCTGCAATTGAGGATCGTGGAAGACTTGCCACCAGGGCAGATCGGCGAACGATGCGGCTTGTGGTCCTGTCTGTTGCGATGGATCAGGGCCGTGGAAAGCCGGGGGCGTCTGCACGGATGGCCGATGGTAGTTCGGTCCGACCAAACAGCCGGAGAGCATGAAGGCCGACAGGAGAAGGATCCATGTGGATCTTGTGCCGAATCTGTTTCGGAATCGATTACGCATCTTGATTACCCTCAGTGATTGCACCGTGCTGCGGTGCGAACGCCGTGATGCGCGCCGGATCCGCCGGAGACCATCGCTCCACGAAATAGAAAATCGCGGGAACAAAGAATCTGCCGATGAAGGTCTCCGCTACCATGCCTCCGATCACCGCCGTTCCCATGATCTGGCGTGCCACAGAGCCCGCTCCGGAAGCGGTCCAGAGCGGCACGCAGCCGAGAATAAACGCGAGCGCGGTCATCATGAGAGGCCGGAAGCGAAGCCTCGCCGCGGAAAGTGCAGCACCAGTGATGGACATACCGCGCTCGTGGTCCTCCTTGGCAAACGCGACGATCAGAATCGAGTTTTTCGCAGCCAGACCGATGAGCATCACCAGGCCAATCTGGGCGTACACATCGTTCTCCATTTGAATCATGTACGCAGGCTCAAAGAGGCCGAGCACGACGCGACGCAACCAGAGCGCGGCGAGAGCGCCGAATACCGCGACCGGCGTGCTGAGCAACACGCTAAAAGGCACTGTCCAGCTTTCATAGAGCGCTGCCAGGATCAAAAAAACGAACAGAATCGAAAATCCGAAAATGACCGAAGGCGGCACTCCCTCTCGCGATTTTTGCTCCTGGTAAGACATGCCGATGTAGTCGAAGCCCATTTCGAGCGGCATCGTCTGCTTAAAAACATCTTCCAGAGCCGCGGTTGCCTGGTCGGAGCTGTAACCGGGCGCGGCGCTCGCATTGATTTGCGTAGACCGGTACTCGTTGTAGCGCATGGTGAACTCAGGGCCGGAACGGGTCTCGAATTTTGCCAGCGCGGAAAGCGGGACCGTCTGCCCCTGGCTGTTGCGCACATAGAATTGCCCAAGATTGTCAGTCGTCGCCCGGTAAGGCGCCTCGGCTTCCACATACACCTGCCAGGTACGGCCGAAGTCGTTGTAGTAGTTGACGAACAGGCCGCCCATGTTCGCTTGAATCGTGTTGTAAACATCCGTCAATGCCACGCCCTGCTTCAGCACTTTTTCCTTGTCCACCTGGATGAACTCTTGAGGCACGCTCGGGATAAACGTAGTGCTGACACTGGCGAGCTCAGGGCGCTTGCGGGCGGCCGCTAAGAATTTGGTCAGGTTGTCGGCAAGAAAGTTGACATCCTTGCCGGCGCGGTCCTCAAGGACAAAGGTAACGCCACCAACAGTGCCGACTCCTGGTATCGCCGGTGGCGAGAAACTGAAGACCGTCCCAGCCGGCAGCTTTTTGAGTTCCGGGTCCAAACGCGCCCTAATGGCTTGATATTGTTCGCTCCGGCTTCCGCGCTCATCCCAGGGTTTCAGCGATACCCAGAAGAAGGCGTTATACGAAGTCCGGACATAGCTGAGCAGACTGAAACCTATGACGCTGGTGGTGTACTGAACCCCCGGCGTGTTTGCGAGAAGCTCCTCGACCTGTTTTGCGGCCGCGCTTGTACGCTCCAGCGACGCGGCATTGGGAAGCTGCATATTGACGTAGAGGTAGCCCTGGTCTTCATCTGGCAGGAAGCTCGTAGGCAGATGTTTGCTGAAGAACCACGCGGCAACCCCGGCGACTACAAGCAGCACCATCACCATACCGGCCTTGTGAATCAGATTGCCCGACAGGCGGACAAAGCTATCCGTGGAGCGCTCAAAGTATGCGTTGAACCAATCAAAGAATTTTCCGAGCGGTCCGCGGGTCTGCTTCTTAGGCTTGAGAAGTAGCCCCGCGAGCGCCGGACTGAGCGTGAGGGCGTTAAACGCTGAAAGCATCACGGAGATCGCGACGGTGATGGCGAATTGCTGATACAGCCTGCCGGTGATACCCGGAATAAAGACCGTAGGCACGAACACGGAGGCAAGGACCAGAGCAATACCTACGACTGGACCGGAAAGTTCTTCCATAGCTTTTCGGGCCGCATCCTTGGGAGCCAGGCCTTCCTCGATGTGGTGTTGCACCCCTTCGACGACTACGATGGCGTCGTCGACCACGAGTCCTATGGCGAGCACCAAGCCGAACATCGAGAGCGTGTTAATGGAGAAACCGAAGAGCGGGAACAGGATAAAGGTTCCAACGAGGGAGACCGGCACAGCGAGCATCGGAATCAGAGTGGCGCGCCAGTCCTGGAGGAAGAGATAGACGACCAGGATCACCAGCACAATGGCGATCAGGAGCGTCCAGAGAATCTCTTTCATGCCAGCCGTGACCGGGGCGGTCTGGTCGAGGGATACGGCATAATCCATGTCCTCGGGAAAGCGTTGCTTCATCTGGGCCATCAGCTTGCGGACGCCCGCTACTGCTTGAACTGCATTGGTTCCGGGCAACTGGTAAACGGCGATACCGGCAGCGGGCTTGCCATTCAGGCGACAGAGCGTGCTGTAGTCCTGTGTGCCTAGTTCGACTCGGGCGACATCTTTTACCCGAACGGTGCCACCGTTGGGCTCCTCGCGTACGATGACGTTGCCAAACTCTTCCGGCGACTTCAGGCGTCCCTGAGCCAGCACGGAATAGGTGAATTGCTGGTTCGCAAGTGCCGGCTCTCCTCCGACCTGACCTGCGGGGTTGACTGTGTTTTGCGCCTGGATCGCGTTGGAAATGTCAGTAACGGTGATGCCAAGCTTTGCCAATTGGTCAGGCTTCACCCACAGCCTTATGGCATACTGCCCCGATCCGAAGACCTGGGTCTGGCTGATACCGTACGAGCGCGCGACAGGATCATTCAGGTTGATGTAGGCATAGTTCGCCAGATAATTCGCATCGTGCGTAGCACGCGGCGAATATAAGTCGATCAGCATGAGCGGAGCTGTGGTCGACTTTTTGAGAGTGACTCCGTAACTGTTCACCGAGGGCGGCAACTGACCGGTGGCGAGCTGCTCGCGCGACTGCGTGAGTAACAGGTCCGCATTGGGATCCGTCTTGAGATCAAAATCGACAACCAACGTCGTTTGCTGGTTCGCGGTGGCGTTCAGCGAGTACATGTAGGTCATGTTGTCGACGCCACTGACTTGCTGCTCGATGGGTACGGCAACAGCTTGCTCGAGAGTCTGCGCGTCCGCACCTGGATAGTTGGCTTGCAGCTTGATCTCAGGAGGGGCGATGTTTGGGAACTGCGCTACCGGCAACGTCGCAATTGTGATCGCACCGACTATGACCATAAGGATCGAAATCACGATCGCGACGATGGGCCGATTGATAAAGAACTTGGACATAATTCGATTCCTTTTGCGCTCTGTCTAATTGCCAGCGGTCACTCGACGTCGCTCTTGAAGGGTTTAGTTTGTACGGTCATTCCCGGCCGGAGACTCTGCTGGCCTTCGACGGCCACTCGTTCACCGGGATTCAATCCACTCTGGATAACCCACATCGAGTCAGTGCGCTGTCCTACTTGCACGGCACGCATGCTGGCGTGGTTGTCCTTATCGACAACAGCAACGCGATAGCTGCCCTGCTCCAGGCTCACGGCGGCTTGGGGAATGAGCATGGCGTTCCGCTGCTCTCGGATCATGGCGCGGACCTTGCCATACTGCCCGGGGCGGAGGACATTTCCGGGATTCGCAAACAGCGCCGCCAATTGAATCGCGCCGGTATTTTGATTTACCTGTCGATCCGCAAAATAAAATTCGCCCGGATGCGAATATGTGGTTCCATCGGCGAGGATGAGTTGCAGCTTCCAGTGATCCTTGTCTGGGTTCGAGATCCGCTTCTGGAGCGCGAGATACTCCTGTTCGCTGACAGCGAAATAGTCTCTGATGGGATCGACCGTTGAAACTGTAGTCAACACTCCGCTGCTGGTGTTTACCAGGTCCCCCACCTGTGCCTGCGCAATACCGGCAATGCCGTCAATCGGGGAAACAATGCGCGTGAAACCGAGGTTGATGCCGGCGGTTTCGACTCCGGCTTCGCTGACCTGAATTTGAGCCTCCGCAGAAGCGATGGCAGCTTCTGCGGCGAGCACCTGGTTTTTGTTGGCGAGGTTCGTCTGATCTGCATTGTCGAAGTCCTGTTTGCTGACCGCATCGACCGCTGCCAGAGGAGCATACTTGTTTACATTGAGCTGACTCATCTGCTGGTTCGCCTGGGCTGTAGCGCGTTGCGCCTGGTCCTGAACCAGTTGCGCCTTTGCCTGAGCCAGCTGCGCCTTCGCCTGGTCAAGCGCCGCCTGGAATGGTCGAGGATCGATCTCGAAGAGGAGTTCTCCCTTCCGGACGTAGGACCCTTCCTTATATTTCCGAGTGAGCAGATAGCCGGTGACCTGCGCTTTTACGTCTGCATTCACCTGCCCGGTGAGAGTCCCAATCCATTCTCCATAAACGGGAACGTCCCGCTGCTCGACGGTTGCGACCTCTACAATGGGTGGTGGTGGCGCCTGCACCGAGGCCTTGGTCCCCGAGCGTGTCAAGACAATGAGCAGAATGACCGCGAGAAGGGCGCCTGATGCCCACGCCATGTGCTTCGGTTTCAGAACGGAATCGATCTTCATTTGTTATTTCTCCTGGTCCCGGAAGAGGGGTTTGCGGAACTTTCTTTTTCCGCGAGTGCCCCATTGGGGCATCGATTGGCTGATTTCCGGTAATCGGAACGGTCGAGTCAGTCGGAGCGACTTTGGCAATTCGGGAAAGAACAGCCTTCAGAGAATTCGATATGCCAACAATTTCCTCGAACATCGAGGCCTTGTCGATCTCCTCGCGAAGGGCAACGTTTTCCTGCTGAAGTTTCTCCTCGGCTCTCTTGCGATCCTCGATGTCGGTACACGCAACATACCAACGCATGAGCTGTCCCTTTTCATCGCGCAGGGCACTGAAGCGAATCAGAAACCAGCGAAAACTTCCATCATCTTTGCGTACCCGCACCTCCAGGTCGTAACTTGAAGAACCACGATCCTCGAAGGCCCAGAGCTTCTCGACATCATCAGGATGAACGTCAACGCCACTGGGTGTCTGCAGCCATTCATCCAGACTCATGCCAAGGTACTCGAGCGCGTTGCGATTTGCGTAGAGACGCTCCTGGTTGGGTCCGTATACAGCAATCAGTTGAGGAGCGAGGTCCAGTATTTGACGGAGCTCGATTTCCTGCTCCTGGATCTTTTCCTCGGCGCGCTTGCGATCTTCGATATCGGTGAGGACACCATACCACTTAAGGATGTTTTCATCTTGGTTTCGTAGCGGCACGCCGCGTTGCAAATGCCAGCGGTATTGCCCATTCGCGCGGCGAAAACGTACTTCGTCCTCAAAAACTTCGCATGTGCGAACGCAGGCGAGCCACTTGCGTTCGTGCCGCTGAAGATCATCGGGGTGAGTTGCGGCATGCCAGCCTGATCCAGCCAACTGCTCTGCTGACATGCCCGAGTACTCCACGAATCGGCTGTTCACGTAAACATTCGAGCCGTCCGGCAGTGCACTCCATACTATCGCCGGGATGATATCGACCACGTCGCAATGCTCCCTTTCGCTTCGGGGGAGTGCGGAGGTTCGTTCCGGCGCTTTAGTTTCTACCTCGGCTCGTGCCGTGCGAAGCTCTCGTCCCCTGTCGAGCACGGCCAGGGCGGAATGCAGGGAGGATTGAGGGATTGACAAGGTTACGTCTCCTTTCGCTTAAGGTTTGCGTTGTGCGGCAAAAGGCGTGCGGCGAGCCAGGACCTGACGCTGATCCGCAGTTCCTCCGGCGCTCCGGGCGCATTCGGTGCGTTGGGGTCGAAGGTCATCGCCATTATCGCGCGCATGTGGTAAAGCATAACGACCGCCATCTTCCTCAGAGTCGGCGCCCTGAGATGCGGTGCATTCGCATTCAATGCCTCGCCAATCCGTTCGAGATTCCGGTGCCGGAACTCTTCGCGCCGACGGGAGCCGTCGGCGCGGCCCTCCAGGAGGGCGAGAACCGCGCGCGCGCTGTGCTTCCTGCGGGCATCAATATAGGCGTCGAGCAGCAGGTCGGCAAGCCTCTCGGGCGTGGCGCTCGAAGCTGTCGCGATGATTGCCTGCCACTGGACCTCCGACGATTGAGCGTAATCTTCGATGAGGGCATCGCCCACCAGTTCTTTGGTCGGGAAGAAGCGGTAGAGCGAACCTATTTTCGTGCCGGATCGCAGAGCGATTTCACTCATCGTCGCGCTCTCGTATCCGCGTTCATGGATCACATCGGCAGCCGCCTGCAGAATGAGGGCGACCCGCGCGCGGCCGTTACTCCGCTGCGGGGTTATGGCCGCCTTCGGCATGGCCTCGCCTTCTCGCTTTTCCGCCCCGGTTGTCATGCGGCTCTCAGCTCGGCCAGAAGTTCGGCAGCCTGGCAGACCTCTCCGAGCCGGGGAAAGATCCTCTTCACACTGTTGGTGTGGGCTTCGGCATCAAGGTCGGTCATGGCGTCCTCGACCAATACCACGTGATAGCCGTGCTCGTGGGCATTCCGGGCCGTCGATTCAACGCCGATGCTGGTGGCGATACCGCAAAGAACAACCTGTGTGACGCCCTGGGCCTGCAGATAATGATGGAGCCGCGTTTCATGAAAGGCGCCCCAGCGATTCTTTGTCACAACATGGTCGCCAGGTTGCTGTTCCAGCTCGGAAATGAGTTCGGTCCAATCGGCCGGAGGGTGGAAGGCATGCGTCACATCCGCGCGACCCGGCGCGCCGCCCGCTACATTCACCAGGATGACGGGCAGGCCGTGCGCGCGAAAGGCACGGGCCAGCGCGGAAGACCTCGCCGTGATTTCCGGGCTCGGATGCGTTGTCGGCAGGGCGACAATGCCTTTCTGAAGATCAATCACGATCAGAGCGGGTTTGGGGTCCAGTTGTGTCAGTGGCATGGATGAGTTTTCCTTGAGTTGATTTGAGTTGATGTTTGACGTTTGATTCCACCGCACCGCGCGGCAGCGTGCGGTCGAGAAGAATGAAGACGAGAAGCAGGGCGGACGCGGCGGTCATCACAAGGGCCAGATTGTGAAAGCCTTTGTCGGTGACGTGGGTTCCGAACATCAGCCCAAGCAGGCTCACGGCCCCGATCGCTCCGAAGTACCCGAACGTGCGCTGCAGTCCGGCGGCGACGCCTATTTCCGAGGCGGGAGCCTGCAGGTAAATAGCGGTCTGCGTTGGGTTTGAAGTCAGGCCCATCGGAATCCCGATGAGCGCGACCACGGATGCGATGAGCCAGGGTGCTGTGTTGCTGTACAACAATATGAGTCCAGCACAGCCGGCCAAACCGGCCGCCGCCCCGACAATGAAGGGCGCGCGAATGCCCCTGGAGCGGGCTCCGAGGAGGGAGCACACGGCCGCCGTCACCGACATGGGCAGCGTCATGAGGCCTGCGGCCCCCGGCGAATAATTAGCGCTGCTTTCAAGCCACTGCGCAAAGCCGTACACCACGCAATAGGGGATCAGCAGCGTCAATGTGACGCGTGCGAGCGTCAGGGACAGCGGAATATTCGCGGCAAGCATCCTGACGTCGATGAAGGGCTGGCGGCGTCGCGCGGAATGGCGCCAGAACAGTGTCCAGATCGCGCCGGAGACCGGGAGCATCCACCAAAGGGGCCGGTCGAGGTTCATGAGGAATGCCATAAGGGAGAGGAGCGCGGCGGCGAACAGTACGACGCCGGGAACGTCGATCTCGCGCATGAGTTCGCGCAGGCCCGTCGTCCGCGGGAGATCCCTGGGCACCCACAGGAGCACTAATAGTGCGGTGATAAGGGCGAGCGGCACATTCACCGAGAAGATGGCGTGCCAGCCGAAGAAGCCGGTAATGAAGCCCCCCAGCGCGGCGCCGAAAGCCTGAGTGGAGATCGCGGCGAGCGACAGGGTTGCCATAGCCATTCGGGGTGGCGCCATACCGAGTTGGTCAGCCTGGACGCGGAAGATTCGCATGGCGGAGGGATAGGCGGCCGACGTGCCGACACCCAGCAGTACGCGCACGGCCACAAGCGCACCCAGCGTAGGCGCGTAGACGCCGCCGAGGCCGGCCAGGGCGACCAGCACGAGTGAGAGGAGATAGATCCGCCGCGGACCGAAAAGATCGGCAAGACGCCCCATCGTCGGTTGAGCAACCGCGCTCGTCAGGTAAAGCCCGGCGATCAGCCATCCCGTCTGAGCCACCGTGGCCCCGAAGTCCTTTGCAATCGGCGCGAGCGCCGTTGAAATCATCGTGGAGTTAATCGGGTTCAGCATGGAGCCCAGGGCCAACGGCAGCACGAAGGTGGGGCCGAAATGGACCTTCCGGTCCTGCGAGACGGAGGCGCTATCCGACACTGAAGGCATTCATTCTCTCCAAACGATTTGGCCCGTCAAGCCGCTCGACGACGGCTTCCGGCCCACTGCCGCGGCTCCATGCCTGGCAGGTTCTATTTGAGTATACATTCAAATATTATTTGAAGCAAGACTCAACTAATTAGAATTTTGACCAATAAGCAGAGGTGACATGCCCGTCGGGGATTTCTGTACCCGTCGGATAGAGACTGGAAGACCGAAAGGAACCTGAAAAAATGCCGATAAAGATGTTTACACCCGAGCAGACTGTGGGAAAGCTGCGGCAGATAGAGGTGTTGGTGAGCCAGTAAGACGGTGCGGCTGCCTCGGGGGACACCCAAAACCGGCCACCGGTGGACACCTGAAAAGCGGCCAACGGGATTGCTGATCCAGGACATTGACTGAGACGGAGGATTATCCTCCGGCGGTGGATGTCTTGAGCGAAGAAAACAAACAGCAAGTCCTTGCGGCCGGCTTGGCTGGTCCCTAAGGGGGCTTGAACGGGCCGTACACATTCGGCGCGAGACTGTCGCGACCCATTTAAAAGCGGCTGGCATTCCCGCCCGACCTCCAGGAGGTTGGAGACGCGCCCATCCAAAACCGGCCATCGAGGTGTCCGCCGACCCCGGACACGAAAATGGCCCAGCGGACGAGACCCGGACGTCGGCCTCAACTCCGTCGGAGAGCGCCTGCGAACCGTTCCGGGAGGCCCCGGGTTTGAAACACCCGGCGAAACGGTCAAGAAGCCTGCATTGCACGTCGCCATCACCAAATACCTGGAGCAAATCGCAGCGCTGAAAAAGCCCAACACTCATCGCAAATATGAAGCCGTGCTCAACCGCTTCGGTGAGTTCTTCCGCGACCGCAGCTCGATCGACGCGATCTCCGGTGACGACGTAACGCGCTTCGTCGTGACTCTCAAGAAAGATCACCGCTTGGGATCCAACACGATCCTGCACAACGCGGTCATCGTCGCGCAGTTTCTCAAGCGCCAGGCGCGGCGTGAGCTGGAGGAGCATCGGGTCGATGAAGCGTCCGGGAAAGCTCACGATCGCTCAACTTTCTTTTCCTCTTTCCTCATCGCCCGCGCCGCTCTGCCCCGAGGGCATCATCACCACGATTCGCCGCGTGCACGTCGCTGACTTCCTTTACGGGTTTGGGCAGGACCCCCTCGACGGCCAGCCGCTCATGCAGCGCCGCGAACCGTTCGGTGAGTTCCTGCGCCGTTAGATTCTCCGCGACGACCGCGATCATCCGCGGCCCGGTCCGGCACAGGCAGTCGGGCGCCTTTTCGACGAGCTTTTCCACGTGCTCAGGACGCACGAAGCCGACATGCCGGCCGCAGATCTCGAGCCGGTACAACGTGTCGAGCGGGCCATCGTTCAACTGTCCGACGAGCTTTTCGAGATTGGTGGGGATGCTGATGGCTCCCTGGCAACGGTTGAGCCGGAATCGGAGGCGGGCTGGAGGCTATGGAAATTATGTGCCGGGAGTGGTTAAGAAAGGGTTGCCGTCGGCGCGGCGTAGAAGCCGCGGTCCGGGACTTGAAAGGGCTGGTTAGGAAAAAACGAGCGGCGGCAGGGAGTTGGGGGTGAAGAAATCAGCCCTGTGAATCCCTTGCTAGCAGGAGGATCTTCCCAATGCCGCCTTTCTCCCCTAGCACATGTGCTTCAGCCGCATCACACAACGGCATTCGGCGACCAATCGGCAGAACGAACTTGCCATCGCGCACGTCATCGGCAAACTCGCGCACCTTGGATGGATCTGGCTTCGTAAACACACGCGTAATCTTCACTGCCGGATTTTGCGCCGCCGCGTTTTCCGGCAATACAGCCGTGTACCCAAAGGAGCCGTTCTGCTTTGCCTTCGCGATCAGCTTCGCGGCCACCTCACCGCCAACGGTGTCCGCAATTGCATCCACCAGGCGAAATTTCTCAATCGCTTTATCGTCATCAATCGCGAGCACGTCAGAGACACCGAGGGCGCGGGCGTCATCCAACTCTTTCCCGCGAACACCTGCAATCACCTGTGCGCCCATCTTCTTTGCCGTATGCACTGCCGCACGCCCAACACCGCCCAGGGCTCCTGTTACCAGAACAACCTGTCCCTTTTGTACGTTTGTCGCAAGGCGCACAAGCTGGTCTCCCGTGAGTGCAACGAGCGGGATCGCCGCCGCGTCCGCCAGGTCCACGCCATCCGGCAGATGGGTCACGTCCTCATCGTCCACCGCCACCAACTCGGCATAGGTCGCCCAGGATAGTGCAAGAACGCGGTCGCCGGGTTTGAAGTGCTTCACATTTGCGCCGACCGCCCGTACGACGCCACTCACGTCGCGGCCCAGAATTGCAGGAAACGACAACGGAGAATCCTTTCGCCGCATCCCTGAACGGAGTTTCCAGTCGATCGGATTAACGCTCGCAGCGGCTGCCGCGATTAGAACCGTATCTCCGTTAATCTGCGGGTCGGGAACATTGTCTTCAAATTTCAGCTTCTCAGGACCGCCGTACTCATGCAGCACCACTGCCTTCATCGCGTTTCTCCCACTTCTTCAGATTTCTGATTCGAGTGTAGCGAAGCTCTTGCGCAGAATACTTAGATCTGACTGCCGGGCTCCAGGCTCTGGCGCTTCTCGTTCTCTTTGACTTGCTCCCTAGTCCGCTGCGTTTCCTCCTGCCCTCTGCGGGAATGCCACTTCGGGGATTTAAACGCGTTGCCGTGGCTCAAACTTGGTTCATGCCGCCGTCGACGGCAAGCTCGATTCCCGTGATGTAGCTTGAGTCATCCGATGCCAAGAAAACCATGGCTTTGGCGACTTCATCCGGCGTTCCGACACGCCCCAGAGGGATGCTGGCGGACATCTGCTGCGAGAACTGAACGACTTGCTCGGCGCTCATGCCGAGGCTGGTGTTATAACCTTCTGTTGGCACGACGCCTGGGCTGATGGCGTTCACACGGATCTTACGCGCCTTGAGGTCGGTCGTCCAGCCGCGAGCGAAGGACCGGATGGCGGCTTTGCTGGCGGCGTAGACGCTGAAGGCGTCCGTGCCTTTTGAGGCCGCAGACGAAGACGTCAGGATGATAGAGCCGCCGTCTTTCATCAGCGGCAGGGCTTTCTGCACTGTGAAAAGCGTGCCTCGGACGTTGCCGTCGAATGTTTTGTCAAAATGCTCCTCCGTTATTGCGCCGAGCGGAGCAAAGGCGCCGCCCCCGGCATTGGCGACCAGGATGTCAATGTGTCCTTTCTCTTTTTTTACCTGTCCATACAAACGATCGAGATCGGCCAGATTGGCGATGTCGCCCTGAATGCCGGTGAGATTGCGGCCGACTTTCCTGACGGCCTCGTCCAGTTCGTTCTGGCGGCGGCCTGTAATGAAAACATAGGCGCCTTCCGCGACAAACAGCTTGGCGGTGGCGAGGCCGAGGCCGCTGGTAGCGCCGGTGACATACGGGCTGCTACCGCCGTAACGCTAGAGAAGCTGTAGCTTGCGGACCCGACATAATTCGCGATTTGGGCGACGGCCCGTCGAAGGAGATGCCGCGGGTCGCAAGAACTAGAAGGCGAAACATGAGTCTTCTAGGACACGGGCTAGCTCGGAAGGTTTAGCGTCTCCGTGGGATCGCGATCAGCAGACCACCGCTTATTCCAATAGAGCGCTCATGCCCTCGCGCGAAGCTGTAATCGTAGCCCGGTTCGAGGAACCAGCCAAATCGATGCTTCGAGCACGGCCAGAACATAAAGTCCAGCACCACTTCGCCGCCGAGCGAGTTCGTTGTCACGCCATACGCCCTCGTATGTATCCACTCAAGCCCATCCTTCTTGCTCACAATTTATTCAGACCGTTTAGAGCGGCCACCTTGTAAGCCTCGGCTAGCGTTGGATAATTGAATACCGCATCGCGGAAATATTCGACAGTGCCACCGAAGGCCAGAACGGCCTGGCCAATGTGTATAATCTCCGTTGCGCGCTGCCCGATAGCGTGGACGCCAAGAAGTTCTAGTGTTTCTGGGTGAAACAGCAGTTTCAGCATTCCGGTCCTGTCGCCCAGCATCTCTGCCTTCGCGAGTTCCTGGTATCGCGCAACACCGGTCTCGTAGGGAATCGTTGCGGCGGTCAGCTGCTCCTCGGTCTGACCGATCATTCCAATTTCAGGAATCGTGTAGATTCCGTACGGTTGCAGCGCGGCGTGGGGCGAGGATGGGCCGCCAAACATGTGTGCTGTCGCCAATCGGCCCTGCTCCATCGAAGTGGCGGCGAGAGCTGGAAATCCAATGACGTCGCCGGCGGCGTAGACGTGGGGCACGGCCGTCTGAAAGAACTCATTGACCTTCAATCTTCCTCTCGCATCCGCCTCAAGGCCGGCCGCCGCCAAGTTAAGAGAATCCGTGTTGCCCTGCCTGCCCACAGCATAGAGAAGTGCGTCACCATGAACGTTCTTGCCGCTCTCGAGCCGCGCCGTCACTCGATTTCGATTCGCATCAGTTTCTACGGTGACGACTTTCTCTCCGAGCCGAAAGACGACTTCGAGCTCTCGCAGGTGATATGAGAGCGCTTCAACAATTTCCCTGTCGACGAACTCCAAGATCTGCACCTGCTGGTCAATCACCGACACGCGGATGTCGAGGGCCGCGAACATGGAGGCATATTCGAGGCCTATAATGCCGCCTCCGATGATTATGATTTCATGCGGCAGATTGGATAGATCCGGGAACCGGTCGGTGTCTACAATGCGCTTACCGTCTATAGGAATTGAAGGGCTTTGAGCTGGACGAGTTCCGCAAGCGATAAGGATGTGGTCACCGCGAACAGTTGTAGGCGTTCCTGATGGACTCGTTATTTCCATTGTGTGCGGATCAAGGAATTGGCCGGTGCCGTCAATCTCCGCTACGCGATTCCGACTGAATTGCGATCGAACCAGATTGGTTTCGCGGGTCACAATCGTGCGCACTCGACTGGCAATCTCCTCTCTGTTGATCTGCTCTCGAAGACGGTAATCTTGTCCGTAGAACGCCCTTTCATTGAAGCCTGTCAGATAAAGAACTGCATCCCGCACCGTCTTGCTTGGAATCGTGCCACTGTGGACTGACACGCCGCCGACCATCCCCGCCCGTTCGATCACCGCGACAGATTTTCCTAGTTTCGCTGCGTTGATCGCAGCCTTTTGACCTGCAGGGCCGCTGCCGATCACTACCAAATCGTAATCTTGGGCTGTCATAGGTCATTCATCCGAAGGTAAAGGAGGCAGGTGCACAGCCAAACGGTGCAATCCTTAAATCGATGCAATGCTGAGAGACAAGCCTGCCCAGGCGCGTTCGACCGTTGACAGGACCGCCAGAATTCTGGCCGTCCGCCGGAGTGCTTTTGTTTATCCTGCTGTTCGTGTGGATTCGGTGATTGCTGTACGCGACGTGGATGACAGGCGAATGCCCAGCCTTTGCATCCGAAGCTGAAGTGTGGAACGCTTCAGTCCGAGACGAGCAGCCGCTCCGTTCGGTCCACCAATAACGCCGTTCGACGTTTCAAGAGCGTGCAAGATTTGAGTCCGTTCCGTTTCGTCTAAGAGCTCGTCAAGGTTTTCCTGATCCAGTTGAGCGGCTTTCGCCTCAGTCTGACGCCCCCTTGGGGTACCAACGCGTTCGAGTTCGCGGAGCGCGACATTTAATATAGGGCTTTTTGAGATGATCACCGCCCGTTCGATCACATTTTGGAGTTCGCGTATGTTGCCGGGCCAATGGTAGCGGACCAATGCCTCCATTGTTTCGGAAGGGATGCTGTTGATCACACGATTATTCCGCTGGCTGAATTGCTGGACGAAATGGCGGACCAGCAAAGGAATGTCTTCTCTGCGCTCGCGCAGCGACGGGACTCTAATGGGGAATACATTGAGTCGGTAATACAAATCGGATCGAAATTTTCGCTCTTCGACCATTGCTTTCAGATCGAGATTGGTTGCTGCGATGAGGCGCGCATCGGTCTTTAGAGTGCGCGAGCTGCCTAGGCGCTCGAACTCGCGCTCCTGTAGGACGCGCAGAAGCTTCGGCTGGAGCTCCAGCGGAATCTCTCCGATTTCATCGAGGAAGATCGTTCCGCGATGCGCCAGCTCAAAGCGCCCCACGCGCTGGCTGATCGCGCCCGTGAACGCACCCTTTTCATGGCCGAACAGCTCGCTCTCTAGCAACCCTGTAGGAATGGCCGCGCAATTCAGTTTGACAAAGGCATTCGATTTGCGCGAACTGAGGTTGTGCACAGCGCGGGCAATTAACTCTTTTCCTGTGCCCGTATCACCATAGATCAGAACTGTGGAATCGGCCGGCGCGACCGTCTCGATCTCTCGCAGAACACACTTTAGGGCCTGGCTATTTCCTACGATGTCTTCGAAGTGGAGCTCGCTTCGGATCTCCGATTCGAGATAGATGTTTTCGAGCGCCAGTCTGTCCCTTGCCTGGGAAATCTCCCCGTAAGCGGCCGCATTTTCAACGGCGATCGCGATCTGACTGGCGACCTGAGTGAGAAACGAAACATCATCCTCTGTAAAAGTAGCCTCCCGCGAGTTGCCGACGCCCAATACGCCGAGCACGCGTCCCCGGCTCGCGAGAGGCAGGCCACAAAACGACTTGAGCCCCGTAGATGCGACTATCGGGTCAGCCTCAAGCCGCTCTTTCATCAGATTGAAAACCTGGCCGGTTCGGAACACTTGTTTCGTGGTCTCGCTTAGATCTCCTGACTGCGCGAGCCGTTTATGGTCCGGGAAGTCCATAGCGTGAAGATGCAATTCGCCATTTTCCGGATCCGGAAGGGACAATCCGACGGCATCGCATTGCATGACCTCGCGGATGCTTGCGGAAACTTCCTGTAGTAAGTCGGACAGCTCCAGTTTGCTCACGACCCGGTTTGTTAAATCGAGAATGAGTTTCAATCGTTTTTGCGCGCGGGCTTCGTCTATCGCTAAGGCGATCTGGTTCGCGACAAGGGAC
>Ga0206991_10069_pt1 | contig 28168 bp, 25 predicted proteins | sample Alteio_BWMinCont_9_FD_153286 | JGI IMG/M metagenome (GOLD analysis project Ga0206991, IMG submission 153286) | Enriched cells from forest soil in Barre Woods Harvard Forest LTER site, Petersham, Massachusetts, United States -... | ecosystem: Environmental > Terrestrial > Soil > Temperate forest >...
CCCGCACAGAGTATGTTGCTCAATGCCATGCAGAAGTCCATTCGGGAAGTGATCATGGGGGGCGAAGGGCGCGAGTGGTAAAGGGGTGGCGCAGGTCGTTACCGCTCTCTAGGCTCTCGCTCTTCTTTGCCAAGTACAAGATCACGGAGTTTGTGACGGACTTGGGCTTTGAGCTGGGTCGCTATTGAGAACTGGTCGGCGGTCACTAGCCGTTTGAGATAGAGGGCTTGATCTGGTAAAAGTTGATTCATCCCGAGGGCGATGGTGCGCTCCAGGTCGGCCTTGGAGGGAAGTACACTAATCTCAGTGCCGAATTGGCGACTGCGGCGGTCGGCGAGCGTGGCGTCTTCGTGTAGCCGTTCTAGCTGTTGCGGATCGCCCTGCGTATTGGACCGCTGTGGGCTGAGGTGAACGGAGAATGTGGCGGATCGTCGTGAGGTGGTGTTGAGGGTGGCAGCGTATTGTTGTTTCGTCAAGTGACGGAGGTGATCATACCGCCGGATGTCACGGGCCAAGGCGTCGACGTGGGGATAGGGTCCTGTTTGCTGACGTAGGTCATAGGGGACTCCGTAGCGCTTCTCCAGATTACGGAGCGAAAAATCTCGGGCAAGACGAGAGGCTTTCACATACTGGGTACCATCAGTGATGACGATCCCCTGCCCTGCCCGTTCGATGCGGAGGCCACGTTCCGTGAGAGCTTGTTCGAATTCGAACCAGTTTGTGCTCTTCCGAAGAGCTGGGACGTGGGTACGGATGTGCTCGATGAAGGGCTCAGTTCCGGACCTGAGCTTCGCCCGGCGCTCACTATTGAGGAGACCGGTGGCGGCGATCCATTCAGGAGGTTCGCGACCAGGCACTGGTGCCAAACGGCCATTGATTTGGCGGAGACCGAGGGCGCGCTCTTGGTCGCGTAGGACTTGTTCGATGATAAGACGGTCTTTCCAGCGTTCCCAAGCTCTTCCTGTTTCAGGGTGCACTCGGTTCACAAGGACATGCACGTGGGCATGTTCGCGATCTCGGTGGGCTACGAGGATGGCTTGGTGCTCGCGTAGACCGAGCCGGTTGAGCACCTGGTCGGCTACCCGCTCCATCTGCTCACGACTGACTTGGTCGCGGTGGTCAAAACTGATCGCCAAGTGGTAGACGGGTTTGACGACGCGCCTGTTCTGGGCGGCGGTGGCACGCATGAGCTTGCCAGCTAACTCTGGGTCATCAGTTGGTAGGTTTCGTGGCGAGGTCCACGCTACGCGCCCGTGTTCGCGGCCGCTATGTCCGCGTGCCAGGTACACCGAGAGTGCACGAAAGCTGCGGCCGCTGCTAGTAACGGCGATCATGAAATGATGGGTACCTTAGGAATTGAAGACATAGGCTCATTCCACACGTCGGGCCGCGGCGACCACTTCGTCGAGTGCGACACGGAGGATACTTTCTTCGTTGACTTGGCCACAGCTGTTGGCGACGTAGGCGAGCTGGTTCAGGTTATTGCCGGCCCGCAATAGGAGTCGGAGTAACTCAGCATTTGCCTGGGGACGTCGGGCGCGTGGAGTGTGGCCGAGGGCCACCTCACGAACATATCGTGCTGGGGGAGTGCCACAGTCACCAGCATTTCTGAGGATGGTCGCCCACTCTTCAGCGGTAAAGCGGATTTTGTGTGGGTGGCGTGGTTCGGAGGGTGGTTGGGTTTGATGATGGTGTGATGGTCCACGTGCTGTGGACGGCAGTTGATGACTCGCCTTTGGTGTGACAGAGGAGTCGGCGGCTAAATCGGAATCTTTGGACATGGGGCTACTGCTGGGACTTTGTGGCTAAGTATTCTCTTGAGCGCGAAGCGCGAATGAGCAAGCAGACGAGCGCCATCGCTCGGGAAGGACAGGGCCCGCAAGGGCGCTGTCCTCTTGCTTGCACAAAAAATAGGTCGCGGCTCATACGTATCAGGGACACGGGAGCTCCGCTCCCGGTGGACAGCATCCCGAGGCGATGGATGGCGTGCCATGCCACCCTAAACGCGTCTGATGAGCTACCGTATCGAGTTACTGCCTAATCGTGGGCATGTCCACCGCTAGGCTGAATGCACTGTCCCTAAAGTGACTGGAAAGCGATGATGCTTATCGTCCTAGAGTTGATCGAGGTACGAAGCAAGGGGGCTACTGAGGCCCGGAACATCCCTTACTAGCGCCTTTGACGCTTCTTGGTCGATGACCCACGCTCGAGGAGTTCCCCAGGCTCTACTCCTAACACGTCGCAGATAGCATCCAGAAGTTTCGACTCGAACGTCGAAGCATAGCCGTCTGCCCGAAGGATGCGATACAGCGTACTCAAGCTGATGCGCCCTTCGGAAAGGACCGCCAGCTTGTAGGGGGTCATCTGACGACGGGTGAGAAGCTCACGGACACGTAAACGCATGCGTAAAGGGTATGATCCATAATCAATCGTGGCAATATGACCATATTTGACCATATACCCTTACATGGCTATATTGCCACATATGACCATACCTGCCAGCCTCCCAGCGCGCTCACAACTCGCGCCCTTTCTCGCCCCAGACGGGAGACTTGTTCTGCTCTTCTGTGAGCCGGACGGTCGTCTCGCCGCGCGCGCCGTTGTTTCACCGTTCTCCGCTCGATTCCCGACGAACCCCGAGAAGCCGCACACTACCTTTCCATCGAACTGGTCCTGGTTTTGGGCACAGACACCACGCCTTTGGCGCTATGGCGTACATCGCGCACCCTGGCCATCGATCATCTACGCCAGAGGGACCGTCTGGATTGCTGTCGATCGCCAAGGGCGGTGGATTGGAGAATGTGATGTTCCACCAAGTCCTGACCATGTTAAACAAGCACGCAGAGCACTGTGGGAGTTGCTCGCTACCGGTGATGCTGTCCGCGCTGAACACATCGCGCAATTACCAACGAAGGCACGGTCAGATGCAACAGACCTTGCTGTCGCCGTGCTAGTGGTTCGCCCATAGCGTTCCATCATCTTCTCAAGTTGCTGAGGGACCATGCCAGCTTCACTCACAAACACCATGACAGGCAGATCATCCATGCCCATGTCACCTATCGAGCGCCGCGCTGCCTTTCGGGCTGCTGTCATCCTCAAGCAAACCACTATGACGCGGGCAGCCGCTTCTCTCGGAATCTCTTACAATCATCTTGTCTTAGTACTTGCTGGCAATCGACGGGCAAGCCGACGACTTCAATCCGCGGTCGCTACATTCTTAGAGGTATCTATTGAAAGGGTGTTCGAGCCAAGACGTGAAAGCGAAAGCTGAAGATGGACACTCTCCCCTGCAAACATGACATGCCTTGCTCGTCAAAAAAAACGAACGGAGCAAAGGGCACTGCCGTGTCCACCGCGAGGGAGTTTCAGCGGTCCCTAATACGAGACAATCGACTAGCAATCGTTTAGACTAAAGGCGAGGCATTCTCATTCCATGGTGAATTCATTACGTCGAGGTGCGTACCTAGTCTCCGCTCGACCACTCCTCGAATTACGGGAACGGTATGAGAGGGAGCTAGAAGTCCTGCAGCAGCGAGCACCGCAATCGGATGTCACGGCTGTATTGGCTACCTGCGTCGACGATATCATTGAGGTAATCAACTCGTCTCCGCCAGAACAGCTGTACCTCACTGTGGACGACGCCATGAAAATGACGGGGCGGTGCCGGTCGGCGATCACACGAATGTGCCGGACAAAAGGCGCGCTGATTGGCGCTCGGCGGGAGGGGGGCGTCTGGTCAATCGATAGCGCGAAGTTCCAGGCGTATCTAGCGGGGACTCATGAGACGGATAAAGCATGACGCCGACGGAACGGCCACAAGGAGCGAAAGCCTCATGGTCTTGGGCATATGGGCAACGACCACATGTCGTCTCTGCTCACGAACGGCTCGACCGCGATGGCGCAATCGAGATTCGTTACTCAGATCTGCACAAAACAGGACGCGATAAGAGACGCAAACTCTTTCTCGATGCCACGCTCAAAGTACGGAATGCCCGTGGAACTATAGACCGACAGCTGGTTCGGAACGTCCAGGAAGCGATCAAGCAAGTCAACGCGCGGTTGGTGGCGGGGCATCCACCACGGCAACCGGATCTCTACGAGGAGAGCAGCGAGCTGACCCTCGCGGATGGATTCCGAAAGTTGCTCCACCCAAGATTTGGGAAATTCTCCGATGGAACGGCAAAGCATGTGAAATATCATGTGCGGCCACGGAGTGAGCTTGCGCTCACAACCCTTCGTGCTGAGTTACAGGCTACTGGCGAGCCGATGCCGGCATGGGTCACCTTCCGGCCGGCGCATGCACGGCTGCTTTGGCGAGCACTGGCGTGCCGTTACAAGCAGCACAAAACGGGTGGAGTGCGCGCAGCGGAGCAAGTTGTCGACGTAGTGTATTCAACGGCGGCATGGCTCCGACAGGAGGGATACCTTCCTCCAACAGCTTGCGTTGCGCCACCCAAATGGCGGAGCCAACTCAAGGAGGAATGGCGGGAGATCACCGGAGTCATACACGTCGTGCGACGGTTGCGCCACTCGCGGGTGGAGGTCCGCCGGATCTTTGATGTCTTGGCAGACCCGGACGCGCAGATCGACCCACGAATCCGGCTAGCTGTCGAGTTAGGCGCCGAGTTGCGCGGTGGCCAGGTACTGCGGACAAGACGGTCACAGGTCCACCTGTCTGCGCTCCCAGAAGACGCCTACGAGGCGTTGTACGCGAATGACCTGGCACTTTCGGAACCCACAGGGGTGCTCGGGCGCGTGGAGATCCTGGGGCGACCCAAGAAGCCTGGAGAGGTCGTGATTTTCACCCCCGAGCAGCGTCGCGCCGTGGATATCGCCCTTAGCGGCTATCTGCGCGACTGGGAAGCGCAATACCAGGCCACGGGTAAGGACTATTACCTCTTCCCGGCGGGAAAACTGGTCAAGGGGCTTGCTCGGGTCGTTCCGGTCTCTAAGGTCGTGAATGACTTCGGACCGCTGACGTGGTTTAGGACACTAGAGAAGGTGGCAGAAGTCGAGCATATGCCGGGGCGGGGGTGGTATGGGCTTCGCCGAAGTGGAACTGACGTCGCGCCGGACTATAGCTCGGATGCTCGGGAGTTGAATGCGCTCGGTGGGTGGACGGACAGCGAAACGCGAGAGACGATATATCAGGATCGTTTGGCGCTTCCAATCCGTGCACGGGCGTCAGCGGTTCGCCGGGCGGCGAGGGCTGGGGTTGGACGAGTGATGATGGGTGGGGAGCAGCCAACCCCTAACGGACCGGTTGATCCAAGCGTACAAGCCATTTTGCGCCAATTGACACCCGTTCAGCTCGCCCAATTGGTGGCGCTAGCTCAGGAGTCAGAGGGGCTCAAATCGGGGTCAGATTTGCGCGCTGTGGTCCCCAAAGTGGGCCCAAACGAAAAAGCCTCCGGGCCAAACGGCTCCGGAGGCTTTCTGTTTGAAGATCCAACCGAGAATCTGATTTCACAAGCTGTTGCGAGACAACAACTTAGCGAGGTTGATCCGCCCGAGGAGAAAGAAGCGGGTGATGGGGCTCGAACCCACGACATTCAGCTTGGGAATCAGGGTAGCCGGTTATCCTGGAAATATCTCAAGATTCCTCAACGTTCTATCGTACTATTGCGATCAGGTATTGCGCTTTCTGGACATTCCCACAGATTTCCATCTATGCATTGCTAGCGCGTTACTAGGGCTTCTAGCAATGCAGAGCCGAAGAACGCCTAGGACGCCCACCAATAGAGGGGCTGAAATGCGAAAATTGCTCACCAAGCGTGTCATTGACGCGATAAAGCCGGGTCCTACCGATCTCTTTGTATGGGATACAGAATTCAGGGGGTTCGGCTGCAAGGTCACCCCCAAGGGGAAATGTGTCTTCATTCTCCAATATCAAGCACCCGGATTACACCGCGTCACACGGCGCTATACGATTGGAGACTTCGGCTCCATCACCGTCGATCAAGCCCGCAAAGACGCTCGATCACTCAAAACCCAAGTGGACGCTGGAACTGATCCCTCACTCCAGAAAGCGGAAGATCGCCGCGCCACGAAGGAAGACACGGTCGATAGACTCTTCACAGCCTACATTAACGACATCCGTGACCGCCTCAAGCCCCGCACACTGGAGTTGTACGAGAGCCTAGCACGGCTGTATATCCGGCCCGCCCTTGGGGCGATGCCCATAGCCAGCGTCACGAAAGACGATGTACGCCGCTTGCACAGCGCCATAGCGAGCAAGACGCCTGTAACCGCTAATCGTGTCGCGAGATTGGTGCGCTCATTCTACTCCTATTTGATCGACAACGATCTCTTCGACAAAGCGAATCCAGCGCGTAAAGCCGATCGCGTAAAGGAGCAGCCCCGCGAGAGATTTCTCACTGTTGACGAATTAGCACGGCTCGGCGAGGCGTTGCGGGTAGCAGAGACTGTGGGACTTCCCCCTGCCCCACTTCATTCCAAAAAACCAAGCACCAAACGGCGACGTAACGCGGGAATGTTCACGTCAGAACTTAAGCCGGCGAACCCAGTAGCTGTGAGTGTGCTGCGCTTCCTCCTCCTCACCGGCTGGCGCGAGCAAGAGGCCATGACCCTCCAATGGTCTGCCATCGATCTCACCACAGGAATTGTCACGCTCGACGAGACCAAGACTGGTAAGAGCATACGTACGCTTGGCACTCCTGCACGAGACCTGTTGGCAGCACAGCAGCGTGTACAGGGCTCCCCTTACGTCTTTCCCGGCCGCGATCCCATGCACCCATTACGGGAGACACAGCGCCTGTGGTATGCGGCCCGACACGCTGCCAAGCTGAATGACGTGCGGCTTCATGATATTCGGCATTCTGTCGCGAGTATTGCCGCGAGTCACGGATATTCCCTTTTCCTCATTGGGAAACTTCTAGGCCATAAGACGGCACGCAGCACCGAACGCTACGCGCACCTAGCCGATGACGCGCGCAAGGCAGCAGCTGATACGGTGTCGGGAGCGATCGCGGCGGCGCTGGCTGCCCAGACGGCACCGCCGCCGGTGCTCGCACTGCACAGGGCATAATGGCTGACGAAGCAGAGAAGCGTTCGGCCCTCACAGCCAGGCGACACCGCTTGCGCGATACGCGTCCGGCAACGACATGAACAGACGGTCCAGCGGTGGTACAGTCTGCGGGCGTTATTGGTGGTACAGTTTGCCAGCCCGGTCACATCGTACTGGAAGTCGGACCAATACGGAGATGCGGAACTCCTCCATTCAAGAGCATCACGGTGCAAAAAACGCGCGGAATTGGGTGAGGATCGCTGCACTCGTTGTTGGATCCAGGATACCGAGCCGCCGACCTAGGCGGCTCGTATCCACCGCGCGGAGCTGATCCAACACCACCGTCCCTCGCTTCCCGGCGAACTCGCAGGACGGACGCCAGGAATAGGGTTGTCCCTTTGTTGTCATCGGCGCGACGAGGATCGTTCTCAGAACAGTCGTTAATTCATTGGGGGATAGGACGACGCAAGGGCGCGTCTTCCGGATTTCACTGCCGACCGTCGGGTCCAGTGCCACGAGGTACACCTCGAACCGCTGAATGCGGCGAGGGGAACGTCGCGGCGTGGGCGGCGTCACCACTCCCACTCAGTCTTGTCGAAAACAGTGGCCCTGCTAGGGTCCATCAGCGCATCGTCCCCGCGCTGGTGCATGAGCTGCGCTTCTTCGGCCCATCCGGCCCGCGGATGGGGATCGGCAGGGCTCAAGACAATCGACCGGCCTTCTACGCGAAGATCAACTACATTAGTGAGTCCAGTTTGCTCTAAAATTGGTTTGGGCAACCGAATGCCTTGGGAGTTCCCGATTTTGACGATGTGGGCGAGCATGGCAAAGTCTTTGGAGAGAGGGTATTACAATGTAATCACATTCAGGGCCAATCTGCAATGGAGGTTGCTGCCATTTTGGCGCACAGATAAGAATTAGACCAAAAAGCCAGTGAAATGTTTCATGTGTGAACTACCTTCTAAGAAGGGACATTGCCAGTGTGATTTTACCTATCCAAAATCGGGCATCAATCGTAGGGAAGGAATGCGTTTCTCACTATATGCGTCGCCTGTGGGTTGCGACCATGGGCGCTCGCCGTCGATGCCATACTCGCCCACGGCACGCCGAAGTCGGCGGCCGGGGTGAGCGACTGGACCAGACCATTGTACAACGGCACAACAGGCCGGTCACGGCGTGGATGGAGTGCCCGCCCTAGCTTGCTTGGCCGCGGCCTCCTTCGCATCCTGCGCCTTCTCCGCTGCCTCGGCGACAGGGCCTTCGTGCTGCACAGAGAGCACTGTGCCGTCGAGCGCATCGATGTTCACTTCGTCGATCCCTTTCTTCCCTTTGACGCGCACATCGTACGAATAGAGCAGATACCCGTTCTCCCGCTCGATCTCTTCCGACATGATCGTGCCGTGCTTCACCGCTTTGCGCACGAGCGCCCGTGCGGAGTCTGGGGTGATCCTGGCTTGCGGACCCAGCTCGGGATTGACTTCGGCGGCCGTCATCCCGCGCCGCAACACTGGCGGTTTGGCCGCTTGGGCTTGGGCGGTTGCCGTCGTGCCAACCAGCACGGCGCTGGCCAGCAGGGTCAGATACTGCTTCATAACGTATACCTCCAAGTGAATTGATTTGCATTGATGACGTTGAGCACCACGAACGGCATTGGCTTCCCCACCGTTGCCATTCCAGGGAGTGAGTGCCCGGTCAAGCTACCGGTACAGCATGAATTGGTGCGTCCGGTGGTTGAAGCCGACCACCCCAAAGTGACTTAAAAAGGGATAGCCGAGTGACGCATCGCTGTCCTCTGGAGCGCCAGTATCCATCATCATCGGTTGGGTATTGTTGGCCGCGGTGAGGGTATCCAGGCTATGGTCCGGCCGGACCGCGATGCCCCAAGCCCGCCACGCATTATTCCACCGAACGAGATCCATGAGGGGGGCCGACCATTTCGGGGTGTAGGCCGGCACATCGACCAACCGGTGCCCTGCCTTGTCGAGCCGAATGAGGACGAGGCGCTGATGCGTGTAGTCGATGATCGTCTCGAATTGTCCTAGCACCGACAGCCCGATATTCCCCAGCCGGGGGGCGAAGACCCAGCTGAAGTTCCCCCACTCATGCCCCAGATACGCATTGTTCGGGCCTCCGATGGTCGTGTCCTCGACCGTGATATTGAACGTGCCGATCCGTACGGTCTGCACATGCACCTTGTCAAAGTTTGCCCGATCATTCTCTTGGATCAAATCTGGAATGCGGTTGGCGTCCGTGACCGTGTCGATCCCGCCGGTGGGGCTCGGCTGTAAGAAGGTCCGGTTGAGCATGAGGGGCGGACAGCCGATATCGACGATGAAAATACTCCGATGTCCATCGATCTCAGCGGGAATGACTGCTTTGGTCTTTTCCCGATCAGTTTCGTTGGGTTTCCAGTAGAACGGAACCACCGTCACCACATCCGGCACGTTAGGAATCCCTGGAATAGCAGTAGTACGAGAGCTATGGCCAGCCGCAACCGCCGGAGGGGCCGCTGTCTGCGCATGGGCGCTGGTCATGCCCACGAGGACACTCACGACGAGGAGCAGCGGACAGCGATAGGCAGGTAGTTCCGGCGATCGGTGACTATTCATGAGGATCTCATACCTTGGGAGAAGGTGTAGGCTACAACCATACAACCCCCGCCTCCGAAGAATGCGGGTGCGAACTCATGGAGACGGTATCCGGACGGTCGTGCCCCGGAATCAACAGATGGCGGAGTTGGACGCGCGCGCGGAGCAGGCGGGACTTGGAGGCCGTCACGCTAATCCCCAACCGGACCGCCAGTTCCGGATGGGTATACCCTCTTCCATAGTAGAGCAGCAACATCTGTCGATGCGCGTGCGAGAGCAGCGCGAGTGCATGCCTCAGTTGGTCGTGCTGGTCAACGGCCTCAGGATCGTCTGGCGCGACCACGGCTTCAATGTCGTCCAGCGCAACCGTGTGGTTCCGCCATGACACCTCTTTTCGCCACATGTTGCGCACGACAGACAGGGTCACCGTCCGCAACCACGCCGACACTGGGCCATCACCCCGGAAGTGGGTGAGGTGCCCGAACGCTCGGATAAACGTCTCCTGGGTACAGTCGCGAGCTAAGTCGGGATCGCGGGTCACGCGCACCGCCAAGTGATAGACGGCTGTGACGTGGAGGTCGTAAAAGGTGCGCTCTGCGGTCGGATCACCCGCCAGCACGCGGGCGACAAGGATACGCTCCGCGTGCCAGTCCACCACAGGGACTGGTGGACCAGTGAATCCGTCCGTCCCCACTGGTAGTCGCGATGATCGAGGATTGTTCAGGTGACTCGATGCGTTATCACGCTGATACATATTGTGAAACCCATTGTCAACTTGTCCGTTATAAGGAACCGGGTGAACTTGTACACATACATCTCAGGGGCTGTTTTTTGTGTTCACAGACTCTTATTTAATCCAAATGGTATAGATCAGCGCCAGCATGAGTAATCCCCCGGCTGCGACCAGCAACCCGCTGACCCGCTTACGCTTCAGAAACAGCAGCAACAGCAGGCCGGTGAGGGACAGCACGGTCAGAAAAATGGCGGCGAGATCGATCACCAGCGACCAGACCGGCCCGGCGTCCCGGCCACGGTGCAAGTCGTTGAGCAGGCCCACAAATCCGGCACGCGTTTGTTCGATCGCATACGCACCGGTCGCCCGGATCACAAAGGCATCGGCGGCATAGCCCGGACCTTTGAAGGACACGTCGAGCTGCGAGGGATCGATCCGGACATCACTCAGGGGCGCCGTGATCCCATAGGTCTGCCGCAGGGACGCCACGATGGCCTGTGTGTTCACCCGGGCTGTATCGGCCGGGTTCACCCACTGCACCGCTAGCTTCCCGCGCGCCCGCACCGTCTGCAGCTGGTTGCCAAATTTATCGGGATGGTTCAAGGTAAGCCCGGTGACGGCAAAGAAGAAAATGACCACAAAGCTGAGCATCGAGATATAGATGTGCAGCCAGCGGGCCGTCACGGCGGTCCGGCGTTTCCACACCGTGGAGCGCAAGGCGTTGGACATGTCTGTGTCTGGTCAGGATGGGGGGCTGAGCGATCGTTTGCGGTACTCCAGCGACGCCCCCGCGATTTCTTGATTGCCGGGCAGGCTGAGGTGTTGCGGCGTGCCGCGACAGTCGATGGCCTGGCTCATCACTTGATAGGTGCCGTCTTCCCGGGCGGCTTCAATGTAGACGGTGTAGACCCCCGGCGTGACCACATTGCCCTGCTCATCTTTGCCATCCCAATTCACTGTGTACTTTCCAGCAGGACGGGTGGCACTTGACACCGAATTGAACACGGTGGTAGTGCTGTCATACAGCGCCCCGTATTGCAAGTACCACGATTTCAGTTCCGATATATAGCGATTCTTATTGGCGTTATGCCACAGTGCGAGCGTGCGCACCGCGGTGTGGTTGGCATCGGCGATCCACACCGCCACATAGGGCCGCTTCGCAAAAGCATTGGGCTGCAGGGCGATTTGCAGGTCGACGACTAATTCGTACGCCGGGTTCCAGCGTGAGGGAGCCCCCTTGGGATGACTCGTCTGACTCGTATCCGGCGTATTGGTCGTATCGGTCACCTGCGTTGCCCGATGCACCTCTCTCGTCGCCTGCAACGCCGTCCACCCGGGGCTGGCCATGCGCTCGCCGTGTCGCGTGAGGATGAGGTATTCGACCCCAGGCAGCGTCGCGGCCAACTGCGCGCTGTCTGCCGGCGCGAGCACATTGAAGATGGTCGCCAAAGCACCGGCATCGGTGGCGTTGGGGGCCACCACGGTGGCACTGAGCACATGGTCCGCGGGGTAGCCGGTGCGGGGATCGACAATATGCGAATACCAGCGGCCATCGATCGCCGCGCCGCGCCGATAGTTGCCACTCGTGGCGACGGCCTGGTTGCTGACGACCAGCCGGTCGAGGGGGACGCCATTCTCTGCGTCGGCGTGAGGATCGCAGACGTGGACCGTTTCCGTCAGATCCCCGGCGACGACTAAGTCGCCGCCAATATTCACGACGATGGCATCGATGGAGGCGGCCGCGCGCGCTGCATCCGCCGCCTGGGTGAGAATATACCCTTTGGCCAAGGAGTTGAACCGCACCGGCGCCGTGCTCAGGTGGATGGCGGTCTGGGTCGTGGCATCCAGTTGCCAATGCGGTTGGCGCACGACCGCCACCGCCTGCGCCAGCTCGACCGGGGTGGGAAGGCGCTGCTGCGCCGCGGCGCCCGTCCAGAGCTGATTGAGGACTTCGGCAGACGCATCCAGCGCCCCGTGACTGGTGACCCGCCAATGATCAAACAAGGCCAGCACGGCACACAAGTCCGGTGAGAGCGGCGTGGGGTGCCCCACTGTGCGGAGCCACCGACAGCACTCACTGGTGGCCTCGTAGGTACTGAGGATGCGGGCCAGTCTGCCGATCTCGTGGAGGGCCGCCGCTTCCGCACGAGCCGCGGCTCTTGGTGAGGGGGCAGCAATCTTTAACTCCAAGGAGGTCCCTAGGACATTCTCAAAGTGCGACACGTACACCTGGGTCCTCTTGGTGTTGCTGGGGGAGTGAGGCAGGATCGCAGTCCCGCGCGTCAGCCGCGGCACCTTGGTTTCCACGGTCACGGCACCGACAAGGGCGAGAAAGCCGCGTCGGGAAAGTCGTTCGAACATGGGAGCATCCTTCAGAATTTGAATACAGGATCGCACGCTACCCCAACACGGGCCGCCACGATCTCTATATTCGACAGGGGAAATGGACAAAAGGTTGCTTCGGCCGGGCAGGCAATCAAGAGGTGGAGGAGCGACGTTTGCCCGAGGTCTGCCGGACGCATTTACGGGGCAACCACATGAATCCAATGGCCTGCACCTGGGGTATCTTCATCTCCATCGTAGACTGTGCCAGTCCGCTCGTCTAGGGTTGCGAATTCTGATGTGTGCGGCAACTGCACTGTCTGGATGGTCGAGTAGGTATCGGGTGTGTCTTCGTGCACAACGACTAAGACATTCCTGCCCGATCGGTCGGGGAATAAGAGGTTCTTCCGTTTGGGATCGAAACAAATTTTGCCGCTATAATGTTCTCCGACTCTGGTCATCACCATTCCATTGTTACTGTCTACCACATATAGGCCATTCATGCAGCCCACGAAGAGCCGGTGCGTCACACGATCCATCGCTTTCGGCACTGGGTGTTTACAGGCGCCCAATCCCCAGCGATGCACGATGATCAGGGTCTTAGCGTCGATGACCAAGAGGGAATCCATATTTTCCCGGCCGACAAAGATGAGGCCGCGCCCGTCCGCAACCCCCGCTTGAGGACGGCCCCCCAAGTCCAGCGTGGAATCGATCATGGCCCCCGTTTTCATATCAACGACATAGACACTCTTATATTCCGCATTATCGTACGACCATACGAACGCATGCTGGGTGGTAGGATCGTAGGTGCTAGCAACTTCACTGCTGCCTTTGGCATGGACTGTGGCGAGCGCTTGGAGCGTTGTGAGATCGAACAGGGTGCCGCTATTCGTGAGCCCATGGTTGAGCTCTGGCGCGAAGACAACGCTGTACGTATCAAAGGTAAGGCTGCTGGGGTGGGGTAGGACCCGATTGGAATCGATGTCAATAATGTCCTGGCCCACCCCATAGAGCCGCCGGTGTGCTGTATCGACGCTCAGGGATCCAACTTCCCCCCGATACGGAATGGAGGTGATGAGATGGTACGAGTGCAAGGGAGGAGTCCGGGTCTGGACGATGGCGGTGGACGAGGTTCGGGAAGTCGAATGTGGCTCACCTAGTGAAATACGCAGTAGACTCACGGCCAGCAGCGGGACTGTGGAACGTAGACGGTGGGATAGTGGGTGAGTCATGGTCTGGTGTGTAATGTGTACTGTTATGCGTAGTGTGGATCAACATTGACGAACGTCCGCCGTCGCGTGACCGTGAAGCGCATATCGGCCAATATGCAGACATCCGACATGCGACGCGTTCTAATCACCGGGCTGACGTTCTGACTACTTCCCTGGTATGGCGATCGTGAGTATTCCGGTGTTCTCTCCGTTGGCGTACCTGAGGTCTAAGCCGTATACCTTGTGTGTCTGTGGATCCACAACCGCTGCTTGTCCCACCATCGGCAACTGTTGCACGATCCGGTACGTATTTGGCCCCTCTTCGTGGATGACCGTCAGCTTGCCGTCCGCCAGAATGAAAATGAGCTTGGTGATGGGATCGAAATCAAAGGTGTGGGCTCCCCGGGGAACCGGGATCATTGTCACCAGCTGGCCATTGTCTGCGTTGACCACAGCGAGACCCTCGTAGCATCTAAAGAACAGCCGTCGGGTCTCCCGGTCCATCGTCACCCCCCCATGAAGCGCATTACACCCAGGCACGTCATAGTGCTGCTCGACCCGTAATGATGTCGTGTTGACCTTGATAATGGACAATGATCTATGGTCGACACTGATAAACAAGTACCCTTTGCCGTCCGCTGTACCCCATGCAGCTGCCCCTAGATTGACTTGTGTTTGTTCTTTTCCCGTCGTCATATCGACAACGGTCGTCATGTCGCTCAACAAAAAGGCGCGATGCGTGACCGGATCATACACGCCGCCGTCAATATCGCTGCCGTGGACTGTCCCAGTCACCGCGAACGTCTTGAGATCGAAGACCTTCCCTGTTCGAGCAAGCCCGCGGCCCATGTCCGGCGCCAGCACATAGCCTCCAGCTCCTGGGAACGACATCGTGTCGATGACCAGATCTCGGTCGATATCCACTACGAGGTTGCCGAGGCCATACAGGCGACGATGGGTCGGATCCGCCGATAGAAATGGCTCTGGACCTAAGATACTACTCGTGTCCCGAATACTGGTCGTGACATGATAGTGCGGGAGAGCAGCCTGCGCGCCGAGTGATGACGCAGCACCGAGCATCAGAATGCCAAAGTGCCTCAGGTGTCTCATGCAGGGGCGTGTAGAACGAAGCATACATCTCGTAGTTGAGGGTGAGCGTAGGGGCCAGTCAGGACCGAGGGGTGGCGGCAGGGGAGAGGGCGTCTCCCCTCATCCCCCACCGCCCAATACGACTAAAAAGGCGACCAGGGTATCCACCGAGGCCGTGCTGAGGTCGGGACGGCCCGCCATCGTCAGGAACTCCGCCCACCCCGCCTGGTGGATGTCCCCCTGGAATCGTCGGGCGAGCGCCGACATCGAGTCTGGGGTGGTCGTCTTGGCCAGCGCCATCAGATCACTATAGGCACTCACCAATGCATCTCCGCCATAGTTCGGCACCTGCAGTTCCCTGGGCGTCATGCGGTGCACCAGCGCGATGAGCCGCGCGGCTTCTTGCCGCACGAGGTGCCGATTCCGGGTGGAATCGCCGTAGGTCAGCAGCAGTGTATGCGCTCGCACCTGCGTCAAAAGCGACGACCGCCCGAAGCGATCCACCGTGGTGATAATCGCCCGCGCCGCCGCTAGGTTGGCGGGCCGCATGGCCAGGTATAGGCTTTCGGCCCGAAAGAGCGAGTCGCGGACAGCCTTCGGGGAGCGTGGCGTCGCTCCGGGGCCTCGCAGGGGAGCCGTTGTGTCCGTAGCAGTAGAACGGGGCGGCACATGAGACTCCCCGAGGCAGACTTGCTTATTACAATACAAGACAAACAGGAGCCGCTCGGCGAGACTTCCGGTCCTAATATCGAGCTCCGGTTCGTTCCCATCCCCAGTAATCTCGATCACCGTCTGGAAAATCTCGACCGGGCCATCCGGCAGCAGCCGGTCGCCCACCCTGAAGACGGGGTCAGTCGTCACAACCCATTCTTTTTGAGGGCCGACACCAGGAAACGAGGTCGCGGAATCGGGAGGGACACTATGCACATGCGGACTCGACGAGTGAACCCCCAGCACCGTGGCCGCCTGGGCCAGTGCCCGTGCGAGCGGAGTAAGCCCGAGAACCGTCGCGATCATGCCGCGCCACCCAGCGCCGCCCGGCCACACAGGTGTATTGGACTGAGCGGTTCGATGACCGGCGCATGAGCCACCACTGTCGTTGCGTTCGACCTTTTACTACTTATGAACATCGTTTGCCCTTGATGACACGCTCCGTGCCACGCCCAACACGCCTTTCCTGGCCGGGCTCAGACACACCTGTCGGGTCTGATACGACACCAAAAGGATCCGATCGCGGAAAGCATCTAGTCCTAAGAAAAGCAGGGGCGTCTCCTTCGGTTCGTCTACCGGGATCTGGGTGACAATGCGGACTGGTACCGGAGTGACCTGATGCGTCCCCAGTTGAAGCACAAGGTCAGTGACGGTGTATAACTCCTTGCCACCACCGACGGGATAGGACGTGACCAAACTATCCGGGAGACGATGCACATTGGAGGAATGCTGGGTGAGCCCTAAGAGACGGGCAGCCGACAGGTTCATGTCGGATGTCGGAGACCCAGAGTCGAAGACACTCGTGATCGGGTAACCATTCACGCGGAGCGGCAACCCCACCCAGCCGTCGGCCGTGTTTTGGAACACCGGCATGGGCATACAGTCGGCCAAGGTGAGGCCGGCGGGGAGCCATGGCCCGTGGCTATCATTATGACCCGGTGCGGATGGTGGGAACTGATACAGTTGCACCTGGTGCATGGGACCGTTGAAGAGGAGTTCATAGTGCGACAAGACAGTCGTTCCGAGAATCCCTACAAGTGGCGGCATCCCTGATGGTATCGGGAACGATAGTCCGAGCGGGATGGTTGGGATATCGCGCTCCACTACGGTACCAAGTGTTAGGGAATCGAGTGGCGACCCGTCTAGGGGAATCCCAAAGGTCGCTGCGGCGCTGGACATTCCCAGCCCCGCAATGGCCCCTACATCGAGGATGACCGTCCCGGCCTGTCCATGGATCGTGACGGGAAGAAGGACCACGGTATTGTTGTCACTGCCTTGGATACTCCCTTCGGCGACAAATGGCGGTAGGGTAGCGGTATCTACTCGGATAGCCGACGATCGCAGAGCACCAATGACACTGACAAGGAGTGGAACGAGGTAGATCATTGGTGATCAGATGAAGAGAAGTCCACAAGTAGCACTAGGGAATTGCGAAGAAATAAGATGCCATTTTTGACGAGTGTTGGCGTGCGAAATGCAGTACGTAGTGGTGCCTCTGTCCTGGAGCCCGAGATGCCACAGTCGCCCGTCTACCGTTGTTCGTGTCCCGTGTGTCGATCCCGCAAGGCCCATCCCGAGCAGGCCGTGCACCGCCAGATCAATCTGCTCGTGAGCCGGTTGGATGAGCAGCAACGCCGATGGTTCGTCGCCCTGGAAGCCGGGCGCCTCGGCCATGGAGGGACGCGTCGCTTGGCGATGATCACCGGCCTGAGCGAACACACCATTCGACGCGGCCGGCGCGAGTTGGCGACCGCGCGGACCGGCCACTTGCCCGAGCGCGTGCGCACCGCTGGTGCGGGACGCCCGCTGGCGGAGCAGCAGGATCCTCGTCTGCTGCATGCCCTGGAGCAACTCCTCGCCACCGAAACGGCAGGGACTCCCATGGGGGCGGCCAAGTACAAGCGCAGTTCGCTGCGGATGCTGAGCGCTCAGTTGCGGGCTAACGGCCATCCCGTCAGCGATCATACCGTCGCGCGGCTGTTGCGGCAGCTGGGGTACTCGCCCAAAGCCAATGTGCGACGCACCGAAGCCCGCTCGTCGCCCCCCGAGCGGGATGCCCAGTTCCGGCAGATCGCGGCGCAGCGGGACCAGTTTCATGCGACGGGTGACCCCGTCATTAGCGTCGACTCCAAAAAAAAGAAATGATTGGCAACTTCAAGAACCCAGGGCGGACATGGTGCCGCGCTCCGGAAGCGGTGTTGGTGCATGACTGGCCACAAGATGCGGTGGGGCAGGCGCTGCCCTACGGGATCTATGACGTCACCTGCAACCGGGGGTACGTCTGTGTCGGCGATTGCTTCGATACGCCGCGCTTCGCGGTGGAAGCGATCGCCGATTGGTGGGCCGATGACGGGCAGACCCGCTTCACGCACGCGCAGCGGCTGTTGATCTTGGCCGATGCGGGCGGGTCGAATAGTTATCGGTCTCGGGTATGGAAAGCGCAACTGCAAGCCCAACTCTGCGATGCCTATGGCCTGACCGTGACCGTCTGTCACTATCCCACGGGGTGCTCGAAATGGAATCCCATTGAACATCGGTTGTTCGGCCCCATCAGTCTGAATTGGGCCGGCATCCCGTTGCGCACCTTTGAGACGGCGGTCGGCTATATCAATGGCACGACGACCCAGACGGGCCTGCAGGTCACCGGGGTGCTCAAACGCGGAGGCAACGAGACGGGCGAGCGGGTGTCCAACGCCGAGATGCAGGCCCTGTCCCTGACCCGACATGCCGTCTGCCCGCACTGGAGTTACACCTTGCATCCGCGGTTCGTCGAATATCAATGAAGATGGCATCTTATTTCTTCGCAATTCCTAGACGGCATCCGCTAAGGCAGTGAAGCTGAAGTCCCGAATTTTCATCGGCGGCACGAAGGCCGGCTGGGGCGCTATATCGACGTAGCTATAGGGACCTTGCAGCATGGGACGGAAGGCGCGTTGGGGGACGCCCACTTGATCCACATTATTGAGCGCGAAGCTGATCGACTCTACAAACTGCATGTTCTTCACAGCCTTGGAGATCTTGCCATTCTCAATCAACCAGAGCCCATCGCGCGTATAGCCGCGAAACAGTCGACTATCGACATCGAGACTTTGCACCAGATCGAAGCGCGTCACGAGGAGGCCTCGTTTGGTGGTCGCGATCATCTCCTCGACCGACGTCGTGGCGCCCGTCACACTGATGTGAATCGCCCCTTCCTCGGCAATCACTTGCTTTTGATTGTAGAACTTGTAAGCAACGTTCCTTGGTCTTCTGACCGGTAGCTTTGTCACTCCGTTTTCAATCCACGTTATCGGATGGTATATGTAAGCGTTGATCAAATTCATTTTATCATTGGTATTCGCGAAATGTTCAAAGGGTTGGAAGCCGAGCGCCGGATCCATCGGATCGGCACTTACGCTGAGCCGCTCGTCGATGACCTTCACTCCGAACTCATTTCCTAGCAAGGGATAATCATCACTAGGTACTGTGCACGTCGTCATTTGGCCGATGAAATCGCACACCGCTTGCGGCTCGAGGATCGTTGTGTATCGTCCCGGCTCGATTGCCACTGGATTGCGCGACTTCAAGCACTTGTCCAACGCGAGCGCGGAGAGCTTGGGACCATCGATCTTGTTCCAGTCCCACCAATCCACCCCCGCCCATCCTGACCCCGACCCACTGGGATCCCGCACCGTCACGCTGTAGCTTGCTTGCGTGTACTGGAAATACCGCGCAAAGCCATAGCTGGTGATATTTGCTAGGCTCGTTGCCGACACCTCAATATAGCCGGCCGAGAGCATGCTGGCGTTGGCGGCCGACTGCGCCAGCTGGCGCGCCGAAGTCGCACGCTGTTCCGCATCCAAGTTGTAGGTGGCCTCACTGAAGATCTGGGGGGCGACAAAGGGCTCAAATTGCGTATGCGGCCAGAGCTCGTACAGCGGTGTTTCCGGCTCGAGCCGTGCGAGCCGCTCCGCACGGCGGGCTGCCGCCACCAGTGCCTCGTCCGTGCTCTCGTTTAAAACTACACAGGTCCCCCGCGCACCGCGCATATTGCGCTCGACCACGATGTGATCGTTGCGGTCTTCGCCCGTGCTGCTGATCTGGTTCCTGGCCCAGCGCACGTTACCCAGCCACGTACTCTCGATCCACACCGATGTAAAGCCCCCGCCTTCGGCCACCTGCGCCAGCCGGCGGGCGATGTCGTGACAGTCGGTCTCCGACAGAAAGCGACGTCGCGCATCAGGCACAGCTCTAGGCAGGCGCTCAGGGACGGCCGGTAGCGGCGGGTGTTCGCTGGCCTGTGGGCTGAGCTGCCCGTCGGATCTCAAGGTAGTATCGTAGTTGTCAGGTGGGCGGGGGGTCATGCTTTGCTCCGGGGATTGATGATGGGCTGGTTGGTGATGGTCGCCGCGGCCGCACGCACGCTGTGATTCGTCTGTTGCTGTGGCTGCCCTTTCGTTACTTCCTGCTTGCCTATTTCTCCGCCCACCTCGTACATGGACGTGGACCGGACTGCCTGAGTTTGTGGTCCGCCGACCGTTTTAACATTTTTCCAGAGATCTACCGAACTGAACATCACTGCAGCCTGTCCCCGGCCCACGCAGCGCCCTAACTTACCGTTCTTGATCTCGCGCATGTTGTCCGGCCAGTACAGGCCATTGCGCGCCTGAAAATCGACGAACGTGTTACCGCCTTCGACCAAGTAGCCGTCCTTGACATCCGCGATCAGGTCGTTGATCGATACTTGAGAGGCGTTAGGTTCCAACGCCAGGTTGGGCATGTGCTGCATCGTGATTCGATGCGCATCTTCCGCCGCGGCACAGCCGTTGGAGCGTACCGATCGGCCTTGGGCGTGGTAGTAGGGTGCCAGCCACGCCGCTTGCTCGCGAGTCGTTTGAAAATCGGTCAGCACCCCGCCTTTGATCAGCGTGAACGGCTGAGGTTCTACCCCCTCGTCGTCCCATTTTACCGTTGCTAACTGCGTCGGCGTCGAGCGATTGGCCGTCACGGTGACGACGGGCGCGGCGACCTGGAGGTGGCCCACCATCGCCAGCGGATCGTCAATGAAACTGGTCCCGCCAGCGTTGGCTTCGTAGCCCAGCGCCCGATCCAGTTGGGTCGCGAGTCCCAACGTCTGCTCGGTCAGCGCGGCCATGGCCTGGCCGTCGCAGACCAGCGTATAGCGCCCGATTGTAGCGGTCTTGACACCCGCCGCGGCCCGCTGCTCTAGCTGATCCAGGGTGGCTCGGATCCGATCCTCAAAGATATGGTCGCTGAACAGTTCCCAACCTGCACCGGTCATGTCGTACCCGCCGACCAAAATTTCACCTTCTTCACCAAACTCATTTTGAACTTGCTGAGTCGGATTCCCGGTCAAAACTTTTTTCTTAATCACGATCCTGGCGCCACTCTCGTAGATCGTCTGTATCATCTGGGCTCCGTCACTGGTGGCCAATACTCGTTCCTGGCGCGCGAAGGCCAGAGAGCTTTTCATCCTCTGAACCAGGGCCCCCATGCGCTCGGCACAGTCGGTCCAATACACCATCAAATCCTGTTTTTCCTCCATACTGATGCTGAATGAATCGATCTTGAGCGGCGTCGACCACGTGCCGCTGGCCTTTAGCACTTGCCCCAAGTCGACCGGCCGCGGAGTCCCCTTGGCATTCTCTTTCGCCTGCGCCACCGCGTCGCGGGCCAGACGCACGACATCGTCAGGCGTCCAGAAGGGACTCGACGCAAAGCCCCAATAGCCGTTCACCAGCACGCGCACCCCCACACCCATCATCTCCCCGTCCCAAGTCAATCTATCCCATTCAAATCCATAACCGTGCAACACGGTCCGAGTCAGCCGCGCGTCGGCATAGTGGGCGCCAGCCGCTGTGGCGGCGTCGACCGCCTGCTGGGCCAGCGCCGACCAGACTCCCGGAGCCAACTGGAGTGCCTGGCCCGCGACGCGCCTGGCCTGGTCAGCTTGGTTAGCCTGGTTAACTTGGGGGGCGGGACGACGAGACGGCACAGATCGCACGCCGAGTACGGCCGCCGTGGCCGCTTGGCGCGTCAACCATTCGCGGCGAGTCAAATTCATTTTCAAATCTCAATCCTTTTTATAATATTTTTTTTCATTATTGCCGGAGGGATCGACGCTGGCACGGTCGCTGGCCGGCTGGTACGTGCGTGACGATGATATAGCATGGTCAACATCAGGATGGAGGATGTCAGGGTCGGCCTGGCTGCGGGAGTGGTGCAGCAAGGACGGCCGCTGAGGAGCCTCCCTGGGCTGAGGGCGAGGTCTCTGACGGGAGGATCCCCAACAGCTTAGTGATCAAGACCGTAAGTTGTGGTGGTTCTAGATCCATTTTCCATCCGGCTTTCACATAACCTTCCTTTACGTATTTCACTTTTCCATCTCTCCCGATCAGCATTACGATCCCGGGGTCATCATCATAGCTGTTGATTGCACCATGAAGCTGACTTATAAACTGCGTCATTGCCCACTTCCCCTCCCTCTTTCCGTCCGGTCTCCAAACAAACTTGTTTTTCTGCACCGCGACCGTCACAGGCAATCGTTGAACGTCCTGGATCACCATGCGCAGCGAGTCCGCCTCCGCCGCTGGCGGTAAGGGCGGCCCTAGGGGGTCATTGTTATTTTCTGCCTCAATCCAGTTAGCAAACACTCCTTCCGTGCTGCCCACGATTGTCACCACCAACCCGTGCGGGCCGTACTGAGTCAACCACTTCCGCACATAGCTGGCCACAGCGGATCCGGTTCCCGACACGATCAGGTTGACCTTCCCAGGCACCGGCACGATAGTGTCCCTGCTGTGCGCGGGGTATGGGAACCAATAGTCCGCCTGCAAGTGGAACGCGGGTGCGCTGGCGCGACTGGTGTCGCCCTGCCCAGTAAGAAGTTCATGCCACCCCTCTTCCGTGTACCCTTCAGGCGCGAGCTGCTCGAGCACGGCGTGGATGGGCGTCGCCGGGTCCATTCTTGTCTTGTTGAAGTTTTTACTATCTTTAATTTTGCTCATGTCTTGCCGAGCCCGCTGCGCGAGCATCGGCAGCGAGTCGGGATGCTCCAGGAAGGTCTGGAGCACCAGCGCGCGGTATGCTGTCTGGACTGTCCACCCTCCCATGTCAGCTTGAACCTGGTCCCCAGCGGCTTTCTGCCACAAGGCAATGACTCGCTCCGCCTCTTTGCGGACGCGGTAGCCCTCGACGCCGCTGGCTTGCAACATCGAGAGAAGGACAGCGTGCACCTTCATTTGCGCGACCCGGGCCGATGGACCGAGTGCATCGATTTGGGCGATAAGAACCTCTGCCCCCTTCAGTCGCGCCGGCTCCGCCGCATCTTCGAACTCCACTATATCATGGAATCGTCCTGTCTCTACTTTGTTTATCCCGATCATCATCTCGATCGCGTCCATCCGCAGCGCGTCCCGTACCGCGGCCGTTGGCGCCAAAGCCATTTGCCGCGCCAGCACCGCCAGCGCCAGCGTGTCATCCTGTTCACGCAGGGCCAGTTTGAAAAGATCGGGGAGGTCCGCGGCGGGAGTGCCAGCCGCCCTGAAGCGCGCCCCGCACGCCCGCGCGAGGGTGGTCACGCCAGCCGGCTGGGTATCCTGTGCTGGCATGGCACTGAGTGTATCCAAGCTCTCTTGGGCGGCCAGGCTCCGTCGCAAGATGCGCAGCGTCGTGAGCGCCGCTGCGCGACACCAGCCCGGCGTGTCGTACCGCGAGAAGTCGCGATGGCCCAGGGCGAAATCGCCCGTATCGGTCGTGATGGTAGCCAGCCGCGCTGGGAGTGACGCGGCACGGGTAGTATCGACGGCGGACGAGGGTGCCTGCCCTCCACATGGCGTCACGAGGCCTAGTCCCAACGCGCACACGAGACTGATCTCGAGACTCAACCCTAGGCTAAGCGCGGCACGGCGAATGATTGGAACATGGATCACTGGTACCATAACGGATCTCGGTTTTGACATTGGGAAACTGGGAAAGGTAGGGGCTGCAGCAGGATGCGTGTCTGCACGGCTCCGCGACTCCAATGGTCGTCCGCTCAATTGTGTCATGGACCGCTGCTGACAATGATGGTCCCGCTTGTCCCTAACACTGTGCTATGAAATGTGTACGTCCCTGCTGTTGGGAAATTGACAACCACAAAATCATCTCCTAGTCCATCTGTGGACAACGGAAAAATTCTACTCCCTGTCGTATCCTGATTGCCCTGTCCAAAAGCACTGATTGTGAAGTCGTGGCTCGACCCAGTGACCACGACATCCACTGAATCTGGATCTGTGTTGTCAAAAAACACCTGCGCGCCGATTCCCACATGCAGATTGGTGGGAAAGAACGTCTGCTGCGATTTACCATCTCCGAGGAACCGAATATGGTCGGCGAACACACCCACACCATATAGTGGATACCCAACCGTAAATCGCAGCGAGTCTCGCTTCGCGACGCCGTAGGCCAGCGTCGTGGCATAGAACGTCACATGACCATGCAGAAGGGGGGTGACATAGCCTGGGGGATTCCCTTCACGGTCATTCACGCTTGCAATTCTTGCGATCGTCGTATCCGACGAGGAGAAGGCGACCAACAGTTGACACGGGAGATCCGCACTGCAGAGCGAATCCCCTGCGGCATCCGTTGCATACACGGGAATGGTCCCGCTGCCATTGTTGATGTCCCCATTGTATCCTTCCGCGGCTTTGGCGCTATCCAAATCCAGCGGTAAGGGCTGGATCGAAAATGTTGCCAACTGACTGGAAAACGGACTCTTGGTAACTTTGATGTAGGCCGTGTCTGTGAGTGTGACCCCTCGCACCGTGAGCGTGGCAATGACTCGCGTGCCTGCGGTCGTGTAGTGCGCGGTTGCGAGCCCTGTGGAATCCACCGTCACGGTGGAGTCGGTGCTGCGGTAGCGCACGGAGGCTGTCCCAGGCAAGGGAGTACTGGCCGCGTTGAGCGCAACGGCAGTGAGCTGTACCGTGTCGACCACGGTCTGGCCCGCCGGGGCGGTGAGCGCCAAGTTAATGGCGTGCTGGTTGAGTTGTAGCGCCCAGAACGTTTGGCTCGCCGGCAGGGACACAGGGTTCGTGGTGTCACCACTGCAGCCCGGCTGCGCACCGAGCAAGACGCCACAGACGCTACTCAGAAAGAGCAGGCGCGGCATGGTGATGAGCCTGAAGAGACTGGAGCGTTCGCGCCCATCTGACCGCACTGACGGGCGCCGGAGCGCAGCTAGATCGCTAAGCGTCATTGCTCAAGCATCCGTGAAAGAGGGGATTGGCCGCTTCGGCTGGAGGAATCGGGGCCACCACATCGGCGCCATATTGGCCGGTGCCCGGTGCAAGGTAGGGGCCGGTGGGATACACCTGATCCTGGCGACGGCCATAATTCCGTATGAGCCGCCGCAGGTCGCCTTGCCGGTGACCGGTCAGATAGAGCCAGTACGCCCGCTCCGTGAACAGCGTGTCCACCCGCACCGCAGGATCCACGGGGTCGCTAATGCTGGTGGGTATCCCATTCGCAGTACGTAACGCATTAAGCGTGGCCAGCCACATGCCGTCGTTTGGATTCGCGTTGAGTTCCGCTTCTGCTTCGATCAATCTCGCCTCATATCCGCTGGCCAGCGTGACGGGAGCGACGCCCGCGCCGCTGCTCAACGCGGCGCTGTACTTCGTCGGGAAGAACAGTGTATCCGAGCAGTTGGATCGAGTAATGTTGGGGACGCACATCACCGTAGTAGCCGTCCGCGGGTCTCCATTGGAGCGAAAGGGGAGGCCGTTGAGACCCTCACGATTTGACAATTTAAAACTCAACTGTCCAACGAATATGCTTGATAACCATTGCACCTCGTAATCATACCGGAACGCGGTAGGCACGGTCTTGACGTCATCGGCCGCCATGGCGTACTGGCCCAGATCGAGATAGGCGCGTCCTTGTCCCACCCGCGCAAGGTTCACCACACTGTCACTCGCGCTCGCCAAGCTGAGCGCGGTGTCGAACTTGGCGATGGCGGCCTGATACACCTGGGTTGTCGTGGAACTTGGGGCAACGGTGAAGTCCTTCTGGAAATCGAGCGTGCTGAGCGGTACCCCCGAGCAGAAGAGATCGGCCAACATGATATCGGCGTACCCATCCAACGCGTACAGCTCGCCGCGGTAGACCCTGGACGTGGCCGTGTCCGCTGCCGCGGTATCGTACGCTGCCAGCGCCCCAATCGCTTGATTGGCAAAAGTCCGTATAGCCTGAAGTTGGCCGTAGCTCGCCACCGTCACGCTGGGCGGGAGAATGCGTTCGTCCAGCGGGTCGCTGACGCCCGAAGACTGCAAGAGCATGCCGGCACTGGCTCCTGTAAACTGATCCTCCAACTCATCGGTGAGCAGGCCGGTGTCGATAATGTACTTGAAGAGCGCCTGATCGACCTGGGCGACCGCTGCGGTGTACATGCCGACCGCGCCAGTGGCATTGTTGTAGACGGACGGATTGGGGGTGCCGGCTGGGAGCCCGGGGCTCCCAGTCAGCTCCTTGCACCCTCCTACTGCCAGGGTCAGCCCCACAAGTAGGGGCGTCAGCACCATGAGTAGGGACACCGGGGAAGAGCGCACGGTCCGCCTCCATAGAATCTTATCATATATTCTCATTGTTTTACATATCCCCCAACGACACGCGCAGCCACCACGTGCGTGGCTCGGGGATCTGGCCCAGATCGGCGGTCTCGTCCCCCGCGCTCACCGTCGAGAAGGCGTTCACGTTCGGATCGATACCGCGATAGTTGGTTCGGAGAGCAAGGTTGCTGCCCTGGAGCGCCAGCGTCATCCGCGGCACCCGGAACCAGGTCGAGACGGTCTTAGGGACGGTGTAGTTGATGGAGAGATCGTTGAAGCGGAAGGTGTTGACGGTCTGGTACAGGCCATAGTCGGTGATTGGTGAGCTGGGACACCCAGCGGCATACACAGCCGCTTGCGTGGCGAGCGTGGAGTTGGGCGCATTGGGAAGCAAGGCAAACGCGCCACTGCTGCAGGCGCCCACATTGTCCTGCGTCAGCCCGTTCTGATACGCGAAGGTCGCATGCACACTCAACCGCCCGTTCAACAGCGAGACGTCGGTGTTGAGACTGGCCTGGTACTTGGGATTGGGCTGGCCGACGTAGACGGCCGAATCCCCGTAGCGGATCTCGGTGGGCTCAATTATCCCGTTGTGGTTGGCGTCCACAAACGAGACAATCGGTACCACCCACTCCCCAAACAAGGGATAGCCCGCGACGACGCGGGTGCCTTGGCACGGGGTCCCCCCCCCAAAGCACAGAGGCGCTTGGCCCGGGTTCAAGCGCACGACCAGGTTGTTGTCATTGGAGAGAACGGCGCCCACGTTCCAGCTCAGCGCCCGACTCTGCAACACCGTGGCGTTCAACGTGAGTTCAGTTCCAGTATTGCGGATCTCCCCGATATTCTTTTCTATGTTAAACTGACTTCCTCCGAAGCCGCTCACGGAGGGCGGTACGGGAATCGAGAGGATCGCGTCCTTGCGGGTCTTATCGTATTCCGTGTACGTGAGCGATAGTCGCCCCTGCCAGAGCGTCGCGTCGAAGCCTCCTTCCAACTCGGCAGAGCGCTCCGGCCGCAGTTGCGTGTTTCCTAGACTATTGAGGCATATGTTCGCTGCTATGGATGTCCCAGTGCAGTTTCCTGTCGTCAAACTGCCTCCTCCAGGTGGGGTCAATTGGAATTGGCCGCCTAATCCGACATTGAAGAGTCGGAGCTTATCCGCTGGCGCGGGCTGTGTTCCTGCATAGCCAAATGCAACACGAGGGCGCAGGAGCGTCAGCACCCCCCAGAGCGGCCGCGTGCTCTGCCGGTCCACCGCCACCCAGGAGAAATCCACCTTCGGGAAAGCGCTCAGCCCACCGACGCTCCCCTGACTGTACGCAGCATGGCTCCCGCCGCTGCCGCCGTCCAACCGGAAGCCGGGTGCCACAAAGAAGCGTGACGCAAAGTTGAGCCGTGGCTCAAAGTACCAGCCATAGGTCGACTGGCCAGTCGTGGACTGGATGGTTGGGCTCGGGGGACAATTTGTTGTTGCGCTCGCCCCAGAACAGTTAAGAAACGAAGTCGGGGCGGCGACCCCAGGGGCGAGCTGATTGGTGTAGACGCTGAAGTCGGCGGTCGAGCCGGAGTAGACGTTGCCGCCCAGCGCCAACGTCAGATGCTGGCGAAAAAGAGGGATGGCCGTCCCAGCCGTTAGCGTCTGGTCATGCGAGGTGCCACGTCCCAGCCCATAGGAGCCGGTGGTATCAGCGATCGTACTGCCCGGACCTGCACTGTTAATGCCAAACGGGATGTATGTTTGGTCGGTCCGCTGCATAGTGTTGAGTCCGCCCGTCGCCGTGAGGGGGAGCCAGGGACGGAGCTGCCAGCTGAGCGTCAGCGCGTTCGTCGACGTGAGGCTCCCCGCGATGGCTCGCTCGACATCGTTCTGTATGAGCGGCGTAGTCCCTAACAGCTGC
>Ga0206991_10070_pt1 | contig 27937 bp, 24 predicted proteins | sample Alteio_BWMinCont_9_FD_153286 | JGI IMG/M metagenome (GOLD analysis project Ga0206991, IMG submission 153286) | Enriched cells from forest soil in Barre Woods Harvard Forest LTER site, Petersham, Massachusetts, United States -... | ecosystem: Environmental > Terrestrial > Soil > Temperate forest >...
CTGACTGAGGAGCCCATGGGGACCAATCCACCAGCCAAACCCGCCGCCGGCGCCATACCCACCGCGCAGCTGATTACCGCATTGCTAAAGGGCCGCGAGCATGTGAGCGATATTATTTTCTCTCCCGGCCATGCCCCTCAGGTGGAGAGCAGCGGCCAGCTCGTGGAAATAAAGTTTCAGGGCCTCGAGCGCCTGACGCCCGAGCACACCCGCCAGATTGCCAACGATCTGATGGGATCGCTCGGCTACGCGCGGGAGAAACTCGAAAAAGAGGGCTCCACCGATTTGTCCTACTCCATCCCGCTGGTGGCCAGATTTCGCGTCAATATCTTCCGCCAGCGTGGAACTCACGCCATTATCATGCGCGTGATTCCCAACAAGATTCCGAGTTTTAGCGATCTTAAGCTTCCCGAGCAGCTTGCGGAAATCGTGCATACGCGCAACGGCATCGTTTTGGTTACGGGACCGACCGGCTCCGGCAAGTCCTCTACGTTGGCGGCGATCATCGATCGCACCAACGTGGAGCGGGCCATTCATATCCTCAGCATCGAGGATCCCATTGAGTTTTGCCACAACCATAAGAAGGCCACCATACATCAGCGCGAACTCTACAGTGACACGCCTACCTTCGCTCTGGCTTTGCGTGCCGCTTTGCGGCAGGCGCCCAAGGTGATTTTGGTCGGCGAAATGCGCGATCGTGAAACCATCGAGATTGCCCTCGAAGCCTCGGAAACGGGCCATCTGGTGCTTTCCACGCTGCATACCGTCGACGCTTCCAAGACCATCGAGCGTATCGTCGGGGCGTTTCCCCTTTCCGATCAGCAAACGATCCGTACCCGCTTCTCCAAGAGTTTTCGATTTATCATTTCGCAGCGCCTGCTTCCACGCCAGGATGGCCACGGTCGCGTTGCCGTGATGGAAATCCTGAAATCCACGATGCGCACTCGGGAGTATGTCGAAAAAGGCGAGGTCGAAGGCAAGAGCCTCGTCGACGCCATGCGCGACGGCGCTCAAGACGGTATGCAGTACTTCGACGGTGAACTCGAAAAGTTGATTCGTGCCGGAGTCGTCGAGTTGGAGACGGGCATAAGCTACGCGAGCAATCAAGGCAACCTGCGCCTGGAGCTCGCTGACGTTATCGACGAACAGTTAACCGCGAAGGCCGCCGCGGAAGCCCCAGCCGAAACTCTGGAGGTAACATCGGCCCTAGAGCCTGCTCAATGATTTTGCGGCGGCGCTCAGCGACTGCTTATCCTCAAAGAAGTCGGCCCACGGATCGGGCCGCTTCATCCTCTCGCCGAAATTTCCAATATTGAAATTCGAGGGGTTTAATTTAGTCGTGACTTCAGCCCAGGCCAATGGCGTCGACACCGGCGCTTTTGGCTTTCTGCGCACGGAGAATGGTGTGACCACCGTTTGCGCAAAGCCGTTTCGGAATGAATCCAGGTACACGCGCTCTCCGCGCGCCTTGATCGAATGCTCCACGGTCAGTTCACGCGGATAGGCGGCCGCCAGCCGCACGCAGAATGCCCGCGCGAAGGCCAAAACATCATCCGCATCCGGCCCCTTGCGAATGGGAACGAAGACGTGCAATCCGCGACTCCCTGAAGTCTTGGCGTAGGAAGTCAGGTGCAGCTCGTCGAGCGCTTCCTTCACGTGCAGCCCGGCGCGTGCCGCATCGCCGAACTGCCCCGAGGCCGGGTCCAGATCGAAGCAAACCCATTGCGGTTGTCGCGGTGCTCCCGCCGTGCCTGCCATGACGTGTACTGCGATGCACCCGAAGTTGACCAGCGCAACCTGCGTGGCGAGTGCGCCGCCAACGACGTAATGCGTGACGCCATTCTTGTGCCGAATAGCTTTGGTCGGCGTACCTGCCGGCAGGCCCTTGGGCGCTTCCTTTTGGTAAAAGCATTCGCCTTGCATCCCATCCGGGCAACGCTCCAGCGTCAGCAAATGGCCTTTCACATAGGGTTGAAGCCGGGAAAATACGGATTCGTAGAACTGCGCCAGGTGCAGCTTCGTATAGCCCTCGTCCGGCCAGAAGATTTTGTCCGGATGTGTCAGCCCGCTCGGTGTTTGTGTCGCAGGCGTCTTGCTTGGCTTGCTGGACCTGCCGCCGGAGATTGCCGTCATATAGTCTGCCAGACCCGGCCGCTCTCTTTGTACGCAAGAATTCTGTAGCCGTCGTATTTCTCTTCGTAGATCCAGCCCGGCTTGTGGAATGGCCTCTGAACCAGCGTCGCGAGCATCGGGCTCGCTCGGAATGGAATTCGATCCTTATCGGTGGGCATCGCAGACCGTCAGCGACTGAAAGCGGCTAACTCGGAGGCACGATCATTTGGATTGAAGTCGGTTTCGCGAATGCCGCCGCGGCGGGCCCGGGCTTCTATTTCCCGCCTTCGACCGGGCAACGGGATCGCCGGCCGTCGCTTTTTCTACGTCTCCCCCTCCGTCACGCGCAATTTCCGCCAGCAGGCGGCCCGAAGTTGCGGAGCGCGGCTCATCGATGGCGACGTCTCCGTTCGAAGCGAGGTTATCGCGATGTTTGATCAGCAGCCACGGCAAGCGCTTCGCGCTCCCGGCAAAACGTCCACCCGTGCGCACCAGCACCCAGGAACCCTTGAGTTTCGTGCCGAGAAGCGTGAACTTCAGGTCGCCCTTTTCCAGGGCCTCTGGCACGTCCTCCATTTCCACTTCCGGCTTCCAGGTGCCCCGGTCCCACACCATAACCGTGCCGCCGCCGTACTGATTCTCCGGAATGACCCCCTCGAAGTCGGCGTATTCGATGGGGTGATCCTCCGTCGGCATGGCCAGCCGCTTGACTGACGCATCCATCGAGGGTCCTTTGGGGACAGCCCACGAAAGCAGCACGCCATCCCACTCCAGGCGAAAATCGTAGTGGAGGTGCGAAGCCTGATGTTTCTGCACCACAAAAATCAGGCTCTTGCCGGCTGTTGGCTGTTCTTCGGCGCCCCCCTGGGGTTCCGGCGTGACGTCAAAATGTCTCTTGTTTCGGTAAACTTTCAGGCTCATTGGACCTTCCCACTTGAGAGACTCAACTCAACTATACGATGTCGCCCGCGCTTCTGCGTGGCCGTCGAACTTGTTCCCGGCGCCTATCCGCACATAAGCACCGCCGCGCCTTCGATCGCGTCGTTCTTCAGTTGATTCAGCGCCTGGTTGGCGTCGCGCAGCGCAAGCCGCTGCACTTGGGCGTGGATGGGGATCTCCGCGGCGATACCCAGGAAGTCTACGCCGTCCTGACGAGTATTGTTAGCCACGCTGCGAATCACCCGTTCTTGATACAGCAGGTTGTAATCCAGCGGCGGAATCGGGCTCATGTGAATCCCGCCCAGGACGAGGGTTCCGCCCTTCTTCAATGCTTTGAGCGCGGCGGGCACGATCTCCCCTGCGGGCGCAAAGATGATCGCGGCGTCGAGCTTGACGGGAGGCTCCGCGAGCGTGCCTCCTGCCCACTTGGCGCCCAGATCGAGGGCCAACTGCTGGTGCCGGGCGTCGCGCGTCGAAGCATAAACCTCCGCTCCCCAATATCGCGCTACCTGTATGGCTACGTGGGCCGCCGCGCCAAACCCGTATAGCCCCAGCTTCCCGTTCTTCTTGATCCCCGACAGGCGCAACGAACGAAATCCGATGATCCCGGCACACAGCAGCGGGGCTGCTTGCTCGTCCGTAAACCCCTCCGGGATGGGATACACAAAATCTTCTGGGGCAACCACGTACTCGGCATATCCGCCATTTTCGGTATAGCCCGTGAACGATGGGTGGTCGCACAGGTTCTCCGCTCCGCTGCGGCAGTATTCGCACGTGCCGTCGGTGTGATGGAGCCACGCAATGCCCACGCGCGCCCCTTTGCGGAAGCGTTTCGCCTCGGGGGCGCACTCCTCGACGACACCCACAATTTGATGTCCCGGTATGATCGGCATCTTCCGAAGCGGCAACTCGCCTTCGACGACGTGCAAATCCGTTCGGCATACGGCGCAGGCGTGTACGCGCACTAGAATTTCGCCGCTCCCAGGCTGCGGAACGGCAACCTCGGTAAAATCGAGCGGCTTCGTTTCCACCGGAGCCGGCGCGCGAAGTAAGCAGGCTTTCATCGCTCTCTCAGCGTGAGAATTCGTCGGGGATGCTTGAATGCTCGCATAGTTCCGCTCGGATTCCCATACTCACAAATCCCGAGTTCTACCGCCGCTTGCGTCATTTGTAGCGCCGCCTTCCAGGCGGCCTCCCCGTCAGGCTCCCAAGTTGTCATCCCGAGCCGAGCCGCTTCCGTCTCCGCCAGCGCGAGAAGCGAGGGATCTGCTTTCCCCGCCGCCGCGCGCCGTTCCCGATATCGATCCCCCTCATATGTTGTCCAGATCAAATGGTTGGCGGTCGTCTCACGCTGCGATTTACACTGCACTCAATGCCCTGTCCAAAATTACGATCTTCGCTGCATCCCGGGGTTCGAATTCCACAAATATTCCGGCGGAGTCTCGGGCGACTCGCTTTTGCCATACTGCTTATCGGTGCTCTGCCAGCCGCATCGCGGGAACAATCTTCGCTGCCTCAGTTGTCGCGGGCCGTACGCCATGGCGAATTTCTGTCCGCCGTAGGCACCCGAGCTGCTCTACTCGGGAATGAAGAGGGTGAGTTCGAGGCGTGGATCTATCCGCTGAAAGTTCTCAGCGGCCTTCACCTTCGCTTCCACATGGATGGTCATATTGTACCAGCCGAAGCGGTGGCGCGCACTGTGGTGACTCGCCCTGAATCGAGCAGCATTACCTATGCACAGGGGGCCTTTCAGGTTCGCGAGACGCTCTTCGTCCCCATTCATGAATCCGGAGCGGTGATTACGCTCGATGTGCAAACGACGCGTCCCCTGGAAATTGAGGTAGCCTTCAAAAGCGATTTCCAGTTGGAGTGGCCGGCGGTGCTGGGCGCCAGTCGCCTCGACTGGGATTCAGCCGCAACCGCATTTTCCTTTAGCGTACCTAGCCGGCGGTATGCCGCGTTCGTAGGCTCACCCACGGCACGCGATCCGCAATCGCCCCACGTCATCAATGGTCCTTCGTCCGAAGAAAGCTCCTTTCTTTTGGGATCCACGGCGCCTGGCAAGGATCGGAAACTCGTTTGCATTGCCGCTTCACTCCAGAGTCGCGACAATACAGCACAAACGGGTGCAAAACAGACTTACGATCGCCTGATCCAGGGCGTGTCCGCATTCCAACGCGAAGCGGCGGAGTATTACCGGGACTACCTGCGCCGTACGTTGAATATCACTGTGCCTGACACGGAAATCCAGCAGGCCTACGATTGGGCGCGGATCGGTATGCTCCAGGCTTTGGTCGATAATCCGCTTGTCGGCAAAGGCTTGATTGCCGGTTACGGACCGTCGAGCGAGAGTGAGCGCCCCGGATTCGACTGGTTCTTTGGACGCGACGCGCTGTGGACTTCCCTGGCGCTCGATGCCGAGGGCGATTTCGCCGGCGTCCGAACCGCGCTCGAATTTCTCGCCAGATATCAGCGCGGTGACGGCAAGATACCTCACGAAGTTCCGCAGTCGGCCAGCCTCGTTCCCTGGTTCCAGGATTATCCATACGGCTACGCCTCCGCCGATGCCACTCCGCTGTTTCTGATCGCCATGAACGATTACGTCACCCGAAGCGGCGATCTGGCGTTTGCCAATGAGAAATGGGAAAGCACCCGCAAGGCGTACGAGTTTCTGCGCTCCACGCTCGACGCTGACGGCTTCGCGCAAAATCTGGGCGTGGGCCACGGATGGGTCGAGGGTGGCCCGCTGCTGCCCGTGCGCACGGAGATCTACCAGGCCTCGCTGGGAATCGAAGCTGCGCGGGCCTTCTCCAACGTGGCGCGCTTGCTCGCCAAGCGGGAGATCACGACCGACCTCGATCGAACCTATGAGCGCGAAAGGAATCTTCTAAACGAGAGTTTCTGGTCGAATGCGAAACAGAATTTCGCCTTTGCCATCGATCCCGGTAACAACCGCGTGGAGGAGTCAACCGTGCTTCTATCCGTGCCCATGTGGTTTGGCCTGCTCGATCCCTCAAAAGCGGAAAAGGCGCTCGCGCGCCTCGCCGCCCCGGATCTCCAGACCGACTGGGGCATGCGCATTCTCTCTTCTTCGTCGCCCAAATACGGGAGCGAGGGATATCACTTCGGCTCCGTTTGGCCGCTCTTCACCGGTTGGGCAAGCGTCGGCGAGTATCGTTATCACCGCGCGCAGCCGGCCTATTTGAATCTGAGCGAGAACGCATGGTTGGCCCTCGACGGCTCGCTCGGCCACGTCACCGAGGTCCTTGCTGGCGATTCCTACACACCTCTTCCTACGAGTACGCCGCAACAAGTTTGGTCGGCGGCCATGATCGTGAGCCCGGTGCTGCGAGGATTGTTTGGCCTTGAGACCGATGCGACCGCGGATCGCGTCGTGTTAACTCCTCACGTGCCCGCCAACTGGCCTTCCTTCACGATCGGCAATTTGCGCGTAGGATCGGCGACCTTGAGTCTTCGGTATCACAAGGACGCTAAAGAGCTGCGCCTCGAGATCGATCGCGTGGGGAACTGCCAGTGCAAGCTCGTTTTCAGTCCCGCGCTAAGCCCCCGCGCTGAAGTAAAAGCGGCCTCTTGGAATGGCCGGCCAATTCCCTTCCGGCGGGAGCCGAGCGCTACCGACCAGCACGTCTCCGTAGATCTCTCCGTGCCCCCTGGCAAAAGCACCCTGCGTATGAAGATCGATGACGACTTCGGACTGACCATCGCCGCCCGCCTGCCGCCTCGCGGAGGTGCCAGCGAAGGACTCAGAGTCATTTCCGAGTCATGGACGCCCGAACATGATCGCCTTGACCTCGAAGTTGCAGGCCGGCCCGGACGAGACTACGAATTCCGCGTTTCGAATGCCGACCGGCTCGCTTCCGTAGAAGGCGCGGAGCTTCACGCAGCGAAAGGCGGCAACGGTACGCTTCTGGTGCGTTTCCCTGCTGGCTCCGAAGCTTATGCGCAGCGCCGGGTCACGCTGCTATTCATGCCGCAACGCAAGCTGCCGAATTGAGGGATTATTTTGGATCTGTGGGTTGAAGCCGTGTCTTCACGTCGTCTTTGTTTTGCAGGATGTAGTCGTAGAATCCGGCGGTAACCAGCTTGATGGTTACCGGTCCGGCGCTCTCGTTGTCCCAGAACCATCCCTGGATTCCCGTGCTGGGTGCGGTGAACGTGCCGTGCGCTTGCGCTTCGCCGACCGTGTCGTCCTTTTCGTAGCTCTCAAAGTAGTCTTCGGCAGCTCCCGCCGGCTTGATATCCGGCTCGCCGTGGAATTCGTACTGCACCTTCTTGTTCGCCGCCCATGAGTAAACCATGCCGGCGCCCTTCTGCATGTGGTACTTGATCTCCATGCCTTCTCCCGGCCCAAGTTTCAATTCGCGCGAGTCGGTCTTGTAGCCATTCGGCTGTGCCACGAAGGTGCCCTTGATCACCGGTGCTTCACCGGCTGCTCCAGCCTCGAGCACCGGAGCTGCCGGAGTCGCATCGACCGTGACCGGGGAAGAGGTCGTCGCGGCGGACGACTTCGAGAGATTCATCAAGCCCAGTGCCGCGCCGGTGTGCAGAGGATCCTTGCCGTACTCGGCGGGCAACACGACCGTAAAAAAGATGACGACGGCCACCACGGCCGCCACCGCGGTAGCTTTCGCAATCTGCCCTTTCGAGGGGCCTTGCATCGCGGCGATGCTGTTGTCTTCCATCATTGCAGCAGGTACCCCGTGATCTGGTAGCTCAGGAGAAGGAAGCCGCCCGTCATCAACGCCGTATTCGTCGCAAAAGCGTGCTTCAGAAAGCCGCCCTGCATCCGCCAATAACTCAATCCAATTAGCACGACCGACAAGGCAAGCACCTGTCCAATCTCCACGCCAACGTTGAAGCTCAGAATATTCTCGATCAGGCCGTTCTGCGAAAGCGTCAATTCCTGCAGCTTGCTTGCCAGACCAAACCCGTGGAATAGCCCGAATACCAGCACGGCCACTTTCGTGTTGGGCTGGAACCCGAGAAAGCGCTTGAATCCATCCATGTTGTCAAAGGCCTTATAAACCACCGACAAGGCGATCACTGCATCGATCAGGTAGGGATCGGCGCGCACGTGCCCCAGGACGCCCAGCAGGAGCGTGGTGCTGTGTCCCAGCGTGAAGAGGCTCACGTACTGCACAATATCCTTCAGCCGGTACAGAAAGAAGATCACGCCGACCAGGAACAACAGGTGGTCGTAGCCCGTGACCATATGTTTTGCGCCCAGGTAGAGAAACGGTCCAATCGCCGCTCCTTTATTCGACTCCACGAAAGACGCATCGCGCTTCGATACGTTATGCGCCATCGCGGCGCCCGGCCACAGCACCCCGACGCACGCCACCACAAGAATCGTCGCGATTAATTTCCTTTTCGCAAACACTCGAATCACCTCACTTGGCACATCGGGCTGCCATGCCTCCCTGTGCGTCCGTCTTCTCACGGTAGACGTTGTGGCAATTGGCACAGGCAGTCGTCACTTGGTCGCTGACATCCACGATTGCATCTTGATTCTTCGACTGCGCGGCCTTATAGGCGGCCATCCCCGCATCCCTGAGCCCCTGAACAAATTTCGCCCAGTCGGCATTTTGCACCGGCACGGGCCGTCCGTTCGAGCACAACCGCCCGGGGATCGTGAGCAGGTTTGCCGCCTCGGCCAGAGCGATGCTGCTGTTCTCCACCGCCTGCCATCCCCCATAGGTGCTGGCGAGAGGATTTGTGGCCGCCGTCGGCTCGGCATCGGGTTTTACAGTCGCTGGATCTTCGCTCTGGGCGGCAAAGATGACATTTGAATTGGGAAACAGTATGCCCCGCATCACCTGAAGGAGATTGCCATGGACCATTGCGCGCGCCGCCGGACGCGCGACTGGTGTCGTACGGGGCGCCGGCCCCTGCGCCGTCGCGATACCCGCACAGAGAATTGCGACGACCCCTGCGAAGAGAAGCACTGCTACGGCGGAATTGCGGACGCGCATATCGTCTCTCCATCATCGAAATCAACTTCGGTGTGATTTACGCCAAAGCCTGTTTTCATTAGGGTTAGTTTCAGAACGTGTACTTCACGGCGATTTGCATCAGCCTGGGTGGCGCCGCGTTTATCGCATGCCCAAACAGCGGATTGTCGACGTCGCCGCTTACCCCCTCCGGTCCGAAAAATTGCGTATGGTTGAAAACGTTGAACGCTTCCCAGCGAACCTGCAGCACCTGCGTTTCGCGGATGTGGAAATTTCGCTGCAGCAACAAATCCGTGTTGAACATGCCCGGTCCGGAGAAATACCGGCGCGGCGCATTACCGGGCGTGCCCAGGGCATTGTCGGTGAACGCTGCTGGATTGAAATAAACCAGCCCGTTATTTTTGGGATTGGAGTTGATGTTCAAAGATTGACCGGCGACGAAGTCAGGCAGGTCCAGAAAGCGATTGTTGACGCCATTGGGACTGCTTCCCTGCAAGGAGTTATCGCCATCCGTGCTCAGAGTGACCGGGAAGCCAGTGGTGATACGAGTGACCCCGGAAATTTCCCAGCCCTCCAGCACACGACGAGCGCGATGGGAGAGAAGCTCCAGCGGCAGCTGGTAATCGTAGGTTGCCACAAAGTTGTGCGTCAGATTAAAGGCCGAGAGGCCGCGCGTGAGGTTGAAATCGAAAGGATCGACGACATCGGACAGGGACGACGCTTGATCGATGGACCTGCTGTAGGTGTAGCCAAGCGAATAGGTCAGGCGCTTGGTGCGGTTTTTCAAGGTGATTTGGAGCGCATTATAGTGAGAGTTTCCGATGCTCCCTTCGTAGGAGTCGTTTCCAAAGTAATTCCCCGGCACGTTGTCATTGACCAGGGTCGGGTTCAAGCCTCCCCGGGTACCCTGAAGGGCTGTGCCTGCCGGGTAAGTGGTGCCGTTAAAGGTGAACGAGTGAACCAAATCGTAAGTGGTGTTTTCACCGCCCGGCCCACAAGATTCCCCGGCAGCGAGAGCGCCAGATTGATTGAGGGCCAGACAGAGAGCCGGATTGCCCGGATTAGCGGAGTACACGAGCGGCAGATGGTGAGCTTGCGACCCGACGTAGCTGATGCTCAAGACGGTTTGCCTGGGCAATTGGCGCTCAAACGAAAAAAAATAGTCCTCCGCATAAGGATAAGTGTCCCACGGCACAGGCGCGGTCATGCCCGACTGCGGATTATAGATGCCGGCAAAAGGGATAGGATTGGGGTGACTGGCTACGGCATTGAGCGGCGGGAAGGTAAGCGGATACGGAGAAGCATTCTGCGTTCCGTCCGCCAAATTGTAGGGAGAGACGTACAGCCCGTTGAAAACCGTGCCACTCAGGCCATAGGGAGGCTGGGGCTCGTCAATGCCGATGGAATTGCCTTCAATCATCGTGTTCAACATCGCGTAGCCCGCACGGATGCTCGTGCTTCCGGAGGCTCCCAAAATCTTTCCTAAGAGTCCGCCGCTCTTACTGGGCGAGTAGGCTAGGCCGAAGCGCGGAGCCAATCGAAAGCCCTGGGGCACCAATGTGTTCGGGACCCCGGGATCTGTCGGATAAACCAACCCGGGAAAGGCATTGGGATACACCTTGGATTGTTCTCCGGGAATAAAGGTCGGCACTTGGTCGAATTTTTCCGACCAATACTGCATTAAGTCCACGCGCAGCCCATAGTTTAGGGTGAGGTTCGACTTGATGCGCCAGGAATCCTGACCGTACCAGCCGATATATTTATGTCGCGGATAGTATGCCGCGGAGTCTTGCTGGTTGAATTGGTTCGGCGAGCCGATAAGAAAATCCGAAAATTCGTTGCCTGTCTGGTAGCCGTCGAATACAAACGTGCCATCGAATATCGCATTCGGATTCACGTTCACCTGCTCGAAGCTCACCTGGATTCCGGCCTTGAGAGTATGGCTGCCCATGATTCTGGAAAGGCTCTCGCTCGCCGTAAACGTGTTATTGGACTGGTTCACATTGGTGATCGGAACGCCCATCACAAAGGCGCCCTGAAAGACTGTGTTTTCGACTCCTTCGAATTGGGGAGCCAGGGGGAAGATGCCCCCCGTCGCTGGATTTATATTGAACCCCTGGGAGGCCAGGCTGGTTCCCAGCCCGCCGGATGGCTGGCCTACCACGTTAGAGCTTCGCATGTAGCTGAAATGAAATTCGTTCACCGTGGCCGATCCGAACGTCTTGATATTGCCCAGACTGATCAGTTGCGCGCGACCATGATTCAAGCCGCTAAAACCAGGAATGGTTGCGCCCCCCTGTCCGCTCGGAAATGGATTACTGACAAAATAGTTATCGAAAAAATAGTACGCCGACAGATTCCCAAAGCGCATGCTGTTTCCATCCACGCGATAGCTGAATTTGTCGTCGCGCAGCTTCTCATCCCCGTCGCCGGAAAACGTATTGGGTCCGTTATTGGGCAGCGGAATGTACTTCAACAGGTTCTGGGATGGAACGGTCCACGCCCTCTGCGGGATGACGGCGTTCGGAAACACACACGTGGCACTCGTGCATCCCGGCGTGAAGTACGGCTCGCCCGAAACAACCGTGTAACCTAGAGAATTTTGGAGCTGCGACGCCAACCCATCCCCCTGTACGAGCCCTGGGATGCCTGTGTCGGCGAAATTGCCCTGCCGTTCAGCGAGGGAGGGCACATTGATCAGCCCGGTGGCCAGGCCTTCGGTCGTCCGTGTTCCTTGGTAGTCTCCAAAAAAGAACGCCTTGCCTTTTTTGATCGGGCCGCCGATCGTGCCGCCGAATTGATTTTGGTCATAGGCCTCCGTATGCGTGGAAAAGAAACCCTTCGCATCGAGGGCGGTGTTGCGCAGGAACTCGAAGGCGTCGCCGTGAATCTGGTCGGTTCCGCTCTTGGTCACCGCATTCACGACGCCGCCGGCATAGTTGCCGTATTCGGGGTCGAAATTGTTGGTTAGCACACGGAATTCGGAAATGGAATCCAGGTTCGGAATGATCGTCGTCCCGCCGTTCATCTCTTCTTTGACGTCTGCCCCATTGACGAGGAAGCCATTGGCATCTTCACGTTGCCCGTTAATCGATTGGTTTCCCGGATTCAGGTTGCCGGAAGGCGTGATCGCTACGACGACACCGGCCATGACAACCGAAGTCGCCGTCTGCGTCGACATGGGCGCGATGCCCGGCTGCAGCGGCAAGAGGTCGGTAAAACTACGGCCGTTGAGCCCCACGGCGGTCATCACCGACCCGGCCACGACGTCGCCCATCTGCGTGCTTTCGGCTTCCACGTGCACGGCGGTATCGGAAACAGTCAGCTGCTCGGACTGCTCGCCGATCTCCAGATTTATATCCATCTGAAGTTTCGTGCCCACATCGACCGTCAAGCCAGTCCGCTTATAGGGCTTGAATCCTGGCCGGTATGTTTCGATGTCGTAGTGGCCCACGGGCAGCGTGGTCAAGGCATAGAAGCCTTCCCCGTTCGTGACCGCCTGCACTTGCACCGCCGTATCGACATTGCGGCAAATGATCGCCGTATCTGGAACCACCGACCCAGTGGAATCCTTCACCGTCCCCGAAATACTCCCGGTAGTCTGGGCCCTGGCGGCGGCTGCGCAGAAAATAAACGCGATGCCAATCGCGGCCTGGGCCGCGATTCTGAAGCTACGCCTCATCTTTGAGTACCCCGTGTGTCCATCCACTGTCGCGTATCATGCAGCAGCGGACCGTAAGGAAACCGTTAAATCGAAGTAAAACTTCCTCAATCCGGATTCGAGGGCGATTGGGTAAGGGGAAGGCCCTAAGAGAAAAGACCTACACAACGGTGACGACTATGGATTTCGGCCGAGCTTCCTGCCATCGGCTGTCACGAGATAGTCGAGCCACATAATATGCTGCGCATTTTTGCCGGGACGCCCGGTCAGAGTGACCGCGTCTCCTGGCCTCACGCTTTCCTTCGTCCACCCCGCGCGCAGCATCTCCGTCGGGGGCAGGATCTCGGCATGCCACTGCTGCACGCCGCCTTTCTCGTCTTTGACGGCCACCGAAACGATCGAATGGGGATTGGCCCACTCGTAGCCAGTCACGACTCCCATGACCGTGATGTCTTTGCTCTCGTAGACCTGCCGCGAGGCGTGGTGTGCCCACGACGAACTGGAAAAGGTGAGCGAACCAAAGATCAAAGCGGAGGTAAGAATCATGACCTTGGGTTTCACCGAACACCTCCAGGTGCTTCCCTGGGGAATCTCATTACTGCAAGACTATCACACGTTCGCAGTCAAAAATACAGATGTGCGCTCCTATTTCCCCCCTATTTTCCATCGATACTGGCTCGCGCTGTTCGAACTCGCGAGGGACCGTTTTCCGTATCGGTCCACGAAAACAGGAGTTCGTTTCGCTCGCGCGCAACGCGGGGATAGCGGCCGCCCGATGTGTCCGCTACGGTCACCGCGCTCGAACGGACTCCGCTCGGCGACACTCGTCGCACTCGAAATTGGGAATGCTGGTTGGCAAATTCGATCCACGTCACGGCTGCCGATCCATCGTCCAGCATCTGCACGCCCAGGCGTCCAAGAGAGCTCGTGTCGTCCACGCGGACGGGCTGCCCGAAGGTGTGGCCGGCGTCATGGGAGAATGCCACAAACGCCCGGCCTTGATCGTTCTTGGCCACAAACCATGCGACCGCAACCTCGCCGCCTTTCGCGCTGATCGCCGGGCCGTTAATGGGACAATCCTCAATGCGCCAGCCGTCATCGTGCACCAGCGTGGGCGTGCTCCAGCGGCCGGCAGCGAAACGCGACACGTAAATATCCCGTATTTCGTTGGCGCTTCGCCCTCGGAAAGCTACGATCTCCCCCTCGGGCGTGGCCGCGGCGGACGTCGAACAGCATTCGCAAACGCGTGGAACCACCACAGTCTCCCGCAGCTGCTTGCCGTCGGCGTCGTACACCGAGGCGCGCAAGCTCATGTCGCCCGTCTCTTTCTCCGGATTGGTTGCGCGTCCGTCGATCCACACCAGCCCCAGGCCCGCGCCCGGAGCCTGAAACATCGAGACAAAACCATGCTCCGTCTCCGTCCCGTCATGGTGAGGGCTCACCGGCTTCGACCACGTGTGTCCTTGGTCTTTCGACCACGAAAGCCGCACCTTCGATGCATCCGAATCCGCATCCGCGCCGTTCTTTTCGATCCAGTGGGCTGCCAGCGTTCCGTCGGCCAGCGCGCGCACCGAGGGAACGTCGTATGCGTTCACGAAAAAATTGGTGCCGGAGTAGACGGCCTGCGGAGCGGACCAGCCCGACGCGGTGCGCTCGGCAAATTTCAGTGTGGCGCGCTCGCCGGTCACTTCGAGCCAGCTCAGGATCACGCGATCGCCTTGAATCGTGAACTGCGGCTCCGAGCTATTTGCGCCAGCGGGCGACGTCAGGGAACCCACCGCGAAAGTGGGTCCGGAATCCGCAAGCGTCGGCGAGTGCGGCCGTGCCAGCGCCAATACCGCCAGAAACAGTACCAGGCCCCCGATGCGGCCCCAGGACGAGTCCGATCTCATCTTGACCTCTCTTTCGCGAATCTCCCGCCAGCGACGATAACTACTCGAGGAATGCAATCCACCGGCCCGCCGCAACAATTCCAAACCACAGCAGGATCGACAGGCCGCCGGCCAGCTTGGCTCCCACCGGCGTTACCGCTGCTTCGTCCCAGCTTCCCACTCGCCGGTACACCGTTACGTGAAAAATCAGCGCGTTCAGTCCCGCCAGCGCCAGCATCGCCATTTTGATCCGAAAGGCGCTGTTCTGCCAGCACCGGGTGGCCTCCGAAGCAAACAGCACAAATCCGCTGGTCACCTGTACCGCCAGTCCAACCCAGGCCCAGGGCAGCAGGCGTCCGGCCGTCCGCGACACCGATTCCCTTTTCATGGTCAACCCGAGCAGCCGCAGGTCCAACACGGACGTGGATCCCACCAGCAGAATGATGCCAAACAGGTGAATGGTCTCGATCGCGGGAAACATCCACAGCGATTGATGGAGGCCCATCGCCCATCCGCGCCCCTCGAGCCACTGACAAAAGCTATACATGTTGAGGTGTGCCGGCTTCTTCAGGCGTAACGTGCAAAGACGAGGGTATCGGACGTTCTTCCCTCTCGAGACTTACTCCACGCCAAATCCCAGCGGCAACTCTTTCCCGCTGCTCGTCACGATCTTGCGAATCCACATGGAATTCGAGCCGTCTTTTGAAATCAATCCGCTGATCGTAACCTGATCCCCCGGTTTCAGGGACCTTTTGGTCCAGCCCGCCCGGACCAGATGGTTGGGACTGGTGAATTCGCCCTGCCATTTCCGAATCGTCCCGTCCGGTTGCTTTACATCGAGATAGACCAACGCGTGAGGATTTGCAAAATCAAACCCCACGACCGTCCCCATGACCGTGGCCTGTTTATTCGTATCGTACGCGGCGTTGCCGTGGTGAGCGAAACTGGGCGCGGCCCCCATGGATAGCCCGATCGATAAGCCGACCCCTGCCGCGCAGATCTTAGCGAACCTGCCCTTCATGGCGCCCCCTGCGAAATAGCGATGTTGACCGGATCCGGCTCCGGAGCCATCGTTCCCGCCTTAACCATAGCCGTCCCCATCATATGGTCGTCGAAAGCGGTCGTGCCCGAGGTTAAATCTACGCAAAAACCTTGTACGCCTTCCCACCCGGCCTGTGTGGTCAGCCGACGAACTTATAGCCCAATCCGACAATCGTAAGGATGAGTTGCGGGCTCTTGGGATCCTTCTCGATTTTCTGCCTCAGCCAGGCCACGTGCACGTCCACGGTGCGCGTCGTTGGCAGGCCGCCATATTCCCACACCTCGCGCAAGAGCTCATCGCGGGAAAGGGTGGCTCCGCGGTGCTCCACAAAATATTGCAGCAAGTGGAACTCCTTGGCCGACATGGGCACCGGCCGCCCGCCGCGCGTAACCTCCGTGCTCCGCGTGTCGATCTGCAGATCGCCAAACTGGTAGCGGGTCGCCGCCGGGATCTTGCCTGGCCCTGCCCGTCGCAGCAGCGCATTCACCCGCGCCAGAAGCTCTACCATCTTGAAGGGCTTCGTCAGATAGTCGTCGGCCCCGGTTTGTAACCCGATGACTTTGTCCATGGTCTGACGACGCGCCGTGAGCATCAGAATCGGCGCATTCGATCCAAGTTGGCGAACCTTTTCGCAAATGGCCAGCCCATTCTGTCCCGGCAGCATGAGATCGAGAATCAGTAGATCGAAAGGTTCGCGAGTGGCCAAATCCATGCCCGCATTGCCGTCCCGGGCTACGCTGACCGCATAGCCTTCCTTATGTAACCGGTCCTTTAGCGTTGTGGCCAGCCCGGCTTCGTCTTCGACGATCAGTATTCTTGTTTCCATGTGGATGCCATGTGTGGATGCCATGTGTGGATGGAAGATGCGCGGGCTTAAGCCTTGGCCACTTCAGGTTTTGCCGTTTCACCCTGGCGCGGCTCCGCGGAGTCGAACACGGGAAAATGCAGAGTGAAAACGGAACCCTTGGATAGCTTGCTCGAAACGCTGACGCTCCCGCCCATGGCTTCCATCATGCGCTTCACCAGATAGAGCCCCAGTCCCACGCCCCGAATCTGGCCGTCTCGTACCCCTTGAGCGCGATAGAAGGGCTCGAAAACATGCGGCAGATCCGCGGGCGAAATTCCAATTCCCTGGTCCTCTACGCTGATCCGCACTTCTGGGTAAGCGCTATCCGTCCCGCAGGCGGCGCGAATGGAAACCCAGCGATTCTCAGCGGAGTACTTCATGGCATTGCTGATCAGGTTGTCCACGCATTTGCCCATGGCTTCCGGGTCGGCGATGACAAAAGGCAGGTCGGGGCTGATCTCTTTTTGCAAAGTGAATCCGGCGTCGCGCATCATCGTTTCGGCCACTGTCAGGCTCTGCTCCAGCACGGGAACTACCTCCGTGGGCCGGAGATCGTATCCCGATCGTCCAAAGCGTCCCGCCGCGAACAACAAAACTTCGTCTACCAGGCGTTCCAGGCGCCGCCCCTGCTCCCGGATCATGCTTCCGTACTCCCGCACTTGCCTCGGGCCCTCCACCACGCCGTCCACAATATTTTCAGCGGCCGAATTGATCACCGCCAGAGGCGTGCAAAGCTCATGAGAGACGCCCGCGACGAACTCCATCTGCAGCCGCGCCAGCCGTTCGGCCCGGCGCGCCACCGAGAAGAGCAGCACCACCGTTCCCGCCAGGATCGCCAGCAGCCCAAAACTGATGGCCAGGTTGCGCCGCCGCCATTGCGCCACGCCGAAATCCACCGACCCCGCCGAATGCTGCACCACCAGTTGCCATTGTTCGCCTTCGCTCGCCGGTTGCAACGGCGCGTGCCCCCGGCGCCGCGCCTCCTCCGCCACCGAATCGAACAGGTTCACCGTCGCATCGGGCGCAAAATTGGAAGAGGGGAAATTCGCATTGGTCGTGTAAATCGTGCGGTAAGGTGCTTTCGCCGTGCGCACCGCCACGCCGAAAGTCGTGAGGCCGATCTCCCCGAAATGCCGGATGGCCAGCTCCGGCACGTACTGCTGCTCCAGAAACTCTTCGTTGAACTCCAGGATCAGAAATCCCTGCACCTGGACGGTCGCGTCGGCTCTGTTTTCAACGTGGAAAATGGGACGAACAATGGCGGGAGCGCTTCCTTGAAAAGTCCAGGGATAGTAGAGCGCCTCGCGGTCCCCGGTATCCCCGGCGTTTAACTGCCGGGCTTGCGCCTCGAAATATGGGCGCAGATTGCCCAAACGCTCCGGCCAGGCCGACTCCACAAAGCGCTTCGCTGTGGGTTCGAACGACTCAAAACTCGTATGCGCGTTTTCCAGCTTCCAGATGTCCACTCTCGCAAGCAAAGCAGGGCGCGACGCGACTCTCTCCCAATCGCTTTGTTGGCGAGCGATGCGGTTCTCGACGGCCGTCATCGGGACTTCCGGATCGATCTCAAAGGCTTCGCACAGCCGCTCGAAATCGTACGAGAACTCCTGATCGAATCCCCGCACGCTGGTCGTCAGCGTGCCCTTCAGTCGCTCCTGCTCGGAACGGCCGATCTCCGCCGTCCAGCGATACTGGAGAACGGCCAGGGTGCACACCACCAGGACCATTCCCACGATGGCCGCCAGCTCGATCACCGCTCTCTTGGACCAGTTCATCGCCAATGCCTATTCGCAGCGCCTTCGTAGCGCCGGCATCTTGCCGGCTCTTCAATTCGTTTCGTAACGCCGGCATCCCGCCGGCATCCGGATCGTCGGCCTTTCGTAGCGCCGGCATCTTGCCGGCATCCGGATCCGCCGGCCCGCTCGCTCCCGCAAGCTTTTACCTGCTCGGGTCGGCCATATTGTCTTCGCAAATGTATTCAAGCAGATGCCAGCCGCGCTTCAGACTGAAGACTTGCTGGCCAGTCCAGGGCTTCGCATAGGCCTTTGGATCGTCGATCGTGATGTCGTCAATCAATGTGTCATGATCGGGACGCCGGATACGCTCGACCACGTGCAGCGCTTCGGAATGCGGATGGCCCACCTGATCGAGCCAGGTCTTATCGTTCAGCCCGACCGTATCCACAACCAGTGTCCCGCCTTCCCAGTGGCCGATCGAATCCCCCATCCACGTGGGGCTCAGATCCTTGGGATGCTTCTTCCGGTCCAGTGCGACGATGCGCACGAAGTGATCGTATTCAAATACCATCATCACCTGCCCCGGAATCTCTACGATCTGCATCGGAAATGGAATCAACATGATTCGCGGCACGCCCGGCGGGTAACAGCTGAGTATCGGATCTTGTGAATCCGGAGTCGCATGCGGCCCGTATCCCGGCTTGGCGGCCCTGTACCGGGCTTCCGCCCACGGTTGAAATGGCGGTTCTTTTACGCTCAACGTATTCAGGGTCTGCCGTTCCAGCCAAACCCCGGATAGGTCGGCTGCCGAAGAGGAAGACTGCGTGTGGTCCGCGGCCGGCTTGCCCCCGCTTTGCGTGCGCACCGCGTTTTGCGGGAGGAAAAGCTTTTGCGGGAAGAATCGGTTTTGCGGAAACAATAGATTTTGCGGAAACAAAAGAAGCGGCGATGAAAGCGCCGCCGCGATCAACAACGCCGCAATCGAGCTGGCTGTAGCCCTCGGCAACTCTTAAGCTCCGCTTCCCTTCCGATTTTCCAAGCTGATTCCCATGCACTTCGGCATTGACTCTATTGTACTGTCAATTCCTGCCCGCAGCATATCGGCACCCGAATTGCGCCTGAAACGAGTGCACTTTTGGCATCTTGTCCGGGACGAACCTCCGTGCCATGCCGCCGCTCCGGTTGTACAATCGTTCGGCACAAATCGTTTTACGTGCGGATCCATGAAACAGGGGAAAACGGAACCAAGGATGATCTTCAAAGAGCCCGATTTGCAAATATTTTGTGTTCGCGCCAACGCTGGCCATAGCGCGGAGGAGGATCGCGCATGACGCCTCCGCTGCGGGTTATGAAATTCGGCGGCACCTCCGTCGGTGATGACGCATGTATCGCGCGCGCCGCGGCCATCGTGAAATCGGCTGCGGCCAAAGGCTCCGTGGTCGTGGTGGTCTCGGCCATGAGCGGCGTGACCAACCGGTTGATCGACGCTGCTCATCGCGCCGAAGCCGGCGAGAGGGAGTTCCTGTCGAAGCTGATCTCCGAGCTTCGCACTCAGCACCAGACGGCGCTCGAAGCGCTGGTTCGCGAGCCGCAAAGAGCTCTCGCAGCCGAAAAGAACCTCTCCGAGGTGTTGGCCGAATTGGACCGCCTGTTGCAAGGCACTGCCCTGCTCAAGGAGCTCACGCCCCGCGCTCTCGACTCCATATCCGGCATCGGCGAACGCCTTTCCACGCCCGTGCTCGCGGCCGCGCTCAATGAACTCGGCGTATCCAGCGTGCCCATCTCGGCTACCGAAGTCATCGTTACCGACCCGCATCATGGCCGATCCGAACCCCTGATGGATCACACCCGTCTCCGCGCGGAGAAACGCCTGCGCCCCCTTCTCAAGGATGGAATCGTGCCCGTGGTTACCGGCTTCATCGGCGCAAACCTCGACGGGGTTCCCACGACGCTGGGCCGCGGCGGTTCCGACTATTCCGCCACCATCCTGGGCGCCGCCCTCGGCGCACAGGAGACCGTGATCTGGACGGATGTGGATGGCGTGAAAACGGCCGATCCCAGGCTCGTTCCCGAAGCGCGTACGATTGACGAGATCTCCTATAACGAAGCCGCGGAACTGGCCTATTTCGGAGCCAAGGTGCTGCACCCGAATACCTTGCGGCCCGTGACTGCCGCCGGTGTGCCCGTGTGGATCCGCAATAGCTTCGCGCCCGAAAAACTCGGCACGAAAATTACCGCCGGAGGCGTCTCCAATGGCGGAGGCGTAAAAGCGCTCACCGCCATTCGCGGCGTCACCATGATCACCGTGGGCGGCCCCGGCATCGTTGGCCTGACCGACGTGCTGGCAAGGTCGTTTGCGGCCACCGCCGCGATGCGCGCCAATGTGCTGCTGGTCTCGCAATCGTCCTCGCAGAATGACATCTGTTTTGTCATCTCTTCCACGGATGAAAAGCGCACCGTCGAGGCTTTGCGGAGTGCGTTTGCCCCGGAAATTGCCGAGCAAACGGTGGAACACGTCTCGTCCAATTCCGATGTCGCCATCGTTGCCGTCGTCGGCGAAAACATGCAGGGCATACCCGGCATCGCGGGCCGCACGTTTTCATCGCTCGGCCGGGAAGGCATCAGCATCATCGCCATCGCCCAGGGCTCTTCCGAGTACAACATCTCCCTGGTCATCGAGGCGGCCGCAATGCAACGCGCCGTGCTCACGCTGCACAAGGAATTTCGTCTGCACGAACCGCCTGCAGGCAAAGCGCTGCGTGGCGAAAACGACTCCACTGCGGGAATGTCCACGGCCGGCAAATCTCTCGCCAAATAGCCCCGCCGTCTTTTTTTCCCCTTGTAGCTCAGGTCGCTCGTCTTGTAGCTCATGTCGCGCCGCGCATTTTGCGGCGAGACATGAGGCTTTTCCCCCTCCCAGAATCACGGCACGCGCGCGACCGGCCCAAACGCCAACTTCAGCAGCGGCGGAGTGACCAGCGCCGTCGCCACGACCACAAAAATAATGACGCTGTACATTTGTGCGCTCAGGATCAGCGTGCTCAAGCCCACCTGCGCCGCGATCATGGCCACTTCCCCTCTGGGTATCATTCCCACGCCCACGCGGAACGCGGTCTGCCATCCCCGGGAGATTGCCGCGACGCTGCAACCGATCGCCTTGGTAACCACGGCGGCAAGAAAAATCACCAGCGCCATAACCAATGTCGGCCTCGAACGAAAGATGCCCATGTCGAAATTCAGCCCGATCCCTACCAGAAAAAAGGGCACGAGAAGCTCCGTGACACCCCGAGTCAGATTGCGCACTCGCGAATCCGCCCCATCCGCTAACGCCAGTCCCGCCAAAAATGCCCCGACGATGGCCGCCACACCCGCGTACGAAGCCACCACCGCCAACCCGAAAAGCAGCACCATGGCCACGTGAAACTGCGCCTCGTCCGCCCGAATCCGCGAACCGAAGTGCGGAAATACCCGCGCCACGATCCTCGTGCCCCAGATCGCCGTCACCACCACGAAGATCGTCGCCAGCCCTGCCGTCAACGCAATCTCCAGCAGATTGAAGCGGCCGCGGCTCAGGCTCCCCACCACGGCGAGCACGATCAGTCCCAGAACGTCATCGATCACCGCGGCCGCCAGGATGATCTGGCTCGCCACGTGATGCAAAAAGTCTCGCGCCTTCAGCACCGATGCCGATATTCCTACGCTCGTAGCCACGAGCGAAGCTCCCATGAAGAGCGCCGCGTTCGGCGTTCCGCCCCAGGCCAGCACGATCCCCCATCCCGCGACAAATGGAAGCAATTCGCCCAGGGCCGCCACCAGCGTGGAGAGCAAGCTCACGCGTAACAGTTCCGCCAATTTGACGTCGAGCCCTATGCTGAAAAGCAGGAAGAGTACGCCGAGATCGGAGAGCGCCTTCAGGGTCTCATTGGGGGCGATCCAGCCCAGCGCGCTCGGACCGATCACGATGCCCGCCAGGATTTCGCCCGCAATTCCGGGCAAGCCGATCCGCTCGAAGATCTCCGCCATGAACTTGGCCGAGCCAAAAACAATCAGCATCGCGATCGGAAGCGAAAATGGCACCGTTGTCTTACCCGTCGGAGAACGCCGTAAACACCGGCTATTTATGCGTCGCGAAGAATAGCAAAAGGCCGAAAATCACAATCGGAATCATCGCCAGGAATACATAGAAGAGAATGCGCCGGCCCCAGGACGAGCGCCGCTTTCTCCAGTTGCGCAGCTCCGGCCGCTCCGCCACGCCCACCTGAGAGGGATTGCGCAGGTCGTGCGCGAATTCGCGAGTGCTGGCGTATCGGTTTGCGGGATTACGCTCCAGCGCCCGGTAAATGATCTCCTGCAGCTCCGGAGAGATCTCCGGATTCAATTCGCGCGGCGGCACGGGATTGTTCAGCAGCCGGTCGTTCATGATCGCAAAGGCATTCGGCCCATGAAAGGGCACCTCGCCGGTGAGCATCTCGTACAGCATGACGCCGACTGCATAAATGTCGCTCCGCGCGTCCCCTCGTTTCGATTTCACTTGCTCCGGCGAGATATAGTCCGGCGTGCCCATGGCCTGCGTAAGCCGGGCGAACGTCAGCCTCCGCATCCCCTCGCTCCCGGCGATGCCGAAATCGATGAGCTTCACGTGATCCTCGGTGTCCACCATGATGTTTTCCGGCTTCAAGTCCCGGTGCACCACGCCCTTGCTGTGAATGTATTCCAGTGCCTCGCAGATTCCCAGAGTGATGCGCACGGCGCGTTCGATCGGAAGCTTCTTCTGTTGAATCAGGATCTGCCGCAGCAGCCGCCCGTCCACCCACTCCATCACCATGTAAATGCGGCTGCGATCGTCGTCGGCGTAAACCTTCATCACGCCCGGATGATCGAGCTTTTTGCCGATCTCCTCTTCCCTCTTGAAGCGATCGAAAAACAGGGGGTCGGCTTCGACTTCCGGATGGGGAATTTTGATCGCTACCGGACGCCCGCTTTGCAGGTCCGTGGCCCTATAAATGGACGCCATCCCGCTGCGAGCAACGAGGTTTTCCACACGATAATGATCGATTTGAGCGCCGGGATGGAGTGCAGTCATCGCGAGCGCGGGTTACAGCCGGAAGGCCGGCGCAGGCCCTGGGTTAGCGCAGCTTATAGGGCCGCCCGCGGTACATGCCCACGCGCTCCACATTCTGAACGCCTATCAATTGGGCGGTGACATTATCGCTACCGTCCCGGTCATTGGCAAGCATAACTAGTTTACGCGCGGCCACATCCAGATTCTCCGCCCCGCTCACCACCCCGGCGATATCCCCCAGCGAAAGCGCTCCGTGCAATCCATCCGAACACAGCAGCAAGACATCCCCGGGGAAAACCTGGTGGTCGTTTATTTCCGCGTTGACCGACAGCCCGGTTCCCAGCGAGCGGCTCAGGATGTGACGAGTTTCAGCGTCCGCGACTTCGTCGGCGGAGAGCAGCCCGAGCCTCACGTGCTCGCCGGCGACGGTATGATCGCGCGTCAGCAGCGTGGCCTCCTTCTGCCGAATCAGGTAGCAGCGCGAATCGCCGACATGCGCGACCACTACGCGGTCGTAGCGCAAAGCGCAAACCACCAGGGTCGTCGCCATCCCGGAATTCATTCCGGCATCGAGTACGCGGGTATTCGCCCTCCGCACCAGGTTCTGCAGCAGGCCGCTGAGCGGCTCCGCTTTCGCGGCTCCGCGAAATCCATCGAGCAATGCCTCGATTGCCGTTCGCGAGGCCACCTCGCCCTTTTCATGTCCACCCACGCCGTCCGCGACGGCAAAAAGCCAGCCGTGACTCTGGGCGCGCTCCGGCGTCTCCGGCGCCACATGACCCAGATAATCCTCATTGTCCACGCGAACCCTTCCCGGATCGGAGAGTTCGGCGAAATCAATCTCCAGCATGGCGATATCGAATGGCTCGGGCATGCCCGGGATCGGGCCGCCGTGCGCCGTCTTTTGTCCTCTGTAGAACTGAAACATGTTAACTCCGCAAAAGCAATCGGGGCAGACTTGCGTCCGCCCCGATTCGCGTCTCACTCGTTAATTGTTCTCGATCAGGCCCTCCCGGCGCGGCTCGCCACCAGGGTCGTCCGGCCCATCGACCTGCTGGCCTTCGTAAAGTAGATCCCGCCGTAGATAGCCCACACTGCGGCGATACCTAGCGCTCCGAAGGGCTCCATCTTTGTGCCGTACCCCATGAACGGACCGATGATGTAGAACATCATGCAGATGAGGTTTGCGAGTACTCCAAAGATGGGAATGAGCATGTGCCTCACTGCGCTGTAGTTCGGGTGCCCTTGATACGCCACCATGCAAATGATGCAGCTCAGCATGTACAACAGGAACGTGCCGAAGTTGGACGCCAGCACGATCATGACCAGCGTATTGGGCAGAGCCGCCAGTCGTGCCTGCGAGGTTGCAAACCACACGCTGGACCAGAGACCGTGCGGCAATGCCGCGATCGCGGAGTCCGTGAGTGTAGCCGCGGCGCCGTCGCCGAACACCACCAGCAGCGAGATGCAGCCGATAACCGCTGAGATGATCGCGAGGGCCCAGATGGCGCGATGGGGACTGAGGTTCTTCTCATGCAGCATGCCGAAGTGTTCCGGCACCTCTTGGTCTTTGCCCATAGCGTAGGTAACGCGAGCGCCCGTGTTGATGCACGAGAGCGTCGTGCCGATCAGGGCTAGAAACACCGTGATCGCCTCGATCAGCATGAACGTCCGCCCGTGGCCTTGGCCAAACAAGGCATCGCCGACCACGATCATCATGTCGCCGATCGGCGCCGCCGATCCGGTGGCGCTCTGCATGGTGTAACCGCTATTTAAGAAGTAGTTCGCGGCGAAATACTCGAAGAGATAACAGAAGGCCCCCTGCACCAACAGAGAAGTGATGACGGCGATGGGAACGTTGCGCTTCGCATTGATCGCCTCGCCGCCCATGGCCGTGACCGATTCAAATCCCACCAGGATCAGGATGGCCACCGTGGCTTGCACGAACATCCAGCCCACGTTGTGAATCCCGATGACCGAGCCCGCGCTCGGGTGCGTCAGGAAATTGCCTTTGTCGTCTGTCGTGGGATAGCTGATTTTGTACGCCACGGGCTGGCCGGCCGCGTCCAGCTTCGGCTGCGGCACCATGTTCGCGTCGCGCACGATCGTATCGGTCGTTTGTCCGTTGGCCGTGGTCTGTGTCGTGGCGAACTCATACGTGTAGGCTTCGCCCGAAACGGAGTCAAACTGGAACGCCACGCTTCCCGGTGGGTGGTTCATGCGGTAGCCGATGGCCATCACCGCGAACACGATGAGGGCGCTGATCTGAATCACGTTGATGGCGATGTTCACCGCCGTCGATCCGGTCACTCCGCGGTGCGCGATATACGCAACGCCTAACGTAAAGACCACCGCGACGACCATCATGAACAGGGTGCCGGGATTGGATGCGCTCATGGCGTTCGGCCACAGCGTTCCAACCACGTAACCGCAGAAGATTCCCGTCACCGCAACCATAACGCCCGGATAGATCCAGTAGTAGAGGTGGGACGCCCAGCCGACGATGAATTTCGAAAGCCTGGCATAGCGCCAGTGCTTGTCATGGTTCAAGAAGGATTGTTCCGCAAAATAGTACGAACTGCCGGTGCCCGGATAGAGTTTCGCAAGTTCCGCATAACACACTGCAGTTGCCAAGCACAGAAGTAGCGCCAGCAGAATACCGATCCACATCGCCGGTGCCGTTGCGCCCTCCCCTGCTTGGGCAATAAACGTCAACCATAAGAAGGCCCCCGGAGCGATGAGCGCCATGGCGTTCATCGTCAAGCCTGTGAGGCCCAAGGTGGCTTTCATCTCAGTGGTGCTTTGGTCGGCCATCTAAGATTGCCTCTTTCGTCTTGGATTTGTTGCTGCCCGGAGCGTCGCAGCCGCGAGCGGGGGAAGAATAGCCGTAGTGCACGATTGGGCAAAACGCAACGTTTCGATCAAACCAATCGGGATTTTGGATTGGCGCCGAATTGTCGGCAGCGGCATATTTTATGCTGCACCGAGCGCCTCGGAGGGCCATGCCCGCAACGCGCATTTTGATACTTCCGACGATTATGTTATGTGATATAGCCAATACGCTTGGGCGCGCTCCTCTTCCCAGGCAGAGGGGATGTGCATGAGGCTTGCGGGCTCTCTACTGCTGCTCGCCGGGTGGGCCATTGTCGTGGCCGCCGTCGTTCTTCTCACGCCCGCGAATACGAGATCGGTCTTTGTCCTTGCCGGAGTTACCGTCGAAGTGATTGGTTTGACCTTGCTTATCCGTTCGAACCCCCTTGCGGGCCGGGAAAAAGAGTGACCGTGCCCGGGCCTATTTTTACGCCGGAAGTCGCTGTTACCGTCATTTTGATTCTTCTTGTTCCCTTCGCTGTCGCGGGCATATCGCTCATCAATGCCGGATTGGGCCGTTCGCGCAGCGCCGCACACACCATGCTCGCCTCCCTCTGCATTTTCGCCGTTGCCGCGGGCGTATACCTCGTCTGTGGCTTTGCTTGGCAGGGGTACATCGGCGCTCCCGCCCGTGTGATCGTCGCCGCCGGAAAAGAGTGGAATTGGCTCGGCCGGGCTCCGTTCTTTCTTCGCGGCATGGATTTCGATGGCGCTCCCATCTCTCTCGCCGCCTGTTTGCAAATCTTCAGCGTGGGATTTGCGGCCCTGATTCCGCTAGGGGGCGGTTTGGAGCGCTGGAAATTATCCGCCGCTTGCGCCTCGACTGCCCTGTTCGCCGGCTGCACATATCCGCTGTTCGCTCATTGGGTCTGGGGCGGCGGCTGGCTCGCTCAGCTCGGAGTCAACGCCGGGATGGGTCACGGCCTTGTGGACGCTGGCGGCAGCGGTGCCATCCAGGCCGTGGGAGGCTTGACCGCCCTTTCGATCGCCTGGATCCTTGGCCCGCGCCGCGGCAAGTATTCGCTCGAAGGCATGCCCACCGCCATCCCCGGGCATAGCGCCATTCTCATTCTGTCCGGTTGCTTTTTCACTTTACTGGGATGGCTGGGCCTTAATTCCGCGGGTGCGATCTTGTTTACCGGTGCATCGCCGACGCGAGTGTTGCTGATCTCCATCAATACCACGCTTGCCGCGAGCACCGCGCTGCTTACCGCCGTCTGCATCACGCGTTTCCGTTTCGGCCGTCCGGATGTCTCCATCAGCGCGAACGGCTGGGTCGGAGGGCTCGTCGCCAGCAGCGCATCCTGCGCCTTTGTCACTCCTTTTGAGGCCATCGTGATCGGCGTCATTGCCGGCGCGCTCGTGACCTACTCCGTGGAGTGGTTCGAGCTGCATTGTGGTGTGGACGACCCCGGCGGTGCCGTTTCCGTTCACGCCATGGGCGGCATCTGGGGCTTGCTGGCGGTGGCCTTTTTTGCGCATTTTCCGGCTCCGGTGGTCAACGTAGCGGCGGGAACTCTGCGTCCGGATGCAGCGCTCGATGCCAATCAATGGCTGGCGCAAATCGTCGGCATCGCCACTCTGATTGGTTTCGTATTGCCGCTGACCTACGCGCTAAACCTGGCCCTGAATCGCTTCTGGCCGCTGCGCGTGGTGGCCGAAGGGGAAAGGCAGGGCCTCGACCTCTACGAACTCGGCGCCGGCGCCTACCCCGAATTTGTAACCCACACCGAAGAGTTCACACAACTCCGCTAATTTGATGGGCAATGTGGCCCAGGTCGCGCCGCTCTCTAGCGCCCCTGGGGCATTTCGGCTTTGCCGGTT
>Ga0206991_10071_pt1 | contig 27895 bp, 20 predicted proteins | sample Alteio_BWMinCont_9_FD_153286 | JGI IMG/M metagenome (GOLD analysis project Ga0206991, IMG submission 153286) | Enriched cells from forest soil in Barre Woods Harvard Forest LTER site, Petersham, Massachusetts, United States -... | ecosystem: Environmental > Terrestrial > Soil > Temperate forest >...
GATGAACATCAGGAAATCTTGTGGAACGTAATCGAGTAGCGTTGGGGGAGCTTCCCCCGGCAGCCGGCCGCTCAAATGACGGGAATAATTCTCAATTCCGTGGCAATAGCCAACGGTGCGCATCATTTCGATGTCGAAGAGAGTGCGTTGCGTGACGCGTTGGGCTTCTACAAATTTTCCCTGTTTCTCCAATTCTTTCTTCCACCACTCGAGCTCGGCATAAATACTTTGAATGGCGCGCTCTTTTTGGTCCTGGGGTACGACGTAATGCGATTTGGGATAGATGGAGACACGGGATAAATCTTCCTGGCCGGCACGAATTTCGCCGGTCAGAGCATCGATCTGGCGCAGCGCTTCGATCTGCTGGCCCCACATTTCGATGCGATAGCCCTGGTCCTGATATGGCGGATAGATTTCAATGGTATCGCCGCGCACGCGAAAGGTGCCGCGACGAAGATCTTCGGAGCGTTCGTACTGAATATCAACAAAGCGGTGCAACATGGCTTCACGAGAAATTTGCTGGCCTTTTTCGAGCATCACTATCTGGCCGTAGTAGGCTTCCGGTGAACCGATGCCGTAGATGCAGGAAACGGAGGCCACGACGATCACGTCGGTGCGTTCGAAGAGAGAGCGCGTGGCGCTCATACGCAACTTGTCCAATTCGTCGTTAATCGTGGCTTCTTTATCGATATAAATGTCGGCGGAAGGTACGTAAGCTTCCGGCTGATAAAAATCGTAATAGCTGACAAAGTATTCGACGGCGTTTTCGGGGAAAAAACTTTTGAATTCGTGGTAGAGCTGGGCCGCGAGAGTTTTATTGTGCGCTAACACCAAAGCGGGGCGATTTGCGGCTTCGATGAGCTTGGCCATGGTGAAGGTTTTGCCGGAGCCGGTAACGCCCAGCAATACCTGCTCTTTTTCGCCGGCTTCGAGACCGCGATAGAGTTGGTCGATAGCTTCAGGCTGATCGCCGCGCGGCTGATAGTTGCTGTGTAATTTGAACTTCATCTACTGCGTTCCTTGGTGTAGAGCAGAATTAAGAGCGGCCACCCTAGGCGCACCGGATATTTTTGCTGGTGTCTGTCGAAACCTCCATTATACGCGATCGTGCAAGCCTTTTCAGAAAAGGGATTTCGGTTCTGATCCAGTGAGCCACGACAGGCTCATGACGCGTTCATTAGTTCAGGGTTTCGACACCGCTGCATCAGCGACCAGCAGGACTTCGGTATGGCCGGTGGCTTCTACATTGTAATGAATCTGATTAGATGCGTCGGACTTGGCTACCACCACATCCATGAATTGCTGGTCGTCTTCCGTGACGCGCACGATCAGACCAGACTGTAAGGAGATGTACGAGATGGTTTCATTCTTACCCGTGGCGTTGCCGGTGGTACGAAGGTCATGAAGTTTGAAGTCGCCTGGGGTGGTGTCTTTTGGTGAGGACTTTTGTTTCAAGACGGCGTTGGTCAGGACCACCGCGCATGATTCGGTTTGCGAATTTTTGGAACTGACAATGCCCTTTTCCGCGAATTGAATCGGGGTGCACGGTTCATCACGAACGTAGGTGGCCTGTTTTTCCCACTCGAGCTTTACGATAGGCGATGGGGCTTGCTCAGGTTCGCTTGATTTCCAGGACTGGCCGGGTCTTACGCCGTCGCGAGGGAAAACGCCGGCAATGGCGAATTGCCGTAACCATACTTGCCAAACCTGACGCTGGTCGGGAAAGAGGTCGGCAAGACCCGTGACCGCATCGACGTGGCCATTGGGCAGAATGGTAAATTCCACGAATTTGGCTTCGGGATTCTGAGCTGGTGATCCAGAGGAGGTTTGCGCGCCCCCGGTATTATTCTGGGCCATCGCGGAAACCACGCTTTGAAACTGAGAGCGGGCGTGGATGGCGGCGCGCCCGCCTTGCGAACGTACATCCAAAATATCCACCCGCAATAGCCACTGGGCGTCCGTCTCGGCGTCCTGTGGTCCTGTGGGAGTTACCACGCGACTTTCAGTCTTGACGTCCCTTTTGGTGCGGTATCGGACGTAGTAGGTGAAGGTTTGGCCGGCGTGCAGACGCGGAAACAGTGTGGCGCGCGCTATTGGAGCGGCATCGACGTCAGGCTGAACACGAACGGCCACGAACAGAGTTGCCAGCATCAGCAGAAAACAAATGATGCGCGGTTTCGAGCATGCGAGTTCTGAAATTCTAATTGTCAGAAATCACTTCCAGGGTGGTAGGCAGCAAGCCAGCTTCGATGCAAAAGAAAATCGTGGATTTCGTCGGGGAAAATGAGCTGCTCGATTTCCACGTTTTTGTCGCGTAAGCGAGCGATCAAGTCCACCGTTTGAGTGAAGATCACGTTGCGATCATCATCGCCGTGAATGAACAGGACCGGCGAACGCCAGGTGTCGACGGCGGTTACGGGCGAAGAGGTATGGGCCAGCTTGGTGAGTTCGGCCGGAATATTTTTTCCGTCCCAATTGTCGGTGGGCCAGTCGTGCACGCCGTGCAGATCGACGCCCGCGGCGAACAGATCGGAATTGCGTCCGAGGCCGAGCGCGGTGAGATAACCGCCATAGCTTCCGCCCCATAAGCCGATGTGTTTAGCATCGACGTCGCTCCGAGCCGCCAGATATTTTCCGGCGACTACAACGTCCTGATATTCCGAAGCGCCACGTCCGGCGCGCCCCGGCGCTTCATAAAATGAGTGGCCATAGCCGATGCCACTGCGGTAATTCAGGGCCATAACCATATAGCCGCGGCTAGCGAGGTACTGATTCATGGCGTAGCAGTTTGAGTAGTAGTACATGTAGTGCCAGCCCAGCAGCATTTGGCGCATGGGGCCGCCGTGAAGAAAAAGAAGGGCCGGACGCTTCTCGCCGGACTTGAGATTGGGAGGCAAAAATAATTGTGCGTGCAGCTCCAGACCGTCATCGGAATGAAAAATTGTTTGCTGGGGAATGACCAGGTGGTCGGCGGGAAAGTCAGCCGGCCATGTGCCAGAGTCAAGCCAACGCGGGGAAAAATCAAATGTGAGCGTTGAAACAAAGGGGCGGCCCGGATGTTTCGCGTCAGAGCCTAAGTAGGCGGTGGATTTGCCATTGCTGAGAACGACTGGGCTCCATTCAATGCTGTCGCCGGTGGTGATACGAACTGGTTCGCTACCGCCGGCGACATTTACGCGCGAAAGATGGCGGTGATCGATGTCTTCCTTAGCGCTGCCACAATTCGAATTGAACACCATGGTTTGCTTATCTGGGGAGAAAACCCATTGCTCCACTTCGCAACTTCCGGGTGTGAGAAGAATAAGGTTTTCTTGTTTTTTTCCATCCGCAGCCAGCGAATAAAGATGCTGCCAGCCGTCTTGCCCGCTCGCGATTATAAGGCGGTCATCGGATACCCAGTTAAGCACTCCGCCGCCGGTTTCTTCCGCCATGGTGGGAAAGGAGTCAGTTAGCTCTTTACCGCTATGCCAGATCTCACGCGCGGACGCCTTGGGGACATCGGCGATCCAGACGGCCCACGGCTCTGGCACATCTGGAGCGATAAAAAATCCTTCGGGTTTATCACGCGGCGCGGCCGGACGGCGAATGAAGGCGATGAATTTCCCGTCGGGAGACCAGCGAGGGGTCTGGTCGGAATCAACGGAAGGAGATAAATAACGCAGCGATTTATTTGAGGGGTCGTACACGGCGATGAAAGCGTGATCGGTGCGGGAAGAAACGAAGGCAAGTTTCGTGCCGTCTGGGGACCACTGCGGATCTTCGCTTTTACCTCGCACGACAATTTGAAGTGGTTTGCCGGATGCGTCGACATTGGCCAACCATACTTGGTGGTCTTTAATGTAGGCGACGGCTCCCGAAGCGGAAATCGCCGGCGAATCGCCGGCATCCACTTTTTTTGGCTCGCCACCGGTCCATGCGATCGACCACACGGATTGCTCGAAGCCGGCACTGTCACTGGTGGGATTAGGAGACTGGCCCGCGGTGTTTTTTCCTTCGCCTCGCACAAATACCAGCGCTTTACCATCCGCGGAAAAATGAAGGTCCGACAGGGGTTGGCCTTCGTCCGTGTCGTAACGAGTCAGCTGGCGCACATGAAATTCGGGCGCTTCCGCAGCCCAGATATTTCTGTGGCCTTGTTGATCCAGCGTCCAGGCCAAGCGGCCTCCGGTTTTGGAAGCGGTTAAATTGGCGGGAAATGGCGCGCTCATCACCTGTTCGAGCGTGAAGGAGGACTGTGCGGGAGCACACGGCAAGAAAAATAATAAAATTACGAGTGCAAACAGCTCTTTACGAATCATTAACAGGCTCCGGAGTGAAGTTATTTCTGCTGCAGTATTTTTCTGGTTTGCCACATTCCGCTTTTCAAGCACTTTTCACCACTTATTAGCGGGTGGCTGAACTCAGTCCGCCGGTTGACGTGGGGCGATTTTTTCTCGTGTGACGCGCGGACCATCCAGCGGTCCAACAATTTTTAGCACCTGTCCGGGTCCATCGGTGTTGCGAACGGCGCGCCTGCCGGCACTGGTTTCCAAAGCAAGATCGGCTTCGCGGCCAAAACTAACCGTTCCGTCGATTAAAGTGAACTGCGTACCACCATCGAGCCGCACATCTTTTAAAAAGACATTACGGTCGCGAACGGTAAACGTTCCGATACCAGACGGCCATTTCGAGACTCCCGCATGGGCCTCACCGTCTGCCACGCTGGCATTCACGTCCCAGCCTCGAAATTCAAGATTGCCCAAACGAATTTTGCCGGCACCAGTGAGTTTCTGCAGCAGCTCTTCGCGGCCGACGCCGGTGGTCTTGAAGTGTACGCTGCCCGAAGCGAGGCCTGCCAACCGGTCGGCCACCGATGCTTCAATGGGCAGTTGAGCCAGGTTCACCCCATCCAACTGTGCATGCAGGTCATAAAAAGGGCGAGGAAGAAATTTCGCAAGCACCGTGGCGCGAACGGCGCCCCCCGCCCATTGCGCGCGGCCATCGGATACATTGAGTTGCAAGTCATGCAGCGCACCTTGCAGATGCAGTTGCTGTAGCTTCAACTTTTCGATGGTGAATTCGTCTACTTGCACATTTCCGACGACGTTCAAGCGGCGGACCAATTCGCTGGCGGGAACCGCTTGTGCTTTGCCGCTGAATAATGAGGGCAAAAGCCGCTGCACCCAGCCGGGGCGAGCACGCGGGCCGACCCAGCGGTCAAGTTCGGTGGCATCAAGATGATCGGCGTGAAGTTGAACGTTCCAGGTGCCTTGGCGCTCAGGATCGGGTGAGCTCCCTTCGGTGATGTTGCCGGACCAGGTGGCACCAAACCCTTCGACTTGACCGAGCTGTGCGACACGGCTCCCATTTCTCCATTCGAGCCGGGCTTTTTGAAGTTGCACGGGCTGATTTAACCCCGCGGCGGCCAGTTGCGCGTCGGTTACCTCGGCGGCGCCACTCCAGGTAGGGGAAGTTGTAGAACTCCACTGGCGCCGCATGTCAACGCGCGCAGGACCGGTGAGATCCCAGCCGTGATTGAGTGTGTGTCCGAAAGCAGTCGCGAGCTTCAAAAACTTTTCTGCGTTATCGACATGGCCCTGAACGCCAATGCCCCCGGAGTGCGAAGCGAAATCGTGGATCAGCGTAAGACTTGCTTCTCCACTGGAGTCACCCGGAGCGCGGAGTTTGGTCGATCGGTCGATGCGAGGGAGTGGCGCTGCCAGAGAGTTGCTGACGAGAGCAATACGAATGGGCTCCATCGTGAGCCTATTGCGATTGAGAGCAGCGTGAAATGGTCCAATTCTCAGAGTATCTTCCGAGCCACGCAGATTGACTGCGCCGCCCAAGCTGGACACGTTTATTTCTTGAAGCTCAAAGGGCCAAGCCTGCAGTTGCAGGGTGCCGGTGAAAAATTGGTCAGCCGAAATTGTGTCTGCTACTTCAGGGTGAAATGCACGGTACCAGGAGAGTACGTCTGCGGCCTGAACACCGGCGGATTCAAATTTAATGTGCATAAACGGATTCGTTGCGCTGTGAAATTCCGCCGCGCCATGTAGATTCGAGAGTGGCGTCTCAATGGACAGGGTTTCCGCGACAAGTTTTTTTAGCGCGACATTGCAACGCCCCTGAAGGTTAGCCGTGAGTGCGGGATTGTCGGAGCGCTCGGTAAGATCCCAGCGATGAATTTGTGCGGCAGAAACTCTCAGTGAGTAGGACCAATCTCCTCCCACAAAATAATCGTCGAAGGGATTGCTAGTTGCAGTATCGGCGGGAGCGCCACTTTTCGCGGTTGCTTCTAACTCAAAGGTACCACGAACGCCGTAATCCCTTCCGTGCAGGAGGCGAAACAAATCTGCGAGTGATACTTTATTCCAGCGCACTCCGAAAGTGGCGGGCTGCAAGCGGGCGGAAGTGCCGGCGACATCCCCGCGAACTTGAACGGTTCCGGCAGATTGCAAAGTCACACCGCTGCGCCACGGTTGCGCCTCAAGTTCCAGCTTCCATCGCCCGGGAGAAACCTGTTCGACAGAGCCACTTACGGAAATCAGAGCAAAGGGCCGCTTGATATCGGTATTTTTGAAATTGATCCGGCCGTCGTCAATTTCTATTTTTTCCAAGCGGTTGGCGATGGTCGGAGCGCGGCTAGGTCCGTAGACCGCAGAAGGTGCAGTTCCTGGGCGTTTGGCTGGCGGCAACCAATCTTCCAAATTCCAACGGCCTTCGGTGTTCCTGACGAGAGTAAGGCTCGGCTGGCCCAGACTCAAAGTGCCAAATTCAAAGCGGCCACGCAAAAAACCGGACCAGTGGAGCCCGGCGCTAAGCTGTTCCGCGCGCAGAAAATATTCATAACCGAATGCGGGATCTTCGCCCACGGTTACACCGCTGGCATAGATTCGAGGACTCGGCAGAATTTCAATGTTGAAATGTTTCACCTGCACGGGGCGGCCGAAGGCATCTTCCAAACGGGCGCTGAAATAATTGCGGACGCGAGGGGTGCGTACAGAAATAGAGGCAGCGATTTGAGCGGCCACGAGAATGGCGGTCACCCAAAGGGCAATCTTCCACGAATTCCGCAAATTGGTCACGGTCAAAAGTCTCGCAGACTAAGGCAAAAATGTGTAGGGCGCGGGCTCCTGAAAAGCGCGGCCCGAGAGGTCTCCGTTGCTAATGGACAGTGTGAAACATTCTATGCCAGCGGGTGCGTGCCGGAAGATGCATAAGGGTATCGAAGATTCCCAACAGCCGCTGCCAGAAAGTGCTGTCGCCAGCGTAATCGGAACTGGTGGCATCGACGGACCAGTAGATAAAAAATGGATGACCCATGATGGCGTCGCGATCGACAAATCCCCAGTAGCGGCTGTCCTGGCTATGATCGCGATTATCCCCCATGGCGAAATATTTGCCGGGAGGAACGATCATTTCATCTCCTTGAACGTACCTGCGCAACTGGGGCCGCCATTCATTGATGACGTTCAGTGGAATCATCTGGTCGCGGAGAGGCGGAAAGGAATAGTTGAAGGGATCATAAGGGACGGCAGGATCATGCACGACGTACGGCTCATTCAACAGCTGGCCATTGATATAAACCTGCTGGTCGACAAGCTTTACATGATCTCCGGGCAAACCGATGACACGTTTCACATAATGCGGGTGATCCAGGTACGGATATTTGAAAACGATAATGTCACCGCGCTGCAAGGAACGGTAAGGCAGGAATTTTTCATACCAGGCACCTCGGCCGCCAAAGATAAATTTGTTGACGAGGAGATGGTCGCCGATTAACAGAGTTTTTTCCATGGACGCGGACGGGATTTTGAAGGCTTGTACAATAAAACTAGTGCCGAAGAGCGCCAGGATAATGGTTACGAGCAAGGATTCGAGGTATTCGGAAAACGTCGTTTGCTCGCGGTAGATGGAGGAATGTCTTGTCCGCGGGAGGCCTTTTCCCTCGGGTATATTTTCCGCCGGAAGATTTGCAGGCAGTGCGTCTCCGGGTGGTGCGCCTTCGACCGGAACTTCTGTGCGGTCTGCCATCGCGTTCCAGCCTCCACGGTCATGCATTTGAAAATCGCGACTCGTCGAAAATTAAAGCGTTCGGCGTGCCTGTTGAGCAACCACTGTGGCAGCAAGCACGATTATTTCGCAAGCTCTAACAGCGTGAGGGCCTTGCGAGCCGCGCGTTGTTCGGCTTCTTTTTTCGTGCCGCCCTCAGCGCTTGCCAGGCGCGAACCGTTGACCCAAACTTCGATCCTAAAAATCTTCTGATGATCCGGGCCGGACTGGCCGACTACGCGGTATTCCGCCGGAACCTGGCCGCGTGATTGCAGAAGTTCCTGAAGCGCGGACTTGCGGTCAGATTCGGCCATGTGCTCGCCAGCTTCTTCCAAGGCTTGCTCAAACAGTGTATGGCGCAAAACTTCTCGCGCGGCGGCCAAGCCGGCATCCAGATAAATGGCGGCGAGTACGGCTTCGAAAGCGTCCGCCAGAAGAGTCTGCTTTTCGCGCCCACCGGTTTTTTCTTCGCCACGGCCGAGGCGCAGGTGGTCGCCTAACAGCAAGCGTCGCGCAGCGGCTTCAAGCGAACGCGCATTTACGAGGCGTGCGCGGCTTTTAGAGAGTTGTCCTTCCGTCCAATCAGGAAAAGCCTCCAAGAGGTATTCGCTGGTGAGCAATTCCAGCACAGCATCGCCGAGAAATTCAAGGCGTTCGTTATTTACAGCGGCTTTCGGGTTGTACGATTCGGCCTGAGTGGCGCGGATTTCGGGGACTGCCGAACTGTGCGTCAGCGCGTCATGCAACAACGCGCGGCGCGCAAATTTGTGGCCCAAGCGTTGTTCTAGAAGCGCGTCATCCGCGGAAGTCATCTCACGCCCAGACCGGTAATCCGAACGAGTTGCTACTTTGGTGCGCTAAGTTGGGTGGCTGCGAGTTTCTTGGCTTCCTCCGCACCCTTTTTGCACGTTTCCTGCATGGCGCCAGCGGTCGCAGCGCATTTGTTATAAGCAGCCACGGAATCGTCGAAATGGGAGGTTTTCGCATTAGCCATTCCCAAAAGGTAATAGTTTACGGGATCCGGTGTAGGGTCGATGGTCACGGACTGATTCAGCTCGGGAATGGCTTCACTGAACTTGCCGCGCCGGATGTACACGAGGCCGAGCCCACCGTGGGCCATCGCGAGGGTCTGGTTCTTGACGGTGGAAAAAGCATCGTCGCTTACGGTGGCGGGCTTCGGTATGGTGGGGGTCAGTTCTATAGCCTTGCGAGAGGACTCCTCGGCTTTAGCCAATACCTTGTCGGGGTTTGGAGTTTTTGAATTCATGGCTCGTGGAAGCGTCTGGCCGACTACCGCTAAAACCTGAACGTCATTAGGATTCAGCGCGATCTCCTTATCCGCGACCTGTTCCATTTTTTCCACCTGGCCGCTTTGAACAAAGGCCATCACGAGCGTGCCGTATACCGGCGAGCGATAGCGGCTGTTTGGATACTTCTGCAAAAAAGCTTCGCCTACCTCGATGCGCTTGGCTTGATCGGTTGGCGGCACGTCTGAAAGGGCCTTGAAGGCTGCATCTTCCTCGGCATTGACCGGCGCGGCGTTAGGATCATCGAGCGTGAGCGAATTATTTGCTTTCGATTTGTCGGTCGATGTAGCAGGCGGATTCTGGTTATTAGCTGGCGGAGGATTCTGGTTCTTGGCGGGATACTGGGCTACAGTCCCTGCGGCTGTTGCCAGCATAATCGCCACCAGCGAGCCCGTCGTGAGCCACGCGTTCCACTTTACCTTCATATGTCATTTCTCCTGTAGAATTCACCATCGGATGTGCGGGCTCACACCAGATTGGTGTTACTTCCTTAAAATAGATTTGCGCGCCGGAAATTCAGGGGCGCTCCACGGACTTTTCATGAGCCGTATCGGCCAAACCTTTCTGCGCGGCCTGACGGGCCTGTTCCGGGCCGCCCTGCACCGTTAACGCTGCCTGATACTCCGCCTCGGCTTGCCGCGGTTGGCCTTCCCCATCATAAATCCGTGCGAGGTAAATATGCGACCAGGCCAAGACCATGGGGTCAGAGGTGGCGGCATGCTCTCCGGTGGTTAGACGGCCGAAAACTTCTTTGGCGCGCGGACCATCATGATCGAGAAGAGCAACCAGGCCAAGACCATACCAGGCGCGCGGCTGGTCTGGATACTTTGCAACCACTTTTTGAAACGAAGCCTCAGCGGCGCGCGCGTTCTTTTCGGCGATGCGGCGCTCCCCTTCCGTTAGAGCGGCGATGGCGTCGGGATCATTGGGGACCGTACCAGGCATAGCGGCAGCACGCCGGCGAGCGACCTCTTCGACGTTTAAGTCGCTGGCATTTCGAGGCCGATCGGCAGGTGCAAAATGCAGAGTACTTACGCGCTTCAGTTCGGCAGCCATATCGATGGAACGCACCAGCTCGGGAAAAAACAGCTCCATGGATGGATCGGCGCCTTCAAACTTTGGCAGCGCCGCGAAAAGCGGACGCACCAAAACGTAGCCATCTGTGTCATTTCGCTCGAGGGCGGCGTCGCGCTCCCCGGGCGACATTCTTCGCAGTTTTAATTCCACCGCACGCACCATACATTCCGCGAAGTAGGAGGGAAAATCGTCTTTGAGGTCCGGCGCCAGCCGTGGCGCGCTGGCGGCTTTTTCAAACAAGGGTCTTTTTACTGCGATAACGTGAGAATAACGCAGCGGCAAGGGATCGAGCATGAAGTGCAGATAAGCATGGCGTACTACATCGGTGGGAATATCATCCGCGCCACTGAGCACGATCGCGTAGTGATCGCCAAAATTTCGAACATTGGTGATGTGACCGACCAGCGGCTCAACAATTATGGTGAAAGTGCGCTGCTCAGAGGGCTGGGCGATAGCGCGCAAATATCCGGTGGCTACAAACACAATTTGTGAAACGGCGTCGTGCATGCGCTCGATTTCGCGGTTATAGGCGGGCTGCATTTGACGCCATAGCTCACGAATATTTTGCTCCTGATAATATTTGGAAAGCAGATCGCTGAAGCCCTCGAGAGCCAATACCTCGGGCGGTAGATCCTCGCGCCGCATGGTGGGTTTGAAATCCGGCGCGGGGCCGGCCACCAGACCAAACCACAAATAGCGGGAAAGCGCGGCGCCAGGATCGGCCGAGTCGTGTTGTTTGTAGTATTCGCGGATGGCTTCGACGGCGGGGCCTTGCTGGCGTTGCATACGATCGCGAAGCTGAGCGCGGAGCGGGCGCCAATTTTCCGCACTAACATTGGCTTCAAAGCCGGAAGCCAGCAGCGCACACATGGTAGTGAACATGGGCTCATTGCCGTCCACGGTGATGTTCGTGGGCGAAGCTATTCCGCGTTGTGGTTGAGCGGCCGGCGGAGGCGGCGGTGAAGTCGCATTGACCACCTGCGCCTGGCTCGACGGAGCGGACAGCAGTAAACATAAGCTGGCAATGGCGGCGAGGCCGAGTTTTGCAAGAACAGTTCGCGCGAACGCATGCTGCCGTGAGCCGTTGAAGGGATCACTAACAGTGAGGTGCTTCTCGTTTTTCTTGCCGAGGCACATTACATTTCCAATCTAACGTCGGGCATCCCACGAGTCAAGGAACCCAAGGGCAAAAACCGAGGACGGCGGGCATTTTCTTCAGCGAGAATGATCAAAATATGAGTGACACCTTCCAAAAACAGGCCTTGTCGTTACTGTGGGTTCCCCTACTTAAATTGATGTGCTGAAGCCGAGATGAAATTTGCGCGAAGCGCAGTATAATCTGGCCGCGCATGGCTCTTCTGACTGGTTCGCAACTAGGCCCTTACCAAATCGTGGCTCCGCTAGGCGTGGGCGGCATGGGCGAGGTCTACCAGGCCCACGATTCGCGGCTACGTCGCGAAGTAGCCATCAAGGTAGTTCCCGACGCCACCGCGCACGACGCGGATCGCATGGCGCGCTTCGCTCGGGAGGCGCAATTTCTCGCTGCTTTGAATCATCCCAATATCGGCAGCATTTATGGCTTTGAAGAATCTTCCACAATGCTTGCACTGGTTATGGAATTGGTCGAGGGCCCGACACTCGCCGACCGCATCGCCCAAGGCCCGGTGCCTATCGAAGACGCGCTTCCGATCATGAAGCAAATTACCGAAGCGCTCGAATATGCTCATGAACGCGGCATCGTGCACCGCGATTTGAAACCCGCGAACATAAAAATCAAGCCGGATGGCACGGTCAAAGTGCTGGATTTCGGTTTAGCAAAAGCTCTCTCCGATGAGCGTAACCCGACCGACATCTCAAATTCCCCGACACTAACTGCTGCGGCAACCAAAGCAGGATTGATTCTTGGCACCGCGGCATATATGTCGCCGGAACAAGCTCGGGGAAAAGCGGTCGATCGTCGCGCGGATATTTGGTCTTTTGGCGCAGTCGCGTTCGAGATGCTTACCGGCAAAATGGCTTTCAAAGGTGATACCGTCTCGGACACTTTGGCTGCGGTCATCCGCGGTGAGCCGGAGTGGGGTTTCCTGCCCGCCAATGTGCCAAGCGAAATCCAACAACTGATCCGCCGTTGCTTGAACAAGGACCCACGCCAGAGGTTGCAATCCATCGGTGAAGCACGGATAGCCATTGAAAACGTGATCGAAGGACGCACGGCCGCAATGAGGGGCTCCGGCATCAGGGCGACGCCGAGTTCTGTTGTTGTTCCGGAGAAAGAAAATCGAGCACTAAAAATACTGGTGGGCTGCGCATTGGCGGTATTATTTATTGCGGCAGGTTTTTTACTGGCAAATCTGCTGCACTCCGGAAGCACGCGCGAGAGTCCGCCAATACGCTTCGCGATTCTGCCTCCGCCTGGTGCGTCTCTGAATTCCGTCCAGCGCGCCGTCGCGATCTCCCGTGACGGAACTCGCATCGCCTTCAGCGCCAGTAGCTCGGACGGCCCGCGACTGTATCATCGCGACATGAATTCAGCTTCCTCCGTTCCCATCCCCGGGTCGGAAGGCGCTGTAAACCCGACGTTCTCACCGGATGGTAGATGGCTGGCTTTTTTTGCTGCCGGCAAACTAAAAAAGATCGCACTAGATGGCGGCACTCCGGTGGTCGTTGCGGACGGAATAGCTTACCCGAGAGGACTGAACTGGGGCACAGATCACAACATTTACTACGCGCCATCGTTTAGTTCAGGAATTCTTCGTGTCAGCGATAGCGGAGGCACGCCTCAGGCCGTGACAAAATTACAAGCCGGTAATGGTGAACTGGCCGATTTTTCTCCGGACCTGCTCCCGGACGGTAAAGCGTTGCTGTTCACCGCATTTTCGGGCGGCAACTTGGATGAAGGAACGCTGGTAGCGCAAAAAATCGGTTCCGATGAAAGAAAAGTCATCGTCCCTAAAGGCGCCGACGCGCATTTTTTTGCTCCTAACCATTTGTTGTATATGAGCGCCGGTAATTTAATGGCAACGGAATTTGATCCCGCTAAGCTCGAGACCGTGGGCTCGCCCGCCGTTGTCGTTCAAGATGTACAGCCCGCGACGGGATCGGCACAGTACGACGTCTCGGGCAACGGTACTCTCATCTACGTAAATGGCGGGAAGCAGGCGGTCGAGAATAGTCTGGTTATGGCAGAGCATGATGCCAAAGTCCAGCCGCTCCCGGTTAAACCAAATCTCTACGAATCTCCGCGGTTTTCTCCCGACGGGAAGCTGTTGGCGCTGACGGTGCGCCTGCCGGACCCGGACATTTGGGTGTATGACATTGAGCGCGGCGCGTTGCGGCGAATCACGTTCGCCCCTGGTGAAGATGAACTACCGGTCTGGTCTCCGGATGGAAGGCGCATCGCGTTCGCTTCCAATGGCCGACAACAGGCTTTCATGGTTGCGGTGGATGGCAGCGGACAGGAAGAGCCGCTGATGAAGAATGAATCGCATTTTCATCTGCAGTCGTGGTCGCCGGACGGAAAGCTTATTGCGTACGAACGTTTAGGAAGTTCGGGCCAATACGAAATTTGGATGCTGCCGCTGGGCGGCGATCGCAAGCCATATCCGTATCTGGTTTCACAATTTCATGTTAGCCAACCGGCCTTCTCGACGGACGGCCACTGGTTGGCGTACACCTCGAATGAATCCGGCCGAGCTGAGGTTTACGTACAACGGTTTCCGGGACCCGGCGAGAAGATTCAGGTTTCCACGGATGGCGGAAATCATCCGGTGTGGTCGCGTGACGGGAAGCAACTGGTTTACGAAAACGCGGGGACGCTGTGGGCTACCGAAGTTTTAGTTTCGCCGTTCCGTGTCGGAAAGTCCCGGGTCCTATATCAAGGTGATATCTGGAATGATGCGGCGGGTCCGAACTACACGCTTGCGCCCGGCGGCCATCGCATTGTGGTGGTGGAGCGGATTAAAGATCCCGACGGGGGTAACGTAAAAGTGGTGGTCAATTGGAATCAGGAATTGCAGGCACTCACTAGCTCCAAATAGCCGTGCGCGGCCACTAGCAGCCTGCCGATAATCGACGGTAAATTAAAAAGACCAACCGTTCTCTCAGGACGGTTGGCCTCTTTCACGGAATAGAACCGCAACCGATGATCCCGTGGTGCTTTGGCTAAAGCCAGAAAATGTGCTGTCAAATCCAGGCTATTAAGTCCAAGCGTTAAAGCTATACGGGGCGGCGAAACGGGCGGCTTCCCAACTCTTCCATCGCTGCGGCTGCGCGACGCGCCATACTGGCGGCGGGACTTCTGCGCTCGGCCATGCGCGCCACTCCTACTTCCCAAACCTTTTGCATCATGTAGATGCCGGAGACCAAAACGGCGACCACGGCGAACCCGGCGGCGAACAACGCGAAGGCGGCCAACAATTCTCTTACAAAATACAACTGTGCGGCAACCACGGCTGCCAGGAACCACCACATCCACTTGCGGCTCTTGTCGTCAGTTTTAGTCATTGGCTTGGTCTCAGTCCCCTTGGGTAGCGCTTACTTGTTAAAGACTGTTGTCGTCTGTGCGGTGCGGGCCGCTGTCGCTATTGGTTGAGCGTCTCGCACCTGAACCATTTGACACCTTGGGACGGTCGAAATCGATGGTACATAAGACACATTTTTGACCTCAAACGACTCTACTAGTACTCGGGGTCACCATTCGAGTTACGTATCTCCATGAAAATATGACGGTTGTTCACGAACTCCGGAGCCGAGAGGGTTCGGTGCAATTTCGCTGTCCTTTGCATTGCGTACTGTCCGGCCGTACAGGCAAAGCAAAGACGCCCTCGGGGCGGATGCAGCTACGATTGGTCAGGCGGGAGGCGAATGCAGATTTTAAACGATTTACGGTCTAGCGAATACGTTGGATGGCTATTTTAAAGCAGTTATATCAAGAGCGGCGGGCACGATGCTATTTGAGGGCGTATCCCACATCGAATGGCAGCTTGCCATCAATATGCAACACCTTGACCGCGCTGTTGATGGAGTACACGTCCACGAGGCCTACTGCCCCTGGTGTGGCAGTCACAGTTCGGAAGACGTCTTCATCGCTTCCTACTATTTTTATCATCGGCCGAACTTCATTGATCTTGGCGATGGCCGTTTTGGCATCAGCCGGGGAAACTCCAAAAAGCTTTTGCACCGCGACATGCATTTCCGGGGAAGCTGGATCTTTTAACACCAAGGTGAAGGTCCGGCCGTCCGGCCACGATTTTTGAGCACCCTTGGATAGTTTCGTAAATTCCGCCATAGTCAGATCGGGCAAATTACTGTCGGCTGCTACAACTACTGCCATATTTTTGATCGCCGGGTAGGACACCGAGCCCATCAACACGAGACCGCTAAGCACGAGGGCGCATGCCACGAAGCGGTAGATATGAGATTGCGCATTCATTTTGCTACGCGAACCTTTCAGGGAACTCACCTGAGTATTGGCATCTGTGTTTTTGCGAACAAGTACCTGTTGCGCTGCTTGTGCTCACTTGGCGACCCCCTCACCGATACACCTAATTCGTTACCCAGTACGCACACCTGTCCTTTGGGTCAGTATCCGGCTTTCCGCCGCCACGCTAAGTTTACTGCTGGTCCGTATTTCTTGTGAGTCTTGGGAGAGTATCCATGAATCGGCTGTATCGACGAAGTCTTGCGCTGATTTTTCCTGTGTTTTTCGCCGCCCAAATTGTACGGGCCCAGGAACATTCGCCGCGCGTGGAAGAAGCAAAATCGCGAGCAGCCAGCTCCGCACGCGTCGCGCCGGCGCCCCTGCTTTTGTTCGGTGCTATTCCGGTATCAACGCGCTCCGTCGAAGCGCGCAAATTCGCGGAACTTTCGCTTGATAAATACGAAAATGTGTTGATGCATGATGCAATCATCCAGGCGCAGCATGCTACGGAAAAGGATCCAAACTTCGCGCTTGGGTATGCGTTGCTTGCTCATGCTTCGCGCACCGGTATTCCCAACAGTGCAGCTCTGGAGCGCGCCAAGCTTCTCTTGCCGCACGCTCCTGCTGATGAACAATTATTGGTGCGGTGGATGACCGGCATCCAGGAGCACAATCTTCTTCCCGCCATTGCCAGCATGAACGACCTTTTGAAGCGCTATCCGAAGAACAAGCACGTTTTGTACCTTATTTCGGACTGGCTTTTCGACCAGCAAGACTTCGAGCGCTCTCAAAAGATGCTGGAATCTTTGTTGCAGATCGATCCTAGTTTTCCGCCAGTGCTGAACATGCTTGGATATTCCTACATCCAGTCCACCCATCCTGATCCGGCCCGGGCGGTGGCGTCTTTGAAACGCTACATTGCAGTGGATCCGAGGTCGCCGAATCCCGAAGACTCCATGGGAGAAGTGCTGCGCTACGTCGGCGATGATCAAGGTTCTCTCGCGCATTACAGCGCAGCGCTGCAAATCGATCCGACGTTCTTTACCTCGCAGCTTGGATTGGGAGATACCCTGACGCTGATGGGCAAGTACGATGACGCCCGGCTGGAATATGACAAGGCTGTCCTGGTCTCGGAAAACAATCGGGACCTTCTGCATGCTTCCTATCAAAAAGCGTTGGTTTATTTCTGGGAGGGCCGCGCCGAGGAAGGACGATCCGCTCTGTCCAACCTCGCTGCGGAAGCGGCTCAAAAAAATGAGCCTAATGGGCAGTTTGAGATCGCGTTTGGCGCTGCAATGCTGGCCGCCGATTTTGCAAGCGAACTCCACCAGCTTCGGGCGCTTGAGGAAAAATTTCAAAGTCCGGTAGAAGGCATGAGCGAAGCGGATCGCGGTAGCTCATTAGCGAACGTTCTCTGCGAAGAAGCGCGGGTTGCGTCTCAACACGGTCTACCGGAAGCGGCCCAGCAGGCCATCAGCAAATTAGAAACCCTTGCCGCGCAGTCGGCTGATCTTTTGGTAGAAAATGCTTATGAGACAGCGCGCGGATACCTGTTGTTATCGCAGGGCGATTTCACCAACGCCGTGGACGAGTTAGCCGCCAACCGACTTTCCCCGCTGGCGGTGCAACAATTAGCGCTTGTCCAACAAAAATTGGGGTCTCCGTCGGCCGCAAGCGAATCCTTGAAGCAGTTGAAATATCAACGCGCGCCAACCGTGGAATGGTATCTGGCGGGCCAAAACGGTAGCATTACGCGCTAGAATCTTTGCCACGACTTGTTGCTTAACACCGGGCCCCGCGGCCCTAGCTGCTAGGTCTTAGCGGCGGCGCGAATATCCTTACTTTCCAGAATTCGTTTTGCAAAACCGCGCTTGGCGACCGCCAACATTGCATGACCTATCTGCTCAGTAGTTAAAACGTGGTCGGGGAATGCGAACCGCAGCAACGGCAATAATGGTTTGCTGAGCGAGTAAAAAACATTGTAGAGCGGCGTTTTGGATTTTGCTCCGTACAAAGGCTGGATAATGCCGGGACGGAACATGTATGCGGCTTTGAATGGCAACCGCAGCAGGGCATTTTCCGTTTTCCCTTTGACTCGCGCCCACATGCCTCTTCCACGCGCGGAACTATCGGTTCCGCTTCCTGAAACGTAAATGAAGGTCATCTGCGGATTTAGCCGGCTTAGCATTTCTGCTGCAGCGATGGTGATTCCGTAGGTTACTCGTTCATAGTTCTCTTCCGTCATTCCGCTGGAGGTCACACCAAGGCAGAAGAAGCAGGCCTCAAAACCGGAAAGCTTTGCCTCGAGGGACTCGTAGCGCCAAAGATCGTGGTGTACGACTTCCCGCAGTTTCGGGTCCTGCGCGCCCGTAGCGGTTCGTCCTACTGTCTGCAACAAATGGACCTCAGGATCCAGCAGGCATTCGCGCATTACTCCCTGACCGACCATACCGGTGGCGCCAAATAAAATGACGTTCATCGGCTAATGCCTCGACTTCCTACGCTCGAACCGGTCGGAGAACGAATTGATCGTCGGGAAAACTTCTCGACGAAAAAAAACCGAGGCAATTTTACTCGCCCCGGCACGTCGAACAATGAGTTTTGAAACGACATTCGTGCTTGAATTTAGCTGGTCGTCACGCGCGTTTGACGAGCCGCGTGAGGCCGACGAGAATCACCGCGCCAATGAACGCCACGATGATCGAGCCAATCGTGGATGTCGCTCCCATACCCATTTTTCCGAATAGCCATCCACCAAGAATGCCTCCCAAGATACCCAGCACGATATCCGCAAGTACGCCGTATCCGCCGCCTTTCATCACCTGACCAGCTAGCCAACCGGCGATTAAACCTACGATGATCCACCAAAGAATTCCGCCACCCGCCATAGCTGCCTCCTCTTAAACCGGTCTAATTCTTGCAAGGGGCCTGACACGCACGTTTGGTTCTAGAACACACCCTTGCCATATGTCAACCTCAAGCCAGTCGTAAACAGCACATCATTATTTTTTAGTCCTAAAAGAGGCCTACTGACGTAGCGATCGCTGAAAGTGATTTGCCAGCTGAGCCAGTTTTTCAACTTGGTTGCCGCGGTGGCGTCCAGTTGCAAGCGATAATCTCCGGTGTCGCTGAGATTGGGGAAAAAGCTAAATTGCTCGCCTAAAGTTGTGCGGCTTCCGAGCTTGGTGGCTAGCGTTTCGCCGAGTACGAACTCGGCGGTCTTGCGCGTCGTCGAAAGATTCGGGGGGTTGAAGGGCTTCGAATAATATTCCTGGTTATAGGTAGCACCGCCAAACACGTCGAAGGTGCGGTCTTTTTCCTTAATCAGGTGATAACCCAGGCCCGCGCCCAGCACACTGCGCAGATCGAGAGCTTGGAAGCGGTCGTGTTCAAAATCGGCCAAGCCAAAGGCAAACAAGCGGCCGCGCAGATCTACGTCCACGCGCCCGCCGCCGCGAATGGCGCTGGCGGTGGTGTTGCTGACTCCTGCCAGTGTGCTTCGCGAATAAATCTCAGTGGAGTAGAGAGATACTTTGGTGTGTTTCGTTACGCGCGCGGCTTTTCCGGTGAGCGCAAAACTGGTGGAGTCCGAATTTCCCCGGGTGAAACTAAGGCCAGCATCTACCAGTGCAGCCCACAAATCGATGATGCGCGGGTGTTCCATGCGCATATATACGTCTTGCTCGGCATTATTTCGCACCGCCACCACTTCAGCCTTGGGAGCCTCAATGGGCCCGCTTGGAGCGGCCACTTCGAACTTTTCGTCTTTGGTAGTGACTAGGCCTACGATGGTTTGGCCATTCTTGAGGGCCACGTGAAGAGGTTCGGCAGAAACGATAGCCACGACCGCGCTCCACGGCAGCTTTATATCGCCGGCAAATTCCGACTTGAATTCCAGCTTGTCTTCATCGGTTTTCACGATGGTGCCGCTCAGGTGATCTCCATTTTTGAGCGTGACCTGATCGGCATGTGCGTTACCGGCGAAGAAGGACAGAACGATCATTAGAAATACTTTTCGAGGCAAAGTAATTCTCCTTATGGGACGAAGCTCGATGGGCCTGGCTGGGCTGACAAATCGCGCGCGTCGAAGAACGCGGTTCTACTTTACCTGACAGGAAGAAGTAATCCTACGAATTCTACCGGAAATGCGGATGGTACTTTTTTGTGGTTGGCTTCAGATATACTTTGGCGCTTCTCGTCCGCTAACTTGCAGCAACGCAAAAGCCGTGGCTGAGCGTGGTGACAATTAAAAAGGATGGACCCTTGCTGACCTTATTCTTGCGTAGAGCAACACGAATTGTATTGCTGGCCGGCGCGCTGTTCGGCGTGACTTGCTGGAGCACTCGCGCACAGCAAGAGCAATCCGCGGCCCCCCAGGGGCGTTCTGGACCGCCTACCATTGTTTTCATGACGGATTTTGGCACTGCGAACGATGCCGTAGCGATTTGCAGGGCGGTCATCTACGGTATCGCGCAAGACGTGCGGCTAACGGATATCACTCACCAGGTAACTCCCTTTCAGATCGAAGAAGCGGCGCGTTTCCTTGAAGGCGTTACACCGTACTACCCTGCCGGAACGATTTTTTTGGTGGTTGTTGACCCGGGGGTGGGCACTTCGCGCAAGGCCATCGCGGTGAAATCCAAGAAGGGCCAATACTTTGTCTTGCCTGACAATGGCGTAATTACGCCGGTGATCGAGCGTGACGGCTTGCAAAGCGCGCGCGAAATCACTAACCGGAGCTGGATGATCCGAAATGCGATTTCCTCTACTTTTCACGGACGAGATATTTTTTCCCCGGCGGCCGCGCACCTCGCCGCGGGTTGGGACTTCAATGAGGTTGGGCCGGAAGTGACTGAGCTGGTGCGGCTGACGCCAAAAACTTCCGTAATGAATGATAAAGGGATCGAGGGTGACGTAATCGGTCTCGATGATCCTTATGGATCCCTGCTCACCGACGTGCCGGGCGACGATTTTAAGAAGCTAGGCTACAACCTGGGGGACAAAGTTACGGTGCAAATTGCCGGAAAGTCTGTTGTGGTGCCTTACGTAAAAACTTTTATGGGCGTCCCCGTTGGCGCATCTTTGTTGTATATCGACTCGCGCGGCCGAGTGGGCATCGCTGTTAATCAAGGAAATTACGCTACCCAATTCAATATTGTGCCCCCGGCAAAGATTTTTATTCTTCGTAAAGGTTCCGTCGCGGCGCCGAAAACAAAACAGTGATACTGGCTTTCGCCGGTTTCAGCACTGCGGATTTGCATTTTGCCGCTGCCGGGCAAACAATCGATGGGAGGCCGTGGTTTAGTCGCGGCTTCAACGGAGACTGCTCATGCCCGAAGCTGTAATCGTGTCGGCCGTACGCACCGCAGTAGGCCGCGCATATAAAGGATCGCTGCGCGCCACTCGCCCTGACGATCTGGCGGCGGTGGTAATCAAGGCAGCGCTTGCACGCGTCGCTGCGCTGGACCCCAAGGAAATTGACGACGTGATTTTAGGTTGTGCCATGCCCGAAGGCGAGCAAGGAATGAACGTGGCGCGTATCGCCGCTTTACGGGCCGGCTTGCCGGTGGAAACTTCCGCGATGACCATCAATCGATTTTGTTCTTCGGGCTTGCAGGCTATTGCGCTGGGTTCAGAGCGCATCCGCGCCGGGGCTGCACAGGCAATTCTTGCTGGCGGCACGGAATCGATGTCCATGGTGCCTATGGGCGGAAATAAAATTTCGCCGAACCCCTGGCTCGTCGATCATTACCCCGATGCGTATATCAATATGGGGTTGGGCACGGAAAATATTGCGCGCAAATTTGCAATCACGCGCCAACAAGCTGATCAATTCTCCGCCGACTCGCACAAAAAGGCGCTGGCGGCCATTGCGGCCGGAAACTTCAAGGATGAGACCGTACCTGTGGAGGTGAGTATCACGACGCTGGCGAATACGAATGGCGCCGGCGGTGGCGGCGGGTCAAGCACCAAGACCGCTGCAAAGCCGACCACCCAAACTTTCCAGTTTGCGACCGACGAATTGCCGCGCGCGGACACCTCGTTAGAGGTGCTCGCAAAGCTCAAGCCTGCCTTTCACGCCAAAGGAACGGTGACCGCAGGAAATAGTTCGCCGATGAGCGATGGTGCCGCGGCCGCGATTATCATGTCGGACGCGCGCGCAAAAGCGCTGGGGCTCGCGCCACTGGCTAGGTTTGTGGCTTACGCGACCGCAGGTTGCCCGCCGGAGGAATTTGGCCTCGGGCCAGTCTTCGCCATTCCGAAAGCGCTGAAGCTTGCCGGTCTGTCTCTTGCGGACATTGACGTGATCGAACTGAATGAGGCTTTCGCCGCACAATCGCTCGCCGTCATTCAGCAGGCGAGGTTGAATCCGGCGCGTTTGAACCCTAACGGTGGCGCAATTGCGCTGGGTCATCCGCTGGGCTGCACCGGGGCGAAACTTACGGCCACGATCATCCGCGATCTGCAACGGCGCAAGGGCCGCTACGGGATGGTTACCATGTGCGTGGGAGGCGGAATGGGCGCGGCGGGAATTTTCGAGCTGCTCTCCTGAATCTATTGAGCCCGGTCTCAATTATTTTCTTCTCAACCGTTTCAAAAAATCTTAGCCTCAGCAACTGCCACGAACTCTGCGCGTTACGGTTAAACTGATTAGCGCTTTCCGGAGCATCTCTTGAACACGCTGGAATTCACGCTGCTGGTGGGCATGGGCTCGCTGCTGGCCGGTTTTTTGGGTTCGCTGACCGGACTGGGCGGCGGCGTGGTGATTGTTCCAATGCTCACGTTGCTGTTCCACGTAGACATTCGTTATGCGATTGGCGCCGCACTCGTTTCGGTGATCGCAACTTCCTCAGGAGCCGCTGCTGCGTACGTGAAAGAAGGCTATTCGAACGTGCGCGTAGGAATGTTTCTGGAAATCGGCACAACGGTGGGAGCGCTGGTAGGTGCGGCCGTGGCGTTGCATCTTCACGTGTCCGTGATTGCCATTATCTTTGGGCTTGCGCTGATTTACTCGGCGTTAGCGAGCCTGCGCGAAAAATCTGCACAGACGACGGAGGTGACGCCCGACCGCCTTGCCACCTGGCTGCGTATGGATAGCAGCTACCCGACGGACAAGGGCACGACGCGATATCACGTCCGGGGAGTACCACTGGGCTTCGCATTGATGTTTGGAGCGGGCGTTCTGTCCGGGTTACTGGGAATTGGATCGGGAGCGGTAAAAGTTTTGGCCATGGACCGGGCCATGAAGCTCCCTTTCAAAGTGTCCACAACTACAAGCAATTTCATGATTGGCGTGACTGCGGCGGCGAGCGCGGGAATTTATCTCAGCCGCGGATATATGGACCCGGGCATCGCCATGCCGGTGATGCTCGGCGTGCTGGGCGGGTCGCTTGTGGGAGCACGCGTCCTGGCAGGCGCCGCGGTGCGAACTTTGCGACTGGTCTTCGCCGTGGTGATCGGATTTCTCGCGGTGGAAATGATTTATAACGGCTTTGCGGGAAAGATGTGAAATGACTGCTCCGAACCTACGCCAGGATGAGCGCATGGACCAGATCATGGCGGTGCTCCTGCGTAGCGGAGTGCTGCTATCGGCCAGCCTGGTATTTATTGGCGGAGTCATTTACCTCTCGCGTCATGATGTACCTACTATAAATTATCGGGTTTTTCAGGGAGAGCCGCCGGAGTTGCGCACCGTCGGAGGAATTCTCCGCGAGGCTTCCAAATTTCACGGGCGCGGGTTGATTCAGTTAGGACTGCTGGTATTAATCGCTACACCCGTTGCTCGGGTGTTGTTTTCTGTTGTCGCGTTTATATATGAAAGAGATTGGACCTATGTGGCCATTACGATGATTGTGCTGGCGCTACTGTGTTACAGCTTGTTTGGCGGCGGAGGCTTGTAGCGGATGGGCGTTGCAGCTACCCTAACGCAGTCGTTCGTTACTACCCCGGATATTCTGCAAAGATGAGATAATTGAGCTGAGCGAGCAAGTCCCCTACGAGGAGCCCCCTGACTATGGCCACCGCAATCACCACGCCCCAAGGAACCAAAGGCGGCAGCTTTCTGCTGGAATCACCGCGGCCCGAGGATGTGTTTACTCCCGCGGACCTGAACGATGATCAGAGATTGATCGGGCAATCCGCGGAAGAATTTGTCGTCAAGGAAGTACTGCCGCTTATCAAGAATCTGGAGGCCAAGAAAGCGGGTTTGCTGCCGGAACTGTTGAAAAAGGCCGGCGAGCTGGGGCTCTTGAGCGGGGGAATTCCAGAACAATACGGCGGGGCCGGACTCGATAAGGTGGCCACCACAATTCTCACAGAGAAACTTTCCATCTATGGCGGTTTTGCCGTGACGCATGGTGCGCACGCGGGCATAGGCACACTGCCCATCGTGTATTTCGGGACGGAAGAGCAAAAGAAAAAATATCTTCCCAAACTGGCCACCGGCGAATGGATCGGAGCCTATTGCCTTTCAGAACCGCAAGCCGGCTCCGATGCGCAGAACTCCTTGACGCGCGCTGAACTAACGCCCGACGGCAAACACTACGTTCTGAACGGGCAGAAAATGTGGATTACCAACGGTGGGTTTGCGGACATTTATATTGTGTTTGCCAAGATTGGCGGCGAAAAATTGAGCGCGTTCATCGTGGAACGCACCCTTCCCGGAATTAAGCCCGGGAACGAAGAACACAAGATGGGCATCCACGGCAGCTCCACCACGCCGGTGTTCCTGGAGAACTGCAAGGTTCCCAAAGAAAATCTTTTGCACGAGGTGGGTCGCGGCCACATCGTGGCATTTAATATTTTGAACGCAGGGCGCTTCACACTAGGCGCTTCCGCGGTGGGCGGCTCCAAATACGTGCTGGCAACCGCCGCGAAATATGCCAAGGAACGCAAAGCCTTCGGCAAACCTATCGGCGACTTCGGGCTGATGCGTGAAAAACTTGCCGAAATGACGATTCAGCTTTTTGCGGTGGAATCGATGATTTATCGCTCGGCGGGCAACATGGAAACAGCCATGTCCTCGGCACCGGATAACCGCTCGGACGGAAACGCCGTAGAGCAAATTCAGAACACCATGAAGGTTCTGGAGGAATACGCCATCGAAAGCTCCATCGCCAAGGTTTATGGCAGCGAGATGCTGGATTTCGTGGTCGACGAAGCGGTGCAAATTTTTGGCGGCTACGGTTTTCACGAAGACTATCCGGTTTGCCGCGCGTACCGCGATTCGCGCATCAATCGCATTTTTGAAGGTACCAATGAAATCAACCGCATGCTGATCATCCAGATGCTGATGAAGCGCGCCATGGGCGGGCAGCTGGCGCTGATACCGGCGGCCATGAAACTGGCGGATGAAATTCTTGCGGGGCCATCATTTGAGGAAACAGACGATGGCGTTCTCTCGGCCGAGGCTACCGTGGTCGCTAATTGCAAAAAAATATTCCTGCAATCGGCGGGCGGAGCGGTTCAGAAATATCGAGAAAATTTAGCGGACGAGCAGGAGTTGGTTGCCGCGCTTTCCAATATCGTCATGGAAATCTACGCGATGGAATCTTCGCTGTTACGTGCGCAAAAAGCCGCCAACGCTAAAGGCCAAGCAGCGGCGCAGCCGATGATTGACGCAGCGCGGGTGTTTATTTCCGATGCTGCCGAGCGTGTTGAGCACGAAGCCAAGCGCGCCATTGCGGCTCTTCACGAAGGAGACATGCTTACCACGCAGATGTCGGTGCTGAAACGTTTCGCAAAGCGCGCGCCTGTCGATACCATCGCGTTGCGCCGCAATGTCGCTGCCGCGGTGCAATTGCAAGACCGCTATCCGTTTGAGGGCAAATAAGGTTATCTGCCGGGCCGTTCGCCGCGGCTATTTTTTGCCTGGAGTGAGACGCCAAAGTGCGGATCGCGATATGTTCCGGTCATCTCAACAGGCACTACCGCTCCGGCGTGTTTTCTCTTGAACAGCGGATCCAACGGTTTTAGCAGCACGGCTTTTACGCCACTACTGTCGTCCGACAGCGACGCTTCCGTTTTCAAATCTCCATGAAAATCGATCTTGGTGTCCGCTAAATTATAAGTGCCGTGCAGGATGGCTTCCGCACCAGGTACCTTGAAGGAAACGGCCTGAAACTTGGCGATTTCGTTGCTCAATAAAACGCTGCCTTTTATATCGGCGGTCACGTTGGGAGTCTCTGGATCTTTTTTCTTTCCGCTGGCTTTTTTACTTAGCATGTTGACGCTCATCTGGCGATCTGGTTTTGTCCATTGCGCATGTTCGATTTCAAAATCACCTTGGAGCACTACACGCATTAAAAACGGCTGGTGCCTGGAAGGCCAAACGACGTGCGCGTGAAAATTCGTCGGTCCTTCCAGGGGGGCTTTGCTTTCCGTAACGAAAAGCCACAGGACGTCTTCGATGCGGCCGTTGCGCACGTTCAGACCGAGCGAAGTCGTCTTGCCAGGTTGGCCGGCTTTGCCGGCCACCGAACCTTCGACGTGCACCGGCGTTTTGAGAAACTCTCCATCGACGGAATGGACGATCGTGTCGCCGCTCATACCGTCCACAGTTGCGTTGAATTTTGCTTTGACCGCGACCGGATGGTGACTGCGGGTAACCTCAAATTTTGGAATGTCCGTGGTTCCCTGAGTTTCTATGCGGCCCAAGGCACCGTGAAAGTCTCCGGTGGCGGCGAGGATTCCGCCAATTCCTTGAAATACGCCTAGATCCACATCATTGAATGTGTATGACCCTGAGAGAGGGATGTCGTTCATGTGTTGCCTGTCCCAGGGACCAAGTTTTCCGTGCGAGCGAATTTCCCCTGGGGGTTTAGCGTTGCGCATGGCGAGATCGTACGACATGGGCGAACTGTCGGTGACGGATTTGAGGCTAAGCTGATGAATTTCGAATTTCAGCGGGCCGTCATCTTTTGTCGCGACCTCGAGCGTCGCGTCCTTTGTAAAAACCTCGCCGATACGCGTGGACGATTTGCTCGATCTGGACGTTTGCTGCGATGTGCTGTGTTCCGCAGGAACTGAAATTTTGAGGCCTTCGAGAACAATTCTGGAGATGTAGCCGGGTCGCAAAATAAGATCGCGGTAATTGGCTTGGACAGTTACGCTTTGAATGGCGACCAGCGGCGGGCCAGAGTTATCTGAGCCGCGGGTGAGCGCAACATTCTGCATCACGCAACCAGGGTGCGGGAAATACCTGCTGCGAAAACCCTGCACCGATACTTCGCCGGGCCAACTTTCCTGGATAGATTTAGTAACGTTCTGCGAGGTAAACGGCCAGTGAAAAGCCAGAATAATGCCGCCAATGCACAGTGCAACCAGAAATATGATTGCGAGAGGAAGCAGCCAACGTCGGCTGGCGATCGCGGGCTTAACTTGGACGGGCTCCTGTGTAGCGACACTCATGCTCAAGCGAAGTATGGCACGAACATGCGGGTACACAGGTCAGGCAATCCAAGTAGAAGGGCCGTTGCCTAGCTGTAGGAATTAAGTTGCGTAATTCGGGGTATTTCGCAAGACCCAAACCGTGGCCGAGTCTACGGCTTCGGCCGCGCCGAATACTTTTCGAATAACCTTTTGTGCCGGTTCTCCAGCGAAGTGAGTTGTCCACGGATAAAAAGGTATCGCACCTCGCTGGTGATCTCCAGCAGATCGCCGTTCATTACGATAACGTTAGCAATCTTCCCGCTCTCGAGCGTTCCCAGTTGGTCAGCCAGACCGAAGATTTGCGCCGGGTATAGAGTGACAGCCTTCAGCGCTTCCTCGTAGGGAAGACCGTAGGCCACCGCGTTAGCGGCATTTTGCCCCAGCCTGCGCGCAAAAGAATTATCAAAACTCCCAAAAGCGAATTTGACGCCGGCGGCAGAAAGCTCCGCAGGTTGCGTCAGCAGGCGATCGTAGGGATCGTCTTCATACAGAGGCAAAGTAAGCACGGGTCGCAAAATCACGGGAATATTTCTCGACCTCAACAGATCTTTCAGTTTGTAGGCTTCGGAGCCACCCGCCAAAATCATCTTTAAATTTTGCTTGTCGCAAAATTCGATAGCGTTGCGAATTT
>Ga0206991_10073_pt1 | contig 27772 bp, 24 predicted proteins | sample Alteio_BWMinCont_9_FD_153286 | JGI IMG/M metagenome (GOLD analysis project Ga0206991, IMG submission 153286) | Enriched cells from forest soil in Barre Woods Harvard Forest LTER site, Petersham, Massachusetts, United States -... | ecosystem: Environmental > Terrestrial > Soil > Temperate forest >...
CGACGCCTTCTACAACCTCTACTCCGGTTACGACGGCAAGGCCTGGCACACCGGGCTCGCGGTGTCCGCCGACGGCGTCGCGTGGCATAAAGAGGGCCAGATCCTGCGAGACGCCGGCAACGGTTCCGCGATCGCCGACGACAGCGGCATCCTGTACTACTACCAGGCCGGCGATCCGGTCGAGATCGGACTGGCGCGATCGGGAAACAGCCATCAATGGGTGCGAAATCGAGCGCCAGTGCTCACGGTTGGTCCTTATGGAAGCTGGGATGAGCGCGGCGTGGCCGACCCGTATGTAATCCGTGCCGGCCAGAACTATTACTTGTTCTATTTGGGCATGGATCGCGCGCGGCGGCAGCGCCTCGGGGTCGCAACGTCGGGCGATGGAGAGAGCTGGTACAAACTGCGATCCAATCCGGTCCTCGAGTTGGGCGATTACGGCGCGTTCGACGAGAACGGCTTGGGCGAGCCGGCGGTGTGGACTGCGCGCGGATATTACTGGATGCTGTACACCGGGCGCGATCACAATGAGGTGCGCCGGCTGGGTCTGGCGCGCTCTCGCGATGGTGTGCGATGGGAGAAGCTTCCGATGGTTATTGGCGGCGAACAACCCTGGGATTCGAAAGTGATGTGCGACCCCGCCGTGATCGCAAATGGCGATCAGGCTACAGTATGGTTCGGGGGCGGCGACGTGGCGCGCCCGGATCAGAACCTTCACGGGCATATTGGCCTGGGCGTGCTAACGGCACAGCCGCCAACCCCAGATCGCGACCAAGGGGAGCGATCCCCGGCAAACCCCGCGCGACCGCAGGGAGCGCCTTAATGCGAATCGGCATTACCTGTTATCCCACCTACGGCGGCAGCGGCATCGTTGCAACGGAGCTGGGCTTGGAATTGGCCGCGCGCGGTCACGACGTCCATTTCATCACCTACGCCAATCCGATACGCCTGGACCCGGGCACGCCGCGCATCTTCTATCACGAAGTCGAGGTGTCGAACTATCCGCTGTTTCAATATCCGCCGTATTGCATGGCGCTGGCATCGCGCATGGCGGAAGTCGCCGAAGACTACAATCTCGATTTGCTGCACGTGCACTACGCAATTCCGCATTCCACCGCCGCCATGCTGGCCCAGCAGATGGTTGCGGTGCGGCGTCGGCTGCCTTTCATTACCACGCTGCATGGCACCGATATCACGATCGTGGGCCTGGACCGCTCCTATTTCCTCATCACGAAGTTCTCGATCGAGAAGTCGGATGGGATCACCGGCGTCAGCCAGGACGTGCGCCGGGATACTTATAAAGTGTTCGGCGTGCCAAACGAGATTCGCGTGATCTATAACTTCGTGAACACCGAACTTTATCGGCCCATGGAGAACCGTCCGAACCACGAGAAACTCCTGATGCACATTTCGAATTTCCGGCCGGTGAAGCGTGTGACGGATTGCGTGCGAATCCTGGCGGAGGTGGTGAAGCAGACGCCCGCTCATTTATACATGGTGGGCGATGGGCCGGACCGGCCGGAGGCGCATCGGCTGGCGCGCGAATTGGGCCTGGAGGGGCAGGTGACTTTCATGGGCAAGCAGGATCACGTGGAGCGGCTTTTTCCGCGCATGCATGTGCTGCTGATGCCGAGCGACATGGAGTCGTTCGGATTAGGCGCGCTGGAAGGGATGGCGTGCGGGGTTCCCCCGGTGGCGACGCGCGTGGGCGGTCTGCCGGAGCTGGTGACGGACGGTGTGGATGGGTTCCTGGAGCCGGTGGGCGATATCGCGAAGCAATCGCGGCGCGTGGTGGAGTTGCTGACGAACGAGGACCTGCATCGGAGAATGGCGGAAGCCGCGCGGCGGACTGCGGTGGAGCGGTTCGCGAGCGCGACGATTATCCCGCAATATGAAAAATATTATGAGGAGGTGGTGGCGAATGGTAAGTAAATTAATTACCGTTGCCGTGATCGGCGCGGCTTTGTACGGCCAGGAAGCAAAGCCCGTCATCGATAATGACCGGGTGACGGTGTGGGATGTAACGGTGAGTAGCGTCGTGGGCAATCCCGGCCCGCGCGATCGCGAGGTGGTCGTGATGTTTTTGACAGGCGCCAACGCCGGGACCGCCTATTTTGGCCCGAAAGAGCAGGAGCGCCTTAGACAAGTACCCATCGGTACGCGTGAGTTACTCATCGAGCTCAAGGATCATGCCGTTCCGCCGCTAGAAAATAAGACCGGATATCCGCTGGCGTTTCCACGTCCGCACGTGAAGAAGGTGCTGGAGAACGATCGCGTAATCGTTTGGTCTTACCGTTGGAACCCCGGCGAACCGACGCCCATGCATTTTCACGACAAGGATGTGGTGGTAGTCTATCTGGAGCCGACCGCCCTGACATCGACGACACCCGATGGCGCGAAGACGCTGAACGAATACAAGGCTTTCGATATCCGCTTCAACTAACGCGACCGGACGCATACGGAACTCCTGGAGCGGGGGACGGGAAGCGCGATGATGATGGAGCTGAAGTAAAGGCGGTGCCGGTCAGCGCGATATTTTGCGCCGGCGAGCTATTAAAAGCCCCAGGATACCGACGCTGAGGATCGCGTAAGAGCCCGGCTCGGGAACCGGGTTTTGCGGTGTGCTTAAAACTTGAAAAAGGAAATCGTTTCCCGGCTGTGCCTGTGGCGCCCCGACGGAATAAGGATTCCCCCAAAAGGCTTCTCCGCCCGAATAGTTGTAAGGTGCCTCGTATACTAAGGCTCCGCCTTGTCCCATGGGAGCAGGATTTGGCGTGATTTGTGAAAAGACGGCGGTGTAAGTATCGCCTACAACCAGACTCGTGCCGCTAAAGTCGAAATAGAGAAAACCGTAAAGTCCCCAAGACGCTGTCGCTGTCTCCGAAGCAACCAATGTTCCAGACGTACCTGAGCCATTGAGCAGGTCTATCTGAAATTCCATAGGCGTGTAACCATCGCCTCCGCAGCCACAAATTGACGTGAACATCCCGATCCAGGTAATGTCGGACACGTTGGCCGTAAAACTCTGACCGATGGGTCCGTAGAGTTCATCATTGAGACCGGAAGTCGAAACATTGCTAGGGTCGATAATAATGTCGGCACGACAGGCGCCGACGAATCCCAATAACCCAATGGTTAAGAGTGCGAGATATGCGAGCCGTGACGTTTTCGTAAGTCTCTCCGTTCCGAACAAGTCCGTTTTTGGGTTATCCCAATTGGTCTTGGGGCCTAGCGTATTAAACGATACTTTAACCGGGAGGCTTCGTCAATGCACTGCGGTACTTGGAGTACTTAATGGTACACATTAGTTTAAAGACAAATTTCCCCTCTTGACCCGATACGGCAAAATGCCGTATCGTGAAGTCATGAAAGCCGAAGTTTCAACCACTGCACGTCTGGAGGCTCGCCTGCCGATTGAGGTTATGGTGCGGCTGAAGCGCGCGGCTGAGATTCAAGGGCGCACGCTCACCGATTTCGTCGTGGCTGCGGCGGATGAGGCCGCTTGCCGGGCCATCGAACAAACGGAAATCATTCGTCTTTCTCTCGAGGGCCAGCGTCAGATTGCCGATGCGATCCTCAATCCTCCCGAGCGGACGGCCGCTTTAAAGAAAGCCGCCAAGCGATATCGGGAACTGTTCGGCGAGGGATGACAGAGTTCCCCTTCCGCCTTGCGCCGCTCGGCGCCCGACACGACCGTGGCTCGTTTCACTGCGGAGAGGAAGCGCTGGATCGATATTTCAAGACTCAGGCGACTCAGGATATCCGCCGACGCATTGCGAATTGTTTCGTTGCTTTAGAAGCCGCTGGCGGTGTGCTTGCTGCCTATTACACCATCGCCGCGGCAAGCATTCCCCTACTCGATCTTCCCCCGGAAGCCGCGAAACGCCTGCCCTGTTATCCCACCTTGCCAGCCGTGCGAATCGGGCGTCTGGCTGTCGACCGGAAGTTCCAAGGGCGCGGCCTGGGTGTTGCACTCCTAGCCGACGCCGCGCGCCGGAGCATTCACTCGCCACCGGTCGTTTATGCGCTTTTGGCGGACGCCAAGAGCGACCAGGGGGTATCTTTTTATCAGAAGTTCGGATTCCGAACCCTTGCGAGCCAGCCTCGAACCTTGTTCTTGCCCCTGGCCGCGACGCAAAAGGATTTCCAACTAGCTAGTAAACCCCACCGTCTGGGTAACCCCAATGGCAGCAATTAGATAGGGTTCCTGGCGGACCGCAGTATTGGAGCGTTCGGCGCGCGGACCAGTTCGATGGCAATTAAGAGTCATGCAAACCCTCAGACGAAATCCGGGCCTGGATGTTGTCCGGTGCCTGGAGGCACTCCTCCACACGATCCTCCTCGTCGTGCTCGTTCTCGGAGCACTAATTGACGGAGCGGAATTCGTTAGGTACAAGTTCGAACGGGCCTTCTTTTCACCTCCGCGGCCGATTAGCTCAGAGATCATAACATCCAGGAGGGCGCACAAACGAAACCGGAGAGAGCAGAATCACCAGAGGCGCCGCCGGGAACTTTCTTCCCTCCTCCGGGGTCTACTCCTACAACGGGGCTCGAAGTTTGGGCTAGACTTTGAGTAGACGAACGTGGCCGATACTACTGTTGGTCTACATATAGAGGGGTGCCTTTTCTCCCACGCGGAGGAAGACGCACTGGTCGCTGCGCTGAGCCAGGGGGCGGAAGACGCGTACGAAATCCTTATTCAGCGCTATCAGCAGCCGGTTTATAGCTTGGTCTGCCGATTGATGAACGACCCGGGCGATGCGCCCGACATCGTGCAAGAGGTTTTCCTGAAAGTGTTCCGCAACATCGGCGCGTTTCGCGGCAACAGCAGCTTGAAAACCTGGATTTACAGGATCGCGGTGAACGAAGCCTACAATCATCGGCGCTGGTTCTGCCGGCATCAGCGGCAGGAGGTGGCGCTCGGTTCCGAGGAAGGGTCGGCGAATTACGTCGGCGGCATGACGGACTCCGCCCGCTCGCCCTTTGAGCAGGCGGCCGATCACGAGACTCGCGCGCTGGTGGAGCAGGCGCTGGAGAAGCTGAATCCGAAGTTTCGCGCGGCGGTGGTGTTGCGAGACATCGAAGACCTGAGTTATGAGGACATCGCCACTGTGCTGGAGGTATCCCTCGGGACCGTGAAATCGCGCATCATGCGCGGCCGCGAGGCATTGCGAAAGATTCTGGAGGGCCGGTTAGACCTGGAGACCAACGTGCGTTGGTCTTCTCAACCGGTTACCGAATAGAAGTGGCTACTGAATAGTATGGAGTGCTCAAGCGTTAGACAGCGAGTATCGCACCTTTTGGACGAGGCCGTCTCGGTGGAAGAGCGTCGCGTGCTGAAGCGCCACCTGAACGGTTGCCGCCAGTGCGCGCTCGAATACGAACGATACTCCGAGCTGCGTCAAGAGCTGCGGTCGCTCCCCAAGCGCATTCCGCCCCGGGACTTGACCACCCGTCTGCGAGTGGTTGCCTCCAAGGTGCGGATGGAGTCCTTGGGCAGCCCCTGGAGCCGCTGGCGGGATCGCGTGGAACTGTCGCTGCGCAATCTGATGCGGCCGCTGGCGCTGCCGGCCGTGGGCGGTCTGTGTTCGGCCGTGTTCCTGTTCAGCACTCTGGTGCCGACGTTCAAGTCGGCTTTCTTGTTGAGCGAGTCGGACGACATCCCGACCATGCTGACTACCGAGCCGATGCTGAAGGATACGGCGCCGGTCGCGTTCGGCGACCGCGATGCAGTGGTAGATTTGCAGTTGGACGACCGCGGCGGCGTTGTCGACTTCAGGATTGTGGGTGCGCCCGGCCAGCAGACCGAGGAACTGCGCCGGCATATCAAAAACCACCTGTTGTTTATTGAAGTCTGGCCCGCCACTACATTCGGCCGCGGCGTGGCGAGCACCATTCGTATTTCCTTCCGCAGCAACCGCATCGACGTTCGCGGATAAGCCGAAAGCCCGCTTGCTGACGCGCGCGGCTCCCACTAAGATGTATCCATGACTAGTTCCCGACGACAGTTCCTGCAGATTGCGTCCGCCGGCGCGGCTTGCGGGGCTCTTGGCACATCGCTCAGCGCGGCGTCCGAACCAACCCTCGGCATGATCTTTCCGCCGGCGAACTATCCGGTTCCTCAGGAGGCGACGTTGCTGTATCCCTCGGGCGTCCGGTTTCTCGCCGAGGGCGTCGGTCTGGAGAAGATGACCGCCGAGGAGTACGACCGCGTGTTCGGCCGCATCCTGCCTGCCGCGGAGAAGCTGGCCAAGCAGGGCGCGAACGCGATCTCGGTGATGGGCACGTCGCTTACGTTCTACAAAGGCGCCGAGTACGAACACCAGTTGAAGGTCAACGTGACGAAGGCGACCGGGCTGCCGTCGACGACGATGAGCACAGGGATCGTCGAAGGGTTGAAAGCCGTGAACGCGCGCAAAGTGGCGGTGGCGACGGCCTATGACGAAGACGTGAGCCATCGGCTGAAGGTGTTTCTCGAAGAGTCGGGATTCGAAGTCGTCTCGGTGCAGGGGCTGGGAATCGTCAGTTTCAAAGATCGCGGGCCCGTGACGCCGGACGAGCTGTTCAACTTCAGCGCGAGAGTGTATGAAGGCGCCCCCAAAGCCGAGGCGCTGGTGATCTCCTGCGGGGCTCTGAAGACGCTGGATCTCATCGTTCCTCTAGAGCAGCGCTGCAAAAGACCGGTAGTGTCCAGCACGCCGCACGCGCTGTGGGCCAGCGTCCGATTGCTGGGCTTAAGCGGGCAGGCGAAGGGCTACGGGACGGTGTTGGCCAAGGGTTAGAGTGAGAGTATGGCTACGCAAAGTTATCCTTACGAGACCCGGCTGGACATTCTTCACAAACCACTGGAAGTGGTCGATACCAAGGCGCTGGCCGACGATTGCGCATACAAACGGTACAACCAGACGCTTTGCCAGGTGAACGAATCGATAGTGCGTCTGGGCGTGATAGAAGGCGAGTATCATTGGCACAAGCACGATCACGACGATGAGTTTTTCTACGTAGCGGAAGGCGAACTGCTGATCGATCTTGAGGGCAGAACCGTCGCGCTAAAGCCGGGACAAGGTTTTGTCGTTCCGAAAGGCGTGACGCACCGCACGCGGGCCACGGCACGCACCGTGATTCTGATGGTCGAGAACGCCGGGATTATTCCGACAGGCGATTAGCGGTTGGCGATTGGCCACGGGCAATTGCTTGCTCTAGAACTTCGCGAACCGACGCGATCAGCTTCGGCACTTGTTCGCCTTTTGCCACCGGTCCATGGCCGGCGACTACGATGCGCGGGGCCAGCGCGTCTATTCGATCGAGTGACTTGAGCCAAATCAGCCAATCGGCGGCCGATCCGCCATCGAGATTTGGCAGATAGCCGTTTACCAGGCAATCGCCGCAAAACAGAACGCCGTCCGAAGGAGCATAGACTGAAATGTTGCTCGGTGTGTGGCCGGGCGTCAGCAGGATTTCGATTTGGCAATTGCCCAGATCCATCCGGAAATCCTCGCTGATCGGGCAGTTCGGATTGACGAGGCGGGTCTTGTGATAGAAAACCTTCGATTCACGGAGAGCGCGGCGAGCCGGGTTAGATATCTCGCCGTTGAACTCCTCTATTTCGGCAAGAAACTCATCGTCGGTTCGTTGAATGCTGGTGTGTCCGTAGATATCGATGCCGCACTCGCGGAAGTAACCGTTGCCACCAATGTGATCAAAGTGCCGTTCTGTGTTGAGCACCAACAGGCGATTCGATGGGCGCGCCACCGAAGCGTAGCCATGAATAGTGGACGCTGCCGCAGCGTTCGCGCCGGTATCGATGACAAGCGTGGCTTCGTCACCGGTAATGAAGCCCGCGTTGACGGTCCACGGTGGCAGATAGCCGAGACCGGTGACCGCGAAGCAGCGATCCGATAAGCGCAACTATTTTCCGTCCACCGAAAGCCCGAGCAGCACATTGCCCGGCATTCCGCCGCCCGCCGCATAGCCCGAATTTACGAACAGCATGCCGCCCGCGATCACCGGGCCAGGGCCATCCATCGAGCCGCCGTGCGCTTCCACGCCGTTGACGGTTTTGTACGATCCGACCGTGTCCATGTCCCAAATAATGGAACCATCGGTGGTCGAATAGCCGCGCAAGTGTCCGTCCACCGAGCCTGAGAATGCGACTCCGGGAATCGCCGTAACCGCGGCAGATTGCGCGGGACTGCATCGTTTGCGATCGCCACACGGCACGGGCGGCGTGTACCACACCCGTTTGCCGTCCGCGAGACTCAGAGCAAACATCCCGCCGCCGCGCTTCGGATCGACGTCGGTGCTCAAACTGTAGGGAACGACTACGCGGCCCAGGTCGGCCAGCGCCACGTAAACGTTCTTACCGTCGGTGGCCGAGCCCCATTGCACTCCGCCGTTAGTTCCGCCCTGGCCGACCCGCACACTCCAGATCAGTTCGCCTTGATTGTCGGGATCCACCGCATGCACCAGCCCTGACTTTTGCCCCGCCACCAGCGCGCGTTTGCCGTTCGCAAGGGTGACCAGAATCGGCCCGGAGCTGAAGTCGAAATCGGGACCATTGGAGTCTGGACAATTGGTTTTGTCGGGGATGCGGCAAGCCGCGGTATAAGCGTCGGAGGCCGTCATCTGGCGCGACCACAGAATCTTGCCGGTATCGAGATCGAAGGCCAGGAACGCGTCGCTCATGCGGCTGGTTGGATCGCTGTAGTTATCGCCGGTAGTGGCGTAGAGAGCGTTGCGCTGGACGTCGATCGACGGGCTGCTCCAGATGGGCGCGCCAGAGGGTCCCCAGAGCTCGGTGCCAATCTTGTTCTTCTTCGTTTTGTGCGGTTCGTCGGGAATGGTGTATGTTTTCCAGAGCTGCTTGCCAGTGGAGGCATCGAGCGCGACCATGCTTCCGCGAAACCGGCAGCACTCATAATCGGGCGACGCACCAGCGCCCTCTTCGCCCGACGCCACCCCCACGTAAAGACGGTTGTTATAGAAAATGGGCGAGCCGGTGATGCGCGCGGCGGGGAAACTGTCCACCTTGGTCTTCCAAATCGGCTTGCCGGTGTTCGCGTTCACCGCGTAGGCGAACGACTGGCCGTCGCCGAAGAATGCCGCATAGCCCGCTCCTGAATCGCTTTGAATGCGGCCGATGCTGATAGCCGCGCGCACGCCGCCGGCTGCGTTGAAGTACCAGCGGATGCAGCCCGACGCGCCATCGAGAGAATAAACCATGCCGCTGGTGCTGCCGATGAAGATGCGCCCGTTGGCGAAGGAGGGGTGCGCGTTGGCGTCGAGAGTGGCGGGGAATCCGAACGCCCACTTGACCTTCAATTTGCTAACGTCGGCGGCGCTGAGTCCGGCCTGCGCGCCAGCTTGAAAGCGCGTATTGAGCAGGTTCTGGCCCCAGCCATTCCAGAGGGGGCCGGACGAGGGATCGCCAAAATCTGGCGCGGCCGCCGTACACATGGCGGCGGGCGAAGGCGCTGTATCCATGGGATGCGCGAAAGACTTACCGGTAATGAACTCGGCGATAGCGCGGCGATCGGCGGCCGAGCGGCGGTTGGCCATCGAGATCATGGGCCCGGATTCCAGAGCAGCCAGAACACGCTCGGGCGACATGGCATGCAGAGCTTCGTGCGAGGGGGCCCGATCCACGCCCTTATCGTGGCAGGGTGCGCAACTCCGCTGGTAAAGGGCCGCGCCGTCCTCGGCGGAAACAAAAGCGGCTGGCCAAAACACGAGCGCAATAGCAGCCAGGGCGCTACGAAAGTGATATGCCATATCGGGATGGATTTTATCACGTTGAAGGTCGATACCTTAGTCGTTCCCCACTAAAAGTCCCTGGACCCGCTACCTAAAGGGTTCCCGTACTATTGCCGATCTAGTTAACGGTATCGTCTATGAACCGGTCATCTCTTCTATTGTTGCTGCTATCCCTAAGCGGGTTATGCTTGCAGGGGCAAACCTCCTCGAGCACGATCACCATCTCCACCAATCCGCCCGGCGCGCGGTTCCAAGTGGATGGCACCACCTACAATGCTGCCGTAACCTTCGCCTGGCCAACGGGAAGCGAACACTACGTGGTGTTTATCACCGACCCGCCTTTGCCCGGCCAGACTACCAATCCGGTTCAAACGTCGACAGACGGCTCTACCGAATACCTTTTCGATGGATGGGAGGACAACAATACACTTGTCACGCCCACCGCAGTTCCGATTCAGATCATAACGGCGAATCCCAATATCACCACCTTCACCGCCCTGGTCACCATTTCCTATAAGGTCACTCTCAGTTACTACAGCACCGGTATTCCGAACGCCCCGGTTATTCCACCTACTTGCGGCGCGCCAGGGGCCATCCCACCAGGGCAGTCTCGGCCGGGAGTGGTGTATATAGGCACCCAGTGTTTCTGGGCATCGGCTGTCGAATTCTTTCAAGCCAACAGTTCGGAGCCTTTGAATGCGTATCCGTACCCTGGTTTTGCGTTTACCGGATGGGCGATCAATGGGTCTGCGCCCACTTCGTTCCTGACCAGTGTGATTGTTTACACTCCAATGACTATTGCGCCGATCTTTGTGCCCGCCAAACGCGTGTCCTTCTTGACTTCGCCGCTTGGGATGCAAGTGCTGGTGGATCACACTCCCGTGCCCACCCGGACGGTGAACGATGTACCGAGTTGTCCCTTCAATGAGACCATACCGTTACCGGTACAATTGGGCTTCCCGGCCTTGTGCTTTGGTGATTTCGATTTCGCGCCGGGGTCTACTCACTTCGTTAGCGGGGTAACTCCCCAAAGGGACAACAAGGGCAACTGGTGGATCTTCAATGGATGGAGCAATGGCCAATTGCAAAACTCGATTTATCAAGTGGATAACAACGCCAGTGCGTCAGCCACGTTGACTGCGGATTACATACCCGGCGCTCAGGTGTCGCTCTTGACGTCGCCCACGGGACTGCAGCTGAACGTCGATGGCCGCTCCAATTGGGCATCCTACGACTTCATTTGGGGAGTAGGGACCACTCACCAGGTTTCGGCGGTTGCATCCCAGACCGGACCCAACGGCCGAGTTTACAGCTTCCAGAACTGGTCGAATCAGCCGGCGCCATCCCAAAGCATTACGGTGGAGCAAGGCATGGCCACCAGTGGATACCGGCTGACGGCCAACTATAGTGAATTGAGCCGGGTAGTGGTTCAAAGCTCGCCTCCTGGTCTAATGCTGCAAGTGGACGGCGGCAGCTGCCTGACACCTTGTAACGTCGACCGTCCCACGGGTGCCACTTTCACCGTGTCTGCGCCTACGCAGATCCCGATGGGAAATGACGCGCGCCTGAACTTCGGTTCGTGGTCTGATGGCGGAGCCTCCAACCATGTGATCACGGTCAGCCAGAACTACGTGGTCGCCACTGCCAGCTACAGCACTTTCTATCAGTTGAGCGCAGCGTCGAATCCTGGCAACGGTTCCGCTTTCAAATTCTCGCCTTCATCGAGCGACATGTTTTACCAGCAAGGCGCCCAGGTCAGCGTGACTGCGATACCGAATCCTGGTTTCAAATTCGGCCATTGGACGGGGGATCTGACAGGTAGTTTTCCGTCCGGAGTGGTTACGATGTCGGCGCCGGACAGCGTGATGGCGAACATGGTCACGGTTCCCTACATCGCTCCAGCCGGTATTTTGAACAGCGTGGGAGCGACGCCTAGCGCTGCAGTGGCGCCGGGATCGCTGATTTCCATTTTCGGCCAAAGCCTCGCGTCAATTGTAGAAGCGGGTCCAGCGAATCCGTTGGCTCAAAGCATCGGCGGCACTACGGTTACCATCAACAATTCGATACTTCCGCTGCTCTTTGTATCTCCCCAGCAGATTAACGCGCAGCTTCCTTCGAGTCTCTCGAATGGCACCTATACCTTAGAGGTTCAGAACACGGGACAACCCGAAATTTCCGGGACCTTGACGGTGGTGCGCGATGCCCCTGGCCTGTTCTTCTCCACGATTGGATCCACCGCTTATGCGATGGCATTCCACTCGGACGGCTCCATGGTTACTACCAACAGCCCCGCGGCCGCCGGCGAAACCATCGCCCTGCTGGGCACCGGATTTGGCCCCTACCAGTCGCCGGTATTCGACGGATTCTTCCCTCCCAATCCGCCTCCAGCGGTGGCTGACTCGGTGGTTCTCTCGGTCGGCGACTCAAAGCCCACCGCGACATCGACCGCTACGCCCGGCTCTACCGGCGTTGTCACCACGAAATTCCAGGTTCCCAGCGGACTCCCGAGCGGTACGTCGGTGCCGGTCCTGGTATCCATCAATGGAACGGACAGCAACACGGTCATGTTGCCGATTCAGTAGGGGCGGGCTGATTACCGGACGCCGCTCAGGATGAGGGCTACCAGGTTCCAGGCCACGAGAATCGCGAAGAGCAGATTGATGCGAAAGAGCAGTTGGCGCTTGCCCACGCGCCAGCAGTAGAATCCCAGCAGGATCGCCAGGAATTTTACCGCCAGCAGGCTCCCAATCGGGTTGTATCCGATGCTCAAGGCCAGCCGGACCACGGGGTTGCCCTCCCGGACTCCATTCACGAGAAATGCAATCGTGGTTAGGAAATCGAGCACTTGCAGGTACGAGAACTGCCACAGAAGCGGAGTCAGAAGGCTCCGGTCCCGCACACCAGCATCAGTCTCAGCCATTCGCCTTAAGATACATGAGAAAGCCTTAGAGCAAAACAGTACTTTCGAACCAGTAGTGGCTAAAGATCAAAACTCTGCCCGCGCTGGGGGGCTACCACGTCCAGCCCGTAGCGTTCGCGAATAGCCTTCACAAACGCAGCCTGCTGTTCGGGCTCGCCATGGACTAGGAAAACCTTCTTCAGGCCGCTCGCGATCGGCTTCATCCAAGCCAGCATCTCTTCCCGATCGGCATGGCCGCTCAGGGCATCGAGCCGTTCCACTTCCGCCCGCAACCGCATCAATTCGCCAAAGATCGGCACCTCTTCCCGCTGCTCTTCAATCTTGCGCCCCAGCGTATACTCCGCCTGGTAGCCGGTGAGAAGAATGGTATTGCGCGGATCGCCGATATTGTTCTTCAAGTGATGCAGCACGCGGCCGCCTTCGCACATTCCGGAAGCGGAGATCACCATGAACGGGCCGCGCAGATCGTTTAGCGCCTTGGATTGGTTCACGTCGCGCACATAGGTGAGTAGTTGGAAGCCCAACGGATCGCCGTGGTTGGCCAGGAACGCCGCGGCTTCTTCATCGTAGAGTTCGGGGTGCTTGCGGAAAACCTCGGTGACGTTGACGGCCAGCGGGCTGTCGACGAAGATCGGGAACTTGGGGATGGCATTGGCCTCGATCAGTTCATGCAGGATCAGCACCAGCTGCTGGGTTCGCCCCACGGCAAAAGCGGGCACGATCATCTTGCCGCCACGCGCGTACGTGCGTTTCACGATCTCGGCCAGCTTCGCGGCCACCGACTGGATCGGTTCATGCACCCGCTTCCCGTAGGTGCTTTCCATGATGAGGTAGTCGGCTGGGGGCAGCGGCTCGGGATCGCGAATGATCGGTAATCCGGGACGGCCCAAGTCGCCGGTGAAGCCGAGCCGTACCTTTTTCCCGCCGGATTCCAGATCGAGAAGCATGGTTGTGGATCCGAAGATGTGCCCCGCTTCGAACGATTGATAAACCACGCCGGGGCCGACGTTGGTGGGCGTGTGCATCGCAACCGGGCGGAACAGCGGAAAGGTGGCCTCGGCGTCCTCGGTGGTATACAACGGCGCAATGATCTCGTCGATCGGGACGCTGGGCACGTTGAGCGATTTGCGCCGCAGGTTGCGCTTGTTCATAAACGCGGCGTCGTGTTCCTGCAGCGAGGCCGCATCCTCCAACATGGGACGGCACAGATCCGCCGTGGCCGGGCTGGTGTAAATGGGTCCGTGAAAGCCGTTCTTCACGAGCAAAGGAAGGTTGCCGCTGTGATCGATGTGCGCGTGCGAAAGCATCACCGCGGACACGTCTTTGCAAGGGAACGGAAAGTTGCGGTTGCGGTCTTCGGCCTCCTTTCGGCGCCCCTGGTACTCGCCGCAATCCAGCAGATAGCAACCCTCGCCGACCGTCAGTTGGTGCATGGAGCCGGTTACCACTTGGGCCGCGCCCCAGAATGTCAGTTTCATCCTCTCAAGAATACCGAAACATCCTAACATCAGCGCGCGGACCGGCCTTGCGAGCCCAGGACCAAACGAACTCGCAACTGATCCTGAAGGATGTTACAAGCATTGCATTTATCGGGGTATTTGGTCAGAATTATACTTTAGCTGTCTATTGTTATGGCGACGAAGAGAACTGGGAGTCGGGGTCGCTATCCGTGTCTTGGCTCCCACAAGATTTTTCAACGTGGGCGCCGTCGTAACACTTGGCCTCTGTACGACGGCTTCGATGGTGAGCTAATCTATAGCCCCGAGCTCGTCGTAGTTACCTTCGACTTCCAGCGCCTTATTCGCGAGAGCTTCCAACAATCTGAAGCGCTACTACAGATGGGCTCGCGTGAGTTTGAACAGTTGGTTGCCGAGATTTGGAAAAGGTTCGGATATGAGGTTGAGCTTACCAAGGCGACGAGGGATGGTGGTTACGATGTTGTTGCCGTGAAACATGGATCGGAAATGGCCTCACGGATTTTGATAGAGTGCAAGCGTTACGCAGTCGATAATCCGGTGGGCGTTTCACTTGTGCGAGGGCTGTATGGTGTTAAAGCCCACCAAAAGGCAACGAAAGCGATTTTGGCCACGACTTCCTACTTGACGGCTGATGCCGAGGAGTTTATCGATGATCACTACTGGGAGCTAGAAGCGAAGGACCACGAGGGTATCGTCGAATGGGTGAAATTAGCGGCCCAATGACTTTGTCTGCCGCGCCTCTGACGGGCGCATAACCACAAAGGAGCCCTCGTTTCGGTCCTGCAAAAAGTCTATTGATCGCACCCTCCTGCAATTTCAGGCAGTTGCCCTGGCAAGAAGCGCCCTGTGCTCAGGTGAATCCCCGATTGGTAACTGAGAGCCCTACTGGTAACTTCAGGATGGATGCTTAGGAAGCTGACCCTGATCGGTGTGTTCGTGGCCGCGCTGGTTCCCTCGGCGTACTTCGCCTGGACGCTGCGGACCATGCCGCACCTGGGCTTTTATCACGACGACAGCATCTACTGGGTCTCCGCTCGCAGCCTGGCGACGGGCGACGGATATCGCATCCAGAGCTTACCGGGACAGCCGTATCAGACCAAATATCCGCCGCTTTATCCCACGCTGCTGGCGGCGATTTGGAAACTCGATCCGCGATTTCCCGCGAATCTCCCGCTTGCGACACTTTTCGCGTGGCTGCTGTTGCCGCTGTTCCTAGCCGCGTTGTGGTTCCTGTTACGGGATTACGGATTTAGTCTGCGCGAGCGATATATCTTGCTCCTGATGGCGGCCTTAAGTCCGGTGACCGTGGTATTCAGCTTTTCGCTGATGCCGGAGCTGCTGTTTGGCGCGCTGCTATTGGCCAGCTTGATTCTCGCCGAGCGCGCCATGCAGCCGGATGCGCCGCGATGGGTTGCGTTGCTGGCCGGCGTTTGCGCGGGATTGGCGTATTTGGCGAAGTCGATTGCTGCGCCTCTGCTGCTCACGGTTCCGTTGTGCTTCGCGCTGCGCAGGCATTTCCGAAAAGCCGCGCTGTTTTTCGCCGCGATGGTACCCTTCATGGCCGGATGGCAGTGGTGGATGGCGCGGCACCTGGCGCATTCCTGGGATTTGGTGACGCTCTATTACACCAACTACGTCGGGTTCCAAATCTACAACGTTCCGCTGAAGGATCTGCCGCTCGTCATCTGGTACAACCTGGATGGTTTCCTCCAGGGGGTGGGGAAGCTGCTGATCTTCGATCTGCCCTATGGCTCGAAGCATCTGGAGCGTGTGGTCGCCATCGCCGGCATCGCCGGATGCGTTCGTCTTGCGATGCGGACGCGAGCGCTGCAGTACCCAGTGGCGGCGCTCGGAATGTCGGCAATTCTGCTGGTGTGGCATTTTCCGCCGGACCAGCGCTTTGTCTTTCCGCTGTATCCGCTTTTGCTGATGGGGCTGGCCACCGAAGTTCGCAATATCTGCACGGCGCTGCGGCTGGCCTGGTTGAAACCCGCGTTTGCGGATCGCTTTGCCGTGGCCGGGTTTGGCGCCATTTTGGCGGGGCTGGCCGCGTTTTCGATTTTCTGCATGGTTTTCGGACTGACGCACGTAATCCCCGATCTTTTCGCGTCATATCGAGAAGATTTTTCAGCCCGCGAGCAAGCCTACCAATGGGTGAATCGCAATGTTCCCCGCGACGCCAATATGTACGCCTACCAGGACCCGTTGATGTTTCTTTATACGGGACACAAAGCGTGCCGCTTGCCCATTCCGCCGAAGTTCCTCTATCATGGCGACGACCACGGCATCGACAAACTGATGGGTTCGATGGCGGATTTCGCGCGCGGCTACGACCTCGAGTATCTGCTGCTGACGCCCGACGATTACTACCGCGATCTGGACGCCAAAGGAACACATGGATTAACGGAAGCAATGCAATCGAATGCTTTTGAGAAGCTTTATGCATCGAAGCAGGTCGCCATCTACAAGCTGAACGTGATGCCCAGCCTGCACGCCGGTCTATAGCGTACAATCACAGCAAGTGTCGGTTCGATTCATCTTTTTCGCCAGCGTTGTGACGGTATCGCTTTTCGCGCAGAAGAAGCCGGTCACCATCGACGCGGTAATCCAACAGAGTAATGAGAGCGAAGCACCCCAGGTGGTGTGGGCGCCGGACGGAAAACATTTCGCCTATTTTGAGGGCAGCGCGGTCATGCTGTATGACGTGGCCGCGAAATCGGAGAAGAAGCTGCTGTCGCTGGAGCCTTTGGAGAAGAGCGCGGTGCCGGTTCCCGAGGCCCAACGATTCGACTGGCGGAACCGCCGGGTGAGCGAAGACAGCCTGGAATGGACCCATTCGGGCAAGCAGTTGTTGCTGAGCGTACAAGGCGACTTGTTTTTCTTTTCGCTCGACACCGGCACCTGGGAGCAGCTCACGGCCACGCCGGAGGCGGAGCGCGATCCCAAGCTTTCTCCCGATGGCTCGCGGGTAGCCTTTCGACGTGGCCACGATCTGTACGTGCTCGAGATCGCGACACGCCAGCTTGCGCGGCTCACCGAGGACGGCACGGCTACGCTGCTGAATGGCGAATTGGATTGGGTCTATCCTGAAGAGCTGGATCTGGGCACCGCTTATTGGTGGTCGCCGGATTCAAAGCGCATCGCTTACATGCAATTCGATATTTCGCACGAGTTCGTCTATCCGCAGACATCCCTCACCGGATTGCGCGCCATGGCCGAACCCGAACGTTACCCGCAGGCCGGGACGGCGAACGCCGACGTGCGGGTGGGCGTAGTCCCGGCGACAGGAGGCGTCACTCGTTGGATGGATTTGGGCGAGACCCGCGGCTTTCTGATCGCCCGCGTATACTGGACGCCTGATTCCACGCGGCTGGCTGTCGAACGGATGAATCGCGTCCAGAATCGGCTGGATCTGCTACTGGCCGACGCGAACGCCGGAACATCTCGTCCGATTCTTTCGGAAGCAGATCCTTATTGGATCAACCATAACGACCTGTTCCGTTTTGTGGGCAAAGACGAATTCCTGTGGGGCAGCGAACGAGACGGCTTTTGTCATCTGTATCTTTACTCGTTGGAAGGGCAGCAGCGGAAGCGCCTAACGGAAGGCGATTGGGAAGTGACCGACGTGGCTGGGATCGATGAATCTCAGCAAAAAGTTTACTTTGTCTCTACCGAAGCGAGCCCATTGGATCGAGTGCTTTATTCCATAAAGCTCAATGGAAAAGAGCGAACTCGCATCAGCCGTGAATCCGGTACGCACGAGATCTCGATGAGCCCCACCGCCGAATATTACCTGGATACTTTTTCTTCGTCCAGCGAACCGCCGCGAACCGATCTCCATTCCATTAACGGCGAGCGATGGTCGGGTTTTCGCGCGGCTCGGCACTCGCTGGATGAGTACAGCTTGCAGCCGGCGGAAATCGTGCAGCTCAAAGCGCAAGACGGAAAGCTGCTATACGGCCGCATGGTCAAGCCCGCTAATTTCCGCAGCGGCGAGAAGTATCCGGCAGTAGTGATGGTGTACGGCGGTCCCGGCGTACAGACCGTCAGCAATTCGTGGGATGGAGCCGGCTCCCGTCAGGACAGCGGTTGGGACCAGGTCTTAGCTGCGCGAGGTTTCGTGGTCTGGCAGTTGGACAATCGTGGATCGACGGGCCGCGGCCATGCTTTCGAAACTCCGTTGTATCGCCGCTTTGGTAAAACCGAGCTGGCCGATCAACTGGAAGGTGTTCGGTATCTTGCGGGGCAGGGCTTCGTGGATCCAGCGCGCATCGGAATTTACGGCTGGAGCTACGGCGGGTTCATGACGCTCTATTCGCTGCTGAACGCGCCGGATGTGTTTCGCGCCGGCATCGCGGGTGCGCCGGTGACGAATTGGCGGAACTACGACACCATCTATACGGAGCGTTATTTGGGGCTTCCTTCGGAGAACGCGGAAGGATACCGCGCCAGTTCGCCGGTAGACTATGCGGCGAAGCTCAAGGCCAAGCTCCTGATCGTTCACAATATCGAGGACGACAACGTTTTATTCCAGAACACCGTGCAGATGACCGATGCTCTGGAACAAGCGGGCAAGCTGTTCGACATGGTGATCTACACGGGCAAGAGTCACGGAGTCACTGGGCCTGTGCGCAAACAACTGCTGGAAAAATTGACGGAGTTCTTCGAAAAGAATCTGCTCACAACAGCGTCAGTGGATCCACATCGATAACCAGCCCGGTGGCCGGCCATTTCTGTTCACGCCCGAAGCGCTGTAAGTCGCGCAGCGTGTCGTTCAGAATCCTCCGATCGGCCGCCTTTAACAGCAATTGATAGCGGAATTCGCTCTTGAGCTTGGGCACCGGAGCTTCCGCCGGGCCGAGCACCTTTACTCCTTCAGGCGCGGGATCCAGCATCCGCCCCAGCTCGCTGCTCATGGCGAGCGCGTCCTCCTGGTTCTGGCTTCGCACCAATACATTCGCCAGCGCGGCGAACGGCGGATAGCGCATTAGCTTGCGGAATTGAATTTCTTTCCGATAAAAGCCGTCGTAGTTTTGCTCGGAAGCCAGCCGCACCGCGTAATGCTCGGGATTGATGGTCTGGATGAGCACGATGCCCGGCAGGTTGCCACGGCCGGCGCGCCCCGCGGCCTGCGTCAATAGCTGAAAAGTCCTCTCGGCCGCGCGAAAATCCGGCAAGCCCAGGCCGATGTCGGCCGACACAATCCCTACCAGCGTCACGTTCGGGATATCGTGCCCTTTGGCGATCATTTGGGTGCCCACTAAGATGTCATAATCGCCATCGCGAAATCCGTGCAGGATACTTTCGAAATGCCGCTTGCCGCTCACTGTATCGTGATCCATACGCGCGATTCGCGCCTGGGGAAAATCGCGATGCAGCTCTTCTTCCACTTTTTCCGATCCGGTCCCGATGAAATTCAAATACTCGCTGCCGCATTTGGGGCAGACCGAAGGGACCTTCTGCGCGTAATTGCAGTAATGGCAAAGCATGCGGCGGTCGCGGCGATGGTAGGTCAGCGTAACGGCGCAATTGACACACTCCAACCGTTCGCCACACGCCCGGCAGGCAACAAAGCTGGAAAAGCCGCGCCGGTTGAGCAGCAGCATGGTCTGCTCGCGGCTCTTCAGACGTTCGTCGATGGTCTCCACTAGCCGCCGCGAAAATGTTGCTAGCTTGCGCGTCTCCAAAAACTCCTGCCGCATGTCGATCACTTCGACGTCCGGCATCGGCCGCTGCTCAATGCGTTCTGGCAGCTTGATCAACGTGTACTTGCCGCGCTCGGCGTTATAGCGGCTCTCGAGACTGGGTGTGGCCGAGCCCAGCACCGCGACGGCCCCGGCTTCGCGCGCGCGAACGATGGCGACATCCCGGCCGTTGTAGCGTGGCGTCTCCTGCTGTTTGTAGCTGGCGTCGTGCTCTTCGTCGATCACTACCAGGCCCAGGTTCTGCACCGGCGCAAACACTCCTGACCGCGTGCCCACCACCACGGTGGCGATGCCGTTGCGAATCCTGCGCCATTGCTCGGCGCGCTCGGCGTCATGGAAGGCGGAGTGCAGTATTGCTACACGACCTTCAAAGCGCCGGAAGAACTGGCCGGCTACCGCCGGAGTCAGCGCGATCTCAGGCACCAGCAGCAACGCGCTGCGGCCGAGTGCAAGCGTGGCGTCGATCGACTTCAGGTAGACTTCAGTCTTGCCCGAGCCGGTGACGCCCTCCAGCAGAAACGTGTGAAACTTGCCGCCGCGGAGCGCCGCCTCAATCTGCTGGTATGCTTCCAACTGATGCGGATTGAGCGTGCGGGGCGGCACATCGCTGCTGAAGACGCCCGTGGGCGCCTCGGGTTCGAGAGTGATCAGGTTGCGCCGCGCCAGGGAACGCGCGGCTTGGCTCGCGCCCTTGACAGCAGCTTGTAACTCGTCCAGGTTGTGAGTGCCGGGATGCAGTTCCAGGAAGGCGTGCAGCTCGCGCTCGCGTTTCGTCAGCTTGAGACCGTCGGGCGCCGATGCCAGTCCCGGCCGGAGGCCGGATTCAATAAACGACGCCCGCAGCCTGGAGGCCGAGGCCCGCAGCGGATCGCGCTGGGCTTCCAAGTCCTCCATCGCGACAAAGCCCTTCTTCTCCAGTGAGCGGATCACATTCAGCGCGTCCGGCAACTTCTTTTGCAGATAAGATGCGGATAACGGCCGGGCTTCCAGCCATCTTAGAATTTGCAATGTGGGATCTTCATCGTCCGCGCCCAACAGCAGTTGCCGCGCCGTGTCGCGGCCGGCGTCGGTAAGCGAATAGAGCTTGGTCTTGCGAACCTCGCCGCTCAGCGGCGTCATACTGCGAAGCACCTCGCCGAGCGGCGCACAATAGTACTGCGCGATCCAGCGGCCAAGCGAAAGCAGTTCGGTGTCCAGAACCGGCTCTTCGTCGATCAGCCGCAATGCTTCCTTGACCACGCCCGACCCCTCGGGCGCATCCGACCTAAGGGCAAGTACCATGCCGGTCAGTTTGCGCGGTCCAAACGGAACCAGTATTCGGCAGCCGGGCCGGACCCGATGTTGCATCGTCAGTGGCAATCGGTAGGTAAACGCTTGATCCAGCGGCACCGGCAGGCTAACGTCGCAATAGGTCATGAACATTCGTACATGAAGCCGAATTGTAGCGCAGGAGCACAATTAACCCTTAGTACCCTCTTTACATCTGCCAACAAATCTTGCAGAATTGTTCTTACTTGTAAGTGGTTCCATGCACGAGCCGGCCCCGCGTAACGGGCGAGTCACAAACGGCGTCAATTAAAGTGGAAGTTCGCGACCTGGTTTGTCGATAAGGAGATTAGGTCGTCACCATGGATATTGTTGGAGACCGAAAGTTCGTAGAAGTCCCTGGGGAAAAAACCCACGAACTTCCCCCGCTCTTGGTTCGCACCAGCCCCAACGTCAGACGCCTGGATCGCGTGGTGGACATGGCCAACAACTTGATCGACGCCGAAGATATGATGGCGCCACCGGCCTTCGATGGTCCTGCCGCGGGTTTCGAAATGGATCGGCGTAAGATGGACCTGGCCATCAACCTGGCCGATCAGTATCTGCGCTTCGTGACGCAGTGGCAGTGGGGCGATAGCATTCTCGAGTGGATCCGGCAATGCGAAACCACCTTCGACATGCGGCTGGAGCTTCGCAACCTGCTGCGGCCCGATGTCTGGCCGCACGCGGGCCGGTCGAGTTTTGTGATGCTGCTGGAAGACAAAGCGGTACCTACCGAAGGCGTCGAATTCGAAAAGGCCGTCGGCATGCGGCTCACGTTTCGCCAGCCGCCGCCCATCTCCTGCTTCTCGAACCAATTCCTGTTCTATCTGAACGCAAGCGTTGCGACCACGGCTTTTGAGACCTGGGCTCATCTGAGTCCCGCACCGCTTTCCTGCTTGCCGCCGGAACGCTTCACGTTCGACATCATCGACGTGTCGTAGACGGCGACGCTCCCTCACCTCCGCGGTTCAGAATCCGTTCACCGCGCGAGGACGCCGCGCTATCAAATCGATCTGCTCCGGCGCCTCAGGCTCTGCTCCACTCGCGACACCCAGCTCACGCATTTTCCGCAGCGCGGGAACCAACCGCGAATCCCACGATCCAACGGAACTGTTGTAAGCCGCAACGGTCTTTTCCAGCAGCCGTCCGGTAGCCGAATAATGCTCCTGCACCGATTGCACGCGCTCGTACATCTCCGAAGCTACGCGCCGAATCTCCTCGGCGTTCTCGGCCAACTGCTCCTGATTCCAACCGTAAGCGATGCCTTTCAAAACCGAGATCAGCGTCACCGGCGTTGCGATCACCACTTTCTTCGCCAGCGCTTCTTCGATCAGATCCGGGCGGATTTCAAGCGCCGCACTGAAGAAATGGTCGCCCGGCAGGAACAGCACCACCAACTCCGGCGCAGGCTGGAACTGATTCCAATATTGTTTGCTCGAAAGCTGCCGGACGTGCTCGGACACTTGTTGGCCATGCCGGACCAGCGCCGCTTTTCGCGATGCTTCGTCCTGCGCGCCCACAGCGTCAAGATACGCGGTCAATGGAACCTTCGCGTCGACAATTAATGAACGGCCCCCGGGCAGTTGCACGATCATGTCCGGGCGAATGCGTACGCCGTCCCCTTCGCGCGTTTCCTGTTCTTGAAAATCGCAGTTGTGGACCATGCCGGCCAGCTCCGCTACGCGCCGCAGCGTCACCTCGCCCCAGCGTCCGCGGGTCTGTGGCGATCGCAGGGCCGTAGAAAGCGTCGCCGTCTCGCGCGCCAGCGTTTGCACCTGTTCGCCCAGGCTGCCGTAAGCCTTCTCCCGCGCGCGCTCCAGTTCACGGACGTGAACTTCCAAGCGGCCGAGCGAATCGGCCAGTGGCTGGACCATTCCACCTATGGAACCTTCGATGGCGGTTTGTTTCTGGGCCAGCTCGCCCGACATCTCGGCGCGCGTGGTTTCGAGCGTGGTTCGCGCGGCGTCCAAGAATGCGCTTTGATTGGACCGCAACGCGGCGTCGGCGAGCGCCTGGAAGGTCTCCCGCAGCTTCGCGACGCCGGAATCGGCGAACTGCTTAGCCGCTTCCAGACGCGCCAGCCGCGCGCGCATCCAGAGACCCACCATCAGACCGCCGGCGAGCAAGCCGGCAAGAAACATCCACCAGGACATCACGCCACCAGGATAGATCATTTTCTTGAGGAAATGTTTGGACCTGAAATTGCCACGAGGCAATGGTAAGTTATGATCGAGTAGGTAGTGAGGAGAAATTCTTGAAATGAGCAAGACCCTGTGTGCGACCGCAGCCGCACTTTTCCTGATGACCATCCCCATCTCGGCTCATCACGCGTTCGCCTCTGAGTACGACGAGAACAAGGTCGTCAATTTCTCAGGCACCGTGGTTACGTTCTCATGGACCAATCCGCACGCGTGGTTGTACGTCGAGGGAAAAGACGACAGCGGAAACGTTGCCTGTTGGGGGTTCGAGATGGGCAGCCCCAACGGCCTGCTTCATCGGGGGTGGACGAAGGATGAGTTAAAGACAGGCGACCGCGTTTCCGTGGACGGCTATTGCGCCAAGGACGGCGGCAACGTGGCCAACGCCCGCACCGTCACCCTGCCGGACGGCCGGAAGCTATTCGGGGGATTCCAAAGCACCCCCCGCGCTCCGGCCAAGTAGACGCTCTAAGCGCCCAGGCGGTTGTACCAGTTGAAAATCACTTCGCTGAAGAAACCCACGCCCAGCGCGGCCGCGCCAAGAAAGGAGCCGAACGGCAGCTCATAGGTAGAGGCATCCTTGCCGGTGAACCAGGTGTAACTGAGGCCGATGACAACGCCCAGCAGAGAGCCGACCATCAGGGCGAGCAGCGCGCCTTGAATCCCCAGGAAAGCGCCGATCATGGCGCCCATTTTCACGTCGCCCAATCCCAACCCTTCGCGGTTGCGGACCTTCTCATATAGCCCGCGCACCGCCCATAACGCGCCCGAGCAGATTGCGGCGGCCAGCACTGAGTCACACAGCGAGACCAGCCATTGGTTTTTCGAAGAGTAGAAGATCAGCAGCAGCACTCCTCCGCTCACCGGCACGAACGCCGCGAAGATCACGCCCACAGCTGTGCCGCCGAGCGTAAATTCATCCGGCAGAATGCGTTCTTCGAGATCGGAAAATACCAGCGCGATCATGATGGCGCCGAAAACTGCGAACTTGACGGCCGCTAGCGTGGACCCGAGGAAACGGAACGCGCAGAAGAATACCACCCCGGTGAGCAGTTCCACCACGGGATAGCGGACCGGGATGCGATGCCCGCAGCGGCGGCAGCGTCCAGCCAGAATTGCGTAACTCAGCAGCGGAATATTGTCGAACCAGGCGATGGTGTGGTTGCACTCCGGGCAAAATGAGCGCGGCTGCACCACCGAGAGATCGCGCGGCATGCGATAAATACATACGTTCAGGAAACTCCCGATGAGCAGCCCGAACAAGCCGGCCAGCAGGGCGACCATCATCTCCTTGGGCTCATGTTTTTAGCCTTGGCATACTTTAAGAAATTGTACAGCGCGGCCATGTGCGCGATGGCGAGTCCTTCCATGCCATCCAGAAACCCGCGCCGCAGGATGTACGTTTTGAAGAACGTCCAGGCCGGGTTGAGCGCCAGCTGCGTCCAGCCGACGTGTGTCTTCTGATCCACCACCTGCTCGGCCGCGAGCGTCGTGTAGCGGTCCATGGTCTTCAAATGCTCGGCCAGCGAACTACACGTGAAGTGGAGAATGTTGGACTTCAAATGACCGACGCGGCCACCCACCACCACCGACTCATGGACGTAGTTGCCCACCCACTGAGCCTTCCGCCGGTCGAAAAGCCGAACCTTGCGATCCGGATACCAGCCCGAGTGCAGAATCCAGCGGCCCAGGTACTGCGCCAGGCGCGGCATAGTGTAGGCGTCGAATTCGGGACCGTTCTTCTTGATCTGCCAGATCTCGCCTTCGAGCGCCTCACTCAGCGCCTCGTCGGCGTCGAGCGAAAGCACCCAATCGTGCTCGCACTGGCTGGAGGCATAATTCTTTTGTCCTGCGTAGCCGCGCCAGTTGCTGTCGATCACGCGCGCGCCGAGCTTAGTGGCGAGTTCCACGGTGCGATCGGTAGATCCGCTGTCTACCACCACCACTTCATCGCAGCAGCGCAGGCTTTCCAAGGATCGCGAAATGTTGCGTTCTTCATTGTAGGTGATGATCGCAGCCGAGATTTTCATTCCAGGGGGCTGATGTTAGTGTAACGTGGGATTCGACGGGCAACTTCATCGATTGCGCCTCGACGATCGACAGCACGGGCGTCACACTAAAGCTGCCGTTTCCATGCGGATTAGAGAGAGCACCGGCAACGTGTTCGCAGACCTCGGCTTGCCGAACCCAGGACAGGAACTGCTGAAAGCGGGTTGACCCTCCAGATCTATCGCATCATCAAACGATGCGGGTTAACCCAAACAGATGCAGCCAAAAGTTCTGGGTGTGAGGCTCCTGCGCAATCGGGCTCGGACGTTTTCGATTGGGCCGGTTGATCGATCTTCTAGCTGCGCTTAGTTAGCCGTCGTCGCCCGGCGCGGCCGACGTGAGCGGTCCCATCTTTGGGCGTGAGCCTTTTCATACAGTTGTAATGCATCTTCGGAGAAATAAAGCGCACCACTGATAAGTACCAGTACAGAAACCTTGTTTAGCGTGAGCTTCTTCAGCCGCGCTTTACGCGCTTACTGGGCACAAAGGGAAATTACTGGTGAGTGGAGTCGGCCGGGATGGCCAGCCAGAACGTGCCGGTGAAATTATCAGGTGACTCGAGAAAAACTGGAGCAGACATTGCTATGAGGAATACACTGCAACACCATAATTGGATTTCGAGGATGCTTCTCGGAGCGGCAACGGGCGCGCTGGCGTTTGCGGCCGCGTTGACGTCGGCGGTCATTACGACCCAATCGGCCGAAGCGCAGCCTTTCGCCGTATTGCACAGTTTCGACAATGCGGACGGCCCGCAGCCTCAGCAGTCCGGACTGATCCAGGGCTTGAATGGGCAATTGTACGGGACCACTGTTGGTGGCGGATTCAACAGCCAGGGATCGATCTTCAAAATGACCCCTGGCGGCGCACTGACGACAGTGTACAGCTTCTGTGCCGCGGGGACGCTTGGTAATTGCGTGGACGCGTACAACCCCGGGCAGTTGGTCCTAGGCTCCAACGGCAGCATCTACGGGACAACCGAGTACGGCGGGGCCTATAACGTCGGGACGGTCTTCATTATGAGTCCAAGCGGAGAGGTGAGAGCTCCTTCTAATTTTTGCGCTCTCGCGACCGATCCCACTGGTATTGAAGTCAACGCTTGCGGCGCCTTTCCCGTAGGGGCGCTGGTACAGGCCACCAGCGGCATCTTCTGGGGCGTAGCTCAGGGGGGCGGGGCTTTAGGGCAAGGCGTAAAATTCGAAATGAGCCCACTTGGCGGGTTTGGCAGTATCTCGGGTTTTGCTTGCATCGAAGCCAATTGCAACGGCGCTGTGGAAGTCGCGGCCGGGCTGGTCCAGGGCACAGACGGCAACTTCTACGGCACGTCGGAGGAGGGCGGGACCGGGGCTTTTGGCAGTGGGCAGTTTGCGGGCTCGATCTTCCGAATTACTCCGCGAGGGAGCATAAAGACCATTTACAGTTTTTGCGCGCAAAGCGACTGCACGGATGGCCAGGCCCCCACGGGAGTGCTGGTCCAAGGCGCCGACGGGAGCTTCTACGGCACAACGAAATTCGGCGGCCTCGGAAGTGAGTGCTACAACGGAAGACCCGGCATACTTGGTTGTGGCACGGTTTTCCAAATCACTCCGGAGGGTACGCTGACCACGCTTTACAGTTTTTGCACCGAAAGCGGCTGCCCGGATGGCCAAAACCCCATCGCAGGGCTGATCCTGGGGAGCGATGGGAACTTCTACGGGACGACAAACAACGGCGGCACTGCCCCTAGTTCCGCCTGCTCAGACAACCCTTGTGGCACCATCTTCCAATTAACCCCCAGCGGCACGCTAACAACGCTTCATAGCTTTTGCACCAAAGGGGAGGGTTGCCCTTCCGGCGGTGGTCCCGTCGGGCCGCTGGTGCAGTATACCAATGGGGACTTTTACGGAACTACCACTTTTGGAGGCAGCACGAGTAGTTTCAATGGCACGGTGTTCCGACTGTCTGCAGGTCTGAGCCCATTTGTGAAAACAGTGCCCACCTCCGGCTTGGTGGGAGCGGAAGTTTTGATTCTGGGAACCGATCTGACGGGCGCGACCAGCGTCAGCTTCAACGGCATGGCGGCTACATTCACCGTGAAATCGAGCACCTATATCACGGCGACCGTTCCCGCCGGCGCCACGAGCGGCCAGGTGCAGGTGATAACACCCAACGGCGTGCTCACGAGCGCCGTGGGCTTCGTAGTGGAACCCTGACAGCATCGTCGAGCGGGCTTTCGGCACAGTAGCCGAGTCGGCGAGCCCGGCGAAGACTGTGGCAACGCATCCCAGGGCACTACCGTTCGAAGGTTTCGTTTGACAACCCGCCCCCAATGTGTAATTATTCAGTGTAGTGAATAAACATTCAGTCACGCAGGAGAAGGGACTG
>Ga0206991_10074_pt1 | contig 27686 bp, 23 predicted proteins | sample Alteio_BWMinCont_9_FD_153286 | JGI IMG/M metagenome (GOLD analysis project Ga0206991, IMG submission 153286) | Enriched cells from forest soil in Barre Woods Harvard Forest LTER site, Petersham, Massachusetts, United States -... | ecosystem: Environmental > Terrestrial > Soil > Temperate forest >...
ATATTTCGTTGATCTGCATCTGGCGGTCGTTCGCGTATTGAAGAATGGCGTAACCAATCACGATTCCCCGCTCCGGATCGATGAGTCCGATGCGAAGCTCCGTCGCCGGCCCCCAGGGCTTCGGCCCCAGATTGCTTTCGTAGCAACCCACGTCGCCGCTGTTCTCCACACCGTTGCGCGCGTTGTGCGTCACACGATTTCCGCTGTGATAGCGGTCGCAGCGCACGTCGTAGTCGGCTTCAATCGGCTGGTGGTCCGTCAATCCCTGGAAATAGGAAGTGATGATGCGCTCCAGTTGCTCGCGCGTCGCGCGTTCTTCCGGCGGGACGATGGTATTGAAGACGGGATCGTAGGGGATGATGTTCTTCGCGTTCACGTTGGGCCGATCGTCGAAGTTGATTTCCACTTCGCTGATCTTCCCGTCGGTGACCTTGAGCCGCGTGCCTAAATAGACGATCCTGCCGTCGGCATTCTCCGCAGCGACATGCTCGATCACGTTCCCTTTGACTACGTCGGTATACACGCCCTGCGATCGAAGCTGCCTGATGGTGGACCATCTGCTTTCCGCCAACGTGATGGCCTTCGTGTTCTCAAAGATCTTCGCGCCGGGGGCCAGCGGGATCTTTTCTGTGGCGTGGGCCAGCATGTTGGCGTTAAATTGTTTCGCCTGATCCAGCAGGCAGGCGCGGTCGCAGCCAGGCGCGGATGTAGCGGGGGATGCGGCAAGAGATGCAAACAAAGTCAGGGCAATCACGAAATAACTTCGCATCATTACTTCCATGCCGATACCGCCCGTTGAGCAAACGTCCTGAACGAGGTTGCCTTTCGTCCTGTGACCGTCTCGACATCAGTTGTCACGCCAGCTGCGTATCCCGCGCGAACCACTCCGTAAAGCACTGCGAGGTAGCCTACCGCGGGTTCGGGCAATCCAGCCGCGCGTGCGCCACTGGTCATTTGCTCCTCAGTGAGCGCGTGATATGCAACGGGACGGCCGGATACGTCCGCGATGATCTTCGCAACTTCCGTGTGGTCGAGCGCCTCCGGACCCGTGAGATCAAATTCCCGGCCCTTCAGGGGCGTCTGGAAAGCCGCAACCACGGAGTCGGCAATATCCTGTACCGAAATAAAGCTCGTCTTGCCGTCCGCGGCCGCGACGAAAATGCCATTCTGCCCTTTAATACCGCCGGCCACGGCTCCTTCTGAGAAATTCTCCATGAAGAAATTCGGCCGCAGGATTGTCCAGGGCACGCCGGAATCGATGACCATGTGTTCCATGACTCGCAACGGGGCCTGTTCATTGTGATTCACGCCGAAGGCGGAGATGAGAACAATGTGGTCGATCCCTGACTTCTTTGCCTGCGCGATCACCGGACCCAGTTTCCCCGGCGCATCGCCATCCAGTGGCGGGGCCATCAGCAGCAGACCGCTCACGCCGTTCATGGCGGAAGCGAACGTCGCGGGCTCCGTGTAATCCAGGCGCACGCTATCCACGCCGGCCTTTGCCTTTTCGGGATTTCGGACGGCCTGCCTCACGGCGAGGCCCGCATCGGATAAAGCAGAAACAATGGCGCGTCCGAGAACACCCGATGCGCCGGTCACAAGAATTGGTTTGCTCAACAAAATATCTCCTGCACCAATTCTTGGATACTTAGGATATAATTACAAGTAGGCACTTAAATGAGCGATAGTCACCTTTTGGAAACCAAGTTACCCTGGAACGTATTTGACAACAACTGTCCTACCCGCCAGGTATTGGATCGGATCGCCGACAAGTGGACCGTTCTCATCATCCGCCGACTCTCCGATGGGACATTGCGCTTTGCACAACTGCGGCGGACGGTCGACGGTATCTCGCAGAAGGTTCTGACGAACACATTGCGAGGCCTGGAGCGCGACGGCATTGTGACCCGGAAAATTTACGCCAGTGTTCCGCCGCGGGTTGAATACTCGTTGACGGAACTGGGCCGGTCGCTGAGCGATATGGTGGGGCGGATCTGTGGTTGGGCCGAGGCGAACATTGAAAAAGTGCAGGAAGCCCGGGTCACATATGACCGGGTCTGCGAAGACCTCAGGCTCTCTGCCTGAGCGATATGAGCGCCGACTCGCTTCGCTTGTCGACTACGGCGAGCGTTGCTCGCCTGGACAAGCTGAAGCATGTCCTACTTCAGTTTTTTGGTGGCGAAGGGTCGGGCGTAGGCTGCGGGTACGCTGTGGTTGGTTGTTGAGGCGGCTCGGCGGTAGTAGATCTGCGCGTTCGCAGTGTCTCCCATTTTTTCGTAGACCTGCGCTGTCAGGCATTGAATGAAGGGATCGGCGATCGCTGCTTCTTTAAGGGTTCGGAGGGCTTCGGGATAGTCCCCGGAATAGAAGGCGACGTATCCCGCGAGGTAGGGAAAGTATTCCTGTTGCTCCGGGTTGGTCCCTTTATCGAGGATGGCTTTGGCGGCGGCTACATACTTCTGGGCTTCCTGAATCCTGCCGCGCCTGACTGCGAGACGCGCCTGGGCGTGGGCCCAGCGGAAGTTCCATAAATCACGCCGGGCTGGGGTGATGTTGGGTTCATCGAGTCCTGTATCGTGCCCGCGCGAATACCATTCGCGGGAGCGGTCGAAGTCTCCGGCGTCGATGCAGAGGCGTCCCATTTCATTGGCGACTTCGCCCGCGTTGGGATAATCGCCGCTGGCCAGGTAGGCCTGAAATGCGTTGGTCTCATACTTCTCCGCGTTTTTGCAGTCGCCGGTGAAACCCCATGCGACCGCCATGGCACGGAGCGCAGCCACTTTTTCCTGCGAGGTAACGGCTACTTTGATGGCGCGCGCGAAATACTGGCGGGCTTCGGCATAGTGGCCCTGCAGATCGAGGACGACGCCTACACCGTTCCAGGGGGCTACTGACCTGGGGGCAATTTCGGTGTCCTGGCGGAAGATGGCGAGCGCCTCATCGAGGCGGCCTTGTCTCAGGAGTTCCGGGGCGGTGAGGGGGCGGTCCTGAAAAGAAAAGGCGAGCGACGAGAGCAGGAATCTGACGGCGACGTACCGATAAAATCCGTGGCCGCGTTTCATGACGCGATTGTAAAACAGTCTGGGTCCGTTGGATACAACGAAATTATTCCGCGAAATTGTTTTGTTGTTGTTGGTAAGGAAAGGATGATGTGATATTCTTTTGTTGTGGAGTTGGTAACGAAAGGATCGCGGGTGGTGGGCCGGTATGTGGAAACTGCATACGGGCCAGAGACTGTCCGCGCCTACGTTCCGCCCGCGCTGCCGCCTGAGCCAGTCCTTGTGCTTGACAGCGTTCAGCAGTTGCTGGAACAGGCTAGCCGGGCTGTGGGCCGGCTGGACGGTTTGACCGGGGCATTTCCGGATCTGGCTCTGTACATTTACTCGTGGGTTCGCAAAGATGCGGTGCTCTCTTCTCAGATTGAGGGAACGCAATCTTCGATTTCCGATCTGTTGATGTTTGAGAACGGCGCGGCGCCTGGCGTGCCGGTGCATGACGTCCAGGACGTCTCGAACTACGTTGCCGCCATGAGTCACGGGCTGACGCGGATGCGTTCCGGGTTCCCTTTGTCTCTGCGTTTGATTCGGGAAATGCATGAGGTGTTGCTGGCGCGCGGCCGGGGCGCGCAGCATCGGCCGGGTGAGTTTCGAAGAAGCCAGAACTGGATTGGCGGGAGCCGCCCGGGCAATGCCGCTTATGTTCCGCCTCCGCCGGAACTGGTGGAGGACTGCATGAGCCAGCTCGAACTGTTTCTGCACGAAGAGCGGGCCGATCTGCCGGTACTTGTGCAGGCGGCGCTGATTCACGTCCAGTTCGAATCGATCCATCCGTTTCTGGATGGAAACGGCAGAATCGGGCGGCTGCTGATTACGCTGCTGCTTTGCGCGCGTGGCGTGATGACGGAGCCGATCCTCTATCTGAGCCTGTATTTCAAGACGCATCGCGCAGCCTATTACTCGCTGCTCGACCGCGTCCGAACACACGGTGACTGGGAAGCGTGGCTGCATTTTTTCCTGACGGGCGTGCGCGATACCGCGAATGAAGCCGCCGATGCGGCGCGGCGCATGATGGCGCTCTTCGCCGATCATCACAGACAGATTGTGAGCCTGGGGCGACCGTCGGCTTCAGCGCTTGTGGTGTACCGCTATCTGCAGCAGACTCCGCTTCTTTCGATCGTGAATGCGGCGCCGAAGCTCGGCCTTTCGGCGCCAACCGTGGCGAAGTCGCTCGAACATTTGCGGGGGCTGGGGATTGTACGCGAGATGACGGGACGCCAGCGGCACAGGATGTTTGTTTATCAGCCGTATCTGGCGATTCTGAACGAGGGCACGGAGCCACTTTGGTAAACACGGGTTTGGCAAGTGCGGGATGGGAGCAAACAGATGCGCCGGTATCAGCTATTTGAATTTCTGGATCAGGCGTGGCTGCCGGCGCGTCTACGCGTGGCGGCGACCGCGTATCTCAGGGCGGCGCATGCGGCCACTCCGTTTCCAGGCTTGTGGGCCGAGAAAATTTCGCGAGTCCTCGAAGATTGCGGACGGGATCAGATTGTGGATCTTGGTTCGGGATCGGGGGGACCGATGCATCTGGTGGTGAAAGAGATGGCGGCGCAGGGACGCAGGCCGCGGGTCACGCTGACCGACTTGCATCCGGTACGATCGGCGAGTGGCATTGATTATTGGCCGAATCCGGTGAATGCCACCGACGTGCCGGCAGAGTTGCGGGGACTGCGGACGCTGTTTCTCACGTTTCACCACTTCGCGCCATCCACGGCTGTGTCTGTTCTGCGCAACGCATTCGATCAACGCGAACCCATTTGTATCTTTGAGGTGACGTCACGGACGGGGACTGCCGTTGCCGTGTCGTTCCTCATTCCGCTTTTTGTGTTTCTGATTACTCCGACTATTCGGCCTGTTTCCGCCTTTCAAATCTTCTTCACGTATCTGATCCCGGTGATTCCATTGCTCGGATTCTGGGATGGAATTGTGTCTCAGCTTCGGACTTATTCCGTGGCTGATTTTGGAGAATTGACCGGGGAGCTTCGGTCGGACGACTACATTTGGGAGTGCGGATACATTGACGCGCAGCGTGTTCCTTTCAGAACGTGCTACCTCATCGGCTCACCAAAACCGCGGGCGTTGCGATGAACGAGGGGAGACCCAGCCGCACGGCGCAGAGAGTGGCGGTGCGGCGGGCTGCGCACCAGTTGCTGGATCGTCCACTGATTCTGAATGATCCGTTTGCGCTGAAGATTATTGGAGCTGACGCAGCGGCGGCAACCGCGGCGAAGGCGGAAGGACGTGTTTCGAGTTCGTTTCGTGCCTTCATGGCGGTTCGCAGCCGTTATTCAGAAGATGAACTCGCGGCGTGCGTCGCGCGCGGTGTGCGGCAGTATGTGGTGCTGGGAGCGGGACTGGATACTTTTGCGTGGCGGAATCCATGGGGAGATTTGAGCGACCCGGTACGGGTTTTTGAAGTGGATTTTCCCGCGACGCAGCACTGGAAGCGGCAGCGTCTGGCGAATGTCGGGATGGGTGAGCCTGCTTCGTTGACATTCGCGCCCGTGGATTTCGAATCGCAGACACTGGCGGATGGGCTGCGGGCGGCCGGATTCAGGACGGATCAGCCGGCGTACTTTTCGTGGCTGGGCGTCACCATGTATCTGACGCGTGAGGCGTTCGAGTCGACGGTCCGTTTCATCGGGAGCTTGCCTCCCGGTGGCGGGGTGACGTTCGACTACGCGGTGGAACGATCGGAACTGGGAGTTTTCGAGAAACTGGCGCTCGATCATCTGGGGAAGAAAGTCGCGTCGCTCGGCGAGCCGTTTCAATTATTCTTCCGGCCTGCTGAACTGCGTGAGGCGATGAGCGGGATGGGATTCACCAACATCGAAGATGTGGGCAGAGACGAACTGAATGCGCGGTATCTGAAGGACAGGGCCGACGGATTGCGCGTCAGGGGCGGGATTGGTCGGATATTGCGTGCAAGGAATGAATTCAGGGCCTCATGAATTTCAGGACTCTGGCGACATAATTCGAGTGGCAATAAACGACATTTTCCGCGCAGAATGTTTCGCTGAAACGTGATCGTTTCGCCAAGGGATTGTAACGCGCGGGCGGGATGCTGAAGGTGCGGAAGAGACCTTCCATACCCGATCACATCACGATGCCCGATCCAGTCAGATTCGCGTGGAGAGATGCCGAGGCCCCCGGGCGATTCAGTACGGGCGTTTGCCTGCACGGTCATACCATGCACTCGGAGGAGTGCCTGTCATTTCTGCCACGCTACCTGAATCAGGCGCCGGGAATTTCGCAGATCGTCAAAGGTTATCAGCGTGGCCCGGAGCGCGTGGATTTTGAGCGCGCGTTCTGGACGCCGCCGCTCAGCCCGGCGTCCGCGCTTCGGCTGGAGCGGAGGCAGATCGAGAAACTGGGGCTGCGTTCGCTGGTTTCACTGACCGATCATGACAACATCGAAGCGGGGATGTCGTTGATGACAGGTACTGACTTGCGCGAGGTCCCGATCTCGGTTGAGTGGACGGTACCGTTTGACCGGTCTATTTTTCATTTTGGAATTCACAATCTGCCTCCGGCATCCGCAGGGGATCTGATGGCGACACTTGCGGCGTTCACGGCTGCGCCGGATGAAGCGCTGCTGCCGGAAATACTAAGAGGGCTTGCCGAAATTCCCGAGGTTTTAATTGTTCTGAACCATCCGTTCTGGCTGGAAGAAGGGATCGAGCAGGCCGATCACGATCGCGCGCTTCCCCAGATTCTCCATGAATGCATGGAGTGGATTCATGCGTTCGAGCTCAATGGAACCAGGGTGTGGAAGGAAAACAAAAAGGTCGTTGAGCTGGCGGAGACGTATGGGCTGCCATTGATTTCAGGCGGCGATCGCCATGCCTGCGAACCCTCTGCGTGTATCAATCTCACGAGCGCGAATTCGTTTTCCGAATTTGTTCAGGAAGTACGGGGCGGGCGGAGTGTTCCTTACTTTATGCCGCACTATCGCGAACCGATGGCGCTTCGGATTATCGAGGCGGCGTGGGAAATTCTGAAACCTTATCCGGAGAATCCTGGACGGGAACGATGGACGGACCGGGTTTTCTATCGCGGAGAGGATGGAGTTGCCCGGTCACTCTCGGAACTCTGGCGGGAGCGCACGCCGTGGGTGATGAAGACGCCGTTGAACGCTCTGACCGGATTTCTGCAGTTGCTGACCACGCCCGGACTTCGAGGTCCGATGCGGCATTTTCTCGCGGAGCGCGGAGAGATTCTTCCGTGAGCATGCTCCGCAAAATATGGACAAAACTGCGAGCGTCCGTTACGGGGCTTTCACCGGAAACGATCGCGTTGATTTTCGTGCTTGGCCTGGTGCTGGGAGTCTTTCCCGTGTTCGGTGTGCCAACACTGCTGTGTTCGCTGGCGGCGATTGTATTCCGGGTTAACCTGCCCGCTATGCAACTAGTCAACCAGGTGTGTTCACCTCTGCAATATGCCCTGCTGATTCCGCTGGGGCGCGCGGGCGCCCGAATTGTTACCGTCGGGGGAGACACCACGCACGCCGGCGTGAGCGGTGCGTTCGTTTCCAATATTCTTCACACGACCGGCAATGCGATCGTCGGCTGGTGCTGCTACTGCGTGCCTGTCGGACTGGCGCTTTATCTGCTAATCACCTTCGCGTTGAGCCGGCGCGAACGGGCGTGCTTTCATGAGTTGGAGACTCCTGCCTGGTGAATCAATTTCCAAACGGTTTTTTGTGGGGCGCCGCGACGGCGGCACATCAGGTGGAAGGGAATAACATCAACAGCGACCTTTGGGTGCTGGAACATGTGGAACCCACGCTGTTCGCGGAGCCGTCTCTCGATGCCTGCGATCACTACCGGCGGTATCCGAAAGATATCCGGCTGCTTGCGAATCTGGGTCTGAATACTTACCGGTTTTCGGTGGAGTGGGCGCGGATTGAACCGGAACGTGGCCATTTTTCGACGGCGGCACTCGATCATTACCGACGTGTGCTGGCGGCTTGTCACGAGAACGGAATCACTCCGATGGTGACGATGTGCCACTTCAGCTCACCGCGTTGGTTTGCGGCGATGGGTGGCTGGGAAAAGCAGGGCGCCGGAGATCTTTTTGTAAGATATTGCGGGCGCGTCGCAAGCCATCTGGGCGATCTGATGCGGTACGCCACTACTTTCAACGAGCCGAATCTGCCGATGCTGCTGCGCTGGCTGCCCGTGTCGGAGATTCCGATCGTGAAGGTCAAGCGCATGGCGAGACAAGCCGCGAATGCTGTGGGTTCAGATCAGTTTGGCTGTTTCTTTCTGGGCGACGCCAAAAAATTACAGGAGCGGATGATCGCGGCTCATCATCGCGCGATCGACGAGATGAAATCGGGCCCGGGGCGTTATCCGATTGGCGTGAGTGTGTCGCTCCAGGACGAACAGCCGGTCGGGCCGGACAGCAAACGCGATAAGAAGTGCGCCGAGGTTTACGATCCGTGGCTGGAAGCGGCGGGGCGAAGCGATTTTCTGGGTGTTCAGTCCTACACGCGTTGCCGTGTGGGGAAGAAGGGCGATCTCAGTCCTGAGTCCGGATCAGAGATGACGCAGATGGGGTATGAATACTGGCCGGAAGCGCTGGAGGCATGCCTGCGTTATGCGAGCTCGAAGGTGTCGGTTCCGATTTACGTCACGGAGAACGGCGTGAGCACGGATGACGATTTGAGGCGCGTGGAATATATACGGCGCGCGCTGGACGGGGTTGTCAATTGCCTGAAGGACGGGATTGATATTCGCGGGTACATCCACTGGTCGCTGCTCGACAATTTCGAGTGGATTATGGGGTACCGGCCGAAATTCGGACTGGTCTCGGTGGATCGTACGACGCAGGAACGCACGGTTAAACCCAGCGCACATTATCTGGGAGAGATTGCGCGGAATAACCGGCTGTCAGAGCATGTTGCCCGAACTGCGGAAGCGTAGTCCGTGCCGGATTGCGCTGACCGGATTCATCCGTCATTATTTTTTCGAGTAGTGCGGGGATCTCGTACACGGCTGTATTGTGCATTGCCGCTACACGCTGGCGAAAACGCGCGTAGTTTTCGGGCGCCACCATCGTTTTCACGGCGTGCTGGATTTCCGTGGAGAAATTGTGCACCACGAGGCCGACTCCCTGCTCTTTTACCCAATCCGCGTTGTAGCGTTCGTGCGCCAGGGTCCACGCGTTGCTTTGCACGATGACCGGCAGCTTTTTGGCTAAGGCCTCGCTGATACTGCCGGGACCGGGCTTGCCGATGAAGAAGTCGGCCAGTTCCATGTAGTGTGGAACGTCGCGGGTGAAGCCCTCGACGAACATCGGAATGTGCGGAGTCATTGCGCGCAATTTTGCCGCGAGCGCGGCGTTTTTTCCGCACAGCAGAATTAACTGAAGGGCATTGCCGGGGCGGTTGAGGGCTTCGGCGATTTTCAGCATTTCGCCTGAGCCCTCGCCACCGAAGAGCACGAGTGCAGTCGGGACACCTGGCCGCAGACCGAGGCGCTCGCGTGCGGCGTCCCTGTCAATCGCGCACGATTCGTAGAACCCCGGGTTGAGAATCATGCCCGATGTTTGAAGGATGTGGCTCGCGTCAATCCCCAGACTGGCTGCCTGGCGGGCGGCCTGCGCGGAACCGCAAATCACGTACTGGCTCTCGCGTTCAATCCAGAAATGCGGGGGGTAATCGGCGATATCCGTCAGCAACGTTACTAAAGGAACGTCGGGCCAGGAATTTTCGAGAGACTCCCTGATGGCGCGATTGAAATGAGGGATCAGCGAGACGACCAGGTTGGGTTGCGAGTTTTCCCAATAGTGATTCAGGGCGCGCACCTGCGACACGTGACTCATCCGAATCACCAGATGCATTGCGCGGATCATCTGGGCGGAACCGAGTGTCCAGCCGCGACGCAGCATGATGTTGTAAACATCCTGAAAGTCAATGCCTGTGTACTGACGGATAAAGTCGATGTTGTTGAAGATGTCCTGAATGCAGACCATCTCGACTGTCCACGGCCGATTCTGACGGCGGATCATCTCGGAGAGCGCTGTGGCCGCGGCTCTGTGGCCGCCTCCTGAATCCACGTAAATCAGGGTAATTTTACTCTCCATGGCGCTCGATTCCTTTCTGTTGCGCGGACTGTTCTGCTGCTGCGAGTTTGCGGCGGGCATCGGCGGCGGGCGGCGCATTGCCTTCGGGTTCGCTCGCGAGATAGACACGCAGATACCGCTCGGCTCTTGCGGGGTCACGCCCATTTGCGAGGAGCCTCGCGGCTGCGCGGTAGTAAGGTGTCAGATCGTCAGGATTCTTTTCGGACGCTTCGGCCAGAACGGCGTCGAGTGCGCGCCAATCGCCGCGATCCGAATAGATGTGGGCCAGAATCGTGTAGGGTTCAATGCGGGTGGGATCCATTTGGAGGAGTTCGCGAGCCGTATTTTCCGCCTCGCCGGGATTCTCATGTTCGGGAGCCAGGTCGAAGTTCGCCAATTCCGTATGGGCCCGCCAACTGGGCGGCTGCGAGTGTACGGCCTGGTGCAGCAGGGTTTCCGTTTCGCCGGTCTGTTTGCGAAACGCTGCAATTCGGGCCTTGGCGAGCAACCCTTCGGCATGATCCAGTTCGCCGATTCGGGCCGCGGTTGAATCCGCCTTCTGGATATCGCCGCCAGCGATTCCGGGAGCAACCAGGTAATACTCCAGAAGATCGCGCTGCGCCTGGACATCGTGCGGATCGAGCGAGAGTGCAGCGTCGATCTCGCTGCGGAAACGGCGAGCCAGCAGCAGAATTTTGATTGGCCCGGCGTGCTGCGCCTGGACGCCGAGCACCTCCGCGAGTTGCCGGTGATATTTTGCTACGCGGCTGTCGAGTGCGACGGCCTTTTCGGCGAGGCCGGGAGGCGAGGCGTAGTCGCCAAAAGCATTACGAATCTGGGAGAGAAGAAAGTTCGCAAGGGGATCGTCAGGAGCCTGGCGGATGCGCGTCTCGACAATCGCTCTGGCCTTCTTCCAGTGCCCTGTCTCAATGAGTTTTTCGGCTTCGGTCTGGCCGGAATCGGCAGAACCAGCCAGCAGGCCGGACAGCAAGGCGATTGCGAGCAGCGGCTTCACCAAGTTTCAGCTTGACCGGGAAGGATTTCAGCGCCGCAACAGGATTATGAATTCTTGTCGTCAATTTCGGGCAGAGCACTTATTGAATCGCTTATGGGCCGTATTGGACGTATCAGGTTGAGTTTCGTTACAGAGCAGTCATATAATCTTAATACGCGTATTTTGTAACACCACCTAACAGAGGTGCCTATGTTTAAAATATGTGCGTTATGGTACGTTCTGGAGGACGTAAAAATGGGGATTTCACAATATCGCAGAGGATTCACGGTACTCGTGTCTGCTCTGGTTCTATCCACGCTTTTGGTTTCAGAAGCATTTGCACAGGTTCCCGCACGAGTCACGGGCAGCGTGCTCGATCCTTCCGGGGCCGTCGTGCCCGGAGCAACCGTCGGACTTCAGTTGCCCGGCGGCGGAACCAGTCTTTATTCAACGCAGACTACGTCGGGTGGAAATTTTACTTTCGCCGACGTGAGTCCCAGGACGTACGTCCTGACGGTGGACGCGAAGGGCTTTCAGAAAATTTCGCTCACAGGGGTGGAAGTGAATACCGGACGCAGTACCGACGTTCCGACCATCAACCTGAAGCTGGCTGCGGGGCAGGGCCAGTCCATTGATGTTACGAGTGCGGCGATTGAGGGCGTTCAGCTCTCTAACGCCGAAGTGTCTACGACGCTGACGAACGAGCAACTCCAGACGTTGCCCGTTCTGGATCGTAACCCCCTCGGATTTCTGGATTCGCAGGTGGGCATGAGCTATAACGCCCGTGGCAATTCGACAATCAACGGCCTTCGTCCCCAGTTTACGAATGTAACGATCGACGGAATTAATATTCAGGACAACTTCATACGGACGAACGATGTGGACTTCCTGCCGAACGAACTGCTGCTCGATCAGGTAGCTGAAGTCACGGTTTCCACATCAAACGCCAATACGTCTGCCTTCGGCGGAGCCGGCCAGGTGGCATTCGTGACACCCTCCGGGACAAATAACATCCACGGCGGCGTCTACTGGTCGAACCGGAATAACGCATTAGCTGCAAACACCTGGTTCAATAATCAGTCCGGGACGCCGATCCCTTTTCTCAACGAGAACCAGCCCGGCGTGAAGGTGGGCGGCCACATCATCCGCAACAAGCTGTTCTATTACTCCAATTACGAAGCATTCAGGAACCATCAGCAGACCAGTAACAACGCAACGGTGCTGACGGCGGACGCGCGCAATGGGCTCTTTACGTATAAAGATTCCGGTGGGGTGGTCAGGAAGGTGAATCTGCTGACCACGGCGGGCGTCGCTCCCGACCCAACAACGGCTGCGATCATCGCCAAGGAAGCACCGGCGACCGCGATCAACAATTACAACGTCGGGGATTCGAGCGCGGCGCTTTTGCGAAACACCGCCGGTTATCAGTTTGTGCGGCGCGACAACGAGACGCGCGACAACTTTACATTCAAGACAGACTACGTTGCGAACACGAAAAATTCCTTCAGCGTGACCAATCTGTGGAACCGGGATATTCTGGACCGGCCGGATGCGGACGTTTCCACAAACATCATTCCCCAGGTGGCGAACGATGACAACACGAAACTGCTTTCATCGGTCTGGCGTTACAATCCGAAACCTACCCTCATCAACGAAGTGCGTTTTGGATTCAACTGGGCGCCCGCGCTGTTTCTCGATAGTACGACGCCGCCGGCATACTTTGTCGCAGGCCTGAACTTTACGAATCCGGTGAACACCTTCCGCACCCAGGGCAGGAATACGGACACTTACAACTTCTCTGACAACGCAACGTGGGTACACGGAAGGCACACGATTCAGTTCGGCGCCCAATACCAGGACACGCAGATCGAGGTGTATAACGACGCCGGTATCACCCCTACCTACACGCTGGGTATCGGCACGGGAAACACAGGCCTGACGGCAGCACAATTGCCGGGAATCAGCAGTTCGGATCTGTCGTCAGCGAATACGATGCTGGCTGTTCTCGCCGGGTATATCACCAGCGATTCGCAGACTTACAACGTGACGAGCCGAACTTCAGGCTACGTTGCCGGGAAAACCGCATTGACTCATTTCTTCCTGAAAAACTATGCCTATTACGGCGGAGACACATGGAAGATCAGCCGTCGCATGACCGGAACGGTGGGACTGCGCTGGGATTACCAAACCCCTGTAGGGGAGCGCGACGGTCTGTGGCTGTTCCCGGTAGTGCAAAACGGGAATGCCTACTCGACGCTGCTTTCCAATGGGACGCTCGATTTCTCGGGCGGCAACGGCAGCTATGCGCCGTACAAGAAAGACAAGAACAATTTCGCGCCGAGCATAGGCGTTGCTTACGATCTTTTTGGCGACGGCAAGACAGCGTTCCGCGCCGGATACTCGGTCAACTTCGTGAATGACGAAGTGGTCACCGCGATCCGCAACAGCGCAACCAGCAACAGCGGCCTGGGTGCTTCCACGGTAACCGCCACCGGTCTCTCCGGCCGTCTCAGCACGGGAGTACCGACCATCCCTACACCGGTCTTCAAAGTCCCCCGGACTTTTGCCGACAACCTGGCCACGTTCGGCCCCGGAAACGCCGAGGCGACAATCGATCCGAATCTGGTGACTCCCTATGTCCAGCAATGGAGCATTGGCATCGAGCACTCGGCAAAGTCGATGTTTTTTGCGGTCCGGTATGTAGGAAACCATGGGACGAAGTTGTTACGTGCCTTCGATCTCAATCAGGTCATTATCAACAACATTCTGCCGGATTTCAAGAACGCGCAGAACAACGGATTCCTGGCGCAGAAGCAGACCGGAAGCTTTAACCCGACTTACAATCCGGCCATCGCCGGAAGCGTGCCGCTGCCGTATTTCGCCACTCTTGCCAGTGGTGGCCTGCTCACAAACGCCACGGTCGCCGGTCTCATCCAGACAGGCCAGGTAGGGACGCTCGCGGACACCTATTTCACGAATGGATTGACGGGGTCGGCGGCGCCGTTTTATAAGAGCCCTTATGGTGAGGGCATGAACCTGATGACAAACTTCAGCAACAGCACGTACAACGGGCTGGAGATTGAGGTGAACCGGCGGTTCTCGCACGGACTGCAGTTCCAGAATAACTTTACCTGGTCGAAGGCGCTGAGCGATTCGGCTGGAAATACCCAAACCGATTTCGAGCCTTTTCTCGACGCGGGCAACGCAAGTCTGGAACGGTCGCGGGAAGCGAGCTTTGACGTCAACAAGATTTTCAAGTCGAACTTCTCCTATGAACTGCCGTTCGGCAAAGGACACCGTCTCACCAGCAACAATTTCCTGTTGTCGCGTGCGATGGAGGGATGGAGACTCTCGGGAATCTTCTTAGCCCAGACGGGCGCGCCGTTCTCTATCACATCCGGCAGCCGGGGCACTTTGAACCGGACCCTAAGATCGACCAATAACGAGGCGACGACAACACTTTCCGGCAGCGCTCTGAACGATATCGTTGGTTTCTATATGACGGGCAACGGACCTTACTTCATTGCCCAATCGGCGATCGGGCCGGATGGACGCGGGACTGCTACCGACGGCGCCGCGCCGTTCACGGGACAGGTATTCTTCAATCCGAACGCCGGTACGGTGGGCGCTCTGCAGAGGAATTACTTCACGGGTCCGTCGATTCGCAGCTTCGATGTGTCCGCAGCCAAGACGACACGGATTAACGAGCGGGTATCAGTGGCCCTGAGACTGGATGCCCAGAACGTTTTCAATCATCCGACCTTCGTGATCGGCGACCAGAGCATCAACTCGACAACGTTCGGGAAGATTACCGGCACAGGCGCCGGAATTTCCACGTCGAGACGATTGCTGACCATTGGGGCGTCGGTCAACTTCTAAGCAACTTCCAATCGGGGCGGAAACAGATTTCGCAACCGGGTTGCTGGTACAAGAACGAAAAGGGGGCTCACCAGCCCCCTTTTTTATTGTTCGGGTGTTTTGATACAGTTTGCCGCGTGAAACAACCTGAGTGGTTCGAGTAACCATCTTTTGTGCGAAGATAACAGGGTCGGGAGGTCCAATGGCGAATCATCAATCTGCGACTCCGTTCGACAACATTGAAAGTTCCCACGAATATGTTTCGCTTCTGGCAAAAGCCGTGGAAGAGGCTCTGTCTGAGGTAGACGCCGATATTGCGTTTGCGTCGGAAACCGAAGCGGGCCGCCGAAAGGAAGCTCTGCAGCTTGTCCGGTTTCATCTGAGCAAACTTTCGGGCCATATGACTTCGAGCCGACGAATCCTTAACGATCTCCGGACTCTGCGACGATTGCTGCTGGAAGAGCGGCTGATGGAAACCGCGCTGCGGCGCGGGGCTTAGGCGTCCGCGTCGCTAGCTGACGCGCGCGGCTCAGTAACACAGGCTGCCAGTTCTAAAGCCGGATAAGATTGATATAGGCGGCCTCCCACTATGTCATCCAATCTGGACGTTTTCCGGCGAGGACCGGAGATTCTTGAAGCAGCTCTCACGGGCGTCACCCCGGACGAATCACGGTTTGATCCGGGTCCGGGAAAATGGACCATCCGCCAGATTGCGCGGCACGTCCTTGACACGGAGATCGTCGCTGGAATGAGGCTGCGGCAAATCATCGCCGAAGACAGGCCGCTGCTGGCGACTTTCGACCAGGATTTGTGGGCCGATCAGCTTCAGTACAACGACTGCGACGTCTTCGATTCGGCGGCGAAATTCCGGATTCTGCGTACGGATATGGCGGGGATTCTGGAAGCGCTGCCTCCCTCGGCGTTTGAGCGGATTGGACTGCATCCGGAGCGTGGCGCCGAAACGCTGAACGACTGGGTTTCGCGATTTGGTGTTCACGTTGAAAAACATGCGGGACAAATCCGGCGCGTTCGGGAGCAGTGGAGCAAGCGGTGAAAGCAAGATGGGTGGTGCTGACGATACTGCCAGTCCTGCTACTGGCCGCAGACAACGCCGCGCGCTGGTGGTCTTACGTTCAATATCTTGCGTCCGACGCGCTCGAAGGCCGCAATACAGGAAGCGAAGGACATCGCAAAGCCGCGGAATATGTGGCAACGCAATTTCAGCAAGCCGGCCTGAAACCTGCGGGTGAGAACGGTACGTTTATTCAGCCCGTCTCATTTCTGACCAAGGAACTGGACGAAGGGCAGTCGTCACTGGCGCTGCGCACAAGCGCCGGCACGAAGATGCTGAAACTGGGGGACGACGCAGCCATACGGACCGTGGTGGATCCTGCGCCGTCGGTGGATGCCGAACTTGTTTTTGTCGGCTACGGTCTTCGAATCCCCGAGATCAGGCACGACGACTTCAAAGGAATTGACGCGCGGGGAAAGATCGCGGTGTACCTGAACGGTGCGCCCGGTGGCGCGCCAGGCGCCCTGGCCTCGCACTATGCGACAGTCGCACAGCGATGGCCAGCGATGAGGAACGCGGGAATCATTGGCGCGATCTCGATCGCTAACCCGAACCATATGGAAGTTCCCTGGGAACGGCTGTCGCCGAGTCGATTGCTGGCGACGATGCAATTGACCGATCCAAGAATGAATGAAACGCAGGGAGATCAGATCGGAATCGTCTGGAATCCGGCGCGTGCCGACGAATTGTTTGCGGGCACCGGGCACACGTTCAAAGAGATTGTGGACGCCGCAGAGGCGAATAAGCCGCTGCCGCACTTTGCGATCGACGCACGAATTCAGGCGAAGACTGTAGTGAAGCGAGGCGAGGTGGTGTCGCAGAATATTGCAGCGATTTATCCAGGTTCGGCGAAGCCCAACGAATACGTTGTGATGTCGGCTCACGTAGACCACCTGGGGATTGGCCCTGCGGTCAATGGGGATACGATCTTCAACGGCGCGATGGATAACGCCTCCGGCGTGGCGTCCATGATCGAGATCGCACAGCGCCTGCACGAGACGCATGCAAAGACCGCGCGGTCGATCCTGTTCGTGGCCGTGACGGGCGAAGAGAAGGGGCTGCTCGGATCGAAGTATTTCGCGATGAATCCGACGGTGCCCGCGAAAGATATGGTTGCCGACATCAACGCCGACATGTTTCTGCCGCTGTATCCATTTAAGATTTTGACGGTCTATGGCCTGGATGAATCCACTCTGGGAGCCGATGCGAAAGCGGTCGGCGCGGAGATGGGCGTCCGGGTTCAGCCGGATCCTGACCCTACCCGCAACGTATTTACGCGCAGCGATCAGTACAGCTTCATTCTGCAGGGCGTTCCGAGCGTGATGGTGGATATCGGAAACGAAAAAGGCTCGAAAGAAGAGCAGATGGAGAAGGATTGGCTTGCAACCCGGTATCACGGGCGAACGGATGACGTCAATCAGCCACTCGATATGGCAGCGGCGGCAAAGTTCAACGATCTGCTGATGCGGCTTGTGGTGCGGGTCGCCAATGAGGACAAGCGGCCTGAGTGGAACAAAGGATCTTTTTTTAAGCGCTTCTCGAAATGAGGATTTTGCTCCGCCCGAGCGTCCATAGCAGTGCCAGGATCGCGGCCGGAAGTGCCGGTTCCCACGAAATCGTCGGCGTAGGCGCGGGAAGGCTTTGACCGAGCGCCGTCAGCAAAGCGCCGCCGATGACCATTGCAATCGCGAGACGGCCCGGCCCTGCTTCCTTCACGAACTTTCCTAATCCCGCCAGAATCAGATACAGTCCCGCGATCAGATCCAGCGGGGCTGCCAGAGTCCACAATCGCAGCAGAGCCACCGCTGTCAGGCCATTCCAGACGATGAGATAAACAGGTGTTCCGCCAACGGCGAGCGCCTGTATCAACGCCCCACCCAGCGAAAGCGCGGCGAGAATGAGCCACGGACTTGTTTCAGATTTCATCCCGGGGAGGGCGAGGGATCCCGCGAACCACAGCGCGAAGAATATTCCGGCTCCGGCGCCAGCCGGGGTTCCGGCGATGCGCTCCGTGTAAGGTTTCAACGAGCGCCATAGGCCAGGTGCGCGCCGGACCAATTCAACCGTCGCAATTCCACCGATCACATCCGCCACCGAGTGCTGCCCTGTCGTGATGCAACTGGCGGCCACCAGACAAGCCCATCCGTAAAAGAGCCATTTCCGTTTCGGCCAATGGCGTGAATAGACCTCCGCGGCGAGCAGTACCCAGATCACATGGAACGAAGGAAAGGCGGCCACCGGGCTGTCGAGCGATTGCTCCCAAACTAATAAATGACCCGGCAGCGATTGCGGTACGAATGAACGCTTCGGCGCAATCAGCGGAATGACCAGAAACGCGGGATAGGCCAGCAGCATCGTCCACAGCCCGCGCACCGAGAACCAGCGCAGATCGGCGCGCGTCTCCGCAATAAAGGGTACGGACAGAACCATCAGATAGACGCTGCCGTAAAAAATCTGCGTCCACTCGAGGACAGGGAGCCGCTGCTCAAAATGCGTGACACCGCTGACGGCGTCGGGCGGGATTCCGATCGCGAGCACCGCTTCGTACAGGGCGAGCCACGGCAGCACCATGAAAAGGAAAAATGCCAGATGGTCTCTGCCGGTTGGGGGCGAGGGCTCGTCTTTTGGTAACAGCCTGACTTGCGGATTCTGTCGCGCGACAACAGAGGCTGCGCAACCGAGCGCCACAACGGGTGAAACCAGCCACAATCCGCTGGCCGATCCGGACGCGATGGAGACGCCTACGCAGATCGTGCAGAACGCTGTTTCGACAGGGTGAGGAAACAATCGCGCGGCTATTGGCAACAATAGGCTCGCGCCAATCAGCATGAGGCTGAAGCCGAGCAGCGGCGAATTCACCGGAGCGATCCGCACTGCGCCGGCGGTCGCCTGCGCCCATGCCATCAGCGCAATGGGTAAGACTACCCAGAGCAGCACGCTCCGGATCACCACTCGATAGCGGGGCTCACCAATCGTTTCACGCGCCTGTAGCGGTAAGTCCCTGGGTTGGCGCACTCGCTTATTGTACGAAGGCTGCACAGGCGCGGTATCATGCGCGTTCGGGCCCATTCCACAGAATGACGATGTTCTTCATACTTCTGCTGGCCTCCATGCTGGGCGGCGCCGCGAACGCGCTGGCCGGCGGAGGAACTTTCCTGGTTTTTCCCGCACTGCTGCTGGCCGCAGTGGCGCCCATCAAAGCGAACGCGACAGCATCGCTCGCGCTCCTGCCGGGAGCCGTCGCCTCTGCATGGGTTTATCGCGATGCCGTTGCCGGAATTTCCAGGAAGTTCATCCTGACCATGTCGGCCGCGAGCCTGGCGGGATCTCTCGTGGGGAGTCTGCTGCTGATGCATACGTCCAATGGGACGTTTTCGCGCCTGGTGCCGTGGCTGCTGCTGGCAGCAGCCGCCGTTTTTTCCGCAGCCCCGTGGCTGAGGAAAGCTGCGGCTGGTCTCGGGGGACATCAGTCGCTCATCGTTCTCGTGGCAGGCCAATTCCTGGTGGCAGGATACGGGGGGTACTTCGGGGCTGGAATGGGAGTCCTAATGATGGCCCTTTACCTGGCGGCTTCGGATATGGATGTTCATACAGCGGCAGGCCTTCGGACCGTCTGCGCTGCCGCAATTAACGTCCTGGCGGTGGGTATTTTCGCATGGAAAGGTGCGCTCGACTTTAAAGTCGGGGTGCCGATGCTCGTGTCGGGAATTGCCGGCGGGTATTGGGGAGCTCACGTGGTCAAGAGGCTGAATGCAGAGGGTGTCCGGCGCGGCATCCTGATTTACGCGTGGGGACTGACCGCCTGGTTTTTCGTCCGAATGATGATTTGAAACTCGAATTAAGTCCAAAAATAAGTACTGTTTCGCACTTTATCTCGCCCCCCGGGAACTGGAATCCCAAAGATCATAGATGCGACTGGCTGAGCCATATCGGTTGGACCAATTCCGCGTAACTTCTAAATATTATTGGACTTGCACGCAAAACGTCTTGACACTCCATTGTCATTGAAATATATTTACAGACGTATCAGGGTGCATGTTTCGTGTGCTGGCCCGTAGTGCCGGTCGATCTGTGGGGAAAAATTCAAGTGGGGGTTTTAATGAAACCAAGTAAGTTAATTGTGTTAGCCATGTTTACGGCGTTGGCTCTGCTGCCAACGGCAAATGCCCAGACTTTGACGGGCCAAATCAACGGTGAAGTGATGGACTCGAACGGCGCCACTGTACCGGACGCCGATGTCCAGATATCAAACGACATTTCCAAGGCGACGCGTTCCTTCAAGACGGGTTCGAACGGGGCTTTCTCGTTCCCCGATCTGAATACCGGCACGTATAGTCTCCACATCACGAAGCAGGGCTTTAAGGCGGTCGATTCCAAGGGGATCGTGCTGGCCTCCGGTGAGACACTGGCGCTGCCGGAACTCAGATTACAGGTTGGTGACGTCACCACCTCGATTTCCGTCGAGGCGAATACCGCGCGCGTGCAAACCGACAGCTCTGACCGTTTCACAACGGTGGAACAGACGGCGGTGGAAGACGTTCCGAATCCGACGCGATTCTTTCTGTCGGCAACCCGCACGATGCCTGGCGCCCAGTTGGTTGGCTCCGGCGGCGCGGGCAGCGTGGACGGAACTGCTCAGCTCGGCAGCGGCGGCGCGAACACCGTGCTCATGCTGGACGGTATTGTGCAGCAGGATAGCGGCGCCCCCAGTACAGGCGTCGCCAGCAGCGGACGGTTTCCGGTGAACAATGACTCGGTGAACGAAGTCCAGGTGCAGGTGAACGTGATGAACGCGGAATTCGGTTCACGCGCGGGCGGCCAGGTGACCGTCACCACCAAGAACGGCACCAATCAGTTCCACGGTGGTTTGTACACCTTCCTCCGCAACGAGGATTTCAATGCAAACTCCTGGAGCAATAACAGAGCAGGGCTCCCGAGAGCAAAGACACGGTTCCAGAATCCAGGCGGCACTTTCAGCGGCCCGGTAATTCTGCCGTTTCTGCCCTTCAACAAGAACCGCACCAAGATGTACTTCTTCTACGCGGAAGACTGGCTGCGCAACAAGAATCAGCAGACACAGAATTTCACGATGCCAACAGATCTTGAGAAGGCCGGAAACTTCTCGCAGACAGTACAGACGAACGGAACGCTGATCCCGATCTATCAGCCGGGCAGCACGTTCCTGGCTCCGTCTTATGGTGGCATCCAGTTCCCGGGTAACATCATCCCCCCCGAGCCAGCTCAATCCGGAAGGTTTGGCATTCGCCAGTCTTTTCCCGACAGGCTGCGCCTGGAACAGCGGTACCCCGAGAGGTACGCTGGGCGCGCCGAATTTTGCGGGTGTCGCCGTACCCTGTGCCATCGACCCCACCGGTAATCGCGGATATAATACGCAGCTTTTCCCGGTGCAGAGCGTGCCGCAGGTCAACCGCACTCTCCGCGTGGACTACAACATCAGTCAGAAGACGACGATGTATGTCCGCCTGATCCAGAACCTTTACAACACCATCGGCGGCGCAACGGGCCAGATCGGTCAGAGCGGCGCGGCTTGGGGCCAGTTCACCAACACGAATCCCCAGAACGGCCGAGGCGACGTGGTCAATATCATCCATACGTTCAGCCCGACCTTTATCACGGATTTCACGGTGGGCGGAAACTTCCTGCACCAGCAGAATCAGCCGGCCGATGCGACGGCTTTTGCTGCGGCAAACCAGTTAAGCGCCTTCAAGTACCCGACTACGGCCGGTTCGCTCTCAGGCCAGCTTGTCAATCCGACCCAGATTTTCGGCGGTAACTACCTACAATTGATCCCGAACGTCAGTTTCGGCACGACGACACCGCAGACCGGCGGACAGGGTTATGTGTCGGGTACTCCCTCATTTGGTTTCGATAACCGGTGGCCGTTCGATGGAACCGAACTGACAGATAACTACAGCAACAACTGGACTAACATCCGGGGCAAGCATACTCTCAAGTTCGGCTTCAACATGGAGCACGGTGCCCGTAACGTCAGCGTGTACGAGAACAATGACATTAACGGCACTTACTACTTCGGCAACGATCAGGGTAATCCGAACAACACGAATTACCCGCTTTCGAACATGCTGCTCGGCCAGGTCCAGTCGTTCGGCCAGGACAACGTGAAGCAGATCAACCATGCCCGCTACTACCAGTACGAGTGGTATGTGCAGGATACGTTCAAGATATCCCGCCGCGTGACTGTCGATTACGGTATGCGTTTCCAGGTGATTCCGCAGATTTATTCGGCGGGAGCCACCCTGGGCCTCTTCAACCCAAGTCTGTACAACAGAGCTAAAAGCGGCACGCTGCTGCTGCCGCATTGCACCGTGGCTCTTCCGGCGAGCGGCACCTGCCCCAACGCCGATTTGAATTCGATTAACCCGCAGACCGGCGCCCTTTATCCATATGTCGATAACGGGAAATTCGATCCTCTGTCATGGACCGGGTCCCCGTTCTCCGGAATTCAGACCTACCCCAACGGTAAGATCTTCAATGCCCAGCATCCGCAGTACGGGCCGAGGATCGGCTTCGCCTGGGATGTGTTCGGTGACGGCAAAATGTCGGTTCGCGGCGGCTTCGGTATCTTCTACAATCGCGCCTACTCAGTGGATACGATTGCGGCAAGCAACGGAACCAACGGACCGATCAAGGTTTTCCCGAACTTCCAGTCGCCCCTGTACTTCAACCAGACATTTGCCTCGCTGGCCGGCGCGCAGGGTTTCGTATCGCCCCAGACTTTCCTCGGTGGAAGCCTGAACATGCCTGATCCGACGACAAATAGCTGGAGCCTGGGTGTTCAGCGCGATCTCGGCAAGGGTCTTGTTCTCGAAGTTTCCTATGTCGGCAACAACACCCACCACGCGAACGCGACGAACTTCAACCAGAACGGCGTCTATCCTGACACAGTTTGGTCGCCCACCGGCGGAACCTGCAACTCGGTCGGAAACTGCACAGGCTCTCTGAATCCGGCGTATGTCAATCCGGTTCAGACCACCGCCGTCCTCCCCATTAACCTGCTCCGCTCCCTGCCGGGTTACTATAACGGCATCGCGGATATTTCGACCTTCACCGCGAATGGGAGCTCGACCTACAACTCCATGCAGGAACAGCTCAATAAGCGCTTCGGTAAGTCGGTCAAGTTCTCGAGCAACTGGACCTGGCAGAAAACCACGACCATCAACCCGAACCAGTATCAGAATCAGGAGTTGATCAAGACCGTGGCTGGCCGCAAGCAGTCTGTCAACATCCAGGTCAACTACTCGGTTCCGACCATCACGAAGCTGATCGGAAAGAACTTCCTCACCGAAGCCATCTTCGATGGCTGGAAGATCGACGGCGTATTATCGTACTTCTCCGGCAACCCGGATGGCGTCAGCTGCAGCGTAGCGAGCGGTGCGCCCCCAGGAGCATTCAACGGACAGGATGGAGTCGGTGGAGCGATTGGCATGCGTTGCGCCCAGTCCGGCAATGTATTCCTGCCTGCCGGAACCGGCCCCTCGGCCGCGAACGATAACAATGTCACCAGCTCAACGTTCGATAAGAACCTGTGGTATCCGATCAACGCTTCCAGCTTCTCTCTGCCTGCACTTTCGACCAATGGCTTCGGCAACGCGCCGCAGGTATTGTTCTGGGGTCCGGGTTACGAGAACGAAGACGTCAGCGTCTACAAGGCGTTCAAGCTGAAGAAGGAATCGCAACAGCTGATTCTTCGTGCCGATATCACGAACGTCCGGAATCACTTCAATCCGGGCGATCCGAACACGTCGTTCTCACTGGCCTACGCCACCAACGTGAACACCAATACCAGCTTCGGCCAGATCACCGGACCGACCGGTTCGGCGCGCACGATGGCGCTCTCGCTCAGACTGAAGTTCTAACCGGGCGGGATTCACTCAGTAAAAGTAGTGCAGAAAAGCGGGAAGTTGATAATCAACTTCCCGCTTTTCTCCGTTTAGTCCAAAGATGGTTTGGCGATAGACTAATGCGGGAGATAAATCGATGAGCCTTCATGCCCGAACGGTTTTCGTCGGGGCGGCCACAGTTCTGCTGTTGGGCGTGCCCGCGAAGATCCTGCCGCTCATGCAGACAGGAGGCGAGTTGCGACTGCGCTCGAATACGCGCGTGGTCGAGGTCGAAATTACAGTGCGGGATAGTCAGGGAATACCCGTCGGGAATCTCAACAAAGAAGATTTCAAAATTCTGGACGACGGTAAGCCGCGTGCCTTCGCCATTTTTCATGTCAATCGCGCGGCCGGGCCAGCGACCGGCGTGGCATCACCGGCGCCGGAAACCTCGGGCAGCCCCGCATGGCCCAAATTGCCGCCGAACGTATTTTCCAATATAGGGCCACCCCTGGGGCCGCCGGATGGCCACTCCACCGTGATACTTCTCGATGGCATCAACGGCTGGTTCGACAATTTCGCATACGCCAGGACAGGTGTCATGGGCATGCTGAGCAAAGTGCCGGCGGACGAAAAGATTGCGCTGTATGTGATCGTGAAAAATCGGGGGCTTGTGATTCTGCAGGACTATACAGTCGATCGCGCGCGGCTGCTGGATGCGATCACTAAATATATCCCCGTCGCCATGTGCCAGGCCCCGGCGGGCAGCGAGCACGGAGAAGGGATGATTGACCCGATTTATGCGCTCTCACCGCCGCCCGCCTCACCCCGGGGTGGCGAATCGGATTCCGCCGAAGTGTCACGAAGCGCCAGGATGGCCGCTCTGAAAAGGTACACGGCGGTACCACCCTGTATTACACCTGGCCCCAAAGGGATGGATCTCATGGAGGCGGGCGCTGAAGCGGTTCGCCTGTCGCTGAACGCATTGGCCGACAAGCTGGCACGTCAGCCTGGACGTAAGAGCGTCTTCTGGATGTCACAGGGATTTCCCGTACCCCTGCTTCGGGGTGAATTTGAAACGGCGTGGGACAAGACGATTACGGCTCTGAACGACGCCAATATCGCGGTGAATGCAATCGACTCGAACGGTCTCGACGGCCCGCCACGGATGTGGGGGCCAGGTGAGATTCTCACCATGAAGCGGCTGGCCGAGGATACGGGCGGTCAGGCGTATTATTTCCGGAACGATCTGGATACGGCGCTGGCGTCGGGAATCGCGGAGTCGCGCAGCAGCTACACGCTGGGCTTCTATCTGACAGACGTTGACGGCAAATATCACACTCTGAAAGTCAGGGTGGATCGCCCGGGTGTGTCGCTCGGTTACCGGCAAGGTTACTTTGCCGTCGACGAAACCAGGATGGAAGTGGGGCAGAAGAAATCAGATCTCTCGGCGGCGCTGCTGAACCCCGGGAATTCCGCAGCAGTCGGAATCGTGGCCAGTCTCGACCTGATGCCAGGCAAGCCCCGCGCATCGCTGAAAGTGCGCCTGAAACTGGACCCGGATACCCTTTCGGTCCAGACGAGTGCGGCGGGGTTGACGGGGAAAGTGGAAGAGATGTTCGTGGAGTTCAATCAGGCCGGACGCGAAGTGGGCCGCATCAGCGCCACCAGTCCGTTCCAGATCAGGCCGGAAAACCGCGAATCCTACGGGAACGACGGCGTCACCATGGTGCAAACTGTTCCGGTATCTCCGGACGCCGTCAAACTATCGATCATCGTCCGCGATTCGGAAAGTGGCCGGATCGGATCTCTCACTTTGCCCCTGGATCAGGTGGCTCCGCCGCCCCGCTAAAGGAGACCGTCTACCAGATTCGTTTCAGGCTGTAAGCATCGAACGCGGTGTCGCGCGAGACGACCGCAAGCTTTGCTTCGACGGCCTGCACAGCGAGGAGCCGATCGAACGGGTCGCCCCCCTTCCACAAAGAGGCGGTCGCCATCGTATGCCGGAAGCTGATGTCGAGTATCTCAAAACCGTTGAGTGACATTTGCTCCGGCAGGTATTGTTCAACCGGAGCGGGCAGGCGCAATTTGCCGAGGCTGAGCTTGATGGCGATTTCCCAAAAGCTGGCCATGCTGACAAAACAATCCTGGCCTTCGATTGTCTTGCGCGCCCTGGGGGACAGTTCCGGAGAATCTTCACACCACGAAAGAAACGCGTGGGTGTCGAGAAGGACCGCCACTTACAGATACCCTTTGAAATCTGCGGGCGTTGCATCGAAGTCCGGAGACATCCAGATGCCCTTGCCGGTGCCCCGGCGCGCGCCGGGGAGGCCTGATCGCTGTAATGCGAACTACCGGGCGATTTTCCTTCGATACCACGATCGTGTGGCCCAGCATGGCGGCCTGGACCACCTCGGAGAATCTTGCTTTGGCTTCCGCCAGTTTCAGCTGCTTTTTCACGTAGTCATATTAGGTGACTACGTCGTGGCCTGTCAAACCCTGTAGTACCAGTAGTTTAAAGACCCACAGGGTGGCGCACGCACTTTTGCGTGCCGCGTCGAGACTTTCTCGACGCCTGTCGAGGTGTAGCGAACACTGGGGATCAGATGTCGCCAGGAGTGGCGACACGGCACGCACGAGTGCGTGCGCCACAAGATCTCGCCCACTTCAGGCGGCTGTCGTGACACCGACGGCTGCGGTGCGCGCCTTCATCGTCAGCCCGAGCTTTTCCCGCAACTCATCGTCCAGGCGCTGGGCGGTGTCCACATGTTCTTTCAGGAAATTACGGGCATTCTCGCGGCCCTGCCCGATTCGCTCACCCTTATAACTAAACCAGGAGCCGGACTTTTCCACCACATTGTGCATCACGCCGAGGTCGACCAGGTCGCCTTCCCGTGATGCGCCTTCGCCGTACAGAATGTCGAATTCTGCCTCGCGGAAAGGAGACGCCACCTTGTTCTTCACGACCTTCGCCCGGGTCCGGTTCCCCACGATTGCCTCTCCGTCTTTGATGGCGCCCGTGCGGCGAATATCCACGCGAACCGAGCAATAAAACTTCAGGGCGCGTCCGCCGGTTGTCGTTTCGGGGCTGCCGAACATTACGCCGATTTTTTCCCGAATCTGATTGATGAAGATCAGGCATGTGTTGGTGCGCGAAACCGAACCGGTGAGTTTACGGAGGGCCTGCGACATCAGACGGGCATGGAGACCCATATGGCTGTCTCCCATTTCGCCCTCCAGTTCCGCCTTCGGGACGAGCGCGGCTACGGAATCGATCACGATCACGTCGATGGCGCCGGATTGCACCAGCGCCGCAGTAATCTCAAGAGCCTGCTCGCCCGTGTCCGGTTGCGACACCAGCAGATTATCGATATCGACGCCAAGTTTGCGGGCGTAGATCGGATCGAGCGCGTGCTCGGCGTCTATGAACGCGGCTGCCCCGCCCAGCTTTTGCGCCTGGGCAATGGCCTGGAGCGCCATCGTGGTTTTGCCCGATGACTCCGGACCAAAGACCTCAATTACCCGGCCCCGGGGAAAGCCCCCCACGCCGAGAGCTACATCCAGGGAGAGGCATCCGGATGAAATGACGGAAACAGGGACTGCATTATCGGCGCCAAGGCGGAGGACGGTGCCTTTGCCGAACTGCTTGTCCATGGCCAGCAAGGCCTGATCGATCGCTTTACGCCGTTCCGTTTCCGTCATTGACATACCTCTGTCAACATTGGTGGCTTTCTGCGAAGGATTTCTCACCTTTATTATGGAAACGGGTGCCT
>Ga0206991_10075_pt1 | contig 27671 bp, 28 predicted proteins | sample Alteio_BWMinCont_9_FD_153286 | JGI IMG/M metagenome (GOLD analysis project Ga0206991, IMG submission 153286) | Enriched cells from forest soil in Barre Woods Harvard Forest LTER site, Petersham, Massachusetts, United States -... | ecosystem: Environmental > Terrestrial > Soil > Temperate forest >...
AACCGACACCGCGGCAAAATAGGGCCCAAGGTTCGCGCCTCCATGCCACTTGCAGGTGTAGCACTGACCCCGCTCGAGCAGTTTTGTCGCGCCCCCAGATGCTAGATCGATTCGATAGAATCCATCCTGTTTCCCTTCGGGGTCGTGCGCAATTACGACCGTAGCCCGGCCTTCCTCTGAGGTCGTCAGCGCATGGACGGACTGCCAAACACTGGAAACTATAGACCGGCCGGGGATGCGAGCGAACTCTTCGGTCCGGCCTTCCGAGACATTGGTTCTCCAAAGAGCTCCATCCAGGATGAAATAAAAAAAAGTTCCCTCCCTATTCCACATGGGGAGTCGCGGCTGACAACAATACGGCTGGTGTGGCAAAGAAGATAGCTTCCTAGCCTCCCCACCGTCAGCACCCACGACGTAAAACGTATACGACGTTTCGTTATCTCCGTACTGACCATAGCTGATGAGCTTGCTGTCGGGAGACCACGTGAAAGTGTGCAAAGCAATCTCGGGAACGATGAGGCGCTGCTTCCTGGTGTCCAGTTCCACGACCGCCAAATCATAGGCGACCACCAGAGCACCGGGTCGAACCAGCCGTTTCGGAATTGCGTACGCCACCCGCGACCCGTTAGGCGATAAGGAATAACGGGCGATCCTGGAATCGTGAACGATTGTGTCGGTTCGGCCGGTCGCGAGGTCCACCAACATCAAATCGTGAAGATGGTTGAGGTCAAGGTTCGTATCTCCGGTAGCCGAGGACTGGCCGGCTGGTGCATCGAGGCCCGACCGGTAAACGAGCGCCGTCGATGCGGCCTTCCGGCCGTTAGCTGCCGGCATGGACAGGATTCTGTCGGCATAGTCCCTAGTCGCCAGGTCGGTGGGAACAGCTGTGATCAGTATCTTCTTCGAGTCCCCAGTCCATACGATCGCATTGAGGCGCGGACTCGCTCGGACTCTAGCCTCTGAAACAAGCCGAGCCTCGTCTTTCCGAAGATCCCAAACCCACAGTTTCGCCTCATCGCCACCGTCCCGATCCGATAGGAACGCCAGCTTGTTTCCATCCGGCGACCAGGTCGGTTCCCAGCTGGACGAACTACCATCCGTCAAAACGCGCGTCTTGCTGGTTTCAGTGCTGGTGAGCCAGATCTCTCCACCTCGCACTCGGCACTCCAGCCCCGTGCGAACATACGTCTCATCCTCGTTCACGCATCGATTCCTAGCATTGTCGCGGATCATGTAGGCGACCCACTGGCCGTCAGGCGAGACCGCAATGGGACCCGTCTCGCCAAGCAGCCTGCTTTTCACAGCAACTTCCGGCGGCAGCGGTGCGGACTGCTGTTCAGCCGACATCGCCGGAAAGCAAAAGCACACGAGCCATAATGTTAGACAGATCGCACCTCGCATAAGAAACTCGATTCGACAAGATTCGTATAGTCGCGAGGAGACACCCATAGCAACAAGCAAAGGCGCGGCCATTTCTATAACACCAGCTTCAGGGCGAGCTGAATGGAACGTGGACCACCGATCTGGTACAGAGGATTAAATGCTCCGCCACTCAAACCACCGCTCCCTGCCAGACTTTGTCCCAGCGTCTGCGTAGCCAGGCCGAATCCGTTAGCTCCAAACTGGTTGTAAGGCGGTCCAAAATTGGGATGGTTCAACACGTTGAACATCTCCGCCCGAAACTGAAGTTTTATCCACTCGCGGATCTTGAAGTCCCGATGAACCGCAAAGTCCCACTGCGTGGCACCGAATCCTCGCAAGACATTCCTCTCGAGGTTTCCTTGGCGAGTTGGATTGCCGGTAGCTGGATTCACCGGGGGGTCGGAGAACGCCGCAGCGTTGACCGCCTTGCCACCGGGATATTGGTTTGCATACAGGTAGAACGGCTGAGTTGGAACCGTGTCTGGGCGAATATTCGCAAGGATACCGGTATCAAAATTTGAGAAGTTGGCGTCACTCACATCGACCGGTAGGGGGGAATGAGCCAGGATGAAACTCTCAAGCGACCATCCGCCCAGAATGGCGTTGGTCAGCAACCCTTCGCCGGGCGCATGAATTTCGTAGGTGATCCCCGCTGAAAACGCGTGGCGAACATCAAAATCTGAATCGCCGCGGTTCCCTCTTGCACTCCCAGGGACGCCTAAATTCGATGTGTTGCCGTAAGAGCTGCCCGAAGCGTCATCAATCGAATGGGACCAAGTATAAGAGGCGATGGTTTGCAGTCCCCGCGACAAACGACGCTGGAATTGAAGTTGCAGTGCGTTGTAATGCGAGGTCGCCGAGTTATCAACGAACAGGCCCTGGCCGATATTTGGATTCGACGGCGGTGTAAACAACTCTGTTGTTTGCAGCAGACGGCTCCCCTTGGCACCAATATAGGAAGCAGAAATACTCTGCTGCGTTCCCAAAGACTGCTCGAGCGCGACGTTCCACTCGAGCGTGTAGGGCAGCTTGAGATTGGGATTGATCGCGTAGACGTAGGAAAGAGTTCCCGTTTCAGGGATCGGCACAGGGGCGATTTGCGCCGGGGTAAATGGGAAAACTTGCTTAGTGAATGTAACGTAATTTTCAAAAGGCGGCCCGGCCGCCGAGAGTAGATTTCCGGTCTCCGCGCTCACGAGATCATAGAAAAGGCCAACGCCCCCGCGCAACACTCTCTCCCAACCGGGTCGCTGACTCAGTCGGTACGCTACACCCAATCGTGGGGCCAGGTTTCCGTACGTGGTGTGAAAAGGCGGAGTCCCAAGTGTTGCAAATCGCAATTGAGAAAAATCCACCAGACTATATCCGGTCACCGAGGGAAGAGGTGGCCCGCTCTCCGATGAAGGCGCGAAATCCACATCCCAGCGCAGACCGTAGGTAAGCGTCAACCGCCCCGAGACGTTCCATGTATCTTGCGCATAAAGTCCGAGGTTATGAAATAGGAGTCCAAAATTGTTATAGGCAAACGAGCCACCAAAGCTGGAATTGCCCGTCTCGCTCGCAAGGACCTTTGGAAAGCTGACGCTCTGCGTGTAATTCTGCGGATCCACCACCGGGGAGAGCCGGCGAAAATCGGCTCCGAACTTTACGCTGTGCGCCCCCGCCTGCCAAGTAAATCCGTCCACCACATTGATTTGGCGCTGGGTGTTATGAGCGCCCGCACCCACGTGAAGCCGCGAACCTACACCTAACCCCGTGATGCTCAGATTGAAAGCAGCGTTTCCGGCGGTGTAAGAACTTGGGAACGGAAAGTTCGTTAGAGGAACTGCGCCCCCAAGGTCGTCCAAGTAGCTGTAGCTCTGCGCCTCCGCACGGCTGTAGTTGAACCTCAGGTCGTTTGTGATGGAAGACTTATTCCAAGTCACACCGGCCGTCGCCGTTTCTGTCGTCACCGTAAAAGGCTGCACTAGGCTCAGCGCCGCGTTTCCTTCCCCGCGGTCGGCAAATTGCGAGGGCGAGTAGTTGTACCGCCCAAAGAGAGTCCAGCTCCTTCCCAATTTATCGTCGATCCGCAGACTGTATGCATCAAGCGTCGCTTTATTTGAATAGCTCGAATTGAATTGCGCCACGCCTGTCGCTACGCTGTCGGGCCCATTGGGGCGAGGAAACGCGTTGAGATAAGGTTGCATCGCGGCTACAGCGTTCTGCCGCGCCGCCATGTCGGGCACATTGCTCAACTTCGTTTGCGGAAGACGAAGGCGAAGTCCTTCGTAAGAAAAGAAAAAGAACGCTCGATTCTGCACAATGGGACCACCCACGGTTGCGCCAAAGTCATTCTGCTGCTCCTGCGGTTTCGCCAGGCCTGCGCTATCCGCAAACCAATTGTTGGCGTCAAACAGATCGTTTCGAACGTAATCGAATGCCGTTCCATGAAACTGATTCGTGCCAGAACGAGTGGCGATGGATATCTGGCCGCCCGGCGTGCGCCCGAATTCCGGGGCGTATGTCGAGGTTTGAATTCGGAACTCCTGCATGGCATCCACCGAAACTAAGCTGTTCGTCCCGCCCATCGCACCGAACGATCCCAAGGTCCCACCAAGGCCGTTCCCGGGCGAAAAGCTGGCACCGATGCCGATATTCGCGCTAACTCCGTCCACCATCCAATAGTTCGAGGTGGCGCGCTGTCCATTCACGCTGAACTGACCGGCGTCACTGTAGCTGCTGGTGGTCGGCACCACTCCGGGTGCAAGATAGATCAAACCTTGAAAGCTTCGGCCGTTCATCGGAAGATTTTCCGCAAATTGCCGGTCCACTACGGTGCTGACGCTAGCGTCGGTTGTGTTAATCATCGGCGCCCCGCCTTCCACCGTCACCGCAATGGAAGCTGCTCCGATCGGGAGCATAAAGTTCACGGTGATCGCATCCTGTACGTTCAGAATGATGTCCGGCTTGATGAGCGTCTTGAATCCCGCTCTGGAGGCTTGGACGCGATAAGGCCCCGGTGGAAGATTCGGCACGGCGTAGATGCCCGCGTCGTTCGTTTTCGATTCGTACTGCACTCGCGTCAGATCATTGATGACGATAATTTCCGCGCCGGGTATGGTCCTCGCATCAGCATCGAACACGATGCCACCGATCGTTCCGGTAGGAGATTGCGCAAAGACGGAAGCACCAAAGAACAACACAAACCAAGCTGCGAGGACTACGCGCACGAAAACTCCTTTTGCCGCGATATGCACAGTTAACCCCGAGGCCCTGCGGGATGTACCGGACCGCAGCGGAGCGAGCGCTATCCAAACGCAGATCTTCGTCACACTCGCGACATTATCTGTGACCCTGCCCACAATTCCTGCCTTCGTGCAAAAGTGTCCGCAATTGCGGACACCTCAAGGAAAAAAGTGAGAGAGAAATAGGGGCGGCGCTTATCGACAGCTAAGGGTGGTTCGGAGCTACTTTGAGGTAGGCAAACAGAAGTGGCTTTCCGGTGGGACGTTCGCTTCCGCCGTTCGGTTCAACGGTTATGAATACGGCGTCAATCTGGGCGAGAGCTTTTCTGTCGTTGGACTTCACGACCCATCTTTTCTTGGCGGTGTTGTCTTGGTAGAAAATGCCGAGCTTCGCAGCTTGATGCCAGTCGGATCCTCGTTGTCCCCACGCTTCAAACGTGCTCGCGTCCTTGACGCCTGGATTCTCAGTCAAATCGTAAGCATAGAAGACGAGCGACTTACCTTTGGTAAAAAAAACGCGTCCAGCGGCCTTCCGGGTGTCTCCGTTACGTGCCACATCATAGATTTCCGTAATGTACAGGTCGCGCGCCCCAATCAAATCCCGGATGTCGCGGTCTTTCGCCAGCAGATCCTGCTGTTCGGTGGTCAAGCGCTCGCGTTCCAGCATGGAACGCGAGAGGTCGGCAACTCTGGTCTCGAGACTGGCCGTGTGGATCACGTAGTCCGAGCGTTCTCGTTCGAGATTCTTGAGACGTTCTTCAGTCCCTCGCAAAATATCTTCGTTTGCAGAAACCTGCTGGAGCAAACGATCACGCTCCTGGATAACGCTGCTCTTGTCGCCGGCGCTCGCCCGCAAGGCAAGCTGTTGTGACGACGCGAGGGCTCTCAACTTCTCAAGCTCGCTGGATTTCTGGACGATTTCGCGTCGCAGATCGGCGAGGGCAGCATCGCGCGAGGCCAATTCTAATTTCTGCAGTTCCGAATTCGGTTGAGTTGCAGCATTCGCCAAAACCGCTGAGACCGGCTTGCTTTCTTGTTCCAGGCGCGCCCATTCGATGCCGTGATTTCTTCCTGTCCGGTAGCTGAGGATCCCGAACGTTGCGCACAACACCGCGCTCGCCAGGAGCGGAATCCAGATCTCGTACCGGTCAAAATGATGGCGAAAGAAGTGGCCGCGGCGCACGGCGAGCAGTGGTGAGCCTGCTTCCGCGCCGCTCTGTTCTCTTTCTTTTTCTGTAGCGAGACGCTTCTGGAACGAAGCTTCGGCTTTTTCCTGGGAGAAGGAAGAATCGAGGGAGGGTTCTCCCTTGAGTTCCGGCGTCAGTTCAGGAATCATCCCATCCACAACGGAGTTGAAGTCACGGATCGCTTCCCGGCATTCCGAACAGTCCGCTAAATGTTCTCGCAGTTTTTTACCTTCGGCCTCGCTTAGGTTTCCCGAAGCCGCTAGAGCGCAGAGCTCCAAGAACTGCTCGTGCTGTGAGTCTGGGCGCACCTGCTCGTCTCGACTTCCCTTTCTTTCTAACATGGTGGGCCTTGATCTCGCACGGAATCCGTCTTGCCGGAAGAACACTTATAGACTCGCACGATCTGCGGGGGATGCCCAACGCATTGGACGACTCGAGAATCGTTACGTACCCTATCACTCTTCAGCATGCGCGTCTCCACCGCCTTCCCAGGCCGTCCACAATTGGGGACACCCCGTATACCCCATATATAAAGGATACGTCTCAGGCGGGCCTTCTGGGTCTCTTCGTCCTTGGGACATGGCCTAAGCCCTTCAGGAGGCGATGGATATTCCCGCTCTATTCACGACCCACTGCCCTTCAAGTGTTTCCGCAATTTTTCGAGGCCGCGATAGTAATGATGCCGGACGTTCCCATAGGATTCGTCCAGACGCTCCGCAATTTCCTCGAGCGTATGCCCCTCGAAAAAGCACAACCGCAGCGTCTCACGCTGCTCGACCGACAAATCGTCGAGAGCCCTCTGGAGCGCAACTTTGCCGAAGTGTGCTTCTAAACTTTCATCGTAGAACGGCACCGACAAAGAGCTCCTTGCAACGGTCGCCTTCTCCGTACCTTCCCCCGAAGAGTAGAAATTCCGGCGCGACAGGTCGCGCCGTCTCGAAAACGCGCGTTGGTAACACATCTGTATCAACAGCGACCGCACACTTCCCTTGGAAGAGTCGAAGACAGAGGCTCTGCGGCGCACCAGCAGGAACAGGTCCTGCAGCACATCGTCCGCTTCTTCGCTGTTTCGGAGAATTCTGTGGGCAATGGTCCAGACGAGACGAGCGTATCTGCTGAAAAGAACTCCCAGTGCGTCCGAGTCGTCGGAGCAAACGCGAGCAATCAACGCTTCGTCGGATGGCTCCTCGGTCGGCCTGACCGTGCTCGTATCCTTATATATAGGGTGAGCCGTCTGTTTTTCTTGGCTGAGAGGCAGAGCGGGAAAACGTGTGGCTGAAAAGGAGCTCGACACCGCTATTCGCTCCTCGCGACGGTCGTCGGCGCAAGCGCGCCCAGGGCGGACCTTAGCGTCGCCAAGCTACTCGTCGCAAACTGGCGCGGAGTCAATGTGTCTCCCCTTCAGAAATTCTCGTGGCATTCATGAAAGAAAAATCAGGAGTTCTCGGGCCTACGTTGCCGTTCTCGTGCGGGACGCACCCTATACTTCAACAAGCGCTCCGTAGACCCCACGACTTGCAGCTGTTGAAAGCTCCACTCCAATAGCACTTCCCCCAGATTCCCGAGCGTGCGCTTATCGCGAGCCGCAGCCTCTTCCAATCCCGTGCGCAGTTGTTGCCGAACTCGCAGACTCAATGGCGCTTTCCACTCACCCATCACGTTCCTTAGTACGTCACGCAACGAAAGCAAACAAAGTAAACAACGCACTCTTTGTGGGCTTACGGCGAGTGCTTTCGCAGCATGCCTACGGCGCATACACAGCTCTGGCATCGGTGGAGATTGTTCTCTGTCCCACTCTCGTGCCTCACAGGAACAAGTTGCTGGAGGCGAGCTTCGGCGTCCTGCTCCCGCGGGAGCATCGCTTCGAGAATCCTGGCATTTAAAACGGATTGCAATTCTTCGCGCCGGATCTCGCATTCCTTCAGAGTCTGCCCGGGCAAAATGCGGAAGGATTCCAGTCGTTGCAGAACGCGAATCAAGGAATCGACGTTCTTATTCCAGAGATATAGCTCAGCGTAGACGTCGGTTCTCACGGTTCTTCCCTCTCGGTATTCTGCAAGCGCCCTGGTGCGACGAGAGAGCTAATGCCGCCCTCGCCTGAAACGTGCGTTTTGGTTTTCTTCGCTTTGTGGCGGCGATTCCGCAACCGGCTTAGGAGGGAGGCGAGTCGGAAATCGAGGACGTGCGTGGGGTTGTGCCGCAAACAGGAAATGACTAACTTCTTTAACAGCCATTGTTGCACCTCCGGTGCGACTTTGGTCAGGGGCGCGTTGGTGTTAGTAGCACCGGCGCGTCCCGCTATTCGTTACTTATTTTTCGCTTTCTTGCCCGTCTTTCTGTCGATACCCTTACCCCAATATCCAGATTTCTTGTATTCCTTGATCGCCGTTAGATCTTTTTCCGTCCAACACTTCGAAAGCCGACCGTTGACGATGCCTGGAATTGGCGCAGGTATTTGCTTTTTCTGAACCCAACGCCTGAGCGTCTTCGGGTCAACTTCTAGTAAGCGACTAACGTCAGAAATAGAGTGCATTTCTAATATGCCCTAGGTAGGGTATTTGTCAAGTAAAAAGTGGACCCGGATAGGCGCTCATCAAATGCGCCAATCCGGGTCAGCAGAAAGAGTATCGCATTTTCCCTTGTCTATCAGAATGAGAGAGCTCCCGCTTTAGTACTCGCTTCATAGCTCTTGCCATTATTCCCATAAATATGGGAGTATGGGCCATGAAAACGACCCTTGAAATTCCGGATGCTGTTTTTCGTCGAGCAAAGGCGGCGGCGGCGGAGCGTGGAATTCCACTCAGGGAGTTTGTCACCGAGGCGGTCAGAGACAAGCTGGTTACAGACGCCAAGGCAACGGAAAAGCCTTGGATGGCCTCCTTCGGTAAGCTTCGGCATCTACGCAAGGAGACAGCCAGAATCAACCGCATCATCGAGAAGGAATTTGAACAGATCGAGGCCGAGGACCGCCAATGATCTTGGACACGAACGGGCTCTCCGCTGTGGTCGAGGGCGATCCGGCTATCGAACCTTTGCTTCGCAAGGCGGCTCACATCGCCATTCCGGTCGTTGTATTGGGCGAATACCGGTATGGCATCTCGCACTCTCGTGATCGAAAGCGCTACGAGGAATGGCTTGCGGAGTATCTCCCGACATTTCGAAGCTTGAGCGTGGACGAGCAAACCACGATTCCCTATGCGGCCGTTCGTTCGGAGCTGAAAAAGGCGGGAACGCCAATTCCTTCGAATGACGTCTGGATTGCGGCGCTCTGCAGACAGCACTCCCTTCCTCTTGTGAGTCGCGACCGTCACTTCGACTTCGTAGCTGGAATCGACCGACTCGATTGGTGACGCAAAGACTCTCTTAGTTAACATTCATCGAAAAAGAGAGAAAGTCCAGAGAGCGGGCAGCTGAGGAGCCGAGTGCAAGACGCGCCACGGCGGACAAGATTTACGATAGCTACTTAGCTGAATTGAAGAAGGAGGGAATTCTCTAATGGTGCGCATGAAGTTTAGCGAACTCGCAAAGCAGACGATGACGCCGGAATCCATCGCTCGATCGCGAAAAGCGGCAATCAAGGAAATCGCCGCGATGGAACTTTCCGAATTGCGAGACGCCCTGAAAGTTACGCAAGTCGATCTCGCGGAACGTATGAAAGTTTCTCAAGCTGCAATTTCAAAGCTCGAAAAACGCAATCGAAATATTCACGTCGATCAACTTCGATCAATTGTCTCCGCGATGGGCGGAAACCTGATTATCATCGCGGATTTCGATGACCGGAAAGTCGAACTCAGCCATATTGGCAATGCAGGAGATTCCTACGTTAAGAAAGCGCGCCGCCCCAAATCGCGTGCGCCAAAGGTACGGGCACTGCATTCCCGATCTGCCTAACTCGCCACTGCGTACGCCGTCCGGTGCACCGGACACTTTCCAAAAATTTCCCCAGCCTGTGAGCACCTGCTGGTACGGTTTTTTCGGAATTGGCCTTAACTCGGATAGGGCCTAAGGCCTGTGGCCTGCATTTATGCGCTGCCCGCGTTGCAATTCGACTGATTTGAAGAAGGCTTCGTTAATCTATGCTGCAGGTGTGTATGAATCGCGAGGCCGAATGGCGGGCTGCTCTTTGGCAATGGCGATGCGTTCTTTGTCGGGAAATATCGAGGGGCAAACCAGAGCCTGCTGGCAAAGACGGTGGGCCCGCCAAGAAAGGTGCCTTACGTCGCACCGGTGATCTTGTGGCTCATGGGCTTCTTCATTGTGATGGCATTCGCCGGACGCGGAAAACTTTCGTGGATGATGGGCGCGAAAGCGCGTTGGTACATGATATGGATGATCCAGGAGCGCGCATTCCCCTTCTTGGGATCAAAGAGCGAGGCTCTTAAATAGATGGTGGCTATTGACTCCTGTTCTTGCACGCGCGTAGCATCGCTATCGAGCATTGGACGGTATCAACTATTAACCACTCTCGGTCGATGGCTCCCAACCAAATCTTTCCTGAACCGCTCCGAGGTTCTGACTCCGACGCCAGCACACCGCTTTGGTTCCAAATCGCTTCTCGTCTCCTGCTTCTCCTTGCCGCCGCTCTCCTCTTTCTCTCGCTCGGAACCCGCGTGTACGCTTCAAATCTTGTGGTGGCGGCGTTCGCAATCGTCTTCGTGGCGCAAGGATGCGCCGGGTTTCTGTACGCTCACGCCTGGTTTGCGGAACGCCGGGGGGCCTGTGACACTCGCCGCGAACTCGCCTCGATCTACCGGCATGTGCTCGACGGCATCCTGATCCTCGACGACCACGGAGTGTGCCTCGACGCCAATCCCGCCGCGTTCGCTATTTTGGGAGCTCCGCCGGCCGTGCTGGTCGGCCGTTCTTTCGGCCAATTTCTGAAAGACCCGCGGCAGTTTGAACGTCAGTGGCGCGCGTTCCTCGACGAATCCTTTCAGCACGGCCGCACGGAACTGGTTCGCCACAACGGATCGAAAGTTGTCGTGAATTTTACGCTGACGGCCCACTATCTTCCGGGCCGCCACGCCATGATTCTGTGCGACATCACGGAACGCGTCGAGGCACAGCATTCCGCCCGTGAAATGCAGAACCTCTATCAGCACATGGCTGACAGCATCGATGAAGTGTTCTGGCTTCTCGATGCCGCGACCAAGAAAGTCGTTGCCGTCAATCGTGCCTATGAAACCGTCACCGGCAGGTCGCTCGAAAGCATCGAGAACGACCCGTTTTCCTATGAAGACTTGATTCATGCGGGCGACCGCGCTCACGTGCTCGCGAAACTTGAGGAAGCCGTCCATTCCGGGCATTTTGACGAAGAGTTTCGCATCGTGCGCTCAGATGGCGAGGTTCGCTGGGTGTGGGTGAAGGCCTCACCGGTAAGGGCTGCCGACCAGGGAATCCGGCAACTCTATGGGACAGCGCAGGACATCACCGCGAGAAAACTCGCAGACGCTCAGGTTGCCGAGCACCTTGTTGCGGCCGAATCGGCCCGCGCCGAAGCCGAAAGCGCCGGAGCGGAAGCTGAAGCCCTTCGGCGAGCCACGCTCGCGCTCACACAGAATTTGCGCATGGACGCCGTGCTCGACACCCTGCTGCAAACGCTTTTTCAAATAGTGACCTACGACGCGGCCAGCGTGATTCTCACGGAAGAAAATGAGCGGCTGTTCGTCGCGCGCGAAGCTCCTCCCGCAACCGTGAACCGCCCGGTTGTCACGCTCGAAGCGAGCGATAACGCTATTCTGCAGCGCGTCGTCGCTTTGAAAAGGGCGATGTACGTTCCCGATACGCGCGAGGAAAGCGACTGGCGGGACCACAAGGCCTTTTCGGGTGTCCGCTCGTGGATCGCCGTCCCGCTTGTGGTATCGGACTCCGTCGTCGGTTTGCTCTCGATCGGCAGCAAACAGCCGCGCGCATTTACGACCCAGCATCTTCACCTCGCGAAATTGCTGGCCATTCCCGCGGCGGTCGCGATCCACAACGCGCGCCTCTACGAATGGGCGCAAATCTATGCCGCCGAACGACAGACTCTCTTGAAAAAGCTCGACCAAACGGCGGACAAAAATGCCGCCCCCCTGCGCGGGCATTTCCCGAACTGAGGCAACGCGGAAATAGTTCGGCTTATTTCGCGGGCTGTACTTCCTGGTAAGTCGGTTCAGCCTCGACTCAGCGGGGACTTGAGCTCGAGTGGCTTCTCCCTCTTCCCCGCATAAAGTAGTGCCTCCCGAAATCGAGAACCGTTCTTCGATGTAAATTCGCCGCTGTTGCGATTGTCAAACGACATCTCCCTGCCATCCGCCAAGACGCCGTCAGCACCGACTTCTCCGATCTGTTCTGCGCGCTTCAGAGCCAGTCGAGCAGAATCGTAGCCGATCGATGCTTCTGTCGCTCTGGTTGCTCGCCTTGATTTCGCGCCTGTCACAATTTGGCGACTACCTTCGATGTTGTTTTCGTCTTCGTTTTTCCGATGTTCACTCCTCCGATTCCGAGAGCGTTACGTTGTGGTTGGCCATCGTTCCTTTTTCCCCCGCCAGTGCCCAAAATTGGCATGTCGCGGGGTTGACAACACGGGCGCATCGGGTTTATGCTCTGAGTTAGTTAAATAACTAACTAATTCCGAGTCGGAGAATATGCGAACGGCACAACCGGACAAGCGCACGCGGCTGATTGAGACTGCGATGAAGCTGGCGTATGGACGCGGTTTCCGAGAGACCAGTCTGGCGGACATCGCGGAGGCGGCTCGCGTGCCGGTAGGCAATGTCTACTACTACTTCAAAACCAAGGAAGAACTCGCCGAAGCCGTGGTGGAGCGGCGCCTCGAGGAGTTTCGCGCAACCCGGGCGGAGTGGGACCGCTTGAGTTCTCCGAAGGAGCGGCTGTTAGCTTTCGTGGGTAACGTCCAAGCGAACCGGGAGCAACTTGCGCGCGGAGGATGCCCTCTTGGCGGGCTGTGCACGGAGTTGCACAAAGAGGGCGGCGCTCTCGCGAAGAAATCCGCGGCGCTCTTCAATGAGCCCATGCGTTGGCTTGAGGAGCAGTTCCGGGCCGTCGGCCATGAAAAGGATTCACGAGAACTCGCGGTCCATTTGTTCTCCGCCTTTCAGGGTATGGCGACTGTTGCGCTCGGCACCAACGACCGCGAGGTGGTGGTGATGGAGGCAAAGAGGCTTAAAGACTGGATCGGGACCTTGTGACACGCAATCACGATGCGTTGCCTCGCGTTTGGGCGGCGGAACTCGGTCCCCGGGGCGTTACGGCAAACGCGGTGGCCCCCGGCCTGGTGGATACCGCGATGCTAAGGGCAGCCACCGCCCGGATGGGCGAGGAGGCGGTGAAGGGAATGGTTGCGCGCACGCCGCTGGGTTACTGGGCAAGTGCTCGACACTACTGGCGGATTGGCCCCCTAAATTGAAAGTGACTAAATAAATCCTGAGATCAGAAACGAGAATGGAGTTTTTATGAAAATTGTTTTGATTGGCGCAAACGGAAAGATCGGCGAACTGGTTCAAAAGGCATTGGCGGGTGCTGGCCACGAGATGGTCAAGGTCGGGCACAAATCAGGCGATTTTCAAGTCGAGATCGAGAACCGCGAAAGTGTCAGGAAGCTTTATCAAGCCGTCGGCTCGTTTGATGCCGTGGCCATTGCAGCAGGCCAAGTCGCATTTGCTCCGCTTTCGGAACTCACCGCTGAAAAGTGGCAGTTTTCATTGGGAAGCAAACTCATGGGTCAAATCAATCTGGTTCAGGAGGCGATCCCGTTCATCAAAGAAAAAGGATCCTTCACTTTGGTTTCGGGCATTCTCAATGACGACCCGATCATCGCCGGCGTCGCGGCTTCAACCGTCTCGGGCGCGTTGGAGGCTTTTGTTCGGGCTGCCGCAATTGAGCTTCCTAAGGGACTGCGTATCAATGTGGTGAGTCCCACGATGCTAAAAGAATCCGAATCTCAATTTGCCCAGTTCTTCACCGGCATGATTCCGGTCGAAGGATGGAAAGTTGGACAAGCCTACAAGCGCGCTATCTTGGGGGCGCAAACCGGCCGTGTTTACAAAGTTGATTGAGGTTACTCAGCGTTTATTCGAAGACCGCCCATCGACGTTCTGAGCCGTCTCGTCGACGTGGAGTGCGATTTATAAATGGTCACATAGCTTAGGAGGTATTCTATGAAACTCACGAGCAATACGATTTTGATCACCGGCGGTGCCGGTGGCATCGGTTACGAACTCACCAAACAACTCACGGCACTTGGTAACACGATTCTTATCACGGGCCGCGATCAAGCTAAGATGGACCGTGCGAAAGCGGCCTTTCCAAAAATTCACACCTTTCGAAGCGACGTTTCCGATCCGGAAGCGATCGCCACTCTTTACGAAGAGGTCACCAAACAATTTCCTGAGCTCAACATTTTGATCAACAACGCCGGCATCATGCGTGAGATCAATATTCACGACAAAGCTGGAAGCCTCGAAGACATCACTCGAGAGATTGAAATCAATTTGAGCGGGCCGATTCGCATGGTGAAACAATTCTTGCCGCATTTGAAAACAAAATCAGAGGCGGCAATCATGAACGTTTCATCGGGATTGGCATTTGTTCCATTGCCCATTTCACCGGTTTATTGCGCCACCAAAGCCGGTCTGCATTCGTTCACCGAGTCTCTTCGTGTGCAACTGAGAAACACCAAAGTGAAGGTATTTGACCTAGCACCGCCTGCGACACAAACCGAACTCTTGGATGACTTTAATGTTGAAGACATGAAAGGCGCTTCTATCATGAACGTGGAAGACATGGTTAAAGTCGCCGTCAAAGGAATGCAAACCGATCGATTTGAAATTCGTCCAGGTCAGGCGAATCAGCTCAAAATGATGAATCGCTTGGCGCCTGGATTTATTTTGAAACAAATGAGCCGATCGGTCGATCGTATGCTCAGAACACGGAATTAATTCGAACGAATAATTTATGACACAACAAACACAAACAAGCCCTAAGCAGGCAGAACGGAGCGAAAAGATGACAGTCGCGCTCGATAAAAAAAGGTTCGGCCCCTGGGCACTCGTCTCGAGTGTATAGTGTCGGCAAACAGGAAGTAATGCTGTTCCTTCCGGTTGGCTCCTAACCCAAGCCCTATCCACGTCACGCCCGCCCACGAAGATGGTTCCTTGGGTTGGCTTATCGATGCAACCAATGAGGTTGAGCAGAGTTGTCTTCCCACTACCGGAAGGTCCCACGATCATGGAAAAGCGCTGGCGGGGAATGTCAAAGGTGATGCCCTTGATTGCCGACACCTCGACATCTCCCTCCTTATAGACTTTGACAACGTCAGAAAGACGGACTACTGGTCCGCCTGCGTGTTTGGTTTCGGGGATTTGAGCCAGAGCTTGCGTTTTCATTTTTGCCCTTCTCTTTCCATTTTCGTAGGTCAAGCAGTACGTACCTTGCTCGGTGACGGCGCGACCGCCTTGGCTCGTAACAGTATTCGGAACGCCAAGCCATGGGTTATGAGAAGCAAAGGGACGTAGGCCGCCAAGATAAAATAACCAGCACCCAACAAGCCTGGGGTATCTGGGAGCGATATGCGGCCTCCCTGGTAAAAGGCGAAGAGCAGGTCCGCCGTTCCGAAGATATTGAAAACCCAGGTCACCGATGTACCCGTACGGGTCCCCAGGGTAGCCAGGGCGAGCAAAGCCAGAATGGCGCTTATGAGATCACCGTAAGCTATTGGTTGAGCAAATGTGGCCGGCAAGTCTGAAGACACAACACCCGGCACCAGAAATGCCAATCCGAGGAACCTGAACGCATGCAGCAGTAGAATGGGCTTCAGATTCTCGGGGCTGGGGCGTTCTCTTAGCGCTGGCCAAATATAGTGCCACGCCACTACTCCCCAAACAGTCAAGCCGAACGCAACACTGATTCCGAACAAAACTGGTGATGGCATGATCGATCCTTTCCGGTGCAATTCGAGCTACCACTTCTTGAAATGTGTCGAGCTCCAGAAACCTCGAAGTTACTTCAACGATTGTTTCTCGTCTTTCCGACGTTTCAAGACAGAATCAGATGCTCACCGCAGTCCCGGCTGCGGTGAGCGAATTCACTTATTGGTTGGGCTATCTCGCAACAGTATCCCGAGCGGCAGGAGTGGCCCGACCGGAATGAACTGCTCGTCCACGAGGTTTTCCTTCGAGAGAGGTAGGCTTTCGATGAGGGCCCGCGCCTCCGGCACGTCCTTGCAGTTCAGTAGGAAGATCACGCCCTTGCCGTCGCCGCGCGTGAACCACTGCTGAATCTTGCCGTCGAGATACAGGGGAACGGTGGCACGAATTTCGGCGGGCATGATTTTCATGACTTGCTCGACCGTAACCCCCGGTTTTGGCGAAAGGATCGTCAGCACGCCGGTGATCTTGGGCTGCGGCGGTGTGGACTGACCTTGCGCCATGGGCGCCAGGACCGTCGCGAACGCCAGCAGTAGGTAGAATATTTCAATCTTCATTGTTCAGCTCCTTTGATTCCTCGCGGAATCATCATGTGTTGGTACCGCTGGGTACCACAACGTTTAGACGTGGCTACAAGCGAAAGGTTGCATCCGCAAGCCACAAAATTCACTTCACCCCTTACGCTCATAGTGGTACTATACGGTACCATGGTCGCCAAGGAGAGGGCGATGGCTAAGGCATCGATGTCAAAACGCCGCCAGAAAGGCGGGGACGAAACCGCGGTGCGCGAGCGCATCCTTGAGGCGGCCTTCGCGGCGTTCATGAAGGGCGGCTACGCAACGACCAGCACGCTGGAGATCGCGACGCGCGCGCGCGTTTCGAAGCGAGAGCTTTACGCGCTAGTTGGCGACAAACAGGAAATGCTGATCGCCTGCATCAGCGAGCGCGCCAAGCGACTGGACGTGCCCGCTGACCTGCCCGTGCTGCGAGATCGCGAAACCCTAGCGCAGGTGCTGGCTTCTTTTGGGGCGAGGCTCGTCCGCGAGGTAAGCGACCCAACGGTCATTGCGGTATTCCGACTGGCTATCGGCGAGGCGGTCCAGGCCCCCGAAGTGGGGCGTGCGCTCAACTCTATAGGACGCGAGGCAAGCCGCGCCGCCTTGCGTAAAATCATGGCGGAGGCGCAGGCGTCCGGACTGCTCACGGGCCGTCCTGCCGAGCTTGCCGAGCAGTTCGCCGGGCTGCTCTGGCGCGATTTGCTGGTCAGCCTGCTGCTCGGCGTCGTCGGGCGACCGAACCCCCGCGAAATCGCGGGACGTGCCCGCGACGCCGCAGCCGCCTTACTGCAACTTCATCCGCTACCGAAGTAACAACATGCGCCTGAATCGACGTCCGAGCGCCTGACTCAATTCCAAGTAAGAGTGGAAAGTTAGGTGCGATTCGATAGTTGATATTAACTCTCAATTACACTCAGTCTCCCCGCGGTCAGTTCGTAAATGGTCGGCCATACGGAAGGAATCGCCAAAAACTGTGCCCTAAGTCATCGGCAACTTCCATCGGGTTGCGGTTACGCACTCTAGCCACAATCGCCGAGCGCTTTTCCCACGGCCATCCGGCGCTCACCGTAGCAGGAGCCACTCGAATCGAGCACCATGTGGAACCTGTGGCGCTCGTGACGCGCCTGATTTTTTCTTTGCCGCTTTACCTGCTCACCTAGCTCCGCCGATACCGCACCGATCTTCCCAGTGCAGTAGGCCAGCCTTTTTCTACCGCTCATTTTTCTGGGCACTGCTTCGGGCTAATTCCTGTGTCCGGCAGCTTCGCGGCTTCTGCTTTCCCGGTTCCACCCTTACACCATTGGGTTCCCTCCCATAAAGCAGCCGCTCCTGGCAGAGCGTGTCGCGGCGACGATCAAGAAAGGAACGCACGTGCTCGTCGAAGGAAGCCTGGCCAGCTCCGTCTACCTGCCGGAGAATGGCAAGAGCAAGAAAAACAAACCGACGAAGATCACGTCGTGGACGATTCGAGCTGACGCCGTGCGCCGGCTCGATCGCGGGGAACCGGACCCGCAAGCCCCAGCGTCCAGAACTTCGGAGCATTCCTCCGAAGCTTCGGAAACCGAAACGTTTTAATCTCCGGACTCGAAAAGCCCTCCGGGGTTGGCAGAGGGCTTTTCTCCTTTGGCCACGCCCACAATTGCGGTCGGAAAAAAAAAGCTCAACCGCTCCCATCGGTTCCCCGATATAGCTCGACCGGGTCTCGTGCCGTTTATTTCGGGCGTGGACCTTCAGGGATCGCCGATTTCGTCCCCACCTCGGCGATGCGGTTTGTCCCATGGGAAAAAAAAGGTAAGCGCCACGGATAACGGGACAACGCCTCTACAAAGGAGCGAACCGTGATGAGTGGGGTATCGCATTGTCGCTGTCTTCTCTGCGGTATGGAACGTCAACTGGTCGAACAATTCGCCGGACGTATAGGTCAGGAAACTTACCGCCAATTCGTAATTTTCTCGCCTGTGCTGTCCACATTTCCGTCCGCTTCGGAGCTTATCGCTTATCTGCACGCCGTGCAGACGGAGGGGAACAGAACCCATGCAAAGGACGGGATTCTCGCGGAGCTTCTCCGCGGAACGACGGGCAAGGGACGGTCTCACACGTCGCGGGAACTTCTGCTGTTGGCTTTTGTTCCCATGCTGCATCGGATCTCCCGGCAGGTCATTACCCGCTCTCCCGGTCTTGCGCCCGACGACGTGGCACAGCATGTCGTCACCGCACTTCTTGAATCCTTCAGCGCATCCGAGTTCGCCGGTCGCAATTCACATCTAGCGTTTGCCTTTGCGCGGCTCCTGCGGCGCAATGCTTTTGCGTGGGCCGAGCGGGAAAGCCGAGGCGTTATACATAGTTTCACTGGAATTGACTCTCTTGAGCGTATGCCCGATGGCGACGGCCCGCAGCCGATCGAGCGCACGGCTCTCCTCCGTCACTTCCTCAACCGGTGCCGGCAGCGCGGCGTGCTCTCGGGGAAAGACCTAGAACTGCTGATCCAGTTCATGCTCGACGAGTTGCCGAGCGCCAATTACTCAAACGCTTCGCGGCAACGGATGAAGCGGCTCATCGCGAAGTTGCGGCGCGCCGCGATGCGTCCGCGCCGAACGAAGTTCGACGATAGGCAGCTTCGCTTGTTTTAGGCTCGTCTTCGGAGTTCTTGCGAGCACAAAAAATTATTCATTTTGTGCGACACAAATTTCCTCGCCGCTCACAGATATAGGTACATGCAGATCGAGTTCCCGTCTCGCACACCACAAGAGGGAGACGGCCAACGCTGTTGCTAGTTTTCGTAGTGTCTCCTGCCGAAGACACCCGTGGACAGCGTGGTTCGCAATCCTTCCCGGGGTATGGCCGGGACGGGAACTCTCGTTCTTGTCGCTCAATCTTTAGAAGGAGCTCTTCCATGAAACGACGTTCTGGAGTGGTCCCGCGTCTCGGGTCGCTTGGGCGCGTATTCGCGATCGCAGCGGTAGGTCTCGCACTGGGTATGCCGGCCTTCGCGCAAGCGAACTCACCGTGGGAGAACGCGGTGAACGTGCTGCAGCAGGCCTTCACCAGCACCATTGCGCGAGGCCTTTCGCTCGTAGCTATCGTCGTCTCGGGACTGACCTTCGCCTTCGGCGAGGGTGGGTCAAAGCGAGTTCTTGCCGGAGTTCTTTTCGGCGTGGGCATGGCCATTGCCGCCGTCAATTTCTTGGCCTGGTTGTTTCCAGCCTGAGCGGGAGGCCGCGATGAGTAATGAGCGACGTCTCAATCCGGTGCAACGGTCGCTATCGCGTCCGCTCACGATCCTCGGTGCAGACCGGAAACTCTTTTTCTTCGCGATGTGCCTGGGCGCCGCTACCTTCAACCTACTCGGGAGCCTCATGGGCGGCATTCTGATATTTCTGCTGCTGTATTTCGCTGCCCACTGGGCGACCGCGACGGATCCGCAGATTTTAAAACTTCTGTTTCATGCCGCGAAGCTGCGGCGCGAGTACGACCCGGCGAAGCTCACTCCGATCTTCGTCGGGCGAGGACGTCCATGCTGAATCTCAAACGGATTTTGAAGAACTACGAAGAAGTGGGCTCACTCAACGCCATGGTCAATCTTTTTGGCTTCTTCGGACCTCATGTCTTCCTCACGAAATCAGGAGAGGTCGGCGTCGTTCTCGAAATGAGTGGTGTCGATTACGAGTGTCTCGAGGCAGCAGTCGTCGACACGCTCACCAAACGGCTCGAATCCGCTCTCCGCCTGTTTGATGAGAACTATCGGGTCTATCAGTTTCTCTTCAAACGCAACCGCCAAACCATTCCTCATTCCTTTTGCGGCAAACCCGTTGTCGATGCGGCGATCAGGGAACGCGTCGCATATTTCGAGAACAAAGCCGAAAACCTTTTTTCTCTTTCCATCTACATCGTGGTTCTTTGCCCCGCGCTCGCCGCCAGGCGTTCGCTGGCCGGTGCGCTTCTCGAATTCCCGAGCGATCCTGGCCGCTCGTGGACGGAACTCGCCGCGCAGTTTGCCACGAACTCTTCCGTGCACCTCGACGCCATCGAGATGGGGAAGGCGGAATCGGCGCTCCGGCAGAAGGTCGACAACTTCCGCACGCAGGTCAACGATTTCGTCTCAGTGCGTATGCTCGGAAAGCGGGAGGCGTTTCGGATGCTGAAACGCACGCTGAATTTCGACCCGCTCAAACTCGATTCTGCGGAGCTCAAGCACGACACCTTTCTCGACTACTACTTGTGCGAATCGCACCTTGAATGTCATCGCACCTACCTGCGCATGGACGATTATTTCGTCAAAGTCCTGACCCTCAAGGAGCCCTCGGCGCATACTTTTCCGCTTTTGCTCAAAGGGCTTTTAAATGTTTCCGCCAACTATCACGTCGTGACCGAATGGAAGAAAGAAGAGCCCAGCAAGATCCGCCGCACCATCCAGGCCAAGCGCCGCCATTTTCACAACACCAAGCGATCCTTCGTAAGTCAGGTAAATTTGAATGACGCCGGCCCGCAGGACCTGCTCCTCGACAATGCGAAGGAATCGCAGGTGCGGGAGCTGGGCAAAGGCATCGAGGAAATCGAACTCCACGGCAACTATTTTGGCCAGTTTTCCTTGAGTGTCATCCTGTACGACCGCGATTTTGCTGCGGTCGAACGTGCCGCCGCGGACTTCTACAAAGTTTTCAGTGTGCACGATGCCCAGCTTTACGACGAACGGTTTAACCTGCTCAACGCGTTTCTCGCCGCAGTCCCAGGAAATCAGGCCTTCAACCTTCGCTACCTGTATTTGCTGAACACCAACTACGCAGACCTTTCCTTTCTTTTTACACTGCACTCCGGCGAAACGCGCAACGCGCATCTACGCCAGGAATATCTCGCAGTGCTCGAAACGAATCACGGCACACCATACTTTCTGAACCTGCATTATCGCGATACCGCCCATTCCATGATTCTCGGGCGAAGCGGCAGTGGCAAAAGTTTCCTTTTGAATTTCCTCATCACTAATCTCCAGAAATACGATCCGTACACCTTCATTTTCGATGTCGGGGGAAGTTTTGAAAGCCTGACGCGGCTTTTCGGCGGGTCCTACCTGCGGCTCGGGCTTGAATCGGCGGATTTCACCATCAACCCATTCTGTCTCCCTCCGACAAAGCCGAACCTCGACTTTCTCGCACTCTTTCTCAAGGTTCTTCTCGGCAGCCACTTCGGCACACTCGATCCGGCTACGGAACGCGAACTGTACGAACAGGTCGAAAATCTCTACTCGCTCGATCCGGCGCTGCGCACCCTGGATGTACTCGGGAATACCTTGCCTCGCCCAATCACCTATGCCCTGGCCAAATGGATGCGCGGCGGCCAATTCGGATTTTTGTTCGACAACCCCCAGGACACCATCTCCTTTTGCCGCTTCCAATGTTTCGATTTCCAGCAGATGAGCCGCTATCCGGAGCTGCTCGAACCCCTTCTGTTTTATATCCTTCATCGCGCAAACGACGTGATCGCGAATCGCGACATCTCGTCGACTTTCAAGACATTTTTCATCGATGAAGCATGGGTGTTCTTGCGCAACCCGAGCATCCGGCGTTACGTCACCGAAGCGCTAAAAACGTGGCGCAAGCACAATGCCGCCATGATTCTCTCAACACAATCGCTCGACGAACTGAGCCGCTCGGAACTGCTCGACATCATCGTTGAAAGCTGCGCGACCAAGATGTTTCTCGCCAATCCGGACATGGATCAGGACTTGTACCGCCGGCAGTTTCATTTAAACGAAACCGAAGTGCATCTCATCTCCTCGCTCATCCCCAAACAGCAATTCCTTCTGAAGACTCCGGAGCTTGCCAAGGTCGCGAATCTACACGTCGATCGGCGCAGCTACTGGCTTTACACCAACGACCCCTACGACAACTGCAGACGGAAAGAAGCTTTCGATGCTTACGGATTTGAAAAGGGATTGAGGGTGCTGGCGGCGGAGGCGTCGTGATTCCCCCGCCCCGTGTCTATGCCCGAGCGATTAGGCCTGACCGCCGCCTACGGCCCCCTGATTTTCGTCGTGCTCGCCGTCTTCCGATTTCTCGTCCCGGCGACCGCCCGTTGGTTCGAGGACCAAAATCCCTAGGTTGTTCCAAGAAAAAGGAGAAAGAGCCATGTCGTTTCAACGGAAATTTTATTCCCGATTTGCGGTGCTCGTGCTGTTCGGATTTCTCGCAGGGCTGCCCGTGCTGGCCGATGGTGCGCGGGTCGTGAGGTACGGCAAGCAGGATATCGTTTCCGTCCACGCCAAACTGCGCTTCTCTACCTTGATCGTCCTCCCCGAGAACGAGGAGATCCTCGATTTCACAACCGGCGACCGAGAATTCTGGATCATCAACGGGGCGCACAATCTATGCTACGTCCACCCCGCGCAGGCCGGTATCCGCAGCAATCTGAACCTCATCACCGCGAGCGGCCGCGTCTATTCGTTTCTCTTGACGGAAATCTCGAGCGACCCCCACGCGGAGCCCGATTTGAAGCTGTTCGTCGAGCCCAAGGAAACGGTAGGGACCAGCAATCTCTCAGGTTATGTGCGTGCCGGCGAGGCGGAAGCCTACCGGAAGGAGATCGAACGGCTTCGCGTCCAATCCACTGCAGAGCTCGAGGCGGCTCACGCGCAGGCCACCGAAGAAGTCAACCGCTTTCGTTCCGGCTACGCAGCCAAGCTGCGCTTCGATTATGCCGCGGGCAGTAAGCTCGGCAGAGAGCCGTTCCTGGTTTCCGCTATCTACCACGACGATCTCTTTACTTATATCCGCTGCGACGCACGCGAAAAGCCAACGCTCTACGAAGTAAAGGACGCGAAACCCAGCCTCATCAATTTCCAACTCGAGGGCGGCGTTTATATCGTTCCGAAGATCATTGACTCGGGCTATCTCGTTATTGGCAAAAAGAAACTTATCTTTACTCGGCGCGCCGGCGGCAAGTGAGGAGTATGTCCGTGAACGAACCCATTCTGAACAAAACGCCAAAACCGCCTGGGCTCCTGCCGAAGCACGTCCAATCCTGGCTGATCGTGGGACTCGCCGTCCTAATGGTCTTTATTATGTGGCTCACCGGCGGCAAGAAACCCCCAATCACCGCAAAACCCGGTGCCAACCTTGGTGCTTCCGCTCTGCTCGCGGATGTTAATGAAGGCAAGATCACCGAACTTCAGAGTCGCATCCAGGAACTCCAGCGCGAGCAGCTCGTTGCACAGAACGCTCTCACGCAGCAAAGCCGTATTCTTGCAACCGCTGCTGCGGAGGGGTCCTCCACGAGTAACGGCCCCGGCACGAATTCAACGGAACGCGCCCCAGACCCCATCCAAGCGGAACGCAAGAAGCGCGGCTATTTCTCGCTCTTTGCCTCGAACGTGGCACTCAGTTACCGAAAGAACGTGCCCGCTTCCATGCTTGATACGGCGGAAACCGGAGTCACAAGCCCCGAGTTCGGAACTCCCGTTGCTACCCCTCCTTCCGTAAACGAAGCTGCCTCGCTCACACAATTTCTCAAAACGACTGAACCTCCGCACATACCTTCTGTTTCTTCGCCTGCCGCCCCTTCCTCCTCTTCCGTTCCGAGCGCCCCCACCAATTCTGTGGACTCTGACCCGGAGCGAAAGGAGGTGATCCATCCTGCGGCCGTGTCTAGCGCTCGAAACACGGCCACAGGACTCTCCTACGTGCTCTTTGAAGGAACCATCCTCGAAACTGTTCTCAGTAACCGACTCGACGGCTCTTTTGCGGGTCCGGTCCAGTGTCTGGTGACGACGAACACCTATTCTCATGACCGCCAACATCTGCTGGTACCTGCGGGCACCCGCCTTCTAGGCGAAATCAGGAAAGTGCAGGCCTTCGGCGACACTCGTCTCGCCGTTTTCTTTCACCGACTCCTCATGCCCGACGGTTACTCCGTCAGCCTCGACCAATTCAAAGGCCTCAACCAGGCCGGCGACACCGGCTTACGAGACCGCGTTAACAATCACTACGCTCGCATCTTTGGCACGTCGCTCGCCATCGGCGCTCTCGGCGCGGTGGCTGAAGCTGGAACCGGCGGGGTGCTCACACAATCGGGAACGGACCGCATACGCGAAGGATTCGGGACGAGTTCCGCGCAAGCCTCCCAGCAAATACTTGAAAAGTTTTTAAACGTCTTACCAACCATTACGATTCGCGAAGGCCATCGCGTGAAGGTGTACTTGTCCGGCGACCTTGCGCTTCCCGAGTACACCAATCACACCATGGCTTCAAATCTTTAAGCGAAACAAAGAAAGGAAGAAAACTCGATGAAGAATAAATTATTGATGGTTTCGTTTCTGGTGGCGTTCGCGGCCGGTACAGCATCGGCCCAGTTCGGCGGGATCGTTTACGACCCCACCAACTATTCGAATGCTCTCCTGCGGTATGTCCAGCTCCAACAGCAACTTATTCAACTCCGCAACAGCTATCTCGAACTCGTGGCGCAGTACCACCTAGCCCTGCAAATGGCGCGGAATATTCAAAATATGCCCGCGCGATATCGCGCGACATTTTCGCAATGGCGGGCAGGGACCGCGCCCAACACCTATGGGAATACCGGCACGTGGATCAACGGCATCAACTCCGGCCAAGTCCCGCTTGTAAATACTGGGTACGCCCAAGCCACTACGCAACTGCTTCCCTACAACGCGCAAGCTCTCGGGGTCATGACCCCCGCAGAACTCGAACGCGTCAAGGCGCAGTATGCCTCGGTCGAGTTGGCCGACGGAGCGAACCTAACTTCCATGGCCACTGTCGGCGCCATTCGCAACAATTCGCCGGCGCTGGAAACCCGCGTCGCCAATCTCGAGCAGGATTCACTCTCAGGCGACACGAATCTCAACAGTGAAGTCGCAGTCCTCAACAAAATTAACGCCGCGAGCGTTCTGACGCTTCGCACTGTTCAGGATTCAAACAAGCTCCTTGCTTCGCTCCTTGAGCAGCAAACCATAATCTCCAAACAGCAGCGCGAAGCCACGGCCAACTCCATCAACGCGGACATTGCACGCCGCGCCACCCTGGCTGGAAATTTGGCCCAGGTCACCGGGAGCATCACGAATTCCTTAGAAACCTTTCGCATGCCATAGCTGTTTCCTCTAATTCTCGAAGGAGCTGAGCTCTGATGCAGACCGATTTTCTGCAATTTATCTTCCGGGCTATCAACGACCTGCTTACCCAGAATCTCGGCTTCTTCGATGCCATGGGTCAAAATCTGTTCCGCATGTTCGCGACCATCCTGGTCGCGTGGTACGGCGCCAAATCCGCGCTCGCCGCCGCCGGCGGCAGGCAGCCATTCCATTTCGATAATTTCGCCACACTCCTTCTCACTCTCAGCTTCGGATTCGCCATGGTCAACTACTACAGCGTGCCCATCCCCGGCATTGGCAAGAGCTTCCACAACATCATCACCGATGAGTCCCAGTTCCTGGCCGCGCGCATCAACCAGGCCCAACTCCAAGCCGTACTCCAAGGCGTGAATGACTTCCAGGCCAGGCTCGATGCTCCCGGTGTGACCGACCTAGTCGGGACTATCGTCTACGCGGTCATTATTATCTTGCTAGCTGCGGCGCAAGCCGTCGCCATCGTGGTCATTGCCTACGGTTTTATCGCCACCGCCGTGTGCGTGCTCGTGGGCCCTATCTTTGTGCCTTTTTTCATCGTCCCCCAATTCGAATGGCTTTTCTGGGGCTGGTTTAAATGTCTTCTGCAGTACGCCTTCTATCAGGTTATTGCCGCCGCTGTCGTCTTCGTGATCGGAAACCTCATCCTCGGGGTGCTCCAGTTGCAGCCACCCGGCGCGGTATCCACCGTACAACTGATCGGTTGGTTCCCCGTTCTCCTCATTACTTTTCTAGCGTCCATCTACGCACTCTTGAAAGTTCCCGCGCTTACCAACCACATCTTTAGCGGAACATCTGGTGGGTCCTCAGCTCCGCTCCTCGATGGACTCAAGCCATGACCCAGGATCGAAGCTTCCACGATGCCAAACGGCTCTATCTCGAACAATACGGGGATCCCATGGTGACCAATACTTACCTAAAGATCGCGCTGGCCCTCCTGGCGCTTGTTTGCGTGGCATTGGCGCTTGTCGATCTGCACACCATTCGCACCTTTCGAAACTTCCGGCCTTTGATCATCCGTATCGACGACCTGGGCCGCGCCGAGGCCATCAATTACCACAACCTTGAATACAAACCACAAGACGCTGAAGCCAAATATTTCTTGTCCGAATTCTGCGCGCTCTACTACCGCCGCAACCGCTACACCATCCAAGACGATTTTGCCAAAGCCCTGCACTTTTTGGACGGCAAGCTCGGCGACGCGATTCTCGATGCCTATCGCAAGGACGACCTCATTCGGAAATTCCTCACCAATAGCGCCGCCGCCGAAATCGATATTGAGGTAAAGAAGGTCGCGCTGGAACAGATTCAGAACCCGCCCTTCCGAGCTCGAGTGGATTTCTACATGGTGTATTACTCGCCGGCCGATCACTCGGAACTCAAACGCGACCTTTACACCGCCAACTTCGTTTTCCTGTTCAAGAGCCACGTTCCGAACGAACTGATTCCCATCAATCCGCTGGGGTTGACGGTTACTTATTTTCGAGAAGATCAGGCATTTAAGTGAGGAAGCGAATAGAGCGAAGGAATTTTGAAAGAAGAGGTCATCTAAGGTGCAACAAATCTCATGATCGCCAACGCCCTTATCTTCACCATCGCCATTCTGCTTGCGGTCGGCTTCTGGTTGATGGGCGAGCTCAAATTTCTCATCCCCTACAAACATATTCTCTTCCAACAATGTGGCGGCGTCATGCTCGCATGGCTCGCCACCGTTTTTGCCAACCTATTTACCGGCGTCTACGCCATCCAACGCAAATTCTTCTTGAAGGATACCGGGCGAAAGTTGTCTCACATCGATCGGCAAGTTGCCGCAGGACACGCCGCCGTTTCGCATCCCGAAGCTCGGCCGGAGAAACCCTAACCATGTCGCGACTCGATCCGCTGCGCGAACGGCAAGAATTTATCGAGGCTATGGAGGCTCAGCGTGAACTGTCTTCCGCGGGCCAACTCGACCAACCAGCGCGCCATGTGCATCGTCCTCATGCCGAGCGACCGCATCAGCCAAGGCCGACTTCCGAGCTGTGTCACTCCGATATTCCTTTGGAAGATTCTCGTGGCCTCACCTGCGACCGCCACCGCGATTACCGTCTCCGCGATTCAGAACTCCGAACGCTAGCCGCCATTGGCAAGTTCCGTGTCGTCGGCACGGCCGACCTCGTGCATCTTGACTATCACGGACACCCCGACGAGGCCCGGCAGGACCTGCAAAATCTTCTGCGCCGGGG